>Ga0335071_10005513_pt1 | contig 13131 bp, 9 predicted proteins | sample Lox_Sample_15_FD_206724 | JGI IMG/M metagenome (GOLD analysis project Ga0335071, IMG submission 206724) | Soil microbial communities from Loxahatchee National Wildlife Refuge, Florida, United States - Lox_Sample_1.5 | ecosystem: Environmental > Terrestrial > Soil > Wetlands | place: USA: Florida...
GCCTTCAGCATCGAGGCGGCCTGCAGCGGTTTCGTCTACGCGCTCTCGGTGGCCGACAAGTTCATCAAGGCCGGCGAAGCGCGCCATGCCCTCATCGTCGGCGCCGAGACCCTCTCGCGGATCGTCGATTGGAGCGATCGCGCGACGGCGGTGCTGTTCGCCGACGGCGCGGGCGCCGTGGTGCTCGCGGGCGCCGCGCAGCCGGGCATTCTCTCCACCCACCTGCACGCGGATGGCTCCTACAAGGATCTGCTGTACTGTCCGGGAGGTCCGGGACGTGCCGGCGGCAATGATGGCCGGCCCGATGCCATCCGCATGGCCGGCAGCGAAGTGTTCAAGATCGCCGTCACGAATCTCGGCAAGGCCGTGGAGGAAGCGCTCGCGGCCAACGGCCTCGATCGTTCCGCGGTGGACTGGCTGGTGCCGCACCAGGCCAATATCCGGATCATCCAGGCTGCGGCACGGCGGCTGGACCTGCCCATGGAGAAGGTGATCGTCACCGTACAGGACCACGGCAACACCTCGGCGGCCTCGATCCCCCTGGCCTTGGATGCTGGCGTGCGCGACGGGCGCATCAAGCGCGGTGACCTGCTGCTGCTGGAGGCCTTCGGGGGCGGATTCACCTGGGGTTCGGCCCTGATCCGCTACTGAAAAAGAAACGCCGCGCGGGGCGCGGCGTTGCTCTAAGCAAGTTCCGTCCCCGAACGGACGGATCGTAAGGATGCTTACTTGGAGATCGAACGCTTGAACATGCGGTCGATCTTCTCGTTGGTCGCGTCGACCGCAGCCTGGGCAGCCTGCGCGGCGGCCAGAGCCTGGTTCGCCGTGCTCTGCGCACCGGCGGCGGCAGTGCTGGCAGCCTGAGCCTGCGAGGAGGCCTGGGCGGCGGCCGCATTGGCACCCTGCACTCCGGACTGCAGCTTCGCCACCTGCGACTTCAGGTCGTCGATCTGGGCCTGAATCGGCTTCAGGTCCGTGCAGCCGGCGAGGGCAACTACGGCGGCAACGGCGGCCGCCTTGACAATCATCGCGCTCTTCATATTGAGATCCCCTTCTGGGTGGTTAACGGGAGTCCTACCTAAATGCGTCATAGGACAATGCGAACACCAGCGGGGGTTCCGCCACAGTCTTCGCAAGCGGCCGCAATGGCACCAAATCTGGCCAAGGATTGCAACTACTTAACGGCGAATTAAGCGGACGGCTGCCCGGTGTCGGTGCGCGCCGACAATCAGGGGAACCCCGAGCGCCGGTCCCTGATGATCTCGCGCGCCGCATTGTGCCCCGGGAGGGCGGTCACGCCGCCGCCGGGATGAGCGCCGGATCCGCACAGATACAGGCCGCGCAGGGGGGTCCGGTAATCGCCAGAACCCAGCAGCGGGCGTGCGGCCCAGATCTGATCCAGACCGAGGGCGCCATGGAAAATGTCGCCGCCTACGAGGCCAAAGCGCTCCTCCAGGTCAAGCGGCGACAGCGCCGCCATGCCCAGGATGCTGGCGCGGAAGTTCGGTGCGTAGGCGCTCACGGCGTCGATGATGTGCTGCGCGGCCGTATCGCGTTCGTCCTGCCAGCGTCGCCCGTCCGGCAGCCGATAGCGGAAATGCTGGCAGAACAGGCTCGCCACGTGCGCCCCGGGCGGCGCCAGGGAGTCATCGATGGTGCTCGGGATCAGCATCTCGATGATGGGCGAGCGCGACATGCCGGTGGCGCGCGCGCTGAGGTAAGCCTGATCCATGTAAGGAAGCGACGGCGCCATGATGATGCCGGCGCCCAGGTGCGGGCCGGAGGCGGGCATGCCGTTGAAATGCGGCAGTCCGCTCAGCGCCACGTTCATGCGGAAGGTCGCCGATTCGCAGCGGTAGCGCTCGATGCGCGCCAGGAACTCATCCGGCAGCAGCGCCGCCTCGACCAGCCGGGTGAACAGCAGTTTCGGGTTGATGTTGGCGGCAACGCGGCCCGCGCTGATCTGCCGTCCATCCTGCAGCAGTAACCCGCTGACGCGCGGCGCGCCACCGCTGCGGCCCGCGAGGACCTGCGCGACGCCGGCATCCAGGTGGATCTCCACGCCCAGCCGCAGCGCCTCGCGTACCATGGCCTGGGTGATCGCGCCCATGCCGCCGATGGCATGCCCCCAGGCACCGCTCTTGCCGTTGACCTCGCCGAAGGCATGGTGCAGCAGCACATAGCCGCTGCCGGCGGCATAGGGGCTCTGAAAGGCGCCGACGATGGCATCGAAACCGAGCAGGGCCTTGATGGCATCGCTTTCGAACCAGCCGTCCAGGAGATCACCGGCGCTGCGCGTGAACAGTTCGTGCACCGCGTGCTGCGCGCTGACGGGCAGCTTGCGGTAGGCGTTCCCGATGCCGATCAGCCCCAGCAGATCGCGCGCGCGGCGCAGGTTCGCCGGCGGTGTGCGCAGCAGCAGACCGCGCAGGAAGGCGACGACTCCGTCGAGCATCCGCTGGTAGTCCGCCAGGCGGCTCGCGTCCCGGGGCGAGAACGCGCCCAGGGCCGCACGCGTGTCGGCGCCGGTGGGACCCACGCAGAAGTTGCGCGCAGTGGTCCCCGTGCCCAGGGGGAGGAAGTTCTGCATGGGCCGCTCGATGATCCGCAGGCCATGCTCCTTCAGGCGCAGGTCGCGGATGATCTTGGGGTGCAGCAGGCTTACGGTGTAGCTGGCGGTGGAGTTGCGAAAGCCGGGGTGGAATTCCTCGGTGACGGCGGCGCCACCGGGGATGCTGCGGCGCTCGAAGACCCCGACCCTGAGCCCGCTGCGTGCCAGGTAGCAGGCGCACGTCAGGCCATTGTGGCCGGCACCGATGATCGCCACGTCGTAGTGACCGGCGGCCTGCGATCTGGATGAATTCACAGTATTCGGCGGCGATTCTAGAGGCGATAGGCCTGCTTGGCCAGGTTGTAGGCCAGATCGACCGCGAGGTCAGCCGCCTCCCAGTCCTCCAGGCGATGATCCGTCACCCAGCGGGCGAGCATGCCGCAGTCGATGCGCCGCGCCACGTCATGGCGCGCGGGAATGGACAGGAAGGCACGGGTGTCATCGTTGAAGCCGACCGTGTTGTAGAAGCCGGCGGTTTCGGTGACCTGCTCGCGATAGCGGCGCATGCCCTCGGGACTGTCGTGGAACCACCAGGCCGGACCGAGCTTCATCGCCGGGTAGTGGCCCGCGAGCGGCGCGAGCTCGCGCGCGTAGGTGGACTCATCGAGCGTGAACACGATCAAGGTCAGGCGCGGGTCGTTGCCGTACCGGTTCAGCAGCGGGCGCAGGGCGTGCACGTAGTCCGTGGCACAGGGGATGTCCGCGCCCCGGTCACGACCGTGGCGCTCGAACAGGCGCGTGTTGTGATTGCGAAAGGACCCCGGATGCAGTTGCATCACCAGACCGTCCTCGATCGACATGCCGGCCATCACCGTGAGCATGTGCGCCCGGAACAGCTCGGCGTCCGCGGCCGTGCAGGTGGCCGCGGTCACGCGCCGGAACAGGGCCGTCGCCTCGCCTGCGGTCAGGTCGGCGGTCTGCGCCGTGGCGTGACCATGATCGGTGGAGGTCGCGCCCATCGTGGCGAAATAGGCGCGGCGATTGCGCAGCGCCGCGAGGTATCCGTGGTAGGTGCCGGTGTCCTCGCCGGTGAGCGCCGCGAGCTGCCGCAGCTGCTCGTGAAATCCCTCGTACTGCGGGTCGACGACCGGATCGGGCCGGAAGGCCGTGATGACCCGACCCTGCCAGCCGCTCGCGCGGATGGCCTGGTGCTGCAGCAGCGGATCGGTCGGGGATTCGGTGGTGGCCAGAACTTCGATGTTGAAGCGCTCGAACAGGGCCCGCGGGCGGAAGGCAGGTGTTGCCAGCTGCGCATTGATGGTGTCGAAGTACAGATCCGCGGTGGCGGCCTCCAGGCGCACCGGAAGGCCGAAGACCGCGCTGAACACCCAGTCGAGCCACAGCCGTGACGGCGTGGCCCGGAACAGCCGGTAATGCTCCGCGAAGATCCGCCAGGCCGTGCGCGGATCCCCGGCCGCGCCGGGCGCGAGCCCGAGGCGTTCGAGGGAGATGCCCTGGCTGAAGAGCATCCTCAGCACATAGTGGTCCGGCTGCAGCAGCAGCTGCGTCGCCCCTTCGAAGGGGGCGTTGCCGGCGAACCAGCCCGGATCGGTGTGGCCGTGCGGGCTGATGATGGGCAATCCCGCCACGTGCCGGTAGAGCTCACGGGCCAGGTTCCGCACCGACGGCTCGGTCGGGAGGAGCCGGTCGGCGTGCAGGTGCAAGGGTCGGGTCATGATCGGATCACCAGTCGTGCATCGTGCCATCCTCGAGCCGGTTCACCGGCAGGAAGGCCGGCCTGTAGGGCTGGGTGGCGGCGAGGGCCTCGTCGATGTCAACGCCCAGGCCGGGCGCATCGCCGGGATGCATGTAGCCACCCTCGAAGCGGTAGTGGTGCGGGAAGGCGCGCAGCGTCTCGGGCGTGTGGCCCATGTGTTCCTGCACACCGAAGTTGGGCACCGCCAGGTCGAAATGCAGCGCCGCGGCCATGCACACCGGCGAGAGGTCCGTGGCGCCATGAAATCCCGTGCGCACGTTGTGCAGATCGGCGAAGCTGGCGATCCGGCGCAGATGCGTGATGCCGCCGGCGTGGACGATGGTGGCGCGGATGTAGTCGATCAGCTGCTCCTCGATGAGCTGCTTGCAGTCCCAGATGGAATTGAACACTTCGCCCACGGCCAGGGGGGTCGTACTGTGCTGGCGGATGAGACGGAAGTTCGCCTGGTTATCGGCCGGTACGGCGTCTTCGATCCAGAAGGGACGAAAGGGTTCGAGGTCCTTGCACAGCCGTGCGGCCTCGATCGGCGTGAGACGATGGTGAACATCGTGCAGCAGGTGCATGTCGGGCCCGAGAGCCTCGCGCGCTGCCGCGAACAGGGGTGCGACCGAGGGCAGGTATTTCACCGTGGACCAGCGGGCCTCCTGCGGCAGCGTCGCGTTGGCCGGCTCGTACGGACCCTTGCCCTTCGCGATGCCGTAGGTCCCGGACAGGCCCGGAACTGCGGATTGCAGCCGTATGGCCTTGTATCCGGCGGCACGATACTCGAGCGCCCGCGCGATGGTATCGGCGATGGTTTCGCCATTGGCGTGGCCGTAGACCATGACCGCATCGCGGCTCGCGCCGCCGAGCAGCTGGTACAGCGGCAGTCCGGCAAGCTTGCCCTTGATGTCCCACAGCGCCATGTCGACCGCGGCGATCGCCGACATGGTCACCGGGCCGCGCCGCCAGTAGGCGCCGCGGTACAGGTACTGCCAGGTGTCCTCGATGCGGTGCGCGTCGCGGCCGATCAGGCAGGGCACGACATGATCCTCGAGGTAGCTGCGCACCGCGAGCTCACGACCGTTCAGCGTGGCATCCCCCAGCCCATGGATGCCCTCGTCGGTCATGATCTTCAGCGTGACGAAATTGCGGCCCGGGCAGCTGACGATGACGCGTGCGTCGGTGATTATCGGCATGGCCGATCCCCCTTTGGCGCTAATCTAAGCCCATGCGGGCATTGTGCATGATTTTTCCGCCGATTCCGGCACTACGGGGGCCACTGCTGCTGCTCCTGGCCGCCATCGGCGCCGGGCTCCCGGCGGTCGCCGCTGCGGAGGATGGTTACCGGTTGTGGTTGCGCTACACGCGCATCGCTTCTCCTGCGCGCGAGGCATATGCCGCGCGGGCCACCGGAGTGGTGGCGTACGCAGACTCGGCGACGCTGCGGGCGGCGGTCGCCGAACTGGATGCGGGCCTTGCGGGCATGCTGGGCAAGGCGCCGGCGGCGGCTACGGCGGTGGCCGACGGCAACATCGTGCTCGCCACGGCGAGCGGTTCGCCGCAGCTCGCGGCCCGGGCCGCTTCACTGGGCCTGGCGGCGGCCGGGTCCGAAGGATTCGTGTTGCGCTCGACCCGGTGGGACGGCCATCCGGTGACGCTGATCGCCGCCAACACGGACACCGGAGTGCTCTACGGGGTGTTCCGCTACCTCGCGCTCATGCAGCGGCGCGAATCCATGACGAAGCTCGATGTGCACGATGCGCCCCGGTTGAAGCTGCGGGTCCTCGATCACTGGGACAATCCGGATCGCAGCGTCGAGCGTGGCTACGCCGGGCAGTCGATCTTCGACTTCTGGCGCCTTCCCGGATACGTGGATCCGCGCTACACGGACTACGCGCGCGCGGATGCATCCGTCGGCATCAACGGCGTCGTACTGAACAATGTCGCGGCGAGTTCCGTGTACCTGACGAGCCGCTGGATCGCCAAGGTGGCGGCCATCGCGCAGGCGATGCGGCCCTATGGCATCCGGGTCTACCTGTCGGTGCAGTTCAACAGTCCGCTCGAACTCGGAGAGACCCGCACCGGTGATCCACGCGACCCGTCGGTCATCGCCTGGTGGCACGCGAAGGCCGACGAGATCTATCGGGCCATTCCGGATTTCGGCGGTTTCCTCGTCAAGGCGGACAGCGAGGGGCAGCCCGGGCCGCGCGACTACCATCTCACGCAGGCGCAGGGCGCCAACATGATCGCCGGCGCGCTCGCCGCCCACGGCGGCGTGGTGATGTGGCGCGCCTTCGTCTACGCCACGGAAAACGCCCAGGACCGGGTCCGGCAGGCCTATGCCGAATTCAAGCCGCTCGATGGACAGTTCGCCGACAACGTCCTGGTGCAGATCAAGAACGGCCCGCTGGATTTCCAGCCGCGTGAGCCGGTGCATCCCCTGTTCGGGGCCATGCCCGCGACCCAGGAGATGCCCGAATTTCAACTGACCAAGGAATACCTGGGGTTCTCGACCCATCTGGTGTACCTGGGTGCGCTGTTCGCCGAAGTGCTGCGGTGGGACACGTTCGCGCACGGGGCCGGATCGACCGTGGCCCGGGTGATCGAGGGTCCGCGGGACGGTCATGCGCTGACCGGCATGGCCGGCGTCGCCAATATCGGCACCGACCGCGACTGGACCGGTTCGATATTCGGTCAGGCCGACTGGTATGCCTTCGGGCGCCTGGCCTGGGACCCTCAAGCCGATCCGCAGGCGATTGCCGGGGACTGGGTGCGCATGACCTTCTCCGGCGACCCGCGGGTGGTGAGGCCGATCGTCGGGATGATGATGGGTTCGCGCGAAGCGGTGGTGGACTACATGACGCCGCTCGGGCTCGCGCATCTGATGGCGACCGGTCACCACTACGGTCCGGGCCCGTGGATCGACAACCTGCCGCGCGCCGAATGGAACCCCGTCTACTACCATCACGCGGGCACCGACGGGATCGGGTTCGACCGCACCGCGAGCGGCAGCGACGCGCTCGCCGACTACGCACCCGAGGTGGCCCGCCGCCTGGCGGATCCGGATGTCGATGACGACCGCTACCTGCTGTGGTTTCACCACGTGCCCTGGAGCTTCCGCGTCGCCTCCGGCCGCACCGTCTGGGAGGAGCTGACCTACCGCTATTCGCGCGGCGTCGCCACGGTGCAGGCGATGGGCCGCACCTGGGACTCACTGCGACCCTTCATCGATGCCGAGCGTTTCGGCAAGACCGCGGCGTTCCTGCGCGAGCAGCACGAGGAAGCCCGGTGGTGGCGCGATGCGTGCATCGCCTACTTCCAGAGCAAGGCCGGACTGCCGTTGCCGCCCGGAATCACGCCGCCGCAGCATCCGCTCGCCTGGTACGAGGAGCAGGTCTACCGCTACGCGCCAGGCCGGTCCCGCTCCGACGCGGACCGTGGTATCGCGCATTGATGAGCAGGGGTGTGCCCCGACTGTGCGCCGCAACGCTCGGCAAGCTGCCGGCCGGGGTGCGCACGCCCGGTTACCCGTTGCCGCAGACCCGCGGCATCGTGCACCTGGGCCTCGGCGCCTTCCATCGCGCCCACGAGGCCGTCTATACCGATGATGCGATGGCCGCGGGTGAGCGCGGCTGGGGCATCACCGGGGTATCGCTGCGCAGCGGCCAGGTGCGTGATCAGCTCGAGCCCCAGGACGGGCTCTACACCGTCACGCAGTCCGGCAACAGGGTTGAGGAAATCCGGCTCATCGGGGCCATCCGGGAAGTGCTCGTGGCCCCGGAGGATCCGCTCGCCGTGATCGAGGCACTGGCCGCGGCCGATACCCACGTTGTCAGCGTGACGATCACCGAGAAGGGCTACTACCGCCGGCCCGATCAGTCCCTGGACATGGCGGCGGTGCCCGTCGCGGGGGATCTCGCGGGCGGCACGCAGACGCTCTACGGCCTGCTGGCGCGGGCGTTCGCGCTGCGCCGCCGCCGCGGGCTGCCCGGCGTCACCGTGCTGTGTTGCGACAACCTCGCGGACAATGGACGACAGCTCGAACGGCTGCTCTCGCAGTTCCTCGAGCGGGTCGATCCGGACTCGGCCGCGTGGCTGCACCGCGAGTGCGCCTGTCCGGCCAGCATGGTGGATCGCATCGTGCCGGCGACGCGCAGCGCCGATCTGGACCGGCTGGATCGGCAGCTCGGGCTGCACGATCAGGCTGCGGTGATGACCGAACCGTTCCGGCAATGGGTCATCGAGGACCGGTTCGCCGGTCCGCGTCCCGACTGGGGAGCCGGCGGCGCGCAGTTCGTGACCGATGTCGCCCCGTACGAGACCGCCAAGCTGCGCATGCTCAACGGCGCGCATTCGGCGCTCGCGTACCTGGGCCTCGCGCGCGGCTGCGAATTCGTCCACGAGGCCATCGCGGATCCGCCGCTTGCGGCGCTGGTGAACACCCTGATGCGCGAGGAGGCCGCCGGCAGCTTCGAGAGTGCCCCGGGCCAGGACCTCATGGCCTATGCGGACCTGCTCGTCGGACGCTTCGCGAATCACGCCCGTCCGCACCGGCTGCGGCAGATCGCGATGGACGGCTCGCAGAAGATCCCGCAGCGATGGCTCGACACGCTGCGCAGCGCGCAGTCCCGGGGGCGACGCTGTCCGGCGCTGCTGCAGGCCCTGGCCGCGTGGATCGCCTTCGTGCGCGGCGACCGGTTCACGGTCGAGGATCCGTGGGCGTCGGATCTGGCGCGACTGTGGCGCGACCGCGGCGTGGAGGGTATCGCGGCGGCGCTGTTCGGCCCCGCGGGCCGCTTTCCACAATGGACCGCGACGCCTGCGGATCTCGCGGCGTTGACCGCCGCCTTGAGAGCCTAGCCGCGCATGTGCTCCAGCTCCACGCCCCGGGTTTCGTGCACCATGGCGCGCACGAAGAAGAACGACACCAGCGCGGAGAGCGCGTAGAAGCCGTACGTGACCACGAGGCCCGCGCTTGCGGCCAGCACCGGGAAGCTGACGCTGATGGCGTAGTTCGCCATCCACTGCGCGAAGCCCGCAACCGCGAGGCCCGAGCCCCGGATCTGGTTGGGGAACATCTCCCCGAGCATCACCCACATGACCGGTCCCCAGCTGGCGTTGAAGAAGATCACGTAGACGTTGGCGCTGACGAGTGCGAGCAGTCCGGCCGGATGCGACAGGTGCAAGGTGCCGTTCACCAGCGAACCGGTCGCAAAGGAAGCGGCGACGAGACCCAGGGTGACGGCCATCCCCAGCGAGCCGATCACCAGCAGCGGCCGGCGGCCGATGTGATCGACGGTGAAGATCGTGAAGATGCAGGCCGCGATCGACAGCACGCCCGAGACGACATTGATGAGCAGCGAGTCGGCCTCGCTGAAGCCCACCGATTCCCACAGCACCGTGCCGTAATAGAAGACGATGTTGATGCCGACGAACTGCTGGAACACGGCAAGTCCGATTCCGACCCACACGATGCGCCGGATCCGGCCGCCTTCCAGCAGATCGGAGAGCTTGGGCCGATGCTGGTGGACCGCGAGGGAGGCGGTGATCTGCGCGACCTTGCGCTGCGCCTCGGCCGCGCCGAATATCCGGGTCAGCACCTGTTGCGCGTGTTGCGGCCGGCCGCGGGAGACCAGGAAGCGCGGGCTCTCCGGAATGATCAGCAGCATGAGCAGGAACACCGCGGCCGGAATGATCTGCATCCAGAACATCCAGCGCCACGCCGGATACCCGAGCCACAGGGCTCCGGTGGAGCCCCCGGCCACCTTCGCGAGCACGTAGTTGGCGAGGAAGGCACCGGTCAATCCGGTGATGATCATGACCTGCTGCAGGCTCGCGAGCCGGCCGCGCGAATGCGCCGGGGTGACCTCGCTGATGTAGGCCGGACACAGGACGCTCGCGGCGCCCACGCCCAGTCCGCCGATGAACCGCGCGAGGATGAACACGATGGAGGAGGGCGCATCACCGGCGGCCAGGGCGCTCACCACGAACAGCACGGCGGCGATGATCATGACGCTGCGCCGGCCGATCAGATCGGCGAGGCGCCCGGCGATGAACGCCCCCACCGCGCAGCCGACCAGGATCGCGGCGACATTGAAGCCGGTCTCGAAGCGCGTCAGCGAGAAGGCCTGCTGCAGGCCGTCCTGGGTGCCGTTGATGACGCCGCTGTCGTAGCCGAACATGAAGCCGCCGATCGTGGCCACGGCCACGATGGCGAATACGAACAGCATGTTGGTGGACACCGTGGCATAGCCCGGCGTCGAGTCATCGGAACCCGCGTGCATGCTCCCCCCTCTCATTATTGTCGGCGCGCCGTGGAGTCTAGCCGCTATGATGCGCCGGTGGCAGGGAGGGGGGCTGGTTTCATGGTGCTCCGGAATGCCGACGGCCGCCTCACCCTGGATGCGGCCCACGGCGGCGCGATTCGCGACTTCAGCTGGCGGGGCCTCGCCGTGCTGCGGCCGGCTGCCGCCGGCACCGGATCGGATCCGTTCGCGACGGCATGCTTTCCGCTGGTGCCTTATGCCAACCGCATCGCACACGGCCGGTTCGCCTTTGCCGGTCGCAGTGTGCAGCTGCGGCGCAATTGGGACCGCGACCCGCATCCCCTGCACGGCCAGGGCTGGCGGTGCGCCTGGAGTATCGGTAACGCCACCGCTACGCGGGCCGTACTCACCTATGATGGTGGCGGGGACGACTGGCCCTGGCGCTATCGGGCCGAGCAGGGGTTCGCCCTGCTCGAGGATGGCCTCGAGGTCCGGTTGAGCATCGAAAACCGCTCGGGAAGCGCCATGCCGGGCATGCTCGGCCTGCATCCTTATTTTCCCGCCGCGGGCGTGGCGAGCGTCGCCGCCCGTACCCGCACCCTGTGGTTGACGGATGCCGAGGCGCTGCCGGTCGAGGCCGTCCCGACCCCGCCGGAATACTCCTTCGATGCGCCGCGGCCGCCCACCGCGGTCGCCCTGGACCACTGCTTCGATGACTGGGATGGTGTCGCGAGCGTGCGGTGGCCGGACCGGGCCCTGACGGTGACGGCGACCGGGTGCCGGTCGCTGCATGTCTATGCACCCGCCGGCGGGGATTTCTTCTGTCTGGAGCCGCAGACGGCGGCCGCCGGCGCACTGAACCGCGGGTCGGGCGAAGTCGCGCGGCTCGCTCCCGGTGAACGACTGGAAATGCGCGTCCGGTTTTCGCTCGAGGCTGCCTGACATGTACTTAGGTCTTGATCTGGGGACCTCCGGCGTCAAGTCCGTGATCATGGACGACGCGCAGGTCATCGTGGCGCAGGCGAGCGCGCCGCTTTCCGTGTCCCGGCCGCAGCCGTTGTTCTCGGAGCAGGACCCGGGGGAGTGGTGGCGGGCGGCGGTCGACTCGATACTGCAGCTGCCCGCCGCGGCGCGCGCGGGCGTGCGCGCCATCGGGCTCTCGGGCCAGATGCACGGCGCGACCCTGCTCGATGCGACCGATGTGCCGCTGCGGCCGGCCATCCTCTGGAATGACGGCCGCTCCGGCGCCGAGTGCCTGGAGCTCGAACGCCGCGAGCCGCGCTCGCGGCTGATCACCGGCAATATCATGATGCCGGGCTTCACCGCGCCGAAGCTGCTGTGGGTGGCGCGGTATGAGCCGCAGCAGTTCGCGCGCACGGCCATGGTGCTGCTGCCCAAGGACTATCTGCGGTTGAAGCTCACGGGTGAACGGGTGAGCGACATGTCGGACGCATCGGGCACCGGCTGGCTGGACGTGGCCCGCAGGCAGTGGTCCGAGGCGATGCTGGCGGCAACCGGCCTCGCGCTCTCGCAGATGCCGCGGCTGGTCGAAGGCAGCGAGATATCCGGGGAACTCACCGCGCAGGTCGCGGGGCTCCTGGGGCTGGGCAAGGTGCCGGTGGCCGGCGGCGCCGGTGACAACGCGGCCAGCGCCGTGGGCATGGGCGTCATCTCTCCCGGACAGGCCTTCCTGTCGCTGGGAACCTCCGGCGTGCTGTTCGCGGTGACGGACCGGTTCCGTCCCAATCCCGAGCGCGCCGCGCATGCCTTCTGCCATGCCCTTCCCGGGCGCTGGCACCAGATGGCGGTGCTGCTGTCGGCCGCGAGCGCCCTGGACTGGGTGGCGCAGCTGCTCGGCGTGACCGACCTGCCGGCCCTGGTCGAGGCGGCACGCACGCGCGGCCTGCGCGAGGATTCGCCCTTTTTCCTGCCGTATCTGTCCGGCGAGCGCACGCCGCACAATGATCCGCATGCGCGCGGCGTGTTCTTCGGCCTGACCCATGCGACCACGCCGCCGGATCTGGTCAACGCGGTGCTCGAAGGGGTGGCGCTGGCGTTCGCCGACGGCCTGGACGTGCTGCTCGAGAGCGGCGGGCGGATCGAGGAAATCAGCATGACCGGCGGTGGCGCCCGACTCCCCTACTGGGGCGAGCTGCTCGCGGCGGCGCTGCACCGGCCCCTGGTCTATCGTGCCGGCAGCGAGGTCGGGGCGGCGCTCGGCGCGGCGCGCCTCGCGCGCATGGCCCTCGGCGAAGCCCCGTGGGCCGTATGCGGACAGCCGCCGGTGGTCCGGGTGGCCGATCCGGAGCCGAGGCTTGCCGCATTGCTCGCGTCGCGCCGTGGGCGGTTCGTGCGGCTGTATCGTGACTTGCGCAGCAATTTTGTCTGAGGAGTTCCCGGCATGAGCATCTTTTCCGGCGTCGAACCGATCCGCTTTGCGGGCCCGGACACCGACAGCGAGTTCGCCTACCGCGTCTACGACAAGGATCGCGTGGTGCTCGGCAAACCGATGACGCAGTGGCTGCGGGTCGCGGTGTGCTACTGGCACTCGATCC
>Ga0335071_10005517_pt1 | contig 13124 bp, 10 predicted proteins | sample Lox_Sample_15_FD_206724 | JGI IMG/M metagenome (GOLD analysis project Ga0335071, IMG submission 206724) | Soil microbial communities from Loxahatchee National Wildlife Refuge, Florida, United States - Lox_Sample_1.5 | ecosystem: Environmental > Terrestrial > Soil > Wetlands | place: USA...
GGCACTGCTCCTTAATCAGAGGACACCGTTGCTGGCGCGAGCCCCATGGCGTGAAGCACACGCTCGGCGCCGTCGCCGGCGGTCATCCGCCCGGAGCGCACCTCGGCCTCGGCGTGGGCCGCGACCACATGGACCTCGGACTCATCGTGCAGCACGTGCTGGATGGACTCGTCGACCAGGTCCCACATCCACTGCACCATCTGGCTCCGGCGGCGCTGCTCGAACCACCCCGTCGGCGCAAAAAGGTCACGATGCTTCAGCACCTGCGACCAGAGTGCGTCGATGCCCGTATTATTGGCGGCGCTGCAGGTAACGACGAGTGGCATCCAGGGGCTGTCGACCGGGTGCATCAGCCGCATGGCGTTGCGGTAGAGGACGCAGGCCCGCTCAGCCGGTACCTTGTTGTCGCCGTCGGCCTTGTTGATGGCGACGAGATCGGCCATCTCCATCAGGCCGCGCTTGATGCCCTGCAGTTCGTCGCCGGCCCCGGCGATCAGGACGACCAGGAAGAAATCCACCATGTCGGCGACGACAGTCTCGGACTGGCCGACGCCGACCGTCTCGATCAACACCACGTCGAAGCCGGCCGCCTCGCAGGCGAGCATGACCTCGCGGGTGTTGCGGGCCACCCCGCCGAGGGTCTGGCCGCTGGGCGACGGGCGGATGAATGCGTTCGCCTGGCGGCTCAGCTCCACCATCCGGGTCTTGTCGCCGAGGATGCTCCCGCCGGAGACACGGCTCGTCGGATCGATCGTCAGCACGGCAACGCGGTGGCCCTGGGCGATCAGCATCTGGCCGAGCGACTCGATAAGCGTGCTCTTGCCCGCGCCCGGCACTCCGGTGATCCCGACGCGGATCGAGCGGCCCGAGTGGAGTAACAGGGCCGTCAGGACCCGCTGAGCGAGGCGGCGATCCTCCGTCAGCTGCGACTCCAGCAGCGTGATGAACCGGCTGAGGACTCCTCGCCTTCCAGCGAGGATTTCCTCGACGTATTGCTCGGGGCCCAACCGCCCCCGCCGGATAGACGGCGGGGGCGGCGTCGGCGGAACAGTCGTGGCGACGGTGCTCATGGGGCTCCGACTGGTTGCGCCTCGTGCACCTTCGCGTCCAGCGCGTCGAGCACTTGGAGCGCAGCGTGAGGGATAACCGTCCCGGGACCGAAGATGGCGACGGCTCCATCCTTGTACAGCTCGTCGTAATCCTGCGGCGGAATCACCCCGCCTACGACAATCAGGATGTCCTCGCGGCCCAGGTCCTTGAGCGCTTTCCGCAGCGCCGGGACCAGCGTGAGGTGGCCGGCCGCGAGTGAGCTGGCGCCGATGATGTGGTCGTCGTTATCGACGGCGTCTCGGGCGGCCTCCTCGGGCGTCTGGAACAACGGGCCGACGTCCACGTCAAAACCCAGGTCGGCAAACGCCGTGGCAACCACCTGCTGCCCGCGGTCGTGGCCGTCTTGCCCGAGCTTGGCGATCAGGATGCGCGGCCGACGTCCCTGGCGCGCCAGGAACTCCTCGACGCGCTTGCGGACTTGGGCGACGGCACCGGTGCGGTCACCAAACCGGCGCGCGTACACCCCGGTCACCTCGTGGATCTCCGCCTTGTATCGGCCGAAGACCTTTTCCAAGGCGTCGCTGATCTCCCCCACGGTCGCCTTCGCCCGCGCCGCGATGATGGACAGCTCCAGCAGGTTCCCCTTGCCCGTCTTGGCGCACTCGGTCAGGGCGTCAAGCGCCACTTTCAGGGCGGCCGGGTCGCGCTGGGCCCGCAACTCGGCGAGCCGCTTGACCTGCGACTCGCGGACGGCCCGGTTGTCGACCTTGAGCACCTTCAACGGGTCCTCGCGCTCCAGGACGTACTTGTTGATGCCGACGATCGTCTGGACGCCCGAATCGATGTCGGCCTGGGTGCGGGCCGAGGCCTCCGCGATCCGCATCTTAGGGATGCCCTTCTCGATCGCCTTGGCCATGCCCCCGAACTGCTCGCACTCGACCACGTGACTCCACGCCCGGTGCGCCAGCTCGTGCGTCAGGCGCTCGATGTAGTAGCTACCGCCCCAGGGATCGATCACCGTGTCGGTGTCGGTCTCCTCCTGGAGGAACAACTGCGTGTTTCGCGCGATCCGCGCCGAGAAGTCGGTGGGCAGTGCCAGGGCCTCGTCGAGCGAGTTGGTGTGCAGGCTCTGGGTGTGACCCTGGGTGGCCCCCATCGCCTCGATGCAGGTCCGGATCACGTTGTTGTACACGTCCTGGGCCGTCAGACTCCAGCCGCTGGTCTGGCTGTGAGTCCGCAGCGACAGGCTCTTGGGGTTCTTCGGGTTGAACTGCTTGATGACCTTGGCCCAGAGCAGCCGGGCCGCGCGCATCTTGGCGATCTCCATGAACACGTTCTTGCCGATCGCCCAGAAGAACGACAATCGGGGCGCGAAGTCGTCAACGGTCAGCCCGGCGGCGACCCCGGCGCGGATGTACTCCAGGCCGTCCGCTATCGTGTAGCCCAGCTCGAGGTCGGCGGTGGCGCCGGCCTCCTGCATGTGGTAGCCCGAAATGCTGATGCTGTTAAACTTCGGCATATGCTGGCTGGTGTAGCGGAAGATGTCCGCGATGATCCGCATGCTCGGCAGGGGCGGATAGATGTAGGTGTTGCGGACCATGAACTCCTTGAGGATGTCGTTCTGGATCGTCCCCGCCAGCTGCTCCTGCTTCACCCCCTGCTCCTCGGCCGCGATGATGTACAGGGCCAGGACCGGCAGCACGGCGCCGTTCATGGTCATCGACACGCTGATGTCGCCAAGCGGGATGTCCTTGAACAGGATCCGCATGTCCAGAATGCTGCAGATGGAGACTCCCGCCATGCCGACGTCGGCCGCGACGCGGGGGTTGTCCGCGTCGTATCCGCGGTGCGTGGGCAGGTCGAAGGCGACCGACAGCCCCTTCTGCCCCGCGGCCAGGTTGCGGCGGTAGAAGGCGTTGGACGCCTCGGCGGTGGAGAAGCCGGCGTACTGCCGGACGGTCCACGGCCGCTCGGGGTACATCGACAGGTACGGCCCGCGCAGGAACGGCGGAATGCCCGGCATGTAGTGCAGGTGCTCAAGCCCCTGCAGGTCGGCCGAAGAGTACAGCGGCCTGACCGTGATCAGCTCCGGGGTTGCCATCGTGAGTTCGTCAACGGCCTTGCCGGCGGCGGCCTGCCAGTCCGCCACGTGGGCGAAAGATCGAGGGCCGCCTTCCCAGGCGATGTTTTTGAAGTTTGGGATGGTATTCATGACAGAACTCCTTCATCCCGAAGCAGCTCGTGGAGCGTGCCCAGGACGTCGCACCGGACGAAAATGAATCGTTCTACGCCAGCTGTCCGGTATTTTGCCTCGTTGGCACCCGGATTCCCCGCCAGAATCACGGTCCGGGCGCCGGCAGCCTTCAGGCGCGGCGCCGTGGTTTCGACCACGGTCTCATATTTCTTGTCGGTGGAGCAGATCACCGCGATTTTGGCGCCGCTCTTGCCGAAAGCCGCCGCGGCGGCCTCGGGATCGGCGAACCCTTCGTTGTTGACCACCCCGAACCCACCGGCCTGGAAGAAGTTCAGGGCGTACGTTGCGCGGGCGATGGACTCGGCCGGCGTGCCCATGTTGGCCAGGAACACCTGCGGCCGCTTTCCGGTTTTGGCCGCGTACTGGTCGCTGGCGTCGCGTAGCTCCTCGTAGGCTGCCACGTAGGCGTGGATCGCCAGCGGCTGGACGTGAGCGGGCGAACCCTTGCCCGGGGGCGACACGAGTGCCGCACTGATCTGGCCGAGGGTGGCGCCGCCCTCGGCGGCCTTGACCGCTGCCTCAGTCAGCGCGCCCGGCGCCCGCGACGGGTCGGCGGCCACTCCTGCAAGCGCCTTCAGTTCCGCGTCGCATCGGTGGTCGCGCCGCCAGGCCACCAGACGGGAGGATGCCTCGGCGCGGAGTTTGACCGGGTCCGGCTTCGGACGGCTCACCGGCTGTTCGTTCACATTGGGGTGCTCGCTGATACCGGTAACGGCCTGTTTGCGCGTGGCCAGGTTCTTCTCGCGGGCCGCTTCCACGGTCTGGATCTGCTGGGCGACCCAGCCTTCGGTCGCGGCCCGGAGCATGCCGCCGCGCTCTTCAATTGTTTGGAACAGCGCCCAGGCTCGCTCGGCAAGCTGGTCGGTCAGGCGCTCCAGGAACCATGACCCGCCCGCGGGGTCGATGACTCGGTTCAGGTGGGACTCCTCCTGCAGGATTGTCTGGGTGTTCCGGGCAAGGTGCCGGCTGAATTCGTCGCTCGGGCCGATCGCCACGTCGAGTGGAGCGGTGGTGATCGAGTCGGCACCACCGACGGCACCGGCGAAGCAGCAGACGGTGTTCCGCAGCAGGTTGACCCAAGGATCGTGGCGGGTCAGGACGCGACGACTCGTCCGCACGTGAATTCGCGTCGATCGCGCCGCCTCCTCGCTGCCGCCGACGCTCGTGACGACCTTGGCCCACATCTTCCGCAAGGCGCGGAGCTTGGCGATTGCCTGGAAGAACCGGCAGCCCACACTCACGCCGAAGACGACCTGGCGGGTCGCCGTATCGACCGGCATGCCAGCAGCGAGCATCGCCCGGAGGTATTCGACCCCAGTTGCCACGGCGAAGGCCAGATCCTGGGTGCTGGTTGCCCCGGCGTGGTGATAGGCGGCGGTGTTGACCTCCACCGCCTTGGCTTGCGGATAGTTCGTCGCCGTCCAGGCCGCCAAGTCCGCCATCTGCGTCAGCGCGACTTCGAGCGGGACGGGCAGGTGACCCTCGGACATCAACGCGCCCAACGGGTCGGCGTTGAACGCGCAAGCCAAGACCGCCGGGTCGAGCTTCCGCTGCCGCACCAAGGCCCCGAGCAGCGCGGCGGCCGGCAGGAAGGCCGCACCGGCGTCGAGCGACACCGGCGCGATATCAAGATGCATCCGCGCGAGGAGCGTCCCGAAATCGCCCGGGGTGTAGGCCATCACGCCATCCTGCCCGCACGAGGCTGCCGCGTCGCGTGCGTCGGCATCGAGGCCCGCGCAGGCGCAGGCGTCCAGCCGGAGCAGGATCGACGTCACGCCGTGCTCGAGGTCCTCCAAGATGGCTTTATTCGCTTCAGCAGGGTCGGGGTGCAGATGTTCCTGGCGGACGTCCCAGCCGCCGACCGCGTGCCCTAAGGCCCGGCTGCCGCGCGTGAGGGGCATGAACCCGGGGAAACCCGACGGGTCGCCGTCCGAGGGCCAATCCGCGGCGGTGTAGAGCGGTTGGATGTCGATCCCGTCAGGAACACGCGTGACCAGCTTTTTCTCAAATGGTACCCCCTTCAACTCGGCCACGACGCTGGCCTTCCATTGGTCGTAGCCAACCGGGGGAAAGTCAGCGGTGAGGGTTAATTCCTTCTCGATCATGGTCGATCCCTCCTTAAACCTCGTGTACGACTTGTCCTGAGGCGGACTGGTTAGGCTCCCACAGCGTCTCAGGCGAACCGGTGATGTGGCTCGCCCAGCGGCTCCAGACAAACAGGGCATCGGAGAGCCGGTTCAGGTATCGCATGGCTATGGGCGGGATACCTTCCACCCTCGCGAGCGACACGCAGGCGCGCTCGGCACGGCGGCAGACAGTGCGGCAGATGTGCAATTCTGCATTCAGCCGGCCCCCGCCGGGAAGGACGAAGGAGCGGAGCGGTGCCAGATCCTTGTTCATCTGGTCGATCTCTTCTTCGAGCTGCAGCACTTCGGCGTCGGTGACGCGCGCCTGTTGGGGATGCACGTCCTCGGGGAGGGTGGCGAGAATCGAGCCCAGGTTGAACAGCTCGTGCTGGACGCGCAGCAGAATGGCCGCGAGCGGCGCGAGCCGCGGCTTCCCGGCGCGCGCCTCGTTGATCGTATCCCGGGCCGCAGCGATGGAGGCATTCAGTTCGTCCACGGTGCCATATGCCTCGATGCGTAGGCTGTCCTTGGGCACGCGCTGTCCTCCGGCAAGCGATGTCTCGCCCCGATCGCCGTGCCGCGTATAGACGCGATTGATGGCGAGCCGCGGAGTGTCGAATACCTCACCCATGCTTGTCATGCGTCTCCTGATTCGGTGGTCGAGTCCTCATGCCGCCGCCGCCGCGCGCTGCGGTGCAAACTGCGAGAGGTCCAGCTCCGGCAGCATGGCGCCGTGTTCCAGGTAGTTCACGTGCATCTCGAAGCAGCGCCGCAGGTCGTGGCGGACGTGCCCCATGGGCGCTGCCTCGAGGTAACGATGCAGCACGTCCCGGTAGGCCGGGTGCGCGCAGTTGTCGATGATCCGCTTGGCCCGAGCCATCGGCGCGAGACCGCGCAGGTCGGCCAAGCCCTGCTCGGTGACGACCACCTGAACCGAATGCTCGCTGTGGTCGATATGCGAGCACATCGGCACGATTGTCGAGATCCGGCCGCCCTTGGTGGTGGACGGACACATGAAAATCGAGAGGTAGGCGTTGCGCTCGAAGTCGCCGCTGCCGCCCAGGCCATTCATGATCTGCGTGCCCATGATGTGGGTCGAGTTGACGTGACCGTAAATGTCCACCTCGATGGCGGTATTTGTGGCGATCACGCCCAGCTGCCGGGCGATCCCCGGGTTGTTTGAGATCTCCTGCGGCCGGAGCACGATCCGGTCGGCGAAGTCGCTGAAGTTATCGTAGAGGAACTTCAGCTTCTCGTTGGTCAGGGTCAGCGCGGTGGCGCTCGCCCCGAGCGCCTCGCCGGAGGCGATCAGGTCGAGCATCGCGTCCTGGAGCACCTCGGTGTACACCTTGAAGTGCGGGATGTCCTTGCGCGACGCGAGCCCGGACAGGACGGCATTGCAGATGTTGCCCACGCCACTTTGCAGCGGCAGAAACTCGGACGGAATTCGCCCTGCGCGCAACTCCTGCACGAAGAAATCGGCCACGTGCGCGGCGATCCGCTGGCTGGCCTCGTCCGGCTTGCTGAACGCCCGCCCGCCGTCCGGCTCGTTGGTGTGGACGATCCCGATCACCTTGGATGGGTCGACCTGGGCGTAAGCGCGGCCGATGCGGTCGAGCGGGTCGCGGATCGCAAGCGGGTCGCGGTGGGGCGGCGGGGGCAAGACGAGGATGTCGGCCAACTCCCGCAGTTTCGGCGAGTGGTAGGCGTTCAACTCGATGATCACCTTCTTCGCGCACTGAAGATAGGTGGGGGCGTTGCCGATGCCGGTCGTCAGGTATACCCGACCGTCAGGCGTGATCTCGGTGGCCTCGACGATGGCGAAGTCGATCGTCCCGAGGAAGCCCTCCATCACCGTCTGCGCGACGTGCGAGAGGTGCATGTCCACGAATTCGACCTTGCCGGTGTTGGCGAGCTCGCGCATCGGCGCCGAGGTCATGTAAGGGGCCCGCCAACTCACGGCCTCGGCCCGGGCCAGCTCGTCGTCGCACGCCGCGCCGGTCGACGCGCCGCTGAGCAGCTTGACCTGGAATGCGGTACCCGACTGGTGCAGTTGCTTGGCGCGTTGAGCCAGCGCCCGCGGCACTGCCTTGGGCGCCCCGGCGGGGGTAAACCCGCTCACGGCTACCATCGCCCCGTTGGGGATCAGTGCCGCCGCCTCGTCGGGGGTCATCGCGGTATAGGTTTTCTTTGCAGTTGTCATGGTCTCACCATTCGTGAAGAGAAGGGTTCAGTCACTGGGAACAGCCGAGCAAACTCCTCGGGCAGCGGTCGGGCCCTGCGCGTGTCCGGATCGATGGTGACGAGGGTGACGACCGCGTCGGTGGCCACCGTGCCATCGGTCTTGTCGATCCGTTGGGCCAGGGAGAAACTCGTGCGGCCGCAGCCGCCCGGCCAGGTGGCAATCCGCAAGCGGTCGCCTTGGTGGCATGGCCGCCGGTAGTTGAGGTTGAGGTTCACCACCACGGTGATCGCCCCAAGACCCTTCAGCCGGTCATAGGCGAAGCCGCTGCGGTCGTACCACTCCTCGCGACCCCACTCGAGGTATTCGACGTATTTCCCGTTGTTCACGTGGCCGTTAACGTCGATCTCGGTCGGGCGCACCACCGTCTCCAGGACGACTTCGCCGCGCGCAGATTGAGCGATCTTCAGAGCTTGTATGTTGCCGTTCGACATGGTCTTACCGTCCTTGGAACACGGGCGTTCGCTTCTCAAAAAACGCCTTGACGCCCTCTTTGAGGTCGTCGCTCAGAAATGCGGCTCGCCGCGTGGCCTGAATGGACTCGAACTCGTCGGCGCTCAGGGGGGTGCCCTTGTTCAGGCTGTTCAGCTCGGCCTTGACGACCGAGACCGCCAGCGGCGCGCGGCCGGCGATCGTCGTCGCGATTTCCATCGTCGTCGCCTCCAGCTTCTCGGGGCTCACGAGACGATTGAGCAGCCCGAAGCGATAGGCGTCTTCGGCCGAGAGCGGATTGCCTGTGAAGACCATCTCTTTGACGACGTGCAGCGGCAACACCCCGAGGAAGTGCGACATCCCCGCCGCGTTGTAAGAGATCCCGAGTTTGACCGGAGTGATGGCGAAGGTCGTGTTGGGTGTGCCGATCGCGAGGTCGCAGGTCACGGCCAAGTCACAGGCCGCGCCCCAGACGCTGCTGTGAAGCATGGCGATCACCGGCACCGCACACTTGCGGACTCGCTGGAGGACACGTTCGAATCCCGTCGTCCAGGTCACCGCGTCGTGGCCGTCGAGCGGTATCTCTTTGATGTCGTGACCCGCGGACCAGATCTTGGTGTTTGGATTCGCGCCAATGATGACGACTCGGACAGGGGCTTTCTCGAACTCGTCGAAGGATGCGAGCAGCTGATCGCACACGTCGCTGCTGAGCGAATTGACGGGCGGTTTGCTGATCGTCGCGATCCCGATGTTGTTCGCGATCTGCGACGAGCACACGGGTTTGGTCGGATTCGTTGCCATGATTCTCTACCTCCCTGTATTGCTTGCGCAATGTCGTTTGTTGCCACCTGCGCGGCGAATATGACGTGGCGCCGATGCGCGGCCGGCAATGGTCACATTCACAACCCATTTCGGAGGCGACACGTATGTTCTCCCCGAATCGCTCACCTGACACTTCTTGAAAAGCAACTTCCATACCAGAACGCCGGCACGAGCCGTGGCGTCGTAAGCGCTGATAGGCAGGGCGCATATCCGAAGCGCGGGCCTCCGGAGTGGTGCTAACCGACCACCAAGTGCGAGCCGGTTGGCACCGCTGGGGTCCATCGGAGATCGGGGCAAGCTCGCGAGCCAAGTTGATCATGACCATCCTATCGCCGTGCCAAGCGGTGAAACATGCGCCACCGTTTCGGAAACAGTTGACTGGATGGACTCATGCGCGAGAGAGAAGGCTCAATCGAGCCACCGTTTTCACCAGCGGTGCCAAGGCGCTGGCAGTCTGCTAGCCAGCTAGCGCCACGATGGAGGCCCGCTCGCGGGAGAGTTTTCTCAGATCGTCGAGCCGGTTCGCTGCGGGGCCCGGCCGTTGGCGACGGCGACGCGGCCGCCCACTCGCGGAGCTCCTTGCTGCAATCGTGCGGGTCGATAGAGACCTCGATCAGGCACGGCCCGTCGTGGGCCTGTGCCCGGCTCATGGCACGGTCCAACTCACCAACGGTGGCGGCGTGGAGGCCCGGCCCCTTGCCGTCGTCGGCGTTGAACACGTTCAACAGGGCGGCGTAATCCCAGTTCTTGATACGGTTGCACGGACCGTCATGGATCTCGGCCTCGATCGTGTACCCGCTGTTGAGCAGCACGATGAACGGCCTGGTCCCGTGCCGCACCATGGTCGAGACCTCCATGGTAAGTGCCTCCGTTGTGGTTGAGCGGTGATAAGTCAAGACCGCAGCGCCGGACTCGGCGCTGTAAGCCTCGCAGCTATCACGAGCACGCGCTCGGCCTCTCGCAGCATGGCCGGTTCCAGCGCATGGCCATTCAGGACCGGTGTGTGTGCGCCGCTCGCGGTACGGGCAGCGATAACGGCACGGGCATGCGCCACGGCGTCCGGCGGCGGTGTGAACACGGCGTTGATCGCCGCCAGTTGCTCGGCGTGGAGGGCGGCCTTCCCGGTCATGCCGAGCTTCCGGCTCGCCGTCGCCTCGCGCTCGAGGCCCGCAGCGTCGGGCTTGAAATACGGCACGTCTATGGCGGCGATGTTCGTGGTCGCCGCGGCCGCCACCATGCAGGACCGCGCGTACAGCAGGTTCTCCCAGACACCCTCGGCGCCGAGGTCGGCCGCCAGGTCGCCGCCGCCCAGAAACAGTCCGCAGACGCGCTCGTGCGCCCCCGCCATGCGGTCGGCGGCGAAGACGGCGCGCGCCAACTCCATCATCGGGATGATGCCGACCGTCGCCTGCGAGTTGTCCAGGATGTCGGCCACGACCCGGATCTCGTCGGCGGACTCGCACTTGGGAATGACGACGGCGTCGGGGCACTCGCCGGATTCGTGCAGCGCCAGCAGGTCGCGGAGGCCTTCGACCGAGCGCGGACTGTTGATCCGCAAGAGGCGGACGAAGTCCGGCTCCTGCGGCTCCAACAGGAAAGCCAGTGCGGCGTCACGCGCCAGCGCTTTGTCCGCGGGAGCGACGGTGGACTCGAGATCCACCATGATGCCGTCGCCGCCGGCGGCACGGGCGGCGCGGAGGGTGTCAGGCCGGGAGGCCGGCGTCAGGAGGAAGCTCCGGCACGCGCGCAGTCTCGTGCGGAGGGAGGCCGTTGCGGGAGTCGTGATCCTCTTCACATTCTGGTCCATTGTGCTTCTCCTTTCACAGCGTCAGTCGAATTGAGCCACCGCTCACAGCGGGTCAGTCAGCGTGCCGAGCTTGGCCGTCAGCTTCATGTTCTCGCCGTAGTCCACGGGACACGCGATGACCGACACACCGTCATCGTTGAGCGCCTTACGCAGCGACGGGAGCAAGTCGGCCGCAGTCTTGATCTGATAACCCCTGGCCCCGAAGCTCTCGGCATACTTGACGAAGTCCGGATTGCCGAACTCGACATTCCGGTGGTGCCCGATTTCAAGATCCATCTTCCACTTGATCAGCCCGTATGCGCCATCGACCCAGACCAGAACGACCAGCGGGATCTTCTCGCGGACGGCGGTCTCGATCTCCTGTGAGCTCATCAGAAACGCGCCGTCGCCCATGGCGGCGAGGACCTTGGCTTTCGGCTTCGCCAGCTTGGCGCCGATTGCGCCCGGCAAGGCGAATGCCATCGTCGAGAGGCCGTTGGAAATGAGGCACGTCAGCGGCGCGTACGCCGGATACAGTCTCGCCATCCACATCTTGATCGCGCCGGTGTCGGCAAGCACGATGTCCTCGTCGCCAAGCGCCTTGCGGATGTCATTGATGATGCGCTGAGGCTTGACCGGGAAGCTTGCGTCGTTCTCGCCGGCCTTCAGCTCCTGCGCGTGCAGCGTGCGGATGACCGCGTCGTTCGGATACGATGGGCAAGGCTTCGCGGTGAACTCTTCGATGAGGGCTTCGAGGGCAAGGCCGATCTCGGCCTCGAGACTGGCAGCCACTGGATAGGCTGCGTCCGTGTCCTGCGCAAAGCGGTGAATGTGGAGAATCGGCGTTTGGCGCGTCGGATTGATCCGGGCGGGCGCGAATTCCTGGAGCTCGTATCCGACGGCAATGATCAAATCCGACTTGTCGAAGGCGAAGTTCTCGAAATCGTGGCGCATGAAGCCCACGGCTCCGAGAGCATTCGGGTGGCGATCGGAAATGACGCCCTTCCCCATGAAGGTGGTGGCCACCGGAATCCCCGCTTTCTCGGAGAATCGGGTGAGCGCCTTGGCAGCGCCGGCGCGGGCGGCGCCGTGCCCCGCCAGAATGATCGGCCGCTTTGCGCCTCGAATCAGCTTCGCTGCGGCCTGGACCTGTGCCGGGTCGGCACCAGCCGTATGCCTGGGCCGTTCGGCAAGCGGTGTGGCGTCAGCGGGTGCCGCGGCCGCCTCGACATCCTCCGGGATCGCGAGATACGCGGCGCCGGGGCGCTCCGATTGCGCGACGTCGAATGCCTTGCGGATCATCTCCGCTGTGGCGCCAGGGGTCAGCAGCGCATCTGCCCATTTTGTCAGCGGCTTATACATTGCAACGACGTCCACGATCTGGTGCGACTCCTTGTAGATTCTGTTGAGTCCCACCTGCGCCGTAATGGCCACGAGCGGTGACGAATCCATCTGCGCGTCCGCCACGCCGAGCGCGAGATTGATGGCGCCCGGCCCGAGCGTCGCGGTGCAGACACCGGCCTTGCCGGTCAGGCGGCCGTAGACGTCCGCCATGAACGAGGCGGCCTGTTCGTGCCGCGTGAGGATGAAGCGGATTTTGGAGCCTGCCGTCCCAACGACAAGCCGGATGTTCTCCTCGCCCGGAATGCCGAACATGTATTCGACACCTTCCGCTTCGAGGCACTTGATCACCAAATTCGCGACGGTTTTCTGAATTGCACGGTTGCTCATGATCGGTCCGACGGCATGGAGAGTGTGGCGTCGTGATTCACCTATTTCGTGAGGAGCAGAATGACAATACCGTTGACCGCGCAAATGATGCGGCCCAGGGCAAAGGGAAGGGTGTAGCCCACCGCGGGCAGCGTGCTCTGCGCCTCTTGCTGCAGGGCGCCGAGCGCCGGAGTGAATGTTCGGGCGCCGGCGATGGCACCAAGCAGCAACGTTGGATGAAATTTGAACACGTGTTTCCCGACGACGAGGCCGACGATCATCGGTACGACCGAGACGACCAATCCGCAGAAGACGAGGCCGATGCCGTACGCCTTGAGGCCGGCGACCAGGCCGGCAGCCGCGTTCAGGCCTATCCCGGCAATGAAGCCATTGAGGCCGACGTTGTTGAACACCCAGAGCGCCGCTGCGGGAATGCCGCCGAACGTGCGGTACTTGGAGCGCAGGTAGCCGCAGACGAGGCCGGCGAGCAGACTCCCCACGCCCGTGCTGAGACCCAGCGGAATGCCGCCGACATGGATGGTGATGAGGCCCACGAGGGCGCCAACGACGATGCCGATGCCCATGAACGCGATGTCCGATTTCGAGGTTGGGCGGTCGGCCTCGCCGAGCGACTTCGCAAGATCGTCGACGTGTTTCCTGTCCCCACGAATCGTCAGCACGTCCCAGCGTTCGATCTTGAGG
>Ga0335071_10005518_pt1 | contig 13123 bp, 16 predicted proteins | sample Lox_Sample_15_FD_206724 | JGI IMG/M metagenome (GOLD analysis project Ga0335071, IMG submission 206724) | Soil microbial communities from Loxahatchee National Wildlife Refuge, Florida, United States - Lox_Sample_1.5 | ecosystem: Environmental > Terrestrial > Soil > Wetlands | place: USA...
GATTCGATATAATCCCCATCTATAGGTCGTGCTTTCGCTATTGAAGCCCAATCATCGCACCATACTTTGTGTATACTTCCTTCACCAAATCGCCAGCCTTCGGGTTTCCCCAGTCATGCATCCATTCGGAAACAAGCGACTCAAGTGTGATGGGTATCACACCAATCTGCAACATCCTTTCAACTCCATATTTATGGGCATCAGGAGTGGAATCACCGGCGGCATCAATCAGGCCATATACCTCGTATCCCTCTCTCAATGCGTGCATCGCGGTATAGGCAAAACACATACTTGTCCATAAACCCGAAATAACTACCTTTCTCCGACCCGCGTTGATAAAAGCATTCCATGTTCTCTCGTCCTCAAATGCATCGAAACTGGGAATCTTCCTGGCTATTGCCTCTTGGCCCGGAAACAAATCAGTTATCTCTGGGATGAAGGCCCCGAGCATCTGGGGATTGATAGCCGATAGAACCACAGGAATTCCCAGAATACCCGCAGCCTTCGCCGCACAGACTGCCGCATTCTTGATAATCGTTTTATCACCGGAGCCGACACCCTTGAACATCGCTGATTGATAATCTACCAGCACCAACACGCTATTTTTAGCGGATAGCAGTTCCAGTTTTCCATCCTTTGAACTTGTCATTTCAAATCTCCTCGACACGGTATACTTGCAGAGATATATTATAAAATATTGATCAGGCGGTTTAGTGAACTTTGGATGAATGAACACGGGCTGTGGTGCAAAATGACATTGTGTCCATTCCTTTCATTTACTAGTGACTAGCACCCGAATACGACAAGCAAGAGATATAAAACTATAAAGAAAAAGTTGAGTCGGTGTTGGCTTGCCACTCTATGCACTGTTATTCAAAGGCGGTTTGCGGCATTCAGAGCTTTCGAAGGAATATTCGGATCGGTTTGTCGAATGGGCGAAAAGAGTAGCTTCAATCAGTGTTCCGGGAAGTAGATTCATGCAAGAGGGAAGGATCGACTCTACGAAAGGAGTAACGAATCTAAAATTTGATAAGGATACCATAGGCGGTTACATAACGGTAGAATCGGATGGTTACGAAAAAGCAGTTGCAATAGCAAAGGAGTGCCCGATATTGGAGAATGACGGGTACGTCGAAGTTAGGGAGGTAATTATTCCGGGTCCCTAGAAACCCTCATTGATACTGTTTTGAAGTCACCATGGATTCTGATACGGTTTAATAAATGAATTCCCACACCTTCCGCAGGCCGTTGATGTTTCTGCATTAGGATATGTATAAAACTTGGATATCCCCTGACCTGCCAAAGAGTCAATAGGCCCACCACCGCATCCATTAACACCACAGGCTGTCGAAGACAAATTATAACCGTGTAATTCTTCCAAGGTCGGTGGGGGTGGAACCAAGGATACACCACCGGATGCAAAGATGAACCATTTTTCAGAACTGGCTTTTTGATAGTAAGTTGTTGGTGTTGATGGAGTTACCCAGGGTGTGACAATCAACTTCCTTGTGGATGATGCTACAGGACTGCTCCCTGCTGAAACGGAGGGAATTAACAATAGACCGATCGTGACAATCACAATACAGGTTGAAATAATTGAATGATTCCTTATGGACATGAACTAACCCCCTAAACATACGAATAGAATCCACGGTTCCCATCGCACAACCCACATGCTCCGATTGGCGGTACCGCTGGTGGAACTAATTCTATAGATCCTGTCATATTGCTAAATTTCGGGTTAAACCAAGTGATTTCAGCATTGTTGTTCCGTAACAACAATTGTTGATATATTTGTGTATCGTTGATAGGTTGAAGACTTGGCTCATTTGAAGGAAAATGAATTGTTGGATATGGCCTTACAAACAAAGAACTAATTGGAATCAACAATAACCCGATTGTTACGGTGATGATACAGATTGATATTATTGAAGATTTCGTCATGGACATGGACTATTCCCAAATTGATCTATCCTGTGTCGAGCTGTGTGATAAATAATTAGGATGAGCCAGGTTCAATCCCAATCCAATAGGATTTTGTTTATCAACGATCCCACAATTGGTCCAGGCAGATATAGGGTTAGACCACTCTTATAACACTCCGTATTTAAACAAGGTCCCCCGAAAATCCCCCAATAATTACTATTAATGAATTTTTTCGAGGGCATTCTTGCGGATCTACGGCCTTTAGATATTGTGTAGAATCGAGCAATTTAATATCCTATTCTATTTTTAGCCATAATCTGGGGTCGGTGGCCAAATGACTATTATAAGTGGGAATACGATCCTGGAATAATGGAAAACCCTGAATGGTCAGGATATGAAGGTTATTTTAAAACAATACAAGAAGCTAAAAATTTCATTAATGGACTTCAGAAATTTTAATAATATTATCTCTTTTTCTCATGTTTAGGAGAGATCTAATTTGTCTTTATAAAAGTATCCCCCTTTATCCGCCTAAAACAATGCACGTATTGAATTTTATATATAGGTGAAGGGAAGATGTATGTTGTTACTATGGCGGAAAAAGGGTACCGCGAGGCGGTGGTGCAGGGTAAGACCGTTCAATACGACCCGGAACATCTCCGGAAGATCCAGGAACATCCCTGTTTTTCAGAAAAGGCCTGTCACGGATTCGGGCGGTGTCATGTCCCGGTCGCCCCGAAGTGTAATATCCAGTGTAATTATTGTATCAGGGACTTCGACTGTGTGAATGAGAGCCGTCCCGGAGTGACCACCCGGGTACTCGACGCAGGCGAGGCGATAGAACTTGTCAGAAATGTCGTAAAAAAATACAATTATATCAAAGTCGTCGGGATTGCAGGACCCGGTGAACCGCTTGCAAACGAGGAGACATTTGAAACACTCAGGAGGCTCCATGAGGAGTTCCCGAACGTAATAAAGTGTATATCCACAAACGGACTCCTCCTTCCCGAGAAGATCGATCTCCTGGAAAAATATGATGTCGGAAATATCACCGTAACCTTAAACGCGATCGATCCTGAGATCGGTGCCCGGATTTATCAGTTCGTCGAATGGAAAGGGAAAAAGTACACCGGTGTTGAAGGGGCAAAAATCCTCCTCGAAAACCAGCTGAAGGGCATTGAAGAAGCGGTTAAACGAAATATGATCGTAAAAATAAACACAGTATACATTCCCGGCGTCAATGAAGATCATATCGTCGATATCGCAAAGAAAGTCGGTGAAATGGGGGTCTATACATTCAACGTCATCCCACTTATCGCCCAGTATAAATTCGCCGATATTGCCCCGCCTACCCAGGAGATGAAGAAGAAAATGCAGGACGCATGTGCCCCGTACGTCCGCCAGATGAGACATTGCCAGCGCTGCAGGGCCGACGCTATCGGGAAGCTCGGCCATGACATACAGAGCTGCCTTTACGTAGAACATTAGGAAACGGTAACGGCCCGACCAACAAAATTTTTATGGTTCCCGGGCACGATTAAAATTTTTAGGTTTTTATTGACATCCTGTATTCACACTGCTTATCGTTTGCCGATATTCTTCATCTCTCAGGATGCCTGTGAAATTGGGATAATCTGACGCTCCAGGCTCCGCCGCACCACAAGGGTGGCCCCCCGGTTTCGACAGGACTGCACGGGAACTAATTAATTCCCTGTCCCGGACCAACCCTGCCAAAAGACTACCCTGACAGGGGTGGACAGGGCCTGCCAGGAGTATTCGGCATTGTAAAAAGAAGATTGCAGGCAGGGGAAATCGAAAGTTCAGATGGTAAGATCCTGACGGGAAATAGAATTTCATCCTGCCTTCTCCCGGTCTTTTATGAACCATTCAATTAATGCCCGGGATATTGAAAGCGACCCGGGCAGACGTGGAATTGCATCGTACCTGAACCACCCCGCATCCTCGATCTCCTCGTGATCGGGCCTGACAGACCCTCCCCGGTAAGGGGCGACAAATCCGATCATAAGCGAATCGGGAAAAGGCCAGGGCTGGCTGCCGAAATATACCGGGTCCCCGATAGTGATTCCCGTCTCCTCCATCACCTCCCGCCGTACGGCATGTTCGAGCGTTTCACCGGGTTCTGCAAATCCCGCTATCACGCTGTACATACCCGGGGGGAATCTGGGTGACCTGGCGAGCAATGCCTCATCGTCACGGTATACAAGTACGATCACAGCCGGCGAAATCCGTGGATATACAATGGTCCCGCACGCCGGGCACTCGCGGGCGAGTTCATTTGGTCCTGATGCTGTCCGGGCTCCACACCGTCCACAGAACCGGGTGTTCCGGTCGAATGCCAGGACCTGATATGCTCTCCCTGCAACACCGAGGACCTCGTTATCTACCCTTCCTCCGAGATCGCGGATATCGCAAAACACAAAGCCTGGAGGAACTTCCTGCAAAGGAGGAAACGCCTCGGCATAGCAAGGCAGGGAACCCAGCATGCCGATGTATATACGTGAACTGTCGGGACAACCCGGTATTCCGGGAGCGGTGCGAAAACTTATCGGCCCCGTACCTTCGGGCACCATTATATCGCGATCACGAAAAACAAACCTGATTTCTGGTCCCCGGTGCCCCTGCGGTCCCGGATACCGGGTATCCAGCCATCCTGTATCGAAATAAACATTCCGGCTGAAGCTGCCGTATTCTTCTGACAGGACCTTTATTGCTACCTGACATTTTTCCCGGTTTTTATCGTTATCAGTACCCATTCGATGTCCGTTCCAGTATGGACCCGGAAAATTAAATTAATACCGGATGACCCACATCACTGTTCGTGAACAGGATGGCAGCAGTCACTCAGTTCAGTGCAGTCAACCTTATCGCCGAAGCGGGTGTCGATCCTGAAAAATGGGACCTCATTCCTGCCGAATCGGAGATAAGAACTACCGCTATGAACATCGGACAACGCGGCATGAAAGTCCTTCTTGCAGATGATAGCAAAGCCGCGCTGGATTTACTAAAAACCCTGATTCCTCCCGGATCCGAGGTAATGGCAGGTTCATCGACGACGCTCAGCGAGATCGGGTTTACCGACCTCCTAGGCCGGGAGGAGCGCGGCTGGAGGTCCCTGAACAAGGTCATTACGTCGGAAAACGATGAGCTGAAACGTGCTGAGTTGCGCAGAAAATCTGTTTGCGCAGATTATTTTATTTCCTCGGCAAATGCTGTCGCTCTGACCGGGGAGCTCGTGGCATGGGATGCAAGCGGCAGCAGGACCGGGGCCTGGCTGTTCGCGGCGGGCCACCTGGTGATTGTAGCGGGAGTCAATAAGATTGTCCCGACACTCGAAGACGCCTTACGAAGGGTCAGGGAGTATTGTTTCCCGCTTGAAAATGCCCGGGCATTGCACGTATATGGGATTGGCAGTATCATGTCGAAGGGAGTCATCCTGGCTCATGAACGGTTGCAGGGCAGGACAACCGTGATCCTTGTTCATGAACGTCTCGGTTATTGAACCGTTAACGACCCGGAGTTACCGTTAAAACCCTCGCAAAGCAGCATCTCCGGAGAGGAGACCGGCCCCGGGAAAAACATGAGATTACAGGTCTCTTTCCGAGACCATTTCGTTAAGACGCTGGATTATCGGCTGGAGCAGGGGCGGGACCCCGGTATCCTCTGCCCGTACCGTGTGATTCCTGTAGGTGATTGTATATTGGTAATAGTCCGTCCCTGGCGCCGGAGCCGGATAGGACTCATTAAGCCCGGCAAAATCCGTGCTCCTGAACAGATCTTTTAAACCTGCCAGCGAGCTGCCGTTTATAAAATACGCTCCATGGCCACTCTGCCCGGAATAAACCACTGCCCCGTTCTCGAAAATCGCGAGATGATCGTCGGCACCGGCAATGCCACCCGTCCGGTAATAATCCACGACCAGGGCAGGGCCAGGCGGAGGCGTAATATTTTTAGCCGGCTGGTCCGTGCATCCGCTTGTGCACATGATCATGACGAGGAGTACCCCTGCCACAATGAACCAGGGGAGGCATTTGCCCATAATTACCATTATTGTCCCACAGATTAAGATTCTTTTGTTCAGGACAGCGTATCATCTGGATGCAATCCGGTGGCGGGGTCTGTTTTGTCTTTTTTACCAGCAGACGCACGCCCCGCGGCAACTGAAGAGAATGGGATCTAAATTTCGATAACATCTCCCATCCCTTTTCTGGCGGCTTTTTTTTCAGGGACGACCTCTTCCACTGCATTCATGAGCACTTCCAGCTTATCGCTTCCGAATACCTTCCGGAATGCCTGCATCTCCTCCCTGCTCATCAGCATGATCCCTTTTTTCTTCATCGGCCTGCCATTCTCATCCAGAGGATTTATCTCGATCGCGAGCGATGCGGCCCTGCTGCGGGTAGCGGGCAGCTTGATGATAGAGACTCCTGGTAATGAGGTGTTTTTCCGCTCCCAGTCCTCCCCGGAATCGAGGAACGCCCGAAGGTTATCTACAACTTCCATGAGATCCACTGCTACCCTGACCATAAAAGGCTATGCCCCGCGGGGTGAAAGATGACGCGGGGCCCGACCGGTTTCAAAAACGCAGGAAAGGATGCCGAGGATCTGCAGATAAAGGATATTGATGTCTCCAGACAATCGCTTTCCAGGGACGCTCCACTTTCACCCCACCCGCCCCTCCTTTATCCCTCACCGGGTATCACGATAGCCCGGCATATGGACCTCGAATGGCACCCCGATATCCTCATACCCGAACGGATGATTACCGTGATTACCGGTCCCCGGCGGGTGGTGATTGACGGGCTGGATCGAAGCAGAGGGACGATCCGGCGTTACCCCCTTCTCTTTGTATGCAGTAATTTTTCCCGCATCCTGCCCGAACTCAGCCGCACGGTAACCGGTTTCTCGGTACGTCGTGGTTTCACCGGAGACCAGATGTCCGCTATTATCGGTGGATGCGATACGACCTATCTCTTTGTCGAGCACGACCCTTCGCTCTACGAAGACGATGCACGATTGATCCCCGTGGTGGTTAACAAAATCAGGGCATTTGCCCAGGAAAACGGGACCGTTATCGTCTACGCTGAGGGGCCCGACCGTTTCATGCGCCAGGTAATGAGAGCAGCGCACCGGGTATATCTCTATGCCGACTGGGGGGACCTCATCCGCAGGCATACAGGGCGGCAGTACCGCCAGGACCTGGACATAAGCCCTCGTTCGCATCAGGCAAGGCTCGTGGCGTTTACAGGTCAGGAAAAAGAGATACAGGCGCCAGGTAATGATGCGGGCATGCAATAACAGCAAAGGACCACGGACGCGGCATGCAACCAAAAAATCGGATCTGATATCAGGTGATCCCAGGACAGTGACAATCTGTCCTGATTTTGGGCAGACCATGTCTCTATAGACCTGATAACCTGCAGGCTTTTGGTGTTCCCTGACCTTCCCCACCAAAAACTTAGAATGCGGGCCACCAGGTCCGGCCGGAGTAAGGGAAAAGGGCGCCGGCAGGAGAGATCTCCACCGGGCTGACCGGGATTGCCGGAGGTGCCGGGAGGATCGTACGGGTCGTTCCACCCGCCCTGTTACTGGAAAACGGCAGAGTACCCTGCCATGTACGATCGACTGGAACTACGGGAACGTCCAGGGTTGCCGAGGGGAAGCCGGTGATTTGCCCGGGTGTTAACCAGGAGCTGCCGGAACCGCCGACCCCGTCTTCGGTTTTGCCGAATGACAGCCAGGTGCCGGCAGCGTCCCCGGCCGCGGTATTGGTGTTCCCTGCAGTAAACCCGGCAGTGTACGGGTCAAAAGAGGAAGGGAACGAACCGGGAGCCCCGAACAACGGGCCGGTGAACTGTCCGGTGAAGGACGGCATTACGACTGGCAGGGCATGGTGCGGCTCGTTCTGGTATTGTTCCTTCTGCCATGCGGGAATCGCGGCCCAGAGATCGGGCAGGACGGCAGAGAGGTACTGAGCCTCGGTTACCGACCGCGTCTCGACCTGTTCCGATATCGCCTGTTGCGAAGCGTTGAGCGTGTAGGAAAGGTCGAATGAACGGCTCATCGCAGGGGTGTCATTGGCAAGTGTCTTCGCAGCAGGCGACATCGCATTCCACAGACCGGCGTATAATGCCTGATCGAGGGCCCCCATCGATGGGAACGGCATCCCGGTCGCGGGATCGACGATCGGGGTTTCCGTTGCATTGAACTTCCATCCGGGTCCTTCTCCATGCACAGACCCTGCGCTGACGGGTATGACCATGAGGAGCACTGCTAATGCGGTTGCGACGATAAGAACCCGTATCGGGATAGTCGCGGTGAGGTGGCGCGGGTGTTTCTTCATTGAATTATCCCTCCTTTACCGGGCTACAGAGAATGTGGTTTCATCCGATATCCGGCAATCCATATTGTACAAAAATCCTTCCCGGGAGCGCATAAATAATAAGGTGATGGTCCCGGTTCATGAAAAGAAAGCGGAAGCACGGTTAACTGCAGACGAGAAACCTCCCGTGCACGGGTACGGACGCGGAGCATCTATCCCTTTCCCGGATAATGCTTGGGTAATGAACCGGGACAACCCCGATCCGGCCATCGCCCTGCTCCCCGGGCAATTCAGTTTCTACTTCGGGAGCTATTCAGGCATGAGCTGCATAGTCAGGTGGGACGGGAGATCGCTTATTGCCGAAAAGACCGGAGGCGGGAATTTCAGCGGTATTTCCAGGCGTTACCAGCCAGGAATTTTGCAATGGAAGGAGTTCTGGCGAAAAGTTGACGATCTTGGTGTCTGGTCGTGGGATGCGTCGTATTCGGCACCCCACGGGTGTTGCAGTGTCACATACTGGCAACTCACCCTTTCATACGGCGGGAAAACGGTATCTTCGTTTGGTGAAGACATGTCCCCGGACGGGCAGGGCCCGGCATCTTCCCGTGTTCTCATTGCCCTGATCGATGCAATAAAAGTCCTCTGCAGGGAATAGTGTTATCTCAACAATAACCCTGCAACGTGAAGATCCGCCCATTCCTTACCATAAAATATGATGATCACCACTTGGCTACCTGGTCCGGGCCGCACATGATACCCGGGTATGACCTATGCACTGCATAACACTGGACAGGGAGACCCCCTTTGACCTTGGAAAAACACTCTCCTGCGGGCAGGTGTTCCGCTGGAAAGAGAAAGGTGGAGCGTGGTCAGGGGTTATCGAAGATCAGGTGGTCGTAACCAGGCAGGACGGGTCAAAACTGTACTGGCGCGGCGCTACCGAAGAGGAGATCGTCAGGTATTTTTCACTGGATACCGACCTTCCGGCCATACTCGGTGCCATCGATCGGGATCCGGTTATTCATCATGCCATCAACCGGTCCGAAGGACTCCGGATAATCAGGCAACCCCACTGGGAATGTCTTGCATCGTACATCATAGCGACATTTACCAATATCCCGTCGATAAAGCGGCGGATAGGGCTCCTTTGTGGGGCGTTCGGAGAGGAGATCTCACGAGGGGATGAACCATGGCACTCGTTCCCGGGTGCCGAATCCATTGCAAAAGGGCGGGACCGGCTGCCAGGAATTTGCAGGCTCGGTTACCGCGCCCCCTACCTTCTGGATACTGCGGACCGTGTGGCAGCCGATCCCACGTGGGCAGAACGGGTGGCATCGTGCCCTTATGACGAGGCACGTGCCATGCTCATGAAGTACAAGGGGGTCGGACGGAAAGTGGCTGATTGCGTGCTGCTCTTCGGGTTCGGAAGGCTCTGTGCTGTCCCTGTCGATGTCTGGATAGAAAGGATACTCAGGAATTATTATCTCGAGAAAGAAGGAGGACCAGTGTCATACGAGTACCTGCGGCATTTCGCGCAGGACTATTTTGGTGAATATGCAGGATACGCCCAGGAATACCTGTTCAGCATCAGGGAAGAACTCGGTTCCGGAAAAAATTTCCCAAGAACGGGGCAATGCTGAACATTGAGCATCCATCTGATGCCGAATTATTCTGATAGAAGGGGGCTTTGCTCCTTCGCAGCCCAGAATTTTCGGCAGGATTGCCAAGGGAAAGAGGTACCTGAATTTTGAAATAACCGGAATCCAGAATTAACCGGTTCCCATCCGGTCCCAATCCCGACCGGGGTCGCGACAGCGGATGGGCGGAGCCCCGGGAGCGTCAAATAGCTCAAATTCATCTGAAGCCATTAGAGAAAAGGTAAGAAAAATGAGAAATTGCCAGACCCCGGCATTTACGTGCCGGTATCCCAGCTCGACATGTATGACTTCTGCACGGGGGTGAGGCGGTCGATCGAGATCCCGAGCGCGTGAAGCTTCATTATGGCGACCTTTTCGTCGATATCCCGCGGGACCTCGTGTACACCGGGTCCGAGACCGGAGCCATGCGATGCGATATACTCCGAGCAGAGGGCCTGGAGTGCAAATGACAGGTCCATCACCTCGATCGGATGCCCCATTCCCTTGGGGGTCGCAAGGTTCACGAGCCTCCCTTCGGCAAGCACATGGATGGTTTTTCCCGCGATTCGGTAGGAATCTATGCCGTCCCGGCGAACGACACCCTCGTTGTTCCGTTCCAGCCATTCGATGTCGATTTCGACATTGAAATGGCCTGCATTCGAAAGGATTGCCCCGTCACGCATTGCCCTGAAATGACGGTCCACGATGACCGAGGTATTGCCACTCGTTGTGACGAATAGTTCGCCCAATGCCGAAGCCTGGTCCATGGTCATCACCGAGAAGCCATCCATATAGGCTTCGAGCGCTCTCCGGGGGTCGATCTCGGTCACTATTACCCGTGCACCGAGCCCGTGTAGCTTTCGTGCCAGGCCGCGGCCGCAGAACCCGTATCCGGCGACGACCACGTATTTTCCTGCGATCAGGATATTCGTCGTAACCATGATTGCGGTGAGCACACTTTCTCCGGTCCCGTGCACATTATCGAAATGGTGTTTCATCGGGGTGTCGTTGACTGCAACGACCGGAAATTTCAATGCGCCTTCGGCCTGCATCGCCCGGAGACGGTGGATCCCTGTTGTCGTCTCTTCGCATCCCCCTATTACCGTCTCCAGCAATTCCTTCCGGCTTGTGTGGATCCGGTGGATCAGGTCCATGCCGTCATCGATCGTGATGACAGGCTTTGCATCGAGGACCCGGTCAATCGCCTCGTAGTATTCCGTGACCGAAGCCCCCCGTTTTGCATAGCAGTGAACATCAGGCACATGGTTTAGGGCCTCGGCAACGTCGTCCTGGGTAGAGAGGGGGTTACATCCGGTAATATAGACCCGTGCCCCCCCGGCAGCCAGGGTCGTTACGAGGTTCGCGGTCTTTGCTTCGACATGGAGTGCCATGCCGATTACCATGCCCCTGAAAGGTTTTTTTCTTGTAAATTCTTCCCTGATTGCGGACAGGACCGGCATATACTGCCGCGCCCATTCGATTTTCAAATCACCGGTATTCATGGTAGTTCCTTTGTTATTCTCGTGTTGTTGGCATTCTTATCCAGGCCTCGTAAACCGGCATTCTCCAGAAAGGTCGCACCGGCTCACGAATTGGGTCGGGAGCCTCTCAAGGCCTGGGCTCCGAACCATATCCTAGTTGGTTTTCTTCCGGATTATTTAAAGCCAGCACCGGTCAGGCCGGGTCGTGCAATATCTCTGTCCGATATCGCTGTTGCCCTCCGGATTTCGAAGGGGAACCAGGAAATCGATCCTTCAGCCTGTATCAGGGGGACCATCTCAGTGACTGCCCTATCCTTGTAACGCTTTAACGGCACCAATAAGAGCTTCTACTTTCGCTCCTTCATCGATCTCTTTTTTCGAGAGCACGAATTGTCCGGCGACAGTCACCTGCTTTGCAGCAAGGGCCTTTGCAAGGATCGGAAGCGTTTCTTTTGCCGAGCCTCCACAGGTGGCAAAGATAACGGCCTTCTTCCCTTCACACCCCCTGAGCGCTTCGATTGCCGCGTTGACTGCAGGGGTGGCCTTAAATGCCCAGACCGGAGTGCCAATCACCAGGAGATCGGATGCCGACACATCGATAGTCTCGGGATCGATCGGGTCCGACTCTTCCTTCATCGCCCGGTAACACCCGAGCGTGTATGCAGAAACCGAAGAATAATTCTTTTTCAGCGTTACCTCTACGAGCTCGCCACCGCAGGCCTTCTGGATCTTTTCAGCAATGCCGCGGGTTATCCCGGAGTAAGAATGATAGATGATACTTGTTTTCATAGCGGTTCCTTCCAGATAATTTCATGTCCGTGCCGATGTCCTGAACTTCTGCTATGCATGGTAAGCCGAGACGATCTGCCCGATTATTCCGTTTCTCCTGGTTATATCCCCGACTTCCCTTTTGGTCAATCCAATCTCCGCGGAGACTATCATTCCCCGGGCTTCGAGTGCTTTTTTCAGGAGGGGAATTGTTTCACCGAACTGCCCGTTGCAGGTCACGAGGATTGCAGCTTTTTTACCCTCGCAACCCCTGAGCGCCGCTATCGCCGCGTTGATGGCCGGAGCGGGTTTCCATGCCCAGACAGGCGTTGCAATCACCAGGAGGTCGTAACCCGAGACATCGATGATTTCGGGGTCGATTGCATCCGACTCGCCCTGCCTTGATCTGAGTACACCTCTCGTGTATGCAGTGAATGTGTTGTATTTCTCACGAGTCCTGACCGCAACAATCTCCCCGCCGCAGGATTCCCGGATCTGTTCCGCAATATCCATTGTGACACCGGTATACGAATAACAGATAATCGCAAGGTTCAAAGCCTGGTGAAGCGTTGTTTTGCGGAACATCTCCTGGTCGCACCGGTCCATTACGCTCCGGTACATGACATCGAAATGTTCCCTGAACCTGACCATCCGTTCGCGGTTGAATGAATAATAAACGTAAAACCCTTCCCGGCGCGAATCGACGATCCCTTCGGCTTTCAGCGTCTTTAAATGCTGGGAAACGGCCGGTTGTGAAATCCCGAGCCGTGCAGCAAGGTCGCCGACGCCAAGTTTCCCGGTGCAGTCCGTCGCCAGCAGGTTAATGATCTGGAGACGGGTTAGATCGCCGAGGGATTTGAACACTCCTGCCATTTCAGGCACGATTTCACATAATTTATCGCATGCTTCGCATTTTTTACAGGTATCCATAGGACACTGTATAAGAATTTGCTTATGCACTTATATATTAT
>Ga0335071_10005519_pt1 | contig 13122 bp, 12 predicted proteins | sample Lox_Sample_15_FD_206724 | JGI IMG/M metagenome (GOLD analysis project Ga0335071, IMG submission 206724) | Soil microbial communities from Loxahatchee National Wildlife Refuge, Florida, United States - Lox_Sample_1.5 | ecosystem: Environmental > Terrestrial > Soil > Wetlands | place: USA...
GGCAAAACAGGTGTTGAGATGGAGGCACTTACTGCGGTAAGCGTGTCACTGCTAACTGTTTATGACATGTGCAAGGCGGTTGACAAAAACATGATAATAAGTGAAATCAGGCTAATTGAAAAAATAAAGAAATGAATCTCCCGGAAAAATTCAGGGCCGTTGTGATAACACTCAGCGACAGGGCTTCCAGGGGTGAATATCCCGACCTCAGCGGTCCGGCGATAAAAGAGCACCTGGCCGTATTTTTTTCTTCAATAAATGCCTCATGTGATATCGAATCTGTCCTCATCCCTGACGACAGCCGAAAGTTAAGCGAGGAGTTCCTGAAGGCTGCAGGTTCTTCAGACCTGGTTATTACGACGGGCGGCACTGGGATCGGACCACACGATATTACAGTCGAAACCATCGGACCATTGCTGACAAAAGAGATTCCGGGTATAATGGAATTCATCAGGGTTAAATACGGTTCTGAAAAGCCAAATGCCCTGCTTAGCCGCGGAATTGCAGGTCTCTCAGGCAGGTGCCTGGTATATACCCTCCCGGGATCGGTTAAGGCTGTAAATGAATATATGACCGAGATAATTAAAACTCTCGAACATACTTTCTTTATGCTTTATGGGATCGACAGGCACTGATATCATTTGACCTGCTGTCCGGTCGATTTGATTACAGATGCGGCCACCACACTGTCGTAACGGTCCCCAGGCTTTCGGTAATAAATTAAGATAAGGTAATCATTTTCAGTCTCAAAATGATTGCCCTCAAAAGCCGATGGCCCCCCTGGTTCTTCATCATCCTTAATGAAAATATACTCGAAATTGTACCATCCCTGTTTCAGCAGCATCGAACACTGGTATTCTCCCTTTGACTGGTCGTAAATCATCCTGTTGGTATTATTGAATTCCCAGTTGGCCAGTGCACCTGAGACATATAGTTCACCTCCTTCGAGCTTATTTGCTGATGGAACGGTAAAGTACACATAAAGGTAATCGGCATCAGTCTCCATAGTCTTGCCCTCTTTGACAGCAACATAATAATTGCCGTTCAGGTCCCTGTCGAAGAAATATGGCTTGAATTCCCGGTTTTCTGATGGAGTTAGAAATACATGGTACCTGTTTTCTGAAAAGTCAATCTTCCTTATGTACTCGGTCTGGTAGTGAATGCTTCTTATGTCGAAGTACCTGTACTCGTTCCCCCCCGGGAAAATATTGTCCTGCGAAAGAGTGCCGAACCTGAGCTCATTGCTGTTTACCAGGTCGGGTTTCAGATCATATTTTGCATCATACCATTTCCCGTTCTGAAGCACCACAGGCCTGATCTCTTTGCCTGCATCACTGACTTTAAGTCCCGGGAAAGAGACCGTAAAATTCACCTGCTGGCCGGTGTTATAGCTTTCGCCGGCAAGGGGCCTGGTCACATTTCCCGAAATACCGGCCGATTCATCGGTTATCATGAAACGTTTTGTAATGACCGGCTTGTCGGGATTTCCGGTTATATAGACCTTGAGGATATAATTTCCCGCGATCCTGGGCTTCATCCTTTCTCCCGGGAACGCGAGCCGGTAATGATAATAGCTGACCGTGGTATTGAACGACTGTTTGTAGTCTTCGATCTGGTCCTCCTGCAGGCCATCAATATAATCGGTGGGAAAAACAGGTGATTCATTCCAGTCGCGGTCGCAATGAATGAACGAATAGTAATATGTTTCCGGGCTATCTGAAAGGAGGTCGAAGTCAAGAACCAGCCGGTCCCCGCTGTTGAGCCTGATAACCGGGTAAGACAGGTTCCATCCTTCCCTGTAAAGAAGGACCGTCCTGATCTTTTCATCAAGCACCTGATCGCGCCACCGGTCCGCTGCTGCCTGGCAATCGGGCTTGCCAGGCATACTAAGGAGTGAACAGGTTATCAGCAGCTTCCAATTCCTCATTTTTGGGGATTAATTATGGTAAAAATAGTATTTGTTGTTCAAATTATTTCGTTAACAATTATCATGCCTTATTTCCTGGTCAATCTTATGCTGATAAAGCTGGGAGAAAAATTCCCTCTCCAAGGAAGTCAGAAAATGGGTCAATCGGCCAAATATTGATAAAATTGTAATCAAAGATATAACGCTAAAGTCATTTTCTTAATTTTGAATGCAACTCATATAAAATGATTAAGACATTCTGTCCATCCGTTTTACTGATCTCCCTGTTTGTAATTGGCTGTTCGCCGGGGCAGGAAAAGATCATTTCAATTACCGGCTTCGCCCAGGGTTCCACCTACAGCATAAAATATGCCGGCCGGCCAAAATACAACAATGATACTATCAGGTCGCAGGTGGCTCAAATCCTCCGCAGCATTGACATGTCGCTATCGGTTTATTACGATTCATCAATTATTTCAAGAATTAACAGGAACGAAGATGTCCGCACCGATACACTCTTCAATGAGGTTTTCCGTGCCGCGATGAAGATTTCGGAAATGAGCGACGGTGCTTTTGATATAACAGTTATGCCGCTGGTAAAAGCATGGGGCTTCGGTCCTGATAAGCATAAGACTTTCAAACCGTCAAAACTCGACAGCCTGCGAAGCCTTGTCGGATTCAGGAAGGTTAAGCTTCTGGGTAATACCCTGGTAAAATCCAACCCGGACATCAGCATTGATGTCAATGCAATTGCACAGGGATTTACAGTGGATATTATTTGCAGGTATTTTGACAGGCTGAAAATTCAGAACTACCTTGTGGAAGTAGGAGGTGAGGTCAGGGCTAAAGGCCTTAAGAACGGCGAAAAATGGAGAATCGGAATTGACAGGCCCATAGACGGAAACATGATCCCGGGAGATGACCTTCAGGCCATAATCAAACTGAGCAACAAAGCCATAGCCACATCGGGAAATTACAGGAAGTATTACGTAGAGAATGGCATTAAATACTCTCATCATATTGATCCGAAGACAGGATACCCGACAAAAAACAGGGTGCTGAGTGTTTCGGTGGTTGCCAACGATTGCACTACAGCCGATGGACTGGGAACAGCATTTATTGTAATGGGCCTTGAAAAGTCAATTGCATTTATTGAGAACAGCAGGGACCTCGAAGGATACATTATCTACTCGGATGAAAAGGGAAATTTCCTTACCTGGATGTCGGACGGTCTCAAAAGCCTGATTGAGGAAGAAACTGCCACATCGGTTAACTGAGATTTAAATACTAATCACCCGCTTACTGGCCTGATATTCATCAGCTTTTGTCTATTTGTTTCAGTTATGAATAAACAACCTGACTGATTCTTTGTTTATTGGTTGAATGTACAGAATGAATCAGTAATTCGGTTGCAATGAAAAAGAACAATGAAAAAGGAGCCGTTGGTTTAAGCAGGGAGGAGATTCTTTCCGATTTCAGGCTGGCAAACCTGAGCCGGTCCTGCAGTATCACCGGGCGCAGGGAGGTGCTGTCGGGAAAGGCAAAGTTCGGGATTTTCGGCGATGGAAAAGAAATAGTACAGATTGCCATGGCAAAGCAATTCCGCGATGGTGACTGGAGATCGGGGTATTATCGCGACCAGACCTGGATGATGGCTATCGGGCATTACAATGCAGTCGAGTTTTTTCACCAGCTTTACGGAAACACCAACCGCGACCTTGCTCCGTCGGGAAGCGGAGGAAGGGTTTTCAATAATCACTTCTGCCTGCCAAATATTAATCCTGACGGTACATTCAGAAACCTGACCGTTCAAAAGAATTCATCGGCCGATATATCACCCACTGCCGGGCAGATGCCAAGGCTTCTGGGGCTGGCCTATGCCTCGAAGCTCTTCAGGCAAAACAAGGATCTACACAGGTTCTCCACCCTTTCGGTCAATGGAAATGAAGTCGCTTTCGGGTCGATTGGTGATGCCAGCACATCTGAAGGCTATTTCTGGGAGACTGTCAACGCGGCTGGTGTTTTACAGGTACCTGTTGCAGTGACCGTTTACGATAACGGTTACGGGATCTCCGTACCAAAAGAATACCAGACAACAAAGGGAAGCATCTCAGAGATTTTAAAGGGTTTTGAAGCTGAACCAGGAAAGCCGGGGATCAGAATATTCAGGGGGAAAGGCTGGGACTATGCAGGGCTGATCAGCCTTTTCGGTGAAGGCATATCAATCTGCAGGGAGCAGCATGTCCCTGTTGTTTTTCATATTGAAGAGGTCACACAGCCCCAGGGACACTCAACCTCCGGTTCTCACGAACGATATAAGAGCGAGGAGAGGCTGAAATGGGAGCAGGAGTACGACCCTATCAAGAAGATGTCCGAATGGATTGTAAGCGAGGGCCTTGCAACCGCCGAAGAGCTGGCGGTGATAAGTACGGAGGCGGAAGAAGAGGTAAGGGAAGCCAGGAAAACAGGTTTCGATATGTATTACAATCCTATCAGGAATGAACGCGATGCCCTGGTCAGGATTATTGAGGGCCGCGGGTGCAGGTGTGGTGAGTCTTCAAAGGAGGAAGCAGTTGACATGACTATCGAACACCTGAGACAGGTGCTTGCTCCGATCAGGAAGGATAACTTCTCAGCTGCAAGGAAAATTCTGAGGAATGTGTGTAATACATGCACCAGGTCGGACAGCCTGAAGGAAGATCTTAACGGATGGCTCAGGAGGAATTATGGTGAAGCCTCCAAAAGCTTCGACACCTACCTTTATAATGACACTCCCACTTCCGCTCTTAAAGTTGTGCCAGTTGTGCCTGTTTATTCGGAGAGTTCACCGGAGGTTCCCGGCCGCCAGGTTCTGCGTGACAACTGGGACAGGAACTTCGAAAAGAATCCACTTGTCGTCATTTTCGGCGAGGATGCCGGCAAGATCGGCGGTGTGAACCAGTCATACGAAGGGTTGCAGAAAAAATACGGGGAGCTGAGAATAACGGATACCGGGATCAGGGAAGCAACAATTCTTGGTCAGGGAATAGGCCTGGCTCTCAGGGGCATGAGGCCGGTTGCCGAGATCCAGTATCTCGATTACCTCATGTATGCGCTCCAGCTCATAAGCGATGACCTGGCAACAACATATTATCGTACGGCAGGTCAGATGCTGGCTCCGGTACTGATTACCACGAGGGGTCACAGGCTTGAGGGGATCTGGCATTCAGGCTCACCGCTTGGAATGCTTGTCAGTTCAGTCAGGGGTGTATGGGTTTGTGTTCCTCGCGATATGACAAGGGCAGCCGGTTTCCATAATACCCTTCTTCAGGCAAATGACCCTGCTATTGTGATCGAACCCCTTAATGGCTATCGTCTTAAGGAAAGGCTTCCCGATAACATCGGTGAATACAGGCTGCCTCTTGGTGTACCTGAAATCCTGCGAAAGGGTTCCGACATAACAATAGTTACTTACGGTTCGACAGTAAGAATTGCACTGGAAGCTGCTGAGCAGCTTGCACTTCACGACATTTCCGTGGAACTTATTGATGTCCAGACCCTGCTGCCTTTCGACATTGATAAGATAATCCTGCAATCGCTGAAGAAGACAAACAGGATTCTGTTTCTTGACGAAGATGTGCCTGGCGGAACAACAGCATATATGATGCAGGAGGTGCTAGAAAAGCAGGGTGGCTGGTTCTATCTCGACAGTCCCGCAAGAACCCTCACCGGGAAAGAACACAGGCCTGCATATACGACAGACGGAGATTATTTTTCAAAGCCAAGTGCTGAGGATATCTTCGATGATGTATTTGAGATGATGATGGAAGCCGTTCCTCAAAAATTCTGAGTTTCTACAGGTCAGTGCGCTACCCCGATTATTCTTAGAAGTTCGGTGGCAGCCTCTTTGGGGCCGGAAGCTTCGAAGCCGGCAATGCCCAGCTTTGTACGCATCTGCCCGACAAAAATATTCCTGCTGAAGAATGTCTCAAAGTATCGTCCTGCTATCTCATCGTGCAGTTCCCTGTATTCGGGTGGTCCGAAAATATTGGCAAAGTATGAGTTTACAAGTCCGCTCGAAGTAGTTGTTCCCTTGCTCATCACCACCCCTTCGCTGAAAACCTTAATCGCCTCCTCAGCAGATCCGAATCTTTCTATTACCGGGTGTCCCTCACCCGTCGGCTCATAATTGTTTGCATAAAGGATATAATCGATTTTATGTCCTTTAATTACTGTTTCATAGCTTGTGACCGGGAACACGATCCTTGCATTTACCTGGCTTGGGTTCATAATGATAGAACGGTCGAGGTGTCCGTATGCATAGCCTGGCTGAAGGTCGTCGAGCCTCAGGAACGCACCTATCTCAGTACCGTATCCGACCGGGTACCCGTCCGTATCGATATCAATTGAGCCCATATCATCGGCTATGATTGTCAGCTGCCTTATATATTTCTCGCCAAGCACCCTGAAAGCTTCCAGTGTCTCAGATTTACCTGCCCCAGTATCACCCATCATCAGAACGGTTGCTTCCTTGTTTCCCTGAAGAAGTATTTTGACCATTGCCCCGTGAAAAGGCATCCTGCCATTCTTCATCGTGATTGAATTGTGCAGGGTGAGAACCATCTTTTTCAGATAACCGAAATATCCGAATTCAGGCCTTGCCGGGATCGCACCTGCAAAAATCTCATTTTCCCTGTCTTCATAAAAAACGGTGGGAGAGTCTGCAAGATCATCCAGGATATTCCCCGGGACGCCATATACCAGGACACCATCGGGCCTCCTTGTCAGTTCTTCATCGCTTGCCAGGTCGAAAAGATTACACATTGAGAATCCCAGTTCGAAGAAAGTAACATGGAAATAAACCAGGATAACCAGTTTGCCAACACGGGCAGGGTAACACAGGTAGTCTTCGGGATTGATTTCAAAAAGGTTCAGGGGATTTTTTGAAATCTTCCTGAAATTCCCGGTCCTTTTATTCATAGGCTGCTGGATGACAAGAGGCGGATAGATGAGCATCTGCCTTACAACAGGAACGGCATTTAGTCTCTGGTAGGTATCGCCCTTGTATGGAACATTTTTCGGGAGGGATATTACAGCCATTTCCGCTCCTGCGGGCACCTGCCTGTAAACCATAGGATGCGAACCGGTCAAATTCTCCTGTATATGCCTGTAAACTGTCCTGATAAGATGTGTAAGCTGTTCAATGGTTTCATTGAATGTCCGGTACGGCCTTTTATCAAGCCTGTCACCCTCCGAATGATTAATAATGAACCTGTCGAAATGACGCCAGTAGTCGTAGAGATATTCGACAAACCCGTTCAGAACCTGGCTGTTCTTAAGAAACGAATCCGATTCCTCAAAAATATGGGGAATCACCTTATTCTCATATTTTTCTAAAAGTATTAGGGTCTTGATAAGGTTAGAAACCCTTTCATCTGTGACCTTGCTGTCTTCAAAAATCCCAAGAAGCGGGGAATTGCTTTTCTCGAGCTGCCTGATGCTGTGTTCAAGTACGATCCTGAATTTACTGCTTTCAAGCATCTCTTCAGCTGTCTCACACATCCTCTCCCTGATATTCAGTACAGCCTTATTCCCGACAATAATTAAATTACTCCTCTGCATAAGTTTATTAAAATCAGGCAAAAATATTATAAAATTTAGATATTCATCGATTTTAATAAAAGTTATTACGATAAATGTGGATTAAGTTATCAACTTCAAAAAATAGTGTCGTCACAGTGAAAAAAAATCAGCCGGATGTTGCCATTAAAACCGGGCTGTTTCATACATTAGATTCATGGAAATATTTATTGGCCTGCTGAGAAGAGAAGCCTGTATAACGGCAGTTTTACTTGCATTTTCAGTTTTTTTTATAATGCCAGCGGCAGGTCAGACATCCCGCTCCGCGTTTTTGCCTGATGCCGGAGAGATTCCAGGCTGGAGGCCTTCCGGAGACGCCATCATCTTCAGAGAAAATAATCTTGCTGGAATTGCCGCGGATGAATCATCGCTGATTCTCGAATACGGGATCAATTATGCTGTCTCAAGGCAGTATTATAATTTCGGCAGAAGGACTATAAAGGTGAATGTTTTTGTAATGAATAATACATTCGGTTCATACGGCCTTTTTCTCAGGCACAGCAGGAAGGAGAAGGTTTTCAGCAAGTACGGGAATTCATGTTATGAAAAACCTGGAGAGTTCGGGTTCTGGAAGCAGTTCTACTTCATCAGGATGCAATCTGATTTCAAAAATGATTCTGTTTCTGAGGGCTTTAGCCAGATGGCTTCCTTCATCGATTCAAAGATTAAGGCCAGGGGACTGTTTCCGTCGATCCTTGGGCAGGCAGGTGACAATGCAAAAAACATAAGGTTGTTCAGTGGTCCGCTGGGACTCGCGGAAATTTATTATTTCAGTCCTCTTGATATCTTCTTTGTACAGGAGGGTATTTCCTATGAAAGAGGCGATACGACCAGGATAATACTAAGCTACCACGATAACAATGAAGCTGTGAAGAGATATACCGATGCAGCGGGCATCCTGAGCGCAATGCCTAAGTTCTCCGGCTTCAGGATGGATGGTAATCTCGGATATCAGATGAAGGACAGGGAAGGCAGGATACTCCTGCTTAGGGTAAAGGACAGTGACCTTGAAATAACCATCCACAAATAAAATAGGGTATCTGGATAACATACAGGTCTTTTTTATGTTATCCAGTTATTAATGACTTAGGAATTTCTTAAATTGTATAACAAATCTTCCCTGATGGAAACCGATCTCGACCTGTTTACAATTCTTCCCGAGGACAGGATCCCGGAAAAAGGAAAGATTCTGATCTCCGAACCCTTCCTGCCGGATACTTTCTTTAACAGGAGCGTTGTATTCCTTACAGATCATAATCCGGAGGGATCGGTTGGCTTTATCCTGAATAAGAAGCTCGATCTTAAGGTTTGTGACACAATATCAGGGTTTGAATCCTGGGATGAAACACTAAATATGGGAGGACCGGTCGCTCCCGACACGCTTCATTACCTTCATACACTTGGCGAGGATATCGAGGGCAGCGTTCATGTTCAGGACAACATCTGGTGGGGGGGAGATATAGATACTATCAGGAAACTCATCGCGTTTAAGCGGGTAAAGGAATCACAAATCAGGTTTTTCCTTGGCTATTCAGGATGGTCCGCCGGACAGCTCGAGAGAGAGCTAAAGGAAAATTCATGGGTCATAGCGAAAATAAGGCCAGGGGCAGTAATGTCGAGCAGGGGCCCCGACGCATGGAGGAAAACCCTTAAAGGTCTCAACAGCAAGTACCGCATATGGGCCGACTTTCCCGAATCACCTGAAATGAACTGACAGTTGTCTTTCAGATTTTCCCTGCCTCAACCACCTCCTTCATCATATTACCGTTCCCGGTAATCTTGATTCCTTTTATCCCGAGTTTATCTGCTGCAATCACATCGATATCTGAATCGCCGATCATATATGAACTGGAGGGATCAATATTGAATTTCCTGATAGCATTTTCAAAAAGCAGCGTCCCGGGTTTACGGCAGGCACAGCCTGAAATCTCAGGATGGTGCGGACAATAAAAAACCTCACTTATATGGATGTTGCAGCTCAGGAACTTTTGAATCATGAACTCATGAAGCTTTTCGAGCTGGGCAATATTATATATGCCTCTCGCAATGCCCCCCTGGTTTGTAATGACAATCAGCAGGTATCCCTTCGACTCAAAGTAGCTCAGCGCATCAAACACACCCTTGTTAAAAATGAACTCCTCCTCGCGGAAGATATAATAAGATTTCCCTTTCCTGTTTATCACCCCGTCCCTGTCGAGGAAGACCGCTTTATTCATCGGGTCAGGTATGCATTATTTTGAAGATAAGTTCTTTAAGCAGATCACCGGGCGGACTGCTAAGATCGCCGAACCCCTTTGATTTCATGTCGTATGTCCTTAGAAGGCTGATGACATTAACAGTTTTCCTCGCATCATATTTTGAGGCAGCAATTTCATAATCCCTTACAAAAAACGGATTTATCTTTAGGGCCGCGGCAACGTTATTTTTTGACTTGTCGGGAAGGTAATGGTAAGTAAGAAGCTTGCCGAAAAAACTGAAAAGTGATGCGATTGTCAGGTTTATCGGATTATCTTTCGGATTATCGGCAAAATACCTGGCTATCTGGTTGGCCTTGAAGATATTCTTTTCCCCGACTGCTTTCTGCAGCTCAAAATTGTTGTAATCCTTGCTGATCCCGATATTTTTCTCGATGAGTTCTGTGGTGATCACAGGTTTGCCTTCTGGCAGCGTGATAAGAAGCTTTGTAAGTTCATTGACGATCTTGTGCAGGTCCGTCCCAAGATATTCGGTAAGCATGGCGCTGGCATCGGGTGATGTCCTGACCCCTTTAACCATCAGGTATTTTTCAATCCATGCAGGTACCTGGTAGTCCCTCAGCCTGTTCGATTCAAAATATACCGCGTTTGCATCGGTCAGCTTATAGACTTTTGTCCTTTTATCGAGAGTCTTGTACTTGTAATTGATAACGAGTATCGTGGAAGCAAGCGGTTTTTCGAGATAATATGCAAGGTCCTCAATCTTCTTGAGCGACTGGGCTTCCTTAACAATGATCACCTGGTGGTTCGACATCATGGGAAATCTCCTGGAAGTCTCAATTATGGAAGCGACAGTTGTATCCTCACCGTAAAGTACAATCTGGTTGAAAGCCTTTTCTGACTCCGGAAGAACTTTTTCCTCGATATAATCTGTTATATAATCAATATAGTAGGGTTCCTCCCCGGCAAGGAAATAAACAGGCTTGTATATCCTGTTCCGCAGGTCCGACATTATCTCATCGAAGGTCGCTGCCATCCTCAGAACCTGAGATGTTTAACGGATAGTCCTTTCTGCTTGATAGCTTTAATCGTATCTATGCCAATCCTCAGGTGAGTTTCGACGTATTCGCTTGTCACCCTGGCATCTGACTTTTCAGTTTTGATGCCGGCAGATATCATCGGCTGGTCCGATACGAGCATCAGGGCTCCTGTCGGAATTTCGTTGGCAAATCCGACGGTGAAGATCGTAGCAGTTTCCATATCAATCGCCATCGCCCTGGTCTTCACCAGGTACTTCTTGAACCTGTCGTCGTACTCCCACACGCGCCTGTTGGTAGTGTAGACCGTGCCGGTCCAGTAGTTCAGTTTATTCTTTGTGATGACTTCCGAGATTGCAATCTGAATTTTCAGTGCCGGCAGTGCGGGTACCTCGATGGGGAGGTAATCGTTTGAAGTACCGTCGCTTCTGATTGCCGCAATGGGGACGATCAGGTCACCGAGCTTGTTCTTTTTTTTCAGTCCGCCGCATTTGCCAAGGAAGATTACCGCATGAGGTTCAATCGCGCTCAGGAGATCCATCGTGGTGGCAGCGTTGGGGCTTCCCATACCGAAGTTAATAATTGTAATACCATCAGCTGTTGCGCTTGGCCAGTTTTTATCCTTTCCTTCAACTTCCACTCCATGCCACTTTGCAAATAGTTCAACATAATTGCTGAAATTTGTGAGCAGAAAAAACCTTCCAAAGCTGTCAAGCGGCTTACCTGTGTACCTGGGCAGCCAGTTAGTTACAATTTCTTCTTTGGTCTTCATTATTTCGGCTATAAAAATTATCTCAATATCTTTGTTGTACGACGGGGAGTCGGAGGAATCCCCGGGGCTCAAAAATACAAAATAAGTTGAAAGAGTTATCTCTGCCGTCATATTCATACAGGATATCAGGAACCGAAGGAGATGAGAAAATCTTTGACCCGGTCCGCAGGAGATTCGTAAAACTTACTCCTGAAGAATGGGTGAGGCAGCATTTCCTGAACTACCTTATTTCCTACGGAGGATACCCGGCAGGCCTGATTGGCGTTGAAGTACAGTTCAGGCTTAATTCCCTTTCAAAAAGAGTGGATATTCTCATCCACGACAGGAGCGGTAAACCTGTCATGATCGTGGAATGCAAGGAACCGGGGGTGAAGCTCGATGAAAAGGTTTTTGACCAGATTATGGTCTATAACCTGCGTTTCAGGGTCCCTTACCTTATTGTTACCAACGGGATGCAGAATTTTGCGTACAGGATGGATTTTACGGATAATTCAAGGCACTCTCTTGAGATTATCCCGCAATATGATGAATTAACCGCCTTGTAAAATGATCGACGTAACCTGCGCCATAATACAGGATGAAGACGAAAAGATCCTCGTTGTTCAACGGGGAGAGAAGACTGATCATCCTTTCAGGTGGGAGTTCCCCGGCGGTAAGACTTCGCCCGGGGAATGCCATGAGGATTGTATAGTGAGGGAGATTTACGAGGAGCTTGGAATAGATATTGTTATCCGCCGCCGACTCGATGATGTTGAGTATGATTATGGATTTAAAAAAATAAGGCTGATCCCGTTCATATGCGACACGCTCGAGGAAGTTCCCGTACTCACCGAGCACATATCATTCAGATGGGTACCAGCTGATGAACTTGAGAACATTGATTTCTGCGAGGCAGATTCACTTGTTGCTGAAAAGTACCTTATGGAAAACCGCTTTATTGCCGGTAATACCGGCAGCGATCCTGAAGATGAGGCAATAAGCGAAAAAGATGAAAATGACCTCCGGGAGATGATAAACAATATGATGAGCACCCATGAGGCTGACTGGCTGTCCGATACGGCCGTTGCAAACCCTGCAGTTTACAGGAAGCTGCTCGAATACTCGCTGTCTGACAATGATAAGCTGGCTTTCAGGGCATCCTGGACACTCTCGAAGGTATATGATAAGAACCCCGGCACTGTCATTCCTCACCTGCGGATGATTGCAGATTCCCTTGGCAGCATAAGGAACGAAAGCGTTGAACGGTCATTTCTCAGGATTCTCTCATTGAGTGATATGGGTAGCCTTACCGGGAAGCAGCATGGATTTCTTGCCGACTACTGCTTCGCGGAGCTCGGATCGGCAACCTCCGCCGTCGCGGTAAAAGCATATTCGATGGAAATACTTTACAGGCTGACTCTTAAATACCCGCAGCTGGCAAATGAACTTGCCGTATCTATCAGGAATGTAATGGAAGAGGGTTCAGCCGGTATTGTGGCCAGGGGCAATTCAATTCTGAAAAAAATCACCGCGATACCTTTAGATCCAGGATCCAGCCAGTAATTAACTTCAGGGCCTCAGGCGAGAATGTCTCCTCTATCTTACCGTATTCGG
>Ga0335071_10005520_pt1 | contig 13122 bp, 11 predicted proteins | sample Lox_Sample_15_FD_206724 | JGI IMG/M metagenome (GOLD analysis project Ga0335071, IMG submission 206724) | Soil microbial communities from Loxahatchee National Wildlife Refuge, Florida, United States - Lox_Sample_1.5 | ecosystem: Environmental > Terrestrial > Soil > Wetlands | place: USA...
GCCGTCTACCTCCTCGAGAAGCAGGGGGTGAGGCGCCTCGACATCCTCCAGTACATCTCCCACGGCATCGGCAAGGAGGGCGGCGGCGAGGAGGAGCCGGGCGAGGGCGAGGCCGAGGAGGGCGGCCCGCGGCCGGTCAAGGACCCCTTCCGCACCTTCACCATGAACCTGGTGGAGCGGGCCGCCCAGGGGCTCATCGACCCGCTCATCGGGCGGGACCAGGAGATCGAGCGGACCATCCAGGTCCTGTGCCGCCGGCGCAAGAACAACCCGGTGTTCGTGGGCGAGCCGGGGGTGGGCAAGACCGCCATCGTGGAGGGGCTGGCGCTCCGCATCCACGAGAAGAAGGTCCCGGCGGTGCTGGAGAAGGCGGTCATCTACTCCCTGGACATGGGGGCGCTGCTGGCCGGCACCAAGTTCCGGGGCGAGTTCGAGCAGCGGCTAAAGGGCGTCATCGCCGGCGTGAAGAAGACCCCCCACGCCATCCTCTTCATCGACGAGATCCACACCATCGTCGGGGCGGGCGCCACCACCGGCTCGTCCATGGACGCCTCCAACCTGCTCAAGCCCGGGCTGGCCTCGGGCGAGCTGCGCTGCATCGGCTCCACCACCTTCCACGACTACAAGCAGACCTTCGAGCGCGACCACGCCCTGGCCCGCCGCTTCCAGAAGATCGAGATCCTGGAGCCGTCGGTGGAGGACACCATCCGCATCCTCCACGGGCTGAAGAAGGTCTACGAGGACCACCACGGCGTCTCCTACACGCCCCGCGCGCTCCGGGCCGCGGCCGAGCTCTCCGCCAAGCACATCAACGACCGGCACCTGCCCGACAAGGCCATCGACGTGCTCGACGAGGCCGGCGCCCGCGACCGGATGCGCCCCGACGCCGAGCGACGCCACAGGGTCTCCTCCCGCGACGTGGAGCGGGTGGTGGCCAAGATCGCCAAGATCCCCGAGCGCACCGTCTCCGCCGACGACCAGGCGGCCCTGGCCAACCTGGAGCCCGAGCTGAAGAAGGTGATCTTCGGCCAGGACCCGGCCATCGAGGCCATCTGCAGCGCCATCAAGCTGTCCCGCTCCGGGCTGGGGGCGCCCGAGCACCCCATCGGCAACTTCCTCTTCTCCGGCCCCACCGGCGTGGGGAAGACCGAGCTGGCCAAGCAGCTGGCCCGCATCCTGGGGGTGGATTTCCTGCGCTTCGACATGACCGAGTACCAGGAGAAGCACACCGTCTCCCGGCTCATCGGCGCCCCCCCCGGCTACGTCGGCTTCGACCAGGGAGGCCTGCTCACCGACGCCATCCGCAAGACCCCCTACGCGGTGCTGCTCCTCGACGAGATCGAGAAGGCCCACCCGGACATCTACAACCTGCTCCTGCAGGTGATGGACCACGCCACCCTCACCGACAACAACGGGCGCAAGGCCGACTTCCGCCACGTGGTGCTCATCCTCACCACCAACGCCGGGGCCCAGGAGCTGTCCGCCCGCCGGGTCGGCTTCGGGCAGGACCAGTCCGACCCGGGCAACGCCCGCAACGCCATCGAGCGCACCTTCAGCCCCGAGTTCCGCAACCGCCTCGACGCCTGGGTGACCTTCGACTCCTTGCCGCCCGAGGTGATCCTCAGGGTGGTGGACAAGCTGGTGAAGGAGCTGGAGGGGCAGCTGGCCGAGAAGAAGGTCCGGATCGAGCTCACGCCCGAGGGCCGGCTGTGGCTGGCCGAGCACGGCTTCGACCGGCGCATGGGCGCCCGGCCCATGGCGCGCCTCATCCAGAACGAGGTGAAGAAGCCGCTGGCCGAGCGGATCCTCTTCGGCGACCTGCAGCACGGCGGGACGGTGGAGGTCGACGTCGAGCCCGACGGCGCCCGGCTGCGGCTCTCGATCACCGCCGACGCCCCGCCCCCGGCCAAGAAGCCGGTGCCGGAGCCGGCCTAGGGGTCGGCGGGCCCAGGCCCGGGCAAGGAGAAGGGGCTCCCCCTGGCGGAGGCGCCCCTTCCCGCTTCCCGTGCCTGGTCGCTACCTCACGTTCACGGGGATGGTCCGCGCCTTCGCCTCCTCGCGCTTGGGCAGCGTCACCGTCAGCACGCCCTGCTCGTAGCTCGCCTCGACGCGGCCGGCGTCGACGGCGTTGGACAGCTCGAACGAGCGGAAGAAGGTGCCGTAGGCGCGCTCGCTGCGGTGCAGGGTCTCGCCGGCCACGGCCGCCGGCTGCTTGCGATCGACCTGGATGGAGAGCGTGTCCTTCTCCACCCGGAGCTGGATCGCCTTGGGGTCGATGCCGGGCAGGTCGAGCTGCACGCGGTACGCGGCCTCGGTCTCGAAGATGTCGGCCGCCGGGGCGAGGCCGTAGCTCCAGGTGCCGGCGTCGCGGGTCAGTCCGCTCACCAGCCGGTCCATCTCCTCGCCGATCGCGGCCAGGGCGTTGTCGGGATTCCTCCACAGGGTCAGCATGTTCGTCTCCTTCCGTGCGGAGCGCCTCTCGCCCCGCGCATCATGGGTCTCGTGAAGCCCTCGAGGTCTTTCGGGACGCTCCCGGCGGCTCGCTGCCGCCTCGCGTCCACGCTCTCTAGGTAAGGCTCGCTTGGCGCCTGTCAAATGCCACCCCCGCCCTGCCCGCCCCCCGGCGGGTGCGCTCCCGGGTTACAAGGAGCGGGTGCAGCCGCTGCCCATCGACGCGCTCCTGCCCGAGATCGCCGCGGCCCTCCGGGCCGGCCCGTCCCTGGTCGTCGAGGCGCCCCCGGGCGCCGGCAAGACCACCCGCGTGCCGCGGGCCATCCTCGAGGCCGGGCTGTGCGGCGATGGGGAGGTGGTGGTGCTCGAGCCGCGCCGCCTGGCGGCGCGCCTCGCCGCCCGCCGCGTGGCCGCGGAGCTGGGCGAGCGCCCCGGCGAGACCGTCGGCTACCAGGTCCGCTTCGAGGAGGTGGCCGGGCCGCGGACCCGCATCCGCTACCTCACCGAGGGGCTCCTCACGCGGCGCCTCCTCTCCGAGCCGACCCTGCCCGGCGTGGGGGCGGTGGTGCTCGACGAGATCCACGAGCGCCACCTGCCCGGTGACCTGGCGCTCGCCTTGCTGCGCCGGCTGCAGCGCACGACCCGCCCCGACCTGCTGCTCCTGGCCATGTCGGCCACGCTCGACGCGGGGCCGGTGGCCCGGTTCCTCGGGGCGCCCTGCCTCCGCGCCGAGGGGCGCCGCTTCGAGGTGGAGGTCGAGCACCTCTCGCCCGAGGAGGCGGCGCGGCCCGAGCGGCTGGAGGAGCTCGTGGCCCGGGCCATCCGGCGGATCCACCGGGAGGCCGGCCAGGCCGGGGCGGCCGCCGGGGACGTGCTCGTCTTCCTCCCTGGGGCGGCCGAGATCCGCCGCGGCCGCGAGGCGCTCGAGCAGTGGGCCGCCGGCGCCGGGGTGGACCTCCTGCCGCTGCACGGCGACCTCCCGCCCGAGGAGCAGGACCGCGCCGTCCGCCCGGGCCCGCGGCCCAAGGTGATCCTCTCCACCAACGTGGCCGAGTCCTCGGTCACCATCGAGGGCGTCACCGCCGTGGTCGACTCGGGGCTGGCCCGCGTCGCCTCGCACTCGCCCTGGTCGGGCCTGCCCAAGCTGGAGGTCCGCAAGGTGAGCCGGGCCTCCGCCGCCCAGCGGGCCGGGCGCGCCGGGCGAACCGGTCCCGGCCGCGCGCTCCGCCTCTATACCCGGCACGACCACGACCAGAGGCCCGCCTTCGACCTCCCCGAGATCCAGCGCGAGGACCTGGCCGAGACGCTCCTGGCCCTGGCCGGCCTGGGGCTGCGGCCGGCCGTGGGGACGGCGGGCCCGGGCGAGCTCGAGCTTCTCGAGGCGCCGCCGGGACCGGCCCTGGCCGCCGCCGTGGCGCTGCTCCGCCGGCTCGGCGCCATCGACGCCGCCGGGGTGCTCACCTCCACCGGCCGGAGCATCCTGGCGCTGCCCGTGCACCCCCGCCTCGGCCGGCTTGTGGTCGAGGCGGCGGCGCGCGGGGCCGCCGGCGAGGGGGCGCTGCTGGCGGCGCTGCTCGGGGAGCGCGACCTGCGGGAGCGCCGGCTGCTGGAGGGGGGGGCGCTGCCGCCCACCGGCGACTCCGACCTCCTGGAGCTGGCCCACCTCTTCGAGGAGGCCTCGCGCGCCCGCTTCGACCCCGACCGGCTCCGGCGCATGGGCGTCTCCCCCGGGGCGGCCCAGGCGGTGGAGCGATCGCGGCGGCAGCTGGCAGGGCTGGCGCGGTCGCTGCCCGGCCCCGCCCGCGCCGCGGCGCGGCCCCCGCCCGGCCAGGTCGAGGCCGCCCTGCTCCTCGCCACGCTGGCCGCCTATCCGGACCGGGTGGCCCGCCGGCGGGCGCCGGGGTCGGACGAGGTGGTGCTGGCCGGCGGCGGGAGCGCCCGGCTCGACGCCGCCTGCGTGGTGCGCGAGGCGCCGCTGCTCGCCGCCCTCGACGCCGAGGAACGGCGAGGCGACCGCCGCGGCCCTGCTGGCCCGGCCCCGCGCGGCGGCGAGGTCCGCGTGCGGGTGGCCAGCGCCGTCACCCAGGAGATGCTCCTCGACCTCTTCCCCGGCGCGCTCCGCTACCAGGAGGTGGTCGCCTGGAACGCCGCGGCCGAGCGGGCCGAGGCCACCGAGCGCCTCCTCTACGAGGACCTGGTGCTGGAGGAGGGCCGGGCCGCCTACCCCGACGCCGGGGCGCTCTCGGCGCGACTCGCCGAGGAGGCGCTGGCCCGCGGGGCCCGCGCCTTCGCGCCCGAGGGCGTCGTGGACTCGCTCCTCGCCCGCCTCGCCTTCGCCGCCGGGCACGCGCCCGAGGCCGGGATCGCCCCGCCTTCCGAGGCGGACCTGGCCGGCGCGCTCCGGCAGGCGGCCCAGGGGCGCCGGAGCTTCGCCGAGCTGCGCCAGGCCGACCTCCCCGGCGCCCTGCTCGGCCGCCTCGATCCGCGGGCCCGCGCCGCGCTGGAGCGACTCGCCCCCGAGCGGATCCTCCTCCCGGGCGGCCGCTCCACCCGCGTTCACTACCAGGCGGGCAAGCCGCCCTGGGTGGAGAGCCGGCTCCAGGACTTCTTCGGGCTGGCCCAGGGGCCCGCGGTCGCCGGCGGCAGGGTCCCCCTGGTCCTCCACCTCCTCGCCCCCAACGGCCGCGCCCAGCAGGTGACCACCGACCTGGCCGGCTTCTGGGAGCGCCACTACCCTGCGCTCCGCCGCGAGCTCTCCCGCCGCTATCCCCGCCACGCCTGGCCGGAGGACCCCCGGACCGCCACCCCGCCGCCCGCGCGCCGGCGCTAGAGGAGGGATTCCTCGCCTCAGGACCGCCGCCGTGCTCTAGCTCTGGCATGCGCGCTTCCCTCCGCCCGCTCGCCCTGCTCCTCGCCTCCTGCGCCTCCCTGGGCGCCCGCGCCGACGACCGGGGTCCGCGGCCGCACGGCCTCGAGCCCCTGGAGCGCCGCCTGGAGCGGAGGCTCCCCCACCCCAAGCGCGGCATCCCCGCCGAGCCTGCCACCCGCACCTGCCTGGCGTACGCCGGCCATGCGGTCCTCTGGTCCGACGAGGGCGAGATGGGCGCCTCCGACCTGGAGATCCGCAAGCGGCCGAAGGGGATGACCGCCGAGGCGGCCTGCGCCGAGCGGTTCCCGGGCAAGGTCATCCGGCCGCAGGAGGGCGACGAGGCCATGGAGCCCGCGGGGATCTTCGACCGCTGGCTCTTCGAGGTCTCCGCCGACGACTTCGGGATCCTCGCCACCTTCGCGCTGGTCGACCTCGACACCGGCGCCAGGTCCTACGAGGACGACTACCAGCCCGGCCGCGAGCTCCGGTTCGAGCGCACGGCCGAGGGGCCGCTCCTCACCTACTGGTCGAGCCTGGGCCGCTTCGACTGCATCCCGCGGCGGGGCGAGTCCGCGTGCTGGCAGCGGATCCGCGAGCGGCACGCCATCCCCCCGGAGGTCCCGCAGCCCGACTGCGAGGCCGCCATCGCGGCCCAGCCGGAGGTGCTCACCGGCGACGCCGACCGTGCCGCCCAGATCGCCGTCCACGTCAGGGTCCCGCGCCTGTCGCGGCGGGACGCGGTCTACCTCCCCGACCCGCCCAGCTGCGAGGCGGCGCCCTAGGAACGGCCCGGCCATGCGCGCCCTCGCCTACGATCGCTACGGCTCGAGCCGGAACCTGGAGCTCCGGGAGATCCCCACCCCGCGCCCCGGACCGGGCGAGGTGCTGGTCCGGGTCCGCGCCGCGGCGCTCAACCCCAAGGACGTGTTCACCATGAAGGGTCGCTTCCGGAGGCTCAGCGGCCGCCGCTTCCCCAAGGTGATCGGCCTGGACCTGGCCGGCGAGGTGCTGGCCGCCGGCCCCGGGGTGGTGAGCCCTCGCCCCGGCGATCGGGTCTTCGGCTTCCTCTCCGGCTTCCGCGCCCTGCGCGGCTCGGTTGCGGAGGCGGTGGCTGTGCCGGTGCGCTGGGTCGCCGCCATGCCGGTGCGAGCCTCCTTCGAGGAGGCCGCCGCCCTCGCCCTGGCCGGCTCCACCGCGCTGCAGGCGCTCCGCGACCTGGCGCACCTGCACCCCGGCGATCGCCTGCTGGTGAACGGCGCCTCGGGCGGGGTCGGCGCCGCCGCCATCCAGCTTGGCCGGATCCTGGGCGCGGAGGTCACCGCCCTGGCGTCGGCGGGGCGCCTCGACCTCTGCCGCTCGCTCGGCGCCGGCGAGGCTCTCGACTACGCCGCCGGGGCGCCGCTCGACGGCGACCACCGGTTCCGGGTGGTCTTCGACGTCTTCGGAAACCTCTCCTACGCCGCCGCCCGCCCCGCCCTCCCCAGGGGCGGGGTCTTCGTCACCACCGTCCCCTCGCGGCGCATCGTCCTCGACGCTCTCCGCACCGCCATCGGCCCCGTCCGGGCCCGGATGGTGAGCGTCAAGCCTCGCACCGCGGATCTGGAGACCCTGGCCCGCCACCTGGACCTGGGCGTGCTCCACCCCCAGATCGACCGCGTCTTCCCGCTGGCCGGGGCCGCCGAGGCCGTCCGCCACCTAGAACGCCGCCGGGCGCACGGCAAGGTGGTGGTGAGGTTCGACTGAGGGCGGCGGGCGTGCCGCCCCGTGGCGCTGGCGCGGCGCCGGCGCCGCGGGTAGGCTGCCCTGCCCATGATGCCGGCCCGCCCCTGGGCCGTCCTCTTCGACGTGGACGGCACGCTCCTCGACACGGTGGAGTTCATCCTGGCCTCCGTGCACCACGCCTTCGAGGGCCACCCGCGGCCACCCACCGACGAGGAGTGGATCGCCGGCATCGGATCGCCGCTGCGGGTGATGGCGGAGCGCCACACCTCCGGGCCCGAGGAGGCGGCGCGGATCATGGAGCGTTACCGAGCCCACCAGCGCGAGCACGTGGAACGGCTCACCCGCCCCTTCGACTCGGCGTTGGAGGTGGTCCGGGAGCTTTCCTGCCGCGGCCACCCGATGGGCGTGGTCACCGGGAAGTCGGACGCCTCGGCGGCGCGCGCGCTGGCGCTGACCGGGCTGGCGCCCTACCTGGGCGCCATCGTCGGGACCACCAGCTGCCCCGAGCACAAGCCGAGCCCGGTCCCCGTGCTGCGCGCGCTGCAGCGCCTCGACCGAACGCCCGAAGAGGCCCTCTTCCTCGGCGACTCGGTCCTCGACGTGCAGGCGGGCAACGCCGCCGGGGTGGTGAGCGTGGGCGCCCTCTGGGGAGCGGCCTCCCGCGAGGCCCTGGCGGCGGCCGGGGCCCGGCACCTCCTCGAGGACCTGGCGGACGTGCCGGCGCTCGTCGCGCGGGTGGCCGCGCCCTGCGCCTAGGGAACGGCGACCCCGCCCAGGTCGGGCGCGCCGCGCGAGCGCCGCCGGGCAGGTCTCGCCTCGCGAGGCGTGTCACCGCGCCCCGGCGATGTGGGCAGGACGGCACCTTCTTGCGCGGACGCGCGCGCGAGCACCGCAGGGGCGGATGACCAGGTGCTGGGCCGTTCTGGGCGGAGCGGCGCTCGACGACTCCGCCTTCAAGGTGGCCCTCAGCGGGAACGGGTACACCAGCAAGGACCCGATCTTCTCCAACTGGCTGTACCCGCTGCGCGAGCTCACCCTGCACGAGGGATACGCCCACTTCGCCATCCGGGTCGACGAAGGGGGAGCGGCCGCGCTGCCGCCGGACGGCGCGGCAAGACCGGCGGCCTGCCGGCCCGATGCCTCCCGCGACCACGGGTCGACCGGCCATGCGGGCGGCCAACAGCTGTACCTCCCGTTCCCCCAGCCCCTGCTGGCCGAGGTGGCACGGGCGGTCGACGCGCACGCGGTGGTGGAGGAGCTCCAGGATACCTGGAGTCGAAGGGCACGCAGCCACCTCCGCCGCGCGGAGGCCTGCTCAAGAAGGCCTTCGTCGAGCAGGCCCACGTCAGCATCGGCGAGGGGCTGCAGATCGCGGCCGCGGCGCCGACCGCGCCACAGGCCGGCGCCGGCAGCGCCGCGCCGGCAGCGCCGCGCCGGTGCGCTCGGAGGCCGACGTCCAATGGGCTCTCGGCATCTCGCTGCTGGTGCTCTTCCACGAGGCGTACTGGCAGCACGTCGCGCGCGCGCCCTCCGAACACGCCGGCATCGTCGTCCTGGCGTTCCGAGATCACGCCCAACGGGATGGTGCAGGATTGCCGGGTGGTGTCGACCTCGTACCGGACTCGGCGCTGGTCCACCGGGTCGCCTCCCTGGTCCGGGCCACCGAGTTCGGCGCGCGGGCGGTCGCGTCCACGGCGGTCGAGGCCTTCGCCGTCCGCTTCGCCGGGGAGGCGAAGGCGCCCGCGGTCCCGGTGCCGGCGATCCGATGCTCGAGCCCTCCCCCGGGGCCGCTTCGGCCGGGCTGCCCTCTCAGGCCAGGGAGGGCGTCCGTCACGGCGCGCCGGTCGGCCCCCGGAGGCAGCGGCTCCTCTCGGCGAGAGCCTGGGCGTTCCCCGGCTCGAGCCGCAGGGCGAAGTCGAGAGCGGTGAGGGCGTCTGCGCACTTCCCCTGGCGGGCCAGGATCTCCCCCCGGAGCAGGTAGGCCGGGGCGCTGGGCTCGATGGAGAGGCTCCGCTGGACCGCGGCCAGCGCCTGGTCGAGCTGCCCCATCTCCACCAGCTTCTGCGCGAGCCGGAGGCCGCTCCTGGCCAGGCCTCGGTCGGAGTGGGTCTCGGCGAGCGGTGGGTCCACCGCCTCCGCGAGCTGCTCCTCGCTGATCTCGCCCAGGGTGAAGCGGAGCCGCGCTTCCAGGCGGTCCCCGTAGTTGATCTCCCGGAACGGTTCGATGGCGGCCAGCCGCCCCTGCCGGTCCACCACCACCACCGTGGGGTGGAGCTTGAGGCTGAGCCGGCCGTAGACCCGGTCGCCGGGGTCGAGGAGGACAGGCATCCTGATCCCCACGCCCGAGAGCAGCGCCCGCGTCTCGGCCAGGGGCGAGTCCCCCGGCACCACCGCCACCCAGCGGGTGCCCTGCAGGCGTCCCTCCCGCCCGGCGAAGTCCCGGAGGGTGTCGAGGCAGTGCCCGTGCCCTGGGCGGACGAAGACAAGGACGTTCACCACCCCGGCCTCGACCAGGTGGGCCCGCGCCCCGGCCAGGGTGGGCAGCTCGAGGTCGTCCACCGCGTCGCCGGCCTCGAGGGCCGCGGCGCAGGCCGGTCCGGCCAGCACCGCCGCCAGCGCCAGGCGTCGCAGGATCCCCGCGCGGAGGCTCATGGGATCGGCGGCCTGGCTTGCCGGTGGAAAGGGCGCATCGCCTCACCTGCCGAGGACCTGGCCGCTCGGACCGGCGGTACCGGCAGGGCACGATTATGGCACGAGGTGGCGCTCCCGCCCCGGCGCACCCCCAACGGATCGTCGCGCGCCTCGGGGGAGGGGCCTGCCAGCGCGGCTGGGCGGAGAGCTGCGCTCGACCGGGGACCGGCCGGCCCCGGGGCTCGCCCAGGGTTCACGCTGCTCGGCGCGCCGAGCGCACCGGGCTCCTCGAGCGTGCCCCGGCGACCCGGGGCGAGGCGGGGGCCGGCGGCGCCGGACCGCGCTGCCGAACCGGCGCCCGATGGAGGGCGCCTTCGGGGCGAGGGGCCTCGCGGCGCCGGCATGGCGCGGTGCGGAGCCTGCTCGCCGTGCCCCGGCCCGCCTTCGCAGGCTCGGACCATTCAGAAAACCGAAGCGAACTCTTGAAACTTCGTCATTGTGAGATCTTGCCGGCGCGCCTATTCGATGTGCATGAGGCACACGGCGCTCGAGTGGCTGGGCTTCCTGGGCCTCATCCTGGCCATGCTGGCGCTCGACCTGGGGGTCCTCCGCCGCAGGGACCACGCGGTGCGCCCCGGGGAGGCGCTCGGCTGGTCGGCTGCCTGGGTTTCACTGGCCCTGGCCTTCGGCGGCTACGTCTGGGCGCGGTTCGGCAGCGAGGCCGGGCTCGAGTACCTCACCGGTTACCTCATCGAGAAGTCGCTCTCGGTCGACAACCTGCTCGTGTTCGTGGTCGTCTTCGGCGCCCTGGGGATCCCGGCGCTCCACCAGCACCGCGTCCTCTTCTGGGGGATCCTCTCGGCCCTGGTCCTGCGCGGCGCGATGATCGCCGCCGGTGCGGCGCTCCTCGACCGCCTCCACGGGGTGATCTACGCCTTCTCCGGCCTCTTGATCCTCACCGGGGCGAAGCTGCTCCTCGCCCGCGGGGCGGTGGCCCGTCCGGAGGAGAGCGCCGCCTTCCGGCTGCTGCGCCGGGCGATCCCGGCCACGCCCGGGCTCGAGGGCCGCGCCTTCCTGGTCCGCCGGGGCGGCGCCTGGCTCGCCACCCCGCTCTTCCTCGCGCTGGTCCTCATCGAGGTGAGCGACGTCCTCTTCGCGGTCGATTCCATCCCGGCGGTCTTCGCGGTGACCCGGGACCCCTACGTGGTGTTCACCTCCAACGTCTTCGCCATCCTCGGCCTTCGCTCGCTCTACTTCCTCCTGGCCGGGTGGGTGGTGCGGTTCACCTACCTCCGGCCGTCGCTCGCCCTGGTGCTGGTGTTCGTGGGCGTCAAGATGGCGCTCTCCGACGTGGTGAGCCTCCACGCGGCCGCCTCCCTGGGGGTGACGGCGGCCATCCTGGGAGCGGGGGTGGTGGCCTCGCTGGTGCGGAGCCGCCGTGCCGCCCCGCCGGCGGATGCGCCGCCGCGGCAGCGGGAGGCGACGTGACCCGCACCGCGCTGCGCCTGACGGCGGGATGGGCGCTGCTCGTGGCCGGGGCGCTCCTGCTCCTGCTCCCCGGCCCGGGGATCCCGCTGGTCCTCCTGGCCCTGACGCTTCTCGGGCGCCATCACCGCTGGGCGTTCGAGACCCGGGCATGGATCTCGGCGCGGCTCCCCCGGCGGCGCCGGCCGGAACGGTGACCTGCGGTTCCAGGCGCCGGGGAACCGGAGCGCGCGGCGCCCTGCGACCCGGGGACGCTCCCTCGACCGTCTCGGGGAACGTCGGCCCGCCCCTTCCGACGAGTGCGGGCGGAACAGCACCCTCGGCTCGAGTCCAGGGAGCCTCTCGGTCGCTGACTCCTCGGTCGGGATCACCTCCTGGGAGGCCACCCGCATCGACCTCGACGGCAGCCCCGGCTGCGGCGACGGCCATCGCCACGGCCCGTGGTGCGATGCCGTGACGACGCCGCCGACGGTCACCGAGGTGAGCGGCGCGAGGTGCATCACAATGCCCTCGGGCCGGCACACCTGGGGCCGCCCTGGGACGGCGAGGTCGCCCACGCCTCGCCGTTCGTCCTCAGCAGGGGCTGCGGGCCGCTCCACGCGGTCCCCGCCGGCGCGATCGGACCGCTCCGCCGCCCCGGTCCGTGCTACCCTCCCCAAGACCCTGCCCGGAGGCCCCCGTGTCCCAGGTCCAGCGCCACGAGATCCCCATCCTCACCACCTTCGAGGCGCCGCCCGGATACGTGATCGAGCGGATCGTCGGGCCGTGCTGGGGCATCACCGTCCGCAGCCGGAGCATCGTGGGCACCACCTGCGCCGGCTGCCAGACGGTGTTCGGCGGCGAGATCACCATGTTCACCGACCTGGCCATGTCCACCCGCAACGAGGCCATGAACCGGCTCGAGGTGACCTGCCGGCAGATGGGCGGGAACTGCATCCTGGGCATGCGCTTCGACAGCTCAGAGCTGGCCCAGAACACCAACGAGGTCCTGGCGTACGGGACCGCGTGCGTGATCCGCCAGGTGCGCGACGCCGCGTGAGCCGGATCCCGCAGCCGCTGGCGGGCCGGGTGGACCGGCTGGCGCGGCGGGCGCACGCCTTCCACCGCTGGTCGCATCACCCCTTGTGCGAGCGGTACCGGACCGAGGTGGTGCGGCTGGGGCGTCGCACCCGCATCTGCCTGGGGTGCTCGCTCACCGCCCTCGGGGCGGTGGCCGGGCTCGCGGCCGGCGCGCTCCTGCCCGCGGCACCCGGTGCCGCGATCGTCGCCGCGGGCGCGGCGCTGCTGCTCTTGGCTCCGGCGCTGGTCCGGCCGCACCCTCGGACCGCCCCGGCTCCCTCGGCCGGCGCGGCCTGGCGGCGCCGCAAGCTCCTCACCCGTCTCCTCCCCACCGCGGTCGCCGGCCTGGCGGTGGCCCAGGCGCTCGCCGCACCTGCCCCGGCCCGCGCCGTCGGCGCTGCCCTCGCCGCCCTGGCCGTCTTCTGGGTCACCCTGCGCTACCGGCGGCGCGGCCCCGACCGCGCCGTCTGCCTCGGCTGCCCCGAGGGGCCGCCGAGCGCGCGCTGCCCGGGCTTCGCCCCCATGGCCCGCCGCGAGCGCGCCTTCTCGCGGCTCGCCGGCCGGTGGATCGCCGCCGCCCTGCCTCCGCCGGGCGCCCCGGCTACTGCCCCTGCCCCTGCCCCTCTTCCTCCGCCGGAGCCGGCGCCGGCGCCGCCCGCCTCGGGCCGCCTCCCTTGGCCGCCGCGTCCCGCAGGAGGAAGTTGAGGGCGCCGTTCACGTCCAGGGTGGAGACGTTGGCACCGGGCACAAGGTAGACCCGCTTCTCGGCGAGGAGCCGGGAGACCTGGATCTTCACGTAGGCGTCGCCGCCCAGCTTGGAGAGGGCCTCCGCCTCCTTGCGCACGCCGTCGGCCTCGGCCTGGGCCGCGGCCACGATGGCCTTGGCCTGGTTGGTCTGGGTCTGG
>Ga0335071_10005522_pt1 | contig 13118 bp, 11 predicted proteins | sample Lox_Sample_15_FD_206724 | JGI IMG/M metagenome (GOLD analysis project Ga0335071, IMG submission 206724) | Soil microbial communities from Loxahatchee National Wildlife Refuge, Florida, United States - Lox_Sample_1.5 | ecosystem: Environmental > Terrestrial > Soil > Wetlands | place: USA...
ACGTCCGATTACGATCGTGAAAAACTGCAGGAGCGCCTGGCGAAGCTGGCCGGTGGCGTCGCCATCATCCGCGTCGGCGGGGCGACCGAAGTCGAGGTGAAGGAGCGCAAGGATCGCGTCGATGACGCGATGCACGCCACCAAGGCCGCGGTCGAGGAAGGCGTGGTCCCGGGCGGCGGCGTCGCCCTGCTCTACGCGACCAACGTGCTCAAGAACCTCAAGGGCGACAACCACGATCAGCAGGTCGGCATCGACATCGTCAAGAAGGCGATCACCGCTCCGGCCCGCCAGATCGCGGAGAACGCCGGTGCGGACGGCGCCATCGTCGTCGGCAAGCTGCTGGAGCAGAAGAACACCAACTTCGGCTTCAACGCCCAGTCCGGCGAGTACGTCGAGATGATCAAGGACGGCGTGATCGACCCGACCAAGGTGGTGCGTCTGGCCCTCCAGGACGCGGCCTCGGTCGCCGGCCTCCTGATCACGACCGAAGCCATGGTCGCCGAGAAGCCGGAGAAGAAGGCTGCGGCGCCGATGGGCGGTCATGACCACGGCGGCGGCATGGGCGGGATGGATTTCTAAGTCCAACCCTTCCAGGCAACCAACAGAGAAGGGCGGGTCTTCGGACCCGCCCTTTTTCTTTGTGTCACGCGAGCGCAACGGAATAGCCGGGGCGCTATAGTGTTTCTCAACTGGGGGCGCGGCGGGTGAGGCTGCCGAAACAGGGAGGAACATCCATGCGTAGACTTAATCTCGCGGTGGCCGCCATGGCCGTCGCGGCGGTCGCCTTGAGCGCCTCGGTGGCGCGCGCCGATCTCGACGCGGTGGCCCAGGCGATGGGGGCGGGCAAGGTCGACCAGGTCCAGTATTCCGGGACCGGGTTCATGTTCGGCTTCGGCCAGGCGTACCGGCCGGGCCTGCCGTGGCCGAAGCTCAACCTCGTCCGCTACACGGTGACCGACGACTACGCGAAGCCGGCCCAGAGCTTCGACTACACGATCACCCGCGCCGACACCTTGGGCGGCACCGCGACCCCGCAGCGCGGCGAGATGCATCGCGGCGGCGGTGTGGCCGGCGATGCGGCCTGGGCGATCAACTATCCGGAGACCGAGCCGGTGCGCACGGCCGCGGTGCCGCTGCAGCACGATCTGTGGATCTCCCCGCACGGCATCGTCAAAGCCGCCCTCGCCGGCAAGGCGAAGCTCAGCGGCTCGACCTTCCAGATCGAGCAGCCCGGCAAGTTCAAGGCCCGCGCCACGGTCGACGCGCAGAACCTGGTGACCAAGGTCGAATCCTGGATCGACACGCCGGTCCTCGGCGACACGCCCGTCGTCACCACCTACAGCGACTACAAGGACTATGGCGGGGTCAAATTCCCCGGCCGCATCCTGCAGTCGATGGGCGGCTTCCCGGTGCTCGAGATGACGGTGACCGACGTCAAGACCAACACCGGTGCCGTCGAGGCGCCGGCGCAGATCGGCACCACCCCGCAGGACGTCAAGGTCGAGAAGGTGGCCGACGGCGTGTGGTTCATCTCCGGCGGCACGCACAACAGCGTCGTGATCGAGATGAAGGACTACTTCGCCATCGTCGACACGCCGCTCGGCGACGGGCGCGCCAACGCCGTGATCAAGGCCGCGAAGGAGCTGGTGCCGAACAAGCCCTTCCGCTACCTGATCGCGACCCACCACCATTTCGATCATTTCGGCGGGGCGCGCGCCGCGGCGGCGGAAGGCGCGACGATCGTCGTTCCCGATGTCGACAAGGCGTATTTCGAAAAATGGTATGCCAACCCGCACACCCTCAACCCCGACGCCCTCGCCAAGTCGGGCAAGAAGGCGAAGTTCGAGACCTACCGCACCTCGCACGTGATCACCGACGGCTCGCGGCGGATCGAGATCTACGCCATCGAGAACAACATCCATGCCGACGGCTTCGAGATGATCTACCTGCCCAAGGAGAAGATCCTGATGCAGGCCGACGCGTTCAGCCCGCGGCAGGCGGCGCCGATCACCAAGACACCGGCCTTCATCAACCCCTCGACGCGCAACCTGTGGGACAACATCCAGCGCCGCAAGCTCGCCGTCGAGACCATCCTGCCGATGCACGGCCGCATCGGAAAGCTCGCGGAGCTCAAGGTCGAAGCCGGCGTGAACTGACCCGGCCATCCGTCATCGCGAGTGAAGCGAAGCGATCCAGTCCTGGATTGCTTCGTCGCTTCGCTCCTCGCAATGACATCGGGTGCAACGGGGCGGGTCGCAAGACCCGCCCTTTTTCTTTAAGCTGAGCGCGGTCGTCCGAGTCCTCAGCTCTCCTCCATGCAAGCCATCCTCAACGTCGTCCTGCCGGTGTTCGGCCTGATCCTCGCGGGCGTGATCGCCGGGCGCTTCGGCATCCTGGGGCAGGACAGCTCGGAGGCGCTGAACCGCTTCGTCTATTTCTTCGCCCTGCCCGCGGTGCTGTTCCTCGGCATGGCGCGGGTGCCGGTCGCGCAATCCGCGAACCTGCCGTTCCTCGCCGACTATTTCGGCGCCCTCGCGGCGGTGGTGGCCATCGTGCTCGCAGTGGCGCGCGTGGCCTTCCCCGGCCGTGCCGCGGAGCATGCGCTGGGGGCGATGTCGGGCATCTTCTCCAATACCGGCTACATGGGCATCCCTCTATTCCTCACCGCGTTCGGGCCCAAGGGCATGCTGCCGGCCGTGGTCTCGACCGTGGTCGCCACGGTCGGCGTCCTCGGCGCCGTCGTGGCGGCGATCGAGATCGAGGCGCACGGTCATGCGGGGGCGGTGCTGGCGTTGAAGCGGGCGGGCCGCGCGCTCGCGGTCAATCCGCTGATCGTGGCCCCCGTGGTCGGTGTCGTGTGGAGTGCGGCGGGGCTGTCGATCCCGACCTCGCTCGGCACGTTCGGCGATCTCCTGGGTGCCGCCGCGGGCCCGTGCGCGCTGTTCGCCATCGGCCTGTTCCTCGCCTCGCGCAAGCTCGGCACCCTGCTCGGCGGGCGCAAGCTCGTGGAGGTCGCCTGGCTGGTTGCGGTCAAGCTCGTCCTCCAGCCGCTCCTGACCTGGGCGCTGGGCGTCTATCTCGGGCTCGAGCCGTTCTGGCTCGCGGCGGCGGTGATCCTGGCGGCCCTGCCGACGGGTGCGCTCACCTTCGTGATCGCGACCAACTACGGCGTCTATGTGGAGCGCACCTCGGCCGTGATCCTGGTCTCGACCGTCATGTCGGTGATCACCCTGTCCGTGGTGATGGTCGCCTTCGCGGGCGTCCGGCCATGATGATAAGGTCTCGCGCATGCGCCGTTACGACTGCCTGAAGGCGATTGCGCCGAAGCTGCGGGACGAGCTCGTCGTCACCAACCTCGCCAACACGGCGACCGAATGGCGCGCGGTCCATCCCTCGGACGGCAATCTCTATTTCGTCGGCATGGGCATGGTCACGCCGTACGCGCTGGGCCTCGCACTCGCCCTGCCGCAGCGGACCGTGCTGGCCTTCGACGGCGACGGCGGCCTTTTGTTCGACCTCTCCGTCCTGGGGACGATGGCCGAGACGGCCCCGCCCAATCTGTGCGTGGTCGTGTTCGACAATGGCGGCTACGTCTCGACCGGGAAATTTCCGTCCGCCGCCTCGCTGACGGCGGGCAAGGCCGATCTCGAGGCCGTCGCTGGGGCGATGGGACTCCAGCACAGCCGCACCGTGCGCACCCTCGATGAGTTCGCGGACGCGGTCGAGGCGGGTCTGTCCGCGAACGAGCCGACGCTGATCGTCGCCAAGGTCGATGCGGGCCAGGGAGACGTCGGCACGACGCCGATGGACTCCAAGGAGAACAAGTACCGCTTCGTCCGCCATGTCGAGCAGCTCGAAGGCAAGGTGATCCTCAGGCCCTCGGCCAAGGCGCACGGCGAGGCGCCGCGGCCGGATCCAGTCTCCACGCCGGTCGGTGCCGGCGATGAGTTCGCGCGCGTGCTGTACGAGGCCTTGCGCGAGAGCGGCGTCGACTTCGTCGTCGGCCTGCCGTCGAGCGGGCTCGCCAGGGCGCAAGGGCTGTGTCTCGAGGATCCGGGCCTGCGCTATGTCGGCGTGGCGCACGAGGGGACGGGGCTTGGCCTGTGCGCCGGCGCCTGGCTCGGCGGCAAGCGGCCGGCGGCCTTGATCGAGAATTTCGGCCTGTTCGCCGGCGCCTATCATCTCTTGCGCGGCCAGCAATCCTACGGCATCCCGACTCTGATCGTGGCCGAGTATCGCGGCGATGCGGGAGAGACCGAGTTCTTCGCCGAGACGGGCGACGTGACCGAGCCGTTCCTCTCGGCGCTGCGCATCAATCACCGCGTCGTGCGCGAGCTCGGCGCGCTCAAGCCCGCGATCCGCGACGGCCTGCGCTGGATGGATGCGAACCTGCGGCCCTACGCCGTCCTGCCCGGCTACGACCTCACCCGCGCGCGCCGTTAGCCGCGGCGGCCCAGGAACTCGTTCAGCTCGGCGTTGGTGGCGTTGTAATCGCGCACCAGCACGTCGGGCGGGCGCATTTTGGCGCCGACATATGCGCCGAGATGCCGGCCGCGGCCGACGATCCACTCTCCGAGCCGCCGCTGCTCTGCCTCATAGCGCGCCAGGCCGGCGTCGATATCCGCGTCATCGGCCAGCGCGTCGGCAAGTGCGGCCGCGTCGAGCGCCGCCTTGGTGACGCCGGCCCCGCCGTGCGGCCGCGCCACGAAGGCGGCATCGCCGAGCAGCGCCACGCGTCCGAACACGAGGCGCGGCGACCGCAGCTCGTAGATCGGATGGAAGATCGGCTGTGCTGCGCGCGCGAGCATGTCCGCGAGCTGCGGAGCCAGCCGTTCGGCCGCATCGGCCTTCATCCGAGCCACGATCTCGGGGCGGATCAAGGGCGGCGGGATCGAGGCGCCGTGATGGCGGCCGGTCGCATCCGTGCACAGCTCGGCGAGGACCCGCGCGTCGGCCGGACGATACCAGACGAGGTTGTAGGCGCGATGGCCCGGACGGGTATCGCCGTCGAGGGCCGGCACCGGATAGGCCACCACCAGTTCGCCGTCGGGCAGGCAGAAGGTGTAGCGGCCGAACAACGCGGTGCGCAGCGCCTCCGGCACCTTTGCCTCGTCGACCAGCGCCCGCCAGCCGATATAGCCGACATACTCCGGCTTGATCTCGGGCAGGACGTGGCCGCGCACGGTCGAGCGGATGCCGTCGGCGGCGACCAGCAGATCTCCCTCGACCCGCGCGCCGTTGGCGAAGCCGGCCGCAACGCCGCTGCCGCGCGGCTCGATGCGCTCGAGCTCGTGGCCCGGCCGGTACATCGCATCGGGGAGCGCCTCCCGCAGCGGCCGGTAGAAGCGCGCCCAGGCGCTGGTCACGCGCCGCAGCTGCAGCTCGTAGAGCACCCGGCCGGCGCGGTCCACGCACGCGCAGGCGCGCGTCTCGACCGCCATCTTCTCGTCGTCGCGCAAGCCGATGCGCTGCATGATCTCGTGCAGCGGGTCCTGCGTGCCGATGCCGGCGCCGCGGCCGGCGAGGTCGTCGGTGTTGCGCTCGAACACCAGGACGTCCCAGCCGCAGGAGCGAAGGAGATGCGCGGCGAACAGCCCTCCGACCGAGCCGCCGATGACGAGCGCGCGCCGGGTGCCCACTTATTTGCGCAGCGGCGGGCCCGCCGGGTGGGTTTCGACGTTGGGATCGACATGCGACCACGGCCGGGCGCTCGCGGTCCAGATATGCGCGGTGATGCGCATCTGCGAGGACTCGTCGAACGTGCCGGCGCGCATGACCCAGATATCCGGCGATGTCTCGCGGTGGCTAAATATCGGCGAGCCGCAATTGCCGCAGAAATGGCGATAGAGCTTGTTGCCGCTGTCCGCCGTGTCGACATAGCGCCTGGTCGTGCCCTTGGTGAAGGTGACCGATGCCGCCGGCACGATCGCATTCACGCTGCCGCCCGCCCCCGAGGCGCGCTGGCAATGCGTGCAGTGGCACGCCCGCAGTTCCGTGACCGGCTGCGAGATGCGGTAGCGGATCTCGCCGCACAGGCAACCGCCGGTATGTTCCTGGGCCATGACGCCACCTTTCGTCGTCTTTCGAGCCTGACGGTAACTGAACGGACATTCAATACCAAAGTCGGCACGTATCGTGCAGGATTCCGTTTCACTCGGGCAAATCGCTCCCCTATAGTCGGGGTGTCCCAATTTTGAGACAGGCGAGGCGGGGAGATGACAATTAAGAAAGCCACGTCCAGACGCCGGTTCCTGCAGGCGGCGACCGCAGCTGCAGCACTTCCGGCGCTGCGGGTGCGGCGCGCGCGGGCCGCCGACCTCAAGCACGTCACCTTCCGCCTCGACTGGATCTACCAGGGCCCGAATGCGGGGTTCATGGTGGCGCGCGACAAGGGCTACTACAAGGACGCGGGCCTCGACGTCGAGATGGGCCCGGGCAAGGGCTCGGGCAGCACCGCGCAGATCGTCGCGACCAAGGATGCGCAGTTCGGCTTCGCCGACGGCTACGTGGTCGGCAACAGCGTGGCCAAGGGCCTCGGGCTCAAGATGGTGGCCAGCGTCTACCGCCGCAATCCGACGGCGGTCGTGGTGCTGGCGGATTCCGCGATCAAGACGCCCAAGGACCTGGAGGGAAAGACCGTCGGCATCCCGACCGGCTCGGCGCAGTTCCAGCAATGGCCGGCGTTCGTGAAAGGCTGCAAGCTCGACGGCGACAAGATCCGCGTCGTCAACCTTGACCCGGCCGGCAGCCCGCCGGCGCTCATCACCGGCAAGGTCGATGCGATCGGCGGCTTCGCACAGGGCTACGTGCCGAGTGTCGAGATCCGCGGCAACAAGCCGGCGCGCATCCTGTGGTACGCCGACTGCGGCGTGGCCGCGGTCAGCAACGGCATCATCGTCCATCCCGACCTGATCAAGAGCGACCCGGCGCTGATCCGCGCCTTCGTGGCCGCGAGCCTCAAGGGCTTCCTCTACGCGCGCCAGCATCCCGACGAAGCGGCGGAGATCGTGAAGAAGTATTCGGAGGCGACGGACGTGCGCATCTCCAAGCGCGAGGCCGAGCTGTCATGGGCGACGTGGGTGACGCCCAACACCGCAGGAGAGCCGCTCGGCTGGATGTCCGACAAGGACTGGCAGGCGACCGTCGACGTGCTGAAGCAGTATGGCGGCGTCACCACACCGCTCGACGCCGCGCAGCTCTACACCAACGAGTTCGTTCCCACCGGAGCCGAGTTCATCCCGCCGCAAAGCTGATCTGAAAAGGGGGCCGACCATGCGTCCACGCGCGAGTTCCCGCCGTTCGTTCCTCCGCCGCGGCACGGCTGCGGCCGGGTTGGCCGCCCTTGCCTCGACGGGAGTCCGCCGCGCGCGCGCCGCCGGGTTGCGTTCGGTCAACATGCGCCTCGACTGGCTCTACCAAGGCCCGAACGCCGGCTTCATGGTGGCGCAGCGGAAGGGCTTCTATAAGGACGCGGGGCTCGACGTCGACGTTGGCACGGGCAAGGGCTCGGGCAGCACGGCACAGCTGGTGGCCACCAAGGCGACGCAGTTCGGCTTCTCGGACGGGTTCAGCGTCGGCTATGCGATTTCCAAGGGCGCCAGCATCAAGATGGTCGGTGCGGTCTACCGCCGCAATCCGACCGCGATCGTAGTGCTCGCCGATTCCGGCATCACCAAGGCCAAGGACCTCGAAGGCAAGACCCTGGCCATCCCCACCGGTGGTGCCGGCTTCCAGCAATGGCCTGCCTTCGCCAAGGGCTGCGGCGTGGACACCAGCAACATCAAGGTGGTCAACACCGATCCCGCCGGCACGCCGCCGGCGCTGATCACCGGCAAGGTCGACGGCATCGGCGGCTTCGCGCAGGGCTTCGTGCCAAGTGTCGAGATCCGCGGCAACAAGAAAGCGCGGATTCTGTGGTACGCCGATTGCGGGGTGACCGCGGTCAGCAACGGCATCATCGTGCATCCCGATCTGATCAAGGAGGACCCCGGCCTCATTCGCGCTTTCGTGGCCGCGAGCATCAAGGGCTTCCTCTACGACCGCGCGCATCCGGAGGAGACTTGCGAGATCGTGAAGAGCTATTCCGAGGCGGTCGACCTCGCGATCACCCGCCGCGAGCTCGAGATCTCGTGGACCACGTGGGTCACCCCGAACACGGCGGGCAAACCGCTCGGGTGGATGTCGGAAAAGGACTGGCAGGCGACCGTCGACGTGCTCAAGCAATACGGCGGCGTCACCACACCGCTCACCCCCGCCGACATCTACACCAACGACTTCGTGCCGACCGGTGCGGAGTTCGTGCCGCCCCAGACCTGAGGACCAGCCATGACCCGCACCGATGACCTGCTGATCACCTTGGCGCAGAAGGCCGCACCGAAGAACGCAGCCCTGGTGGTGGTCGACGTGCAGAACGATTTCTGCGCCGATGAGGGCTATTTCGGCAAGCTCGGCGCGGACGTGAAGGCGGTCCAGCGCATGGTGCCGACGCTCGAGCGGCTGATCGACGCCGCGCGGGCGGCGGGCGTGCTCGTCGTGTTCGTGCAGGCGATCTACGACCCGCCCTACGTGTCGGCACCGATGCGCGAGCGGAACCTGCGCAAGAACAGAGACATGCCCCGTTGCATCACCGGCACCTGGGGTGCCGATTTCTACCGCGTGAAGCCCAAGCCGGGCGACGAGGTGGTGATCAAGCATCGCTACAGCGGCGTCATCAACACCGAGCTCGATGCCGTCCTGAAGCGCCACGGTATCAAGAGCCTCTTGATGACGGGGGTTGCCACGGATACCTGCGTCGAATCGACGGCGCGCGACGCTTACTTCATCGACTACTACGTGACCCTGGTGAAGGATTGCTGCGGCGCGTTCAACGAGCAGGACCATATCGGGGCGCTGGCGCGCTTCGACCGCGACTACGGTCCGGTGGTCACGGCCGCCGAGATCATGGGGTGCTGGCAAGAAGCGTCGGTGCTGCGCACGGCCGCGGCGGGCGATGACTGATCTCGGGCTTGCACGCGCGGCCGCACGGGCATCGGGTGCGGCGGACCAGGACTATCTGCGGGTCGACAATCTCAGCAAGGTCTACGCGACGCGCGATGGCCCGGTGCGGGCGCTCGACCAGGTATCGCTCAAGGCGCGGCGCGGCGAGTTTCTGACCATCCTGGGGCCGAGCGGCTGCGGCAAGAGCACCCTGCTGATGATCGCATCCGGCCTCATCCCGGCGTCGAGCGGCGTCGTGTTCGTCGAGGGCCAGGTGGTCGACAAACCGCGCACCGACATCGGCATCGTGTTCCAGAGTGCGGTGCTGCTCGAATGGCGGACCGCCCTCGGCAATGTGATGCTGCAGGCCGAGGCCAAGAAGCTCGACCATGCCGTGGCCGAGAGGCGTGCGCGCGAGCTCCTGGCGTCGGTCGGGCTTGCCGGATTCGAGGACAAGTACCCGCACGAGCTTTCGGGCGGCATGCGCCAGCGGGTCTCGATCTGCCGGGCGCTCGTCCACAATCCGCGGCAGTTGCTGATGGACGAGCCCTTCGGGGCCCTCGATGCGCTGACCCGCGACCAGCTGGTGCTCGACCTGCAGAAGCTGTGGAACGAGACCCGCATGACGGTGCTGTTCATCACCCACAGCGTCGCGGAGGCGGTGTTCCTGTCCGACCGTGTGGTGGTGATGACCCCGCGGCCGGGCAAGATCGACCGGGTGATCGACATCGACCTGCCCCGGCCGCGCACCTTGGCCATGCGCGAAACCCAGCGCTTTGCCGACTACAACCGCGAGATCCTGGACCTGTTCCTGGCGCGCGGCGTGCTGCGGGAGCACTGAGCCATGGCCGACGAATCCCGCGCGCTGACCATCGAGGACGTCGAGGCGAGCGTCCAGCAGAGCCTGGCGCGCCGCGAATCGCGGGCCCGGCGCTCGGCGATCTTCTATCCGATCGTAGTGCTGGCGGCGGTGCTCGCGGTGTGGGAGGCGGGGACGAGGGCGTTCGGCGTGCCGGCGTTCCTGCTGCCGCCGCCCAGCGTCATCGCGCAGTCCTTGGCCGCGCACTGGCCGCTCATCCTGCAGTACAGCTGGGCGACGTCGCTCGAGATCCTGCTGGGCTACTCGCTCAGCATCGTGGTCGGCGTGCCGCTGGCACTTGCCATCTTCCTGTGGCCGCCGTTCGCGCGATCGATCTATCCGCTGCTGGTCTCCTCGCAGGCGATGCCGAAGGTGGCGGTGGCACCCCTGTTCATCGTCTGGTTCGGCTTCGGCCTGGTTCCCAAGGTGCTGATCGCGTTCATGATCGCGTTCTTTCCGATCGTCATCGATACGGCCGTCGGCCTGGGCTCGATCGAGCCCGAGAAGATCTACCTCGCGCGCTCGATGGGCTTCGGGGCAACGGCGACGTTCTTCAAGATCCGCCTGCCGAACGCGCTGCCGTCGATCTTCGGCGGCCTCAAGATTGCGATCACGCTCGCGGTCGTGGGTGCGGTGGTCGGCGAGTTCGTGGGCGGCGACAAGGGGCTGGGCTACCTCCTGATGGTCGCCAACGGCAGCATGGATACGCCGCTGCTGTTCGCCGGGCTCGTCGGCCTGACGGTGCTCGGGGTCGGCTTCTACCTCCTGATCGAGGTCGCCGAAAGCCTCGCGGTCCCGCGGCATATCCGCGGCAGCCACGGTGCTGCGCGCGAGTCGATGTAAGACGGCTCAACCGAGCCGCATGTTCTCGCGCAAGGTGTTGCCCTCATAGGCCTCGCGGAAGCGGCCGCGCCGGCGCAGCTCGGGCACCAGGAAATCCACGACGTTGAGCAGGTCGCGCGGCGCCGCGTTCGGGTGCGCGAACATGAAGCCGCCGCGGCTGCCCGTGGCCTCGAACACCTCTTCGAGCTGGTCGGCGACCTTGGCCGCGGTGCCGACCACCGTGCGGTCGTAGCCGGTCGCGTTCCGGAGGCCGTGCTCGAAGAACTCCTCCCGCGTGATCTCGGTGCTGCCGCCGAGCTTGACCGCGAGCTGGTGGACGAAGCCCACGGGCGACGCCTGCCGGGCCGCGATCTCCTTGTTGAGATCGTCGAGGGTGAACTTGGCTGGAAGCTTCGAGAAGTCGTAGCCGATGTTGTGCGAGAGATACGGCCCTACACCCTCGCGCGGGATCATCTTCAGGAGGCCTTCGCGGCGGGCGATCGCGTCCTGCTCTGTCTCGCCGATGATGAGCGACGCCCCCCACAGGATGCCCACACTTTCCGGGTCGCGCCCCTGCGCCTTGAGCTCGGCGTCGAGGGCCTGCCGGTGCGCGATCTTCACTTTCAACGGCGCGCTGCCGGCGCCGAACACGTGATCGGCGAAATAGGCCGAGGCCTTGATGCCGCGCGGGCTGGCACCGGCCTGGACCAGCACCGGCCGGCCTTGCGGCGAGGGCACCACGTTGAGCGGCCCGCGCACCTTGAAGAACCGGCCCTTGTGGTTGATCGCGTGCACCTTCTTGGGGTCGCAGACGACGCCGGTGTCGCGGTCCCAGACGAACGCATCGCGGCCGACGCTGTCCCACAGCGCCTTGCAGACGTCGATGAACTCCTCCATCCGGTCGTAGCGGGCATCATGCTCCATCAGCTCGTCGAAGCCATAATTCGCGGCATCGGCCCCGCGGGTAGACGCGATCACGTTGAACGCCACGCGGCCGTTCGTGATGTGGTCGAGCGAGTTCAGGAGCCGCGCCACGTAGAACGGATGCATGAACGTGGAGGAGTAGGTGAGGCAGAAGCCGATATGCTTGGTCACCCGCGACATGCAGGTGATCCACGGGCTCATGTCGAGGCGCGGCCACTGGATGCCCCAGCGCACGGCTTCTTCCAGCGAGTTGTTCCAGGTGTCCGGGATTCCGGTCCCGTCGCCGAAGAAGATCATGTCGATGCAGCCGCGCTCGGCGGCGCGCGCGATCTCCTCGTAGATGCCGATGTCGGGATAGGTGCGGCCGATCCAGGAGCCGGGGTTGCGCCAGCGTCCGTCGAGCTGGATGTACGACAGGTCGAAGGTCAGGTGCATGCGTGGCTTCAAGACGGTCCTCCTCTGGCGCGCGACGCTGCCGCGCGCGGGGCGCGCCCCGTCATTAGGGGCTGCCGGCCCGGAGAAATCAAGCCACGATGCGTTAACTGACCATCTGGTCAGCTTGGCCGGTCAACCGCCGATCTTCTTGATGATCGCCGGGTCCAGGCACTCGTTGGTGAAGTATTCGGCGGGCTTGCCGACCGCTCCCGCATCGATCGCCTTGGCGGCGACCATGGTCGCCAGCGCCTCGGCCCAGTCTTTCTCGATGTTGACGCCGACCGGCTGGTCGGCCGACGCGGGCGAGTAGAGGAATTGGAACGATTCGAGGAGCTGCTTCTTGATCTGGTCGGGGTTGACGCGGTCCTGCTCGCCGCGCTCCTTCATCAGCGCTGCCACGGCCTCGTCGGGGTGGCTTTTGGCATAGGTCCAGGCGCCGGCGGAAACGCTCGCGAACTTCCGCAGCGCATCGGCCTTCTTCTTCAGCATGTCGTCGGTCGCGAACAGGCCGAAGCCCGGCATGTTGAGGCCGAAATCGGCGAACAGGATGTTATGCGTGTGGCGCAGGTCGTTGATGATGACCCCGGTGCCGACCGGGCTGCCGAAGATGCCGTCTGCCTGACCGTTGGCGAAGGTCGAGATGCGGGCGTTGGGGTCGATGTTGAGCAGCTGAACGTCGCTGCGCGTGAGGCCGCCCTTGGCGAGGAACGGCTCGAGAAAAGGCCCTTCGGACGATGCGGCCGAATAGATGATCTTCTTGCCCTTGAGGTCCTTGGGCCCGTTGATGCCGGCATCGGCCGGGACCATGAGCGCCAGATCCCCCTTGCGGAACCAGGTGGCGATCGCCTTGACCGGCATGCCTTTGGTGCGGGCGATCGCGACGTTCGAGATGGCGGCTTCGCCGAGATCATAATTGCCGGCGTTCACCAGCTGGATCGTCGTGTTGGTGCCGTTGCCGGGCTCGATCGTCGTCACGTCGAGGCCGGCGTCCTTGTACCAGCCCTTGGCCTGCGCCAGGTAGATCGGCGCGTGATAGCCGGAGGTCAGCCACTCGAGCCGCAGCTTGAGCGTATGCGCCTCGTCGGCGGCAAGGCTCGCGCGT
>Ga0335071_10005523_pt1 | contig 13117 bp, 8 predicted proteins | sample Lox_Sample_15_FD_206724 | JGI IMG/M metagenome (GOLD analysis project Ga0335071, IMG submission 206724) | Soil microbial communities from Loxahatchee National Wildlife Refuge, Florida, United States - Lox_Sample_1.5 | ecosystem: Environmental > Terrestrial > Soil > Wetlands | place: USA: Florida...
TTCCCGATTTCACTCCAGTCGGGATGTCCCATCACGGCAGAGACAACATAGGTAAGCAGTGATACGCTGAAGATGAGGAATATCCTTTCTGCAATTTTGTAGGTACCTTTTACAACAAGTATCCAGACAAGGACCGCCACAATAGGGACGGAGATATACTTGCTTACACCGAAGACCTCCATAGATCCTGCCACTCCCGCAAATTCGGTTGCAGTATTCCCTATGCCAGAAAGGAGAAGGCCTAAGAATATGAAAAATGTAATCTTTATGCCGGCGTTCTCCCTTATGAGATCCGCGAGTCCTTTCCCTGTTACGATCCCCATCCTTGCGTTCATCTCCTGGATGACAACAAGCACTACAAATGAAGGTATGAGTGTCCAGATAAGACCATAGCCATAAATTGCTCCTGCAAGAGAATAGGTAGTTATACCGCCGGCATCGTTATCCACGCTGCCGGTAATTATTCCCGGACCGAGTATAGCAAGGAAAATCAGGAACTGCCTGAAATACCTTTTGAATGGAAATTTTTCCCTGAGCATGACCTGATCTATTTTCTTTTCCTGGTTCTTCTTTTATTTGCGAGGTCCTCAACGACATCGTCTACGACAACCATTCCTTCAAGGTGGTTCGTCTGGTCCACAACCGGCACGGCAAGAAGGTTATACTTCGAGACTGTCTCGGCTATATCGTCAATATCCTGTTCATCATAAAGAAAGACAGGGTCGCTCTTCATGATCTTTTCGATATGGGTTCCAGGGCTCGCAATAACCAGGTCGCGCAGGGTGAAGGAGCCAATCAGTTCATCGTCCGAATCTGTCACAAAGAGGTTATAAAGTTCAGCCTGTTCAGGCTTCTTCTCTCTCAGTTCGCGCAGGATATCATCTACAGTTCTTGACGGGTGGTATGAAAGATAATCAGTTGTCATAAGGCTTCCCACCATATCATCGTCGTATTCCAGAAGTTCCCTTACCTCCTTTGAAGATTCAGCTTCCATTTCTTTAAGGAGCATCTCCGCCTTGTCGTCCTCGAGTTCATCGAGTATGTCGGCGACCTCATCGGCGGGCATTTTTTCAAGGACATCGGCCGCTTTCTCAACAGGAAGGTTTTCGACGATATGCACCTGGGCATGCGATTCAAGTTCCTCGAGCACATCTGCAGCCTTTTCTTCATCGAGGGATGTAAATACCGTCATACTTGTCTTTTTCCCAAGGTCCTCCAGGATATCGGCCAGGTCGGAAGGGTGAAGGGTATGAAGCTTTGAATAGCTTTTTGAAAGCTTAATATTGAGATTTGAGAAATCGATAGCCTGCACATCATCCCAGAGAATGAACTTTGCGGGAATGCTGACATTGAACAGCGTCAGGAATTTCTTCATTACGCCCGCCACCCCGAGTCGCCTGAGCAGTCCCTCAATTCCTATGTCAACAGCCAGCGGGTATGTTCCCTGCGACAGCCTTACAAGCCTGACGTCATTAACCCTTACAAGCTTATGCCCGTTCATGTCAACTATTTGCTTGTCGAGCATATTCTCAACAAGCAACATGCCGTTGAGAACCTCTTCCTCCGGAAGCTTTACGAGCGAGGTGCATGTCACGCCAATGCGCTCTCTCTCTTTAAGAACATTAAAGTGCTGAAACGAATAGAACCCTGTTTCCTTGCCGGTTTTAAGCTTGACACCCGATACTATCTGTCTTCCTGAATCATTGGGGCCCCCGGGAATTGAATTGATAAGAAGATCCCTGATGATACCAACGGCATCGCCATCAACATCGAATGCTTCTTTACCAATTACTCCGCTAAGGTAAAATGTTGTGTAGGCAGTCATGTGAACCTCCTTTCTTTTCGATACGGAAGGAGGTACTTTTACGGTACGGGTATCCCTTCGGTATCAGGATTAAACAATAATATTCGCCGGGCCGTCGTCCATACTGGTTTTAACTTCTTGATTTGTGCCGCAAAAATAAATTCTGATTCAATACTTTCCAAGAGCGAATGAAAGTTTTTTTATTTTTTTTCATATAATAAAAGGAATTACCGCTTTCCTGTTGACCGGGTAGTTGCTGAACCTTGCCATGTACCACTTGTGTGAAGCCCATGCCCTGGGGAAAAGATTGGCGAAAGTAAACACTGCAAATGCCAGACCTGCAAGGGAGAAGGTCATCACTGCCCATCCGGCCCACTCGAGAATCTCTCCAAAATAATGGGGCGATGAGATATAATTAAAAAGCCATCCTTCCGGCATAACATATTCATCCGGATTGTCCCTTCTCATTGCCCTGAGTCTTTCGTCCGACATTTTGTTTATCACAAAACCTGCTATGAAAATCGCGCAACCTGCAATAAACTGCCAGCTTCCGATCCACGCCGACGGGTATCCGATATACCTGAATGCAGCATAACCATTCACAAAGCCGTTGAAACAGTTAAAAACAAATGCCATCGACACCACCGAGACCGGATAAGGCTTATCATGGCCCGACTGGCGGAACGGGTAAATAAATGTCCTGTGAATATAATGTGAAAGCCAGAGAAGTATAAAGATGACATGGATCAACCCGATATGGCGGCAGGTTAAGAAAAAATATGCCATCAGTACCGGGGACGGCAGTTCCATGATCATCCATGCCCACTTCGATTTTATTGCCGAGCCCCACCCCTTCCTCATGAATTTGCCATAGGGTGCGGAAACAAAAAAGAGAACAATAAATACAAGAACTGCTGTACTGAATAAAATCACCAGTGAAAAATCATACAACCGGGTCATAAAAATTCATTTATTAATTTCACCAAATGGTTTAAAAATAATCGCCGCGTGCGCTAAAAATAGGTAATAATACTTATTTCGGGCCTCAACCCTTGAAAATTAATCCCGATTTAGTGCTGAATAACATGCAATTCTAACCTTTTTCAATATATTTGCACCTTCAAAGAAAAACTATCAAAGTGGGACTTTTACAGGACAAACTTTCAAAGTACGATGCACCTCAGAAGGCCATGAAGGCCGGCATCTACCCTTATTTCAGGGAAATAGAATCTGATCAGGACACTGTAGTCAAGATTAACGGGAAGGATGTTTTAATGTTCGGTTCAAACAGCTACCTCGGCCTGACCAATCATCCCAGGATCAAGGAGGCTGCAAAAAAAGCCATTGATAAATATGGTACCGGGTGTGCGGGATCAAGGTTTCTTAACGGAACTCTCGACATCCATATCGAACTTGAACACAGGCTGGCAAAGCTTGTAGGAAAAGACGGGGCTCTTTGCTACAGCACGGGGTTCCAGGTGAACCTGGGCGTGGTATCGGTTCTTGCAGGAAGGAGGGATTACCTGCTTCTCGATGAGCTCGATCATGCATCGATAATTGAAGGCAGCAGGCTCTCGTTTTCAAAAGTCCTGAAATTTGCCCATAACGACATGAAGGCGCTCGAGTCAAAGCTCAGGAAATGTGAGCCTGAGAGCATCAAGATGATTGTTGTGGATGGAATTTTTTCAATGGAGGGCGATATTGCAAAACTTCCGGAGATTGTTAAACTCGCCGAAAAGTACAACGCCAGCGTGATGGTTGACGATGCCCATTCTATCGGTGTAATCGGGAAGAACGGATCAGGTACTGCATCACACTTCGGCCTGACGAAAAAGGTGGACCTTATTATGGGGACCTTCTCGAAATCACTTGCATCCCTCGGTGGCTTCATTGCAGCCGACAAGGAAGTTATTAACTTCATAAAACATAATTCCAGGTCCTATATCTTCAGTGCAAGCATGACTCCTGCCTCGGCTGCTTCAGTTCTGGAAGCACTGAACATCATGGAATCGGAGCCCGAAAGGATAGCACATCTTTGGGAGGTCACGAATTATGCACTTGAAAACTTCAAATCAATTGGTTTCAATACGGGCAAATCGGAATCCCCGATCATCCCGCTGTTTATCCGCGATGATATCAAAGCCTTAAAGCTTACCCAGCTGCTTCTGGGTGAGGGTGTATTTGTCAACCCCGTCGTGTCCCCTGCTGTTCCAAAGGAGGATTCACTGATAAGGTTCTCACTGATGGCAACACATACCCATAAACAGGTAGATACTGCCGTAGAGAAGATTTCTAAGATTTCAAGGAAGCTTGGTATAATTTAGTCCGGTAAATTTTCCAGGGATAGGCCAGCTGCTCCTTCAAATTAATGGCTTATAATTCTTGTTTTTAACTGTATTAAACTTAAACCCATGAAAAAAGTAATCCTTATCACCGGTGTTTCAACAGGGTTTGGCAGGGCTGCTGCATCCCTTCTGGCCGAAAGAGGACATACTGTCTACGGCACGGTCAGGAGAGACTGTGAGACCGATCCAAAAGTAAACGTGCTCAAGATGGACCTCACAAATGAGGACTCTGTAAAAGAAGCTGTGGATACAATTGTAAGCAGGGAAGGGCGAATCGACGTTTTGATAAATAATGCCGGCATGCATATCGGCGGACCCTGTGAAACCTCACCTATGGAGCATGTCAGGCTGATAATGGATACTAATTTCCTCGGGATGGTACGGGTTACCAGGGCCGTCCTTCCGGTAATGAGGAAGCAGCAGGGCGGAAGAATAATTAATTTCAGCTCCATCGGCGGCCTGATGGGACTTCCCTTCCAGCCTTACTATTCGGCATCGAAATTCGCTATTGAAGGATTCTCGGAGGCCCTCAGGGCAGAACTGCTCCGGTTCAGGATTAAGGTAATAGTGATCAATCCCGGCGACTTTAACACAAACAACACGAAAAACAGGCAGGGATTCCTGGCTCCCACCGGGGAAGGCGACCCTTACAGGGACAATTATGCGAATGCCCTTGCTAATATAGAGCGGGATGAGACGAATGGGGGTAAGCCCGAAAAACTTGCAGCAAAACTGGTTAAGATAGTAGAATGCAAAAACCCAGCTTCAAGATACAAGATAGGTGCGTTCATCCAGAAAATATCCGTTTCGGTTAAAAGGATGTTGACCGCATCCACGTGGACAAAAATCATAGCAATGTTCTACAATATCAAATACTAAATATAAAGTAGCTCTAAAGCATTTTTTAAAATTGGAACGGATTGTATAACTTTCAATCGCGTTCCATTTTTTTTATTGAATAATAACCACACTATTATGAAATTACTAACCATTTTTGTCTTCATCATGTTAATCAGTACAGTATCTGCCCAGCCTTTAAAAGTCGGAGCATTTGAAAACACTGCCGATATTGGCAATCCTTCAATAAAAGGATCCGCAACATATGACGGGGCCGACCAGGTTTATTCCCTGAAAGGGTCGGGATATAATATCTGGTTTGGCAGGGATGAGTTCAGGTACCTGTATAACAGGATAAAGGGAGACTTCATCCTCACCGCAAATTTTGAATTTGCCGGCGAAGGAAAAAATCCACACAGGAAGATCGGATGGATGGTAAGAACATCAACCGATGACAACTCCGTCCATGTATCCGCCACTCTGCATGGAGACGGGCTCACTGTACTGCAATGGAGGGAGCTTAAGGGAGCGTTCATGAGGGACCCTGAAGATGAGATACGTGCCCCGAAGGCAGGTTATTCGGTAATCCAGCTCGAAAGATCAGGAAGTACCGTAACAATGAGAGCCGCACATGCCGGTGAGCCATTACAGCTGGTTGGATCAAAGGTTGTGGAAGATATGCCCGATGAAGTTCTTGCAGGACTTTTTATCTGCTCACACGATACCTCGGTTACTGAAGAGGCGCATGTCTGGAACGTGAGAATCGACAGGCCCGTTGCAGATAATTATAACCCCGATAAATACGGATACCTTGGATGCCGCCTCGAACTTATGAATGTCTTCGATGGCAAAAGAAAGGTAATACTTGAAAAAACCGGACGTTTCGAGGCACCCAACTGGATGCCTGACGGCAAAAAGATATTGTTCAACATGGATGGCCTGCTGTTTACCATTCCTGTATCGGGCGGCACCCTTGAAAAACTTAACACCGGCTCAGCCAATCACAATAACAATGATCACGGAATTTCCTTCGACGGCAAGCTTCTTGCAATCAGCAGTCACCGCGAGGGAATGCCCGGGTACGGTTCGACAGTTTATTACCTGCCTCTGACCGGCGGTGAGCCAAAGATGATATCAGACAAGACACCATCCTATTTCCATGGCTGGAATCCGAATAACAAGGAGGTGGTTTATGTTGCCATCAGGGAGGGAAGCAAGACCTTCAATATCTATAAGAACTCTATTGATGGTGGAAGGGAAACCGCTCTGACAAGTACAAAAACAGGGGAACATGTGGACGGCTGTGAATTTTCACCCGACGGCAGGTATGTTTACTACAACGGAAGTGCCTCAGGGACCATGCAGCTCTGGAGAATGAAACCCGACGGCTCGGGCAAGGAACAGGTAACTTTCGATGAATATAATAACTGGTTCCCTCACATTTCTCCTGACGGGAAATGGATAGCATTCCTCTCCTTCCCTGTCGATATCGACGTTAACGGTCATCCTGCCTATAAAAAATGCATGCTCAGGCTCATGCCCGTTAACGGGACGGGTTCTCCAAGGGTTATTGCTTATCTTTACGGCGGACAGGGAACAATCAATACACCTTCGTGGTCGCCCGACAGCAGGAGCATTGCATTTGTTACCAATTCAGGAAAATAATATCAACAAAATAAACAATCAAAAATCCAGCAGGATGAAAAATCACATTTTAATTTTAATGATGCTGTCCATTATCTCATGCACGGGTGAAAAAGGACACCGTCCCGACTACCCTGTGACCAGGAAAGGCAATACCATCGATACAATTTTCGGGACACCCGTACCGGATCCCTACAGGTGGCTGGAAGATGACAGATCAGCCGAAACAGCTGAATGGGTGAAGGCCCAGAACGTCCTGACATTCGGCTATCTTGAAAAAATTCCTTACCGCGACCAGATAAAGAAGAAACTGACGGAAATGTGGAATTTTGAAAAATTCCAGGCTCCCTTCATTGAAGGTGAATACACGTATTTCTTCAAGAACGACGGTCTTCAGAACCAGTTTGTCCTATACAGGCAAAAAGAGGGCCGGGAACCGGAAATTTTCATCGATCCGAATAAGTTTTCAGCCGATGGCACCATTTCGCTTGGTGAAATCGGTTTCTCCCACGATGGCAGCCTGATGGGGTATTCTATCTCCGAGGGAGGTTCGGACTGGAGAAAAATTATTGTAATGAATACTTCAACAAGGGCAATCGTCGGCGATACTTTGAAGGATGTCAAATTCAGCGGCATAGAATGGCAGGGTAACGAAGGATTTTATTATTCGAGCTACGACAGGCCGAAAGGAAGCCAGCTCTCAGAAATGACCGATCATCATAAGCTCTACTTTCATAAGCTCGGGACAAAACAGTCGGGCGATAAGGTTATATTCGGTGCAGATGTAAAAAGAAGGTATGTCGGTGCAGGAATATCCGAGGACCAGAGGTTCCTGATTGTAACTGCCGCTAATTCCACAACCGGGAATGAGCTATATATAAAAGATCTCAGCAAGCCCGGAGGTAAATTTGTTACAGTAGTCGATAATTTTAACTCCGACTCCTACATACTTGACAATGAAGGCGATCAGCTGCTGATCAGCACAAACCTTAATGCTCCCAACAAGAAGATTGTGACTGTCTCCGCCGCTGATCCTTCAAGCAAGAACTGGAAAGACCTTATTGCCGAGACAACTAATGTACTGGAAGCCTCGACAGGATCAGGCTATATCTTTGCTCATTACATGGTTGATGCCATATCCAAAGTGCTTCAGTACGACCTGAAAGGCAAGCTTATCCGGGAGATCAGGCTGCCGGATATAGGTTCCGCTTCCGGTTTCGGTGGCAAGAAAACCTATAAGAATATTTATTTCACGTTCACCAATTACATTACACCGGCATCCATATATAAGCTGGATCCAAAAACCGGAGAAAGCACCGTGTACAAGAAACCTGCCATAAGCTTTGACGGTTCAAAATACACTTCCGAACAGGTATTTTATAATTCCAAGGACGGGACAAGGATCCCGATGATAATCACATACAGGAAAGGCCTAGAGAAGAATGGTAAGAACCCGTGCATCCTCTACGGTTACGGTGGCTTTAACATCTCCGAAACCCCCGGATTTTCCGTATCTGTTGCCGTCTGGCTCGAGCTCGGGGGTATCTACGCTGTTCCGAATATAAGGGGAGGCGGGGAATACGGTGAAAAATGGCACCTGGCCGGAACCAGAATGAATAAGCAGAATGTTTTCGACGATTTCATAGCAGCAGGCGAATACCTTGTTAACAACAGGTACACATCACACGATTATCTCGCCATAAGGGGAGGATCAAACGGGGGTCTCCTGGTTGGTGCAGTTATGACACAGAGACCTGATCTTATGAAGGTTGCCCTCCCGGCTGTTGGTGTGATGGATATGCTCAGGTATAACAAATTTACCGCGGGTGCCGGCTGGGCGTACGATTATGGTACCGCCGAAGACAGCAGGGAGATGTTCGGATATCTTTTGCATTACTCACCTGTCCACAATGTAAAGGAAGGTGTTGAATACCCTGCCACACTGGTTACCACCGGCGATCACGACGACAGGGTTGTGCCGGCTCATTCCTTTAAGTTTGCAGCTAATCTCCAGGCCGGACAGAAAGGGGCAAATCCGGTTCTTATCAGGATTGAAACCAGGGCCGGGCATGGTGCCGGAACTCCCGTAAGCAAGACAATAGAACAATATACCGATCTCTACGGGTTCACCCTCTGGAACATGGGAATAAAGGAGCTGAAATAATAGCAGGTATAAAGAGGGTGTCTTACGGCACCCTCTTTTTTACAGAATAGCTTTTTACAGGTATCTCGCCATACTCGACCTTCAGGAAAGGCTTGCCATCTTTCAGACCGACATTTCCGAACCCCGTTTCAGTTGCAAGAAAGCTGTTGAAGTCTCCAACCCGCGAATCGATATACAATTCCTGACTGACAGCATCGTACCTTACTCCCGTAAGACCCTGCAGCAATCCATAGCTCGACATAGCCCTGGCATACCAGTGGCCGCACTCATATTCATCGAATGGATTTCTGACTTTCCCGTCATAACGGTCGCGGCACGTCCTGACGATTTCAAGACCTTTTTCCGGTTCCCCGATAAGCATCAGATGCGATGCCACCTGGTACTCATAACCGGTCCATACCTCGTCGCTGTATGGGAACGGAATCGACAGGGCACCACCCTTTGGCCAGGTACAGAGGATAAGACCACCCTCTTTCCCAAGGGCATAGGCGGGTCTTTGCGGGTTTGAATGGTTGCTTAGATCACGGACAAAATTGTACCTGAAAACAGAATTGAGGTGGCTGGCAATCTTCGATGAATCAATGATATTATCTATACCGCAAACTGCCCCGATCCAGGCACCGAGAACCCCGTCAGACAGGCACCCTGTACCATACTGGTATTTGGGTCCTTCTTTCATGAACCTTTCCTTTTCTTCCGGCGGAACATTGTTCCCCTGATCATTCATAGCTATCTCGGGATTAGCTGCCTTTAGGTCTTCCCATCTTACCTTCTGGAAGAAATATTCGCCATTGAAGAGCTCGTTTTCCATTGCCATCCTTCCTTTAGCATACAATTTCTCATACCTGGAAACATCCTCTCCAAGTGCTTTTCCCATGAGTGCCATTGACTTTAATGCACCAAGGTAGAACCCGGTGCACATTCCATCAGGCCCCCAGAATTCGATATCGTACGTATTGTGATGCGGTTCCTCAAGTGTTCCGGTAAGACGTGGATCCCATGTAGCAATGCAATAGTTCATGCTCCTGACCACCAGCGGGTACATTTTTTTCAGCCATTCCGTGTTTCCGCTTATCCTCCAGTCGCGGTACATTTTCATAATACCCCCGAGCTGGCCGTCAGATGCGGCATAGAAATTATTGGCAACTGGTCTGACCGGAAGTGCTGACCTGAATGTCTGATGTCCGCTTGAATCCTGGCTTGATGTATATTCAGTCTCCCTGAGGCTCCTTTCCAGCACAGGGAAGAGATGGCAGATTGCCTGGGCATAATTCCAGACATGCTCGCACGATCCGGCACAGCATCCCCAGCTGTCGCCGCACCCTTCCCAGCTCCATAGCCTGCCATCAGTCTGTCGTAGCACTGTCGGTGACTTTAAGATCGTAAGATTTGCAGCAACGGCTTCAATAACCTCCGGTGGTAAGGTCTGGGAATAGAATGAATTGCTGAAGAGTTCCGATTTCTTCCTGAGATCATCATAATTAGTCTGCCAGAATGCCGAGACTTCCTCAATGTTCCTGAATTTACCCGAGTACCAGGGTTTATAAAAGGGAGATCCCGTACAACAATCCTTCCCCGAACACTCCTTCTTCATCCTGCTTTTATCTTCCTCTCCGTATTTCAGGTTGCTGTCAGGGACATACCATGTAAACATTACCCTTACAGTCTTTGTCCCGCCTGCCGGCAGGGTGAATGGGACAAACAGGGTGGCCCCCGGTGCATTCTGACTCACCGGCGGGCTGTTCCGCGTCGCGCAGTTCTTTATGGTCTTCCATGCCATTGTAAGGGGGTCCCACCAGCCTCCCCTGAACCAGCAGTAATCGATAATAGTCGAGGGATCGTTTGAATAAACAGAAAACCATCCCTTCGTCTCTGGTTTGTCCCTGACCCCCTCCTCGGACAGCACAAAGCCGTCTGAGGCCTGCTTAATCGAGTTTTTGCCATCCGGTTGACTCATGAAGTTTCTTGCACTGTAAGAAAATACTGCCTCAACTGGTGATGACCCTGTGTTTTTGAAAGTATATTCAAAAGCTCCGGCAGGCAGGCTTGAGTTATCCTGGTCAGTAGGAATGAAGGGGCTCCATCCTGTCAGTTTTATCTCGAGAGGGAGATCAGCATCGTGCAGTTCTATGGATGCAAAAGGAAACCTGGCGATGAATCTGGCTTCATCGAACCGCGGAAGCCCGTAAGTCGTTCCTTCGGAGCCGTTGCCTGACCCCGGCTGACCGAATTTTTTCCAGTCCGGAACAGGGCCCTCGATTACCTTGGTTCCGTTCTCAAACCCCCTGACGGAAATTGCAGCAAACATGCAAGGTTCATTATAGATATCGGGTTTGTTCCTGACAGACATGTGCGATATCCCGCCCGTTCCTTCGAGACAGAACATCCCGGCACCGATGCCTCCTATCGGGAACGCTATCCTGTCGAGGTTCCTGCCTTCGTAGTACCCGTTGTACTGGTGTTTATCCGGTGATAAGTCATGCTTCCCCGATGAACATGAAACAGCTGTAACAATCAACCCGGCCGCGATCAGCGGCATATACCGTACAAAATTTTTCATATGATCTTATACTTTAGTTTACTTCAAGACCTCTCCAGTCGGGGAGTTTTGGAAACTTTGCATGCGGTTCGGACTGGTACCAGAAACAAACAGAAGCAATATCCGATTTCTGTGCCAGGTACCTCCCCCCTTTATGCCATCCCAGGTCCTGTATTGTCACTTTCAGATCCTTGTCAAATCTTATTGGATCCATGATGTGCCAGCGGTAAAGGCCGAAGCGTTGCATAACATCATAATGCCCGTCACCTTTAATCACCTGGTGAAGACCTGAATAAGGGGTACAGAAAACCGTGTAATCAGATTCATCGACACCGGCATTGTTCTTCCTGTTTGTATCAAAGTCGTACGACCCGCAAAAATAGTCCTCGGTTCCGGTTCCGCAGATGGTCGGGAACTGTGAATCACCATCCATGTAGAATTTTATCTCACCTTCACCCCACCAGCCATTATTATGAACGCCCATGGCCATATAGACTCCCACATACTGACCTTTGCCCTTGATTCCGTCGGCGATTGTATAGATTGATGTCTCATCGGGGTTGGATCTCCTGAACTGTGCGTGGAAATATCCTGCATCCTCCGGAACCTCAGTAAGCGTGTAATCTACCTGGTAATAGAGCGACATGGTCTCCGTTTCGTCGATGTTTTCCATTGTCATCCTGCACTTTTTCCTGAACGGCATGATCCAGTAACAGTTAAAGGCACTCCCGGGATTTACACAGACCGCCAGCGATGCAAGAGGGGAGTACTTGAGCCATCCCATGCAGAAAAAATCACCTACCGGGCATTCCACTGAAGGTTCGGTTTCATCATCCCAGTAAATCCTCAGTATGGAATATCTCCAGTTTCCTGTCGGTGTCATCCAGATATGCTGTATTGCACCCGGGCCGTTTATCTCAGCCATGGTGAATGTTTCCCCGGGCTTGATCCTGATGAATGGGTTGATTTTCCAGCCAGGTCCCAGGTCGCGTGCGGCGCTGGAAGCGTTTGCAGCATTTTTCTTATCCCTGTTTGCAGGGTCAGCCATTCCTGCCTTACCCTTTTCGCCTGTAAAATTCTCGGGGCTGACAGAACGTGTTTTAGCGTCGGAAAGCCTGAACAGGTTTCCCATGTTCATATCCAGGCCGTTGAACCTGCCCTGGGAAAATGCTATAAAGGGTATAAGTGCAAGAATTACAAAACTTAACAGAATTTTTTTCATGGTATGGGATTTTGGTTATTGAAAAGAGATGTGCAGTGTTCAATGTTAAACTCTTTCTAAAATTAAGAAATTCATTTGATTTCTTTTTGTATTTTTAAAACATCCGCATGAACAGTTTATGTAAGAAATAAGTAAAGATTATGGTGAGAACAAAATGGAACCCGGCAATATTAATGATGGTTATTTTATTTTTATTATCCGGATGCTCACCTAAGCAACCGAAGGCAAACGGCAAGCTTTTTATCATAGGTGGCGGAAATAAAAGTCTGGCAATGATGAGGGAGCTTGTTGACCTGTCGGGAATAAAAAATTCAGGCTACATGTTTATCCTTCCCATGGCCAGCGCCGAACCCGACAGCTCCATAATCTGGACCCGCCACGATTTTGACAGTACCGGTGTCACAGTAATGCCTGCATTTAACTTTAAGAAAGGAGAGGTTCCTCCCGCCGACAAGCTCGATTCACTGAGGAAAGCAAGACTGATATTTATTGGAGGGGGTGACCAGGAACGGTTCATGGATATCGTGAGGAACACTCCTGTAATGGATGCCATCATGGAAGC
>Ga0335071_10005524_pt1 | contig 13117 bp, 9 predicted proteins | sample Lox_Sample_15_FD_206724 | JGI IMG/M metagenome (GOLD analysis project Ga0335071, IMG submission 206724) | Soil microbial communities from Loxahatchee National Wildlife Refuge, Florida, United States - Lox_Sample_1.5 | ecosystem: Environmental > Terrestrial > Soil > Wetlands | place: USA: Florida...
CAGGCGCTTCATACGCTCGAAGCTGTCAACCAACGGCGCATATTCGGTTCGCGCCACCAGATCGCCGTCGAGGATTGCGGAAACCGCCGTATAGGTCATCCGCTCTGCCGAGCGGATGACTCCCTCGACGATTTCATAGCTCTCGATGCGGCCGGCAGCGTCAAGCTGCATGATGCAGCTCAGAACCAGCCTGTCCTCGCGCGGACGCAGGCTGCAGATGTCGGTCGATAGCTCCTGGGGCAGCATGGGAATGGCGCGATCGGGGAAGTACACGCTGGTGCCGCGCAGGCGAGCTTCGAGATCGAGTTGCGAACGCGGCAGGACATATTGAGCCACGTCGGCGATGTGCACCTGTAACTCGTAGCCTCCACCCGCACGCTCCGTGACGAGAACCGCATCGTCGAAGTCCCGGGCCGTTTCGCCATCAATCGTCACGATGGGCAGGTCGCGGAAATCGGCTCTGCCGGCGGCAGCTTGCGGATCGAAGTACGCGACCCTGCGGGCTTCGTCGAGAACGCTGTCCGGGAAGATCCGCGGCAGTTGATGCTTGCGGATCATCATCTCCACGTCGACGCCAAAGTCATCGGGCGAGCCGAGGACCTCGATCACACGGCCAACCGCCGGGCGCGTCGGCGTGGGCCAGCTCGTGATCTCCACGTCGACAACCAATCCATCCAGGCTTTGGGGTTGGGAACGAGGGTGCGCCTCCGCACCCAGCACGCGATGCGGCGTCGCCGCGGCCGACGAGGGAGGAACCTCCTGGCCTCGGGGAATGAGGATGGGTTGGCTCATGCGGTCGTCGAAGGGAATGACCACGTTCCCTGGGCCGCGATCGTCTCGACCGAAGCGAAACGTACCTACCACGGTCGGGTTGCGGCGTTCGAGAACCCGGAGGATCCGTCCGGCGCGCCGGCCATCGGCCTTGGGAGGGTCGCACTCGACCAGTACCTGGTCACCCTGCATGGCGCCCCCGAGTTCAGCGGGCGGGACAAAGATGTCTTCTTCAATCCCTGAGTCAGGGGCGCGGCCCGGCGTTCGATTTGGCCGGACAAAGCCGTATCCGTCGCGATGCAGATCGAGCCGGCCGGCAACGAGGTTGTCTCGACTCCCGGTCTGGCGCGAATCTGCGGGCCGCGGAATGCTCCATTGTTCACGGTCGATTTGCGCGAGCTGCCCGCGGACCGTGAGGCGCGCCAGTTGCTCGAGCAGCAGGCGCCGTTCCCGTCCGCCGCCGAGGCCCAGTTCGCGGACCAGTTGCTTATAGCCGGCCTTCCGGCCAGGTGAGGCCGCGATGCGGGCGAGCAGTTCGCGATCGGTCATGCCAACTCCAAAATAGGACATCGGCTCGCCGGCCAAAGTGCCGCCGAACCGGTTTCACCTATCTGTAATGCTTGGTTTTGCCCCTGGCGGCCGGATGGAGTATCGTCTCAATTAACTGTACGTCTCTCAAGTAACCTATCAGCTCGTTGATTGTGGCATAGTTCGTCATAGAATATGGATCAGCGATCTGTTTTACGGCCTGTGCGGGGTAGCAAGCCCGCTGGGCCATTCAGGATTTTTTGAAAGAAGAAGCAACCCGGCGAGCGTGCATCGCAGTTTGGGTTCGCGCCATTGGCCAATTGCCTTGGCATCCCCTCGTCCCGCAGGGACAGAAAAGGAACTACCTTGACAGCAATGTGGAAACCAAGCCAATCGGAACCCCAACACACCCCCTCCACCCCGGAACCGGTGCGTCCGGCCCCCGTCGCGCCGACTCATGAGGCCTCAAGCCGCGCCGGCGTGGCGGCTGGCGACCAGGCGGTGATCGGCAAGGGTCTTTTCGTGAAGGGCGAAGTCTCGGGAACCGAGTCGCTCTATATCGACGGAAAGGTGGAAGGCTCGATCAGCCTGCCGGGAAATCGCGTGACTGTCGGCCGTAATGGCCAAGTGAGCGCGAACATTACCGCACGCGAAGTGGTGGTGCTGGGTAAGGTGCGCGGGAATGTGACGGCCACCGATCGCGTTGACATCCGCGCCGAGGGCGCACTCAGCGGCGATGTGGCTGCGGCTCGCATCAGCATTGAAGACGGTGCGTTCTTCAAGGGCGGCATCGATATTCGCAAGCCCGACGGCAAGCCGGCGGCTGCCGGCGCCACGAACTCGGCGCCCGCCCCGGCGATTCACGAAGCACCCAAGCCGGTCACGGTTTAGCGGCCGGTCCCAGGGCTGCGCAATCGCCAGCCTTCACGCTATAAGCCGGGCGCCTCCGCACGCGGAGGCGCTTGTGTTTGCGCGTTTGTGTACCCGGAAAGAAACTGCTCACGCAAGCCGTAACTTCTTCATCGCCATCCTGGGCAGCGCCGAGCCGGTTCGCTCCAGGACCACCTTCGCGATGACGAGCCAGATCAGGGTGCCTGCGCCGACGACCGCCGCATCGGTCCAGCGGCTGTGATGGAACCATGCCGCTGAGAAGACGTGCAGGCTGGTGCGGCGCGACCCCCACGCCAACAACCACGCTGCCGCACCACCTCCGACGGCCGCGAGCAGGCACCGGCCCATCTCACGGTAATCAAGACTGGCAAGCGTAACGATCCGGCGCCGATGCAACAGCGCTGCGATGGTCAGTGTCTGCAATGCGATCCCGATGTTGGAGGCCAGCGCCAGCCCAGTCATTCCCAGCGCGCGGTCGAGCAAGGCGTAAATGGGCAAAGAAACGAACGTGACAATGGTGCTGGCAGCCATGGGCACAAAGGTGTTTCCGGCGGCGTAAAACGCGCGCGCGTAAACCGCCTGCGCCGACCACAGAAACAGAGAGACGGAGAAGATGGCGAAATAGAAGGCGCACTGCCGGGAATCAGCCGGCGAGAAGCGTCCGCCGGTCATGACCAGGTCGATGGCGGGCCAACCGAGCGCGATCATATATGAGGCGGCGAGCAGGCCCAGCGACACGACCCGCGAAACCGAGTCGGAAACATGGGTGGCAAATTCATTACGGCGATGGCTTGTCCACAGGCTGGCAAAAAAAGGCATGGATGCCGCTGCCGCGGCCTGCGCCAGCATCGACATAGGCGCAGAAAAGAACTGCTTCGCATAGTTGAACAGGGTGACCGCGCCCCCGACCTGCGAGGCAAAGTGGCCGATGATCCAGTTGTCGGCCGTCACCAGCGAAATGCCGGCCATCAGCGGCAGAGACAGCCGCACCCATTCGCGGAAACCCTCGTCGCGCCAATCGAGAATTACGCGGTAGCGAACACCGGCGCGGCGGGCGAAAATCGCGTTCAGCAGGAAGGGGCCCGCTACGGCGCCGGCCACCGTACCGATAGCCAATGAAGAGACGCCGGCATGCTTCATCAATACGATTCCGCCGACGATGGTGCCGAGGCCGTAGATCAGTGGTGATACGGCTTGCACGCTGAACTGCTTGCGCACCAGCAGGACCGCGCCGAAGATTCCGCCGGCAAAAAAGCACAATTGCGCAGGCAGCAGAATGCGCGTCAGGAGAACGCAAACAGCGGCCTTCTTCGGGTCGAATCCGCTGAACCACCAGCGCACGTACCAGGGGGCGAAGATTTCAGCGAGAACGATGGCCGCGCCCAGGACCAGGTACATGGTGGTGAGGATGACCGAAAGCGAACGCTCACCCTCGGCCTCGCGTCCTGCTTCGCGATAGCGCGTGAGGATGGTGACAAAGGTGATGGAAGCCGCGCCACCGACGAGGAAGTAGGAGATCATGTCGGGCAGCACGAAGGCGGCATTGAACGCATCGGCCTGCATGCCGCTCCCCAGCAGCCATGCGATGTACTTCACGCGAACCAGGCCGATGATGCGCGACAGGAATGTGGAGACCATGAGCAGCACAGTGGCGGAGAAGACATTATGGGTGCGCGAAGGGCGCAGTACATCCCATCCGCGCTTCCACCACGGACGGCGGGGCGTGGCCGTTTCAGTGCCGGCTGCGAAGAGCGGCGGCGGGGAATCCTGGCTTGACGGCTCGCTGGTCACTGCTGTCGATTCTACTGGGATCAGTGCATTCAGGCTGCGCGGCCCAGACCTGTCCGCGTATTCTGTTCCCCATGAGGCACTGCATCCGTTTGCTTCCCGTTGTCGCGTTCTTCTGTATTCTGGCGGCGACTCCCGCCCAGGTCATTCACGGGCGCGACGGCATCAAGCTTCCCCCTCCGCCCCAGGCCGCTGCCGTTCCCGTCAAGGATCAGTACTTCGGCACGACCGTCGTCGACAACTATCGCTGGCTGGAGAATGCCAACGGCGACGAGACCAAGGCCTTCGTCGATCAGGAGAATGCTTATACCGAGCTGTATCTCAAGCAGGCGCACATGCGCTCGCAAATTGCCGACGATCTTGACGCTCTGGAGCATGTGAGCAGCTGGACCGAGCCCATCCAACGTGGAAGCGATCTCTTCTTTGAGAAAACCCTCGCCGGCGAGGATCAGGCATCGATCTACGTGCGCCCTGGCTGGGCGGAAAAAGACAAACGGCTGATTGACCCGGCGCAGTTCAGCCGCGACCCGAACACTTCAGTCGACCTGGCGGACGTGTCGCGCGACGGGACGCTGGTGGCATACCAGGTTCGCGAGGGGGGCGCGGACGAGACAACGGTCCGCGTCTACAACATGAAGACCGGTAAAACGCTCCAGGATGAACTGCCTTCAGCGGTCTACTACACGGTGAACTTTACCCCTGACGGTTCCGGCCTGATCTATGCACGCACCAATGAAAGAGGCTCTCTTGTCTTCCAACACGTCCTTGGCACGCGAAACTCGCAGGACAAGCTGATCTTCGGCAATGAATTCCGCGGCGAGAAGCTCGGCCCTCTCGATTTGATCGAGGCCGGTATCACCGACGATTACCGCTATCTCGTGCTCGAGATCGACCGCGGCATACCCGCAAAGCGCGTCGACATTGTTTACCGCGACCTGACCAAGCCTGATTCCTTCTTCAACATCCTCATCTGGGGCGTGGACTCTCGTTTTGCCGCTGCCTGGTACAAGGGCGCCTGGTATGTGAAGACCGATTACAAATCCCCCAATGGGCGGATCATGAAGGCCGATCCGGGCGTGATGCCCGACGCATGGAATACGGTAGTGCCGGAGGGCCCAAACGCCATCGACTCTTTCAGCATCGTGGGCGGCAAGATCTATGTGAAGCGGCTCAAAGACGTGCAGACTGTGATCACGGCGTACACGCTGGACGGCAAACCCGCCGGCGACGTTTCCTTTGACGGCATCGGTTCGGCAAGCAACGTTTCCGGGCGGGCATCCGATCGCTACGGTTTTTTCACCTTCGAATCGTTCATCGTGCCGCCCACCATCTACCGGCTCGACACGCAATCCGGAAAGCGCGACGTGTTTGCGCAACCCAAGGTGCCCTTCGATTCAAGCCAGTATGAGTTGAAGCAGGTCTTCTATACCTCGAAGGACGGCACGCGAGTTCCTATGTTCATCGCCGGGAAGAAGGGATTGAAACAGGACGGCACCGTGCGTCTGTTGATGACCGGCTACGGCGGGTTCCAAGTGGGCATGGTTCCGGAGTGGAAGCCGGCGTGGGCCTGGTGGATTGAACAGGGCGGATGGTTCGCGCTGCCGAACCTGCGCGGCGGCGACGAGTACGGCGAACATTGGCACGAGCAGGCGATGTTCGAAAAAAAGCAGAATGTCTTTGACGATTGGTTCGCTGCGGCACAATATTTGATCGACAACAAGTACACCTCGCCCGAACACTTTGCCATCCGCGGGCGATCCAACGGCGGGCTGCTCATGGGAGCGTCCATCACCCAGCGGCCCGATCTGTTTTCGGCTGTCTGGTGCGGCTATCCGCTTCTGGATATGTTGCGGTACCAGAAGTTCGAGCAAGGGTCCCACTGGGTAACGGAGTATGGTTCAGCTGAAAAGCAGAGCCAGTTTCAGTACCTGGTCAAATACTCGCCCTACCAGAATGTGAAGCCCGGGGTGAAGTATCCTGCAGTTTTTTTCTGGACCGGAGCGAGCGACACGCGGGTAGACCCGCTTCACGCACGCAAAATGACCGCGCTTCTGCAGGCTGATTCGACAAGTGGCCGGCCCATCCTGTTGCATTACAGCCTCGTCGGAGGCCATTCCGAGGGCGTGAGCGTTCAGCAGGAGATCCAGGACGATACCGACGAGCTGACCTTCTTATGGACCGAAACAGGACAAGCTCCGGCGCAGAAGTAAGCCTGTTCTCATTGGTGTCCGGCGGCTTCGGCAGAGACACGTGGATTGTCAACGTGCCGCCTCAAGACCTCGTCTTCTTTTCCGATAAGAAATTCTGAGTGCGGCATTCTTGCGGCGGGTTATGGGCCGGGAAGGTCTCGATGCTGGCGCGAAACCGGGTGGAACGCGCTTCGGCGGCCCGTGCAAGGGGCCTTGAACGACAGGCTCCAACCAAAACGTGCCGGTAAGGCGCAAGGGTTCAGGCAGGGTGCGTTCCAAATATGATTCTGCAAGCTGAGCTGGAAACCGCGAATATCGACGATCAGCAGGAAGGCGAGCGGGTCGCCGCGCTGGTGGCGACGGGGATTCTCGATACGGAATCGGAACCGAGTTTCGATGCCGTTACCCGTCTGGCAGCCGAATACTTCAAAGCGGACACGGTCCTTCTTGGTTTTGGGGACGAGAGCCGATTGTGGATCAAGTCCTACTGGGGCGAGCCCGTGCGTGAGTTGCCGCGAACCGGCTCGATCTTCGACCTTGTACTGGCCGAAGACGGCCCCGTGGTGGTCTCAGACATCAACGACGATCCCAGGTTCAGGTTGCGCACATTGCCCCTGCGGAGGATCAGCCCGGTCTCGTTTGCCAGCGCGCCGGTACGCTTGCCCGACGGCAAGATCCTGGGTGCGCTCACCGTGTTTTCATGCCAGCCGCGCAGGCCTATGACAGCGTGCGAATTGCGCATGCTTGAGAGCCTGGCCGAAATGGTAGCCAGCCAGCTCGAGCTGCGCCGGCTCAAGAAAGCATGCCAGGACTACAGCACGCTTCTTCCTCCCGTTCCCAAATCGCCAGTCGCCGGCTGGCCGCGGACGGCGGATCTGCGGCTGGCTTTGGAGAAGCGTCAATTCGTTCTCTATTACCAGCCTGAGATCGAGCTGGCGTCGCGTCGAATCGTCGGCCTTGAAGCCCTGATCCGTTGGCAGCATCCGGAGCGGGGGCTCATTCCACCCATGGACTTTATTCCCGTTGCCGAAGAATGCGGGATGATCCTCCCTATTGGCGACTGGGGCCTGGCCGAGGCTTGCCGGCAGATTCATCAATGGTGTGACGGAGCCCCCGAGCAGTGTTCGCTCCGGGTATGCGTCAACCTGTCTGCGAGGCAGTTCACGCGCGAGGGCCTTGCCGATCACGTAGAAGCTTTGTTGCGGCGCGTTGGAGTCAGCAGCCGGCAACTCGGTCTTGAAATGACCGAATCCAGCCTGGTTCCAAATGCCGGCGCCGCGATGGAGGTTCTCTGCAGTCTGCGGCGCCTTGGCGTATCGCTGCTTGTCGATGACTTCGGCACGGGATACAGCTCGCTCCACCATCTGCATGAATTCCCGTTCGACGTTCTCAAAATCGACCGTTCTTTCGTCGCTCGCATCACCCAGGGTGACCAGCCGCTGCAGATTGTGCGTACGATCGTCGATCTGGCCCGCGTACTCGGGATGGATGTGGTCGCGGAGGGGATCGAAACCCGTGAGCAGGACGCCCTGTTGCAGCGTCTGGGCTGCCGGTTCGGCCAAGGCTTTCTCTTCTCCCGGCCGGTGCCGGCGGAGAGAATCAGCCAACTGCTGCGATTGCCGGACAGAGTTCTTCCCGAACCTCTGCCTGGACAAGACCAGCTGGGCTGAGACTCGAGCACCACGTCCCATACTGGGATTCTTGCTGGAGCCGTGATCCAAATGGGATCTGCGGCATTGCTTCACCGCACTTCTCTGCGCTGCGCTTTGACCCGCACGATACACTCCACGCCATGGAACGTGGCGTGGGCCCTTCGCCTTCCAATCCGGCGCCGAACTTCGCAGGATTGCTGGCATCGATTGCCTCTCGGTCCGCAGATGCCGCGGGACCTGATTCCTGGAACGACAGCCGGTTGCGAGATGATGTTGTCGCGCTCAGCCGCGATGCGCTGCGAGGCGAGGTCCGCGACTGGGAGGAGCCGCCGGAAGCGATAAGCGATGACAGCGCAGAGATCGACCCGGCCTCGGCGCTGGAGTCCGCATCCACTGGCGACTTGCGAACCGCGTGCGTGACGATCTGGATGACCAAGACCGAGCGAGTCCGCTTGCGGCGGCGCGCATCCGAATCGGGAATGACGATCTCAGCTTATCTGCGTTCTTGCGCGCTTGAAGCGGATGCGTTGCGGGAGCAGGTCAAGTGGGCGCTGGTGGCGATGAAAACGGCAGCGAAGACCGAAACCGCGGTTATACCCGCGCGAGGGTCTTGTTGGGGATGGATTCGGAGGATCGGAAAACGCAAACGGTCACGAGATACTAACGGAGGGCTCAGACACTAAACCTGACTGGTGTCCATGGTTGCAACCTGCACGGAAGGGATGGTCGGCATGACGCCACGTGTCGGCTGCAGGGCGGCGGCATTCCGCACGAATGCCCTGTCTTCACTCGACTTCCAGGACCAGGCACTTGAGATACTCGCTTTCCGGCAGGTTGAGCACCACAGGATGGTCGTATGCTGCCCCGCGGCGCTCCAGCAGGCGCACACGCCGTTGCGCATCGGCCGCAGCAGCCGCCACAGCAGCTTCGAGGTCGGTCCAGCTGACGTGGTGGGAGCAGGAACAGGTGATCAAGAGCCCCCCCGGCCGGACCATCTTGAGTGCCCGCAAATTCAATTCCTTATAGCCGCGCAGCGCACCCTCGACGGCGCGCCTGGACTTGGCGAATGCAGGCGGATCGAGAACGATTGCGTCGAACAATTCGCCGGCTTGCGACCAGTCACGCAGAATGGTGAAGGCGTCGGCTTCGATCCAGTCGACCTCGGCGGCGAGCAGCTTGCGATTTGCCGCCAGGTTTTGCTCGGCGATCTGCAGCGAAGCGCGCGACGTATCGATTCCCGTAACCCGCCGGCAAGCCTGCGCAAGGTGCAGAGTGAAACCGCCCTGGTAACAGCAGACATCGAGGGCCCGGCCCGCGAGCCCGCTTGTCGCCGCACCGAGTTTGCGCACCCACTCTCTGGCGGCAACGTAGTTGGCGCGCTGATCGAGAAAAGCGCCGGTCTTCTGGCCTGCGTTCGCGTCGTAGTGAAAGGTCAGACCGTTCAGGTGGAATTTCACGGCGGTCGATGGACGCTTCCTGGCAGCCTGCCACAGGGGCTCTCCTGCGGGAGCGGGCAGGCCTTCGAGCTCACGAATGCGCGGATCGGGTCGCTCGAAAATTGCCGCGGGCGCCAGCTCCTCGCGTAGCACTCGGATGCAGGTTTCACGGACGCCGGTAGTGAGCAGACCTTTGGTCAGAAGTTGCAGAACAATCAGGTCGCCGTATTTGTCAGCAATCAGCCCGGGTAGTTCGTCGGCCTCACTGAAACACAAGCGGCAGGCATCATTGGTCTCGTCGAGCATCGGCCCGCGGCGCGAGATTGCCGCGCGCAGGCGCGATTCCAGGAGCTTGAGCCAGGCCTCTTCATTGAGAGCTTCGCGCGAAACCAGGCGCAGGACAATCTGTGAGGCCGGGCTATAGAGTGCCGTACCGAGAAAGATGCCTCGGTTATCGGCGACGGAGACGAGGTCAGGGGAATTCTCTGGTGTTGGCGGATGAACCGACAGCACATCGGAGGCATAGACCCAGAGGTGTCCCGCACGCAGCTTGTCGGCTGCGCGGCGGGAAACAGTGACGCCGGGGCCTGCGGCCGGTTGCGCAGCTTTCGCCAAGGCGGATCGCCTTGAGTCATTCGACGGGCCCGGAGCGGCCCCTTCTTCTGCTGCCCTATCGAGTTCTTCTCGTTGCTTCCGCGCTTTGGCCACTTCCCAAGCCTATTACGGCCTGCTTCGCGGGCAAAGTCGCACCCTTGGCTACCTGACCTGCAGCGACTGAAGATAGCGGTTCAGATTGGACACTCTGAGCGCCCTCATCTCGGGCTGTGGGGCGCTTATGTCCATCCTGGTGAGGACCGGGCCCCAGACCGGCATTTCGGGCGATCCATGAGACGCCGTCGCATCACCGAACTGCAGCACCGCATTCACGCGCTCCGCCGGAAATCTTCCGCCGTTATTGCGGCTGAGAATCGACAAATCAGCGGGCTGTCTCTTCAGCGCCGGGGCAACAGGTCCATTTCCCTTGCCGTCCATGCCGTGACACGAGGCGCAATAGCTTTCGTACATCTGCCGCCCACTGTTGGCGGAGGTTCTTCCGACGGGCACCACCACCTTTCCAGCAGATTGGTCGGCGTAACCGATGCCGGCGGCAACCGCAGCGGCCAAAACAAGAAAAATAAGTCTTTTCATCTTTTTCCCTACTTTCACACTGAGCAGAGCAATTAAGCGCCTCTTTTTGCACAGTAGAAAGTGATGGGAAACACAACGACTGAGAATTTAGGTTACTTGTGTGCTGCAATGCGCCAGCGCCTGCATGCCCCTGGAAGATCAACGCTAACCAAACGCAAGCGGCCTATAATGAAGCATGGCGACTGTCCGGCAGCCGGTTCCGTCAGAGGTTGCTGCTCCTGCTCCCAACGGGAACGCCCAGTCGTCTGCCCCGAAAACCGCAGGCAAGCCCGCTCTGCCCATTGGTGAGCGTTTCGAAGCCCTGCTCCGGCAAATCCAGACCAACCGCCCCAGCGAAGACATCTCGCTGATTCGAAAGGCTTGGGAGTTCTGTGTCTCCCACCACGAGGGCCAGACCCGTCTGAGCGGCGAACCCTACATCATTCATCCGCTCGAGGTAGCGGAAGTTCTGGCTGAGATGAGGCTGGATTCGACCGCCATTGCCGCGGCTCTTTTGCATGACGCCGTTGAAGACACTCCCGCGACCAGCCAGGAGATAGCCGAGAAGTTTGGCGACCAGGTGGCTCATATCGTCGAGGGCGTCACCAAGATCGACAAAATCCAATTTGCCAATCGTGAAGACAGGCAGGCTGAAAACGTACGCAAGATGCTGCTGGCGATGGTGAGCGATGTGCGAGTGGTGCTCATCAAGCTGGCAGACAGGCTGAACAACATGCGCACGCTGCAACACCTGAAGCCCGAGCGCCAGGAAGCCATAGCGCGCGAGACGCTCGACATCTACGCTCCGCTCGCACACCGGCTGGGAATGGGCAAGGTGCGCGGCGAGCTCGAGGATCTGGCATTCCGTTACACCGATCCGGTGAGCTACGAGCAGGTGGCCGCTGCGGTCGAAGCGCGCCGCGTCGAGGGCGAGCAGTTCCTGCGCAGCGTCGAAGACACCCTCGTCGAGCAGCTCCGGGAAAACGGCGTTCAGGCGCGCGTGGAGTGGCGCATCAAGCGCCTCTACTCCATCCACCAGAAGATCGAGCGCACCAAGGTCTCGTTCGAGCAGGTCTACGATTTGCTGGCGGTTCGCGTCATCACGCAGGACGTTGCATCCTGCTACGCGGCCTTCGGCCTCATTCACACGCTGTGGCGTCCGGTTCCGGGGCGCATCAAGGACTTCATCGCCATTCCGCGCGCCAACCGCTATCAATCGCTGCACACCACGGTGATGAGCGCCGGAGGGCATCAGTTCGAAGTGCAGATTCGCACTGAGGAGATGCACCGGATCGCCGAAGAGGGCATCGCTGCGCATTGGAAGTACAAAGCGGGCGGCAACACCGTCACGGCGCGCGACGAGGAGCGTCTCAACTGGATTCGCCAGCTGGTGGAGTGGCAGAAGGAGATGACCGATCCCAACGAGTTCCTCTCCAGCCTGAAGATGGACCTCTATCCCGACGAGGTCTACACCTTCACGCCGAAGGGAAAGGTCGTCGTTGTTCCTGCAGGAGCGACTCCGGTGGACTTTGCCTACACGATTCACACCGAGGTCGGCCACACGTGCGTGGGAGCGAAGATCAACGGGCGCATGGCGCCGCTGCGCACTAAACTCCGCACCGGCGATATCGTCGAGATCGTCACCCAGAAAGACCACAAACCCAGCCGCGACTGGCTCACGTTTGTGAAAAGCCCGCGCGCGCGCAACAAGATCAAGCACTGGCTCAATGAGGACCAGCGCCAACGCGCGGTGGAGATCGGCCGCAAGCTGCTCGACCGCGAGGCGCGCAGATTCAATGTGCCCATGGCGCAGATCGACGATCGGGACCTGGGCCGCATCGCGAGTGAGTTCGGCGTGGCTACCGGCGCCGATCTGCTGGCCACGTTAGGCCAGGGCAAGCACTCGGCCAACCAGGTGCTGGCCAAGCTGGCTCCAGGCTTTGCCGCGCCTCAGGCGGACGATGCCAAGCCGGAAGGCGGCATGTCGGATGCGGTGCGCAAGCTGCACCTCACCGGATCCGATTCGCTCCAGGTCGAAGGCCAGAACGATTTGCTCGTGTATCGCGCGCGATGTTGCAATCCCATCCGCGGCGAAGAGATCGTTGGCTACGTCACGCGCGGCAAGGGCGTCGCCGTGCATGCGCGCAGTTGCCCCAATGTGCAGAACCTGCTCTACGAGAGCGACCGCCGCATCAACGTGGAGTGGTCGCGGGCGGCAGACGGCGCGGCCGGAGCGAAGCAGCGCTACCCGGTGAAAATCACCGTGTTCTGCGACGATCGCCAGGGGATGCTCAAGGAACTGACGGCCGTCATTTCTGACGAAAATACCGACATTCGCGCCGTCGATCTAAAGCGCGACGATGAGGGCGAAGCCATCATCGAATTCGTCGTTGAGGCCGAAGATCTGCGCCACCTGAACCGCATGGTCCTGGGCCTGCGACGGGTGGACGGCGTGCGAGCCGTGCAAAGGGTGCAGAAGGTGTGAAGGCGGCTTCTCGCTGGCAGCTTTCTGCCCTTTCATCTTCTCCCGGAAGCCGAACCGACGGGGCGGGCAGCCGTTTAGTGAGCGGGCGCGTATCTTACCCGGTAGAGCGAACCGTGCTTCTCCGTCCTCAGGCCTGAGTGGCTCTCCTCCCGAGCGGCAAGGAACTCAAGTGCGCCGTCAGGACCGACGTGAAGTGTGCCTGGAACGATG
>Ga0335071_10005528_pt1 | contig 13112 bp, 5 predicted proteins | sample Lox_Sample_15_FD_206724 | JGI IMG/M metagenome (GOLD analysis project Ga0335071, IMG submission 206724) | Soil microbial communities from Loxahatchee National Wildlife Refuge, Florida, United States - Lox_Sample_1.5 | ecosystem: Environmental > Terrestrial > Soil > Wetlands | place: USA: Florida...
TCGAATTGGGGCGCTAAAATGGATAAGGCCGACGCCATCCTTCGTGACCAACACTGGGGAAATATAGGGAAGACCATTGGTCATCGGAAGCGTAAAATAGTCCTGAGAGATTACAAAAATCCCGACTAGGCTGTTATCGGTGCTGAGCTGCACTGTACCGGTGTTATCGATCAAGGCCACCGAAAGGATGTTGATGGGGTCTTTTTTGAGGAAAGACAACAAGGTATCCTTGGCGGCCGATTCGACATCCGTACCTCTTGGAAACAGTTGACCGCCGAAATATAAAGAAGTACGGGGCTGCCCGACGTAATTTACAAGGGTGGGAACCTGTGCTTCCGTTCGGGTGGTATCCTGCGTCGTTTCAATAAATGAGTCCAGTGACGTCGCCAGTTGGTTCGAAGACTGGACAAGGCTCTGGTTGGCCTCATTTACGAGATTGGTCTCCAGGTTATTACTGGTAACACTCGTAATGATTGCAGTAGGAATGATAGTCAGGAGGCCCAATACCAGGATCACTTTAACCCGGAATGGATAGTTGTTCAGGTTGACAGAAATATACAACCCGAAGAGAATAGCCAAAATAATCGAAGCCCACTGAGCTACCAGGATGGTTTGGGCGGCTGCGCCGACGGCGGGGGAGCTGGTCTTGTAGTTACGCAGGATTTGAATCACCGACCTGCCCAGCAGGCTGACGATGAATATCCAGGTAAATTCACGCTCCGATAGATCCTCGATCGCAATCATGACCGGAATGATCACGATCATCAACTCAGCGACGATCGAGAAAACCGGCTGAGATGTGAAAATGGCGATCGTCAAGAATCCAACTGTCAGGGCAACAATGACCAGATAGCTGGCCAGGCGGGTCTTTCCTTTCCATGTCAGGAAGAGAGAGATCAGCCCGAAGATGGATATTACGAGGGGGACAGGATTGACAATAAAATCGTTGATGTCTTGGGGCGCCAATAAATCTCCCAAACTGGCCACGGTAAACCCGATGAATCCCAAGGTAACGAAGCCAAGGATGGTGAACAATCGGCGGGTCCGGGGTGGGAATTCGGCATATGTTTTGCTGATTCTGCGCATTTTATATCCTGTCTGATTTAAACATGTCGGCAGAGAAGGCTTTTTATTTCAGGAACGAGGCGTCGAGCATTTTATCGATATCCGGAGGGGCGGTTATATAACCCGTGTTGATCAAAAAATCCCGATTAAATCCCGCGATGTAATAAATTGAACTTGCGTCGGTTCCGTTGGTATCTGCGAAAAGCTTTAAATTGTCGTCGATTGTAAATATCGTCAAATCGCTTGTCAAAGCGAGTTCGCTGGCAGGCAAATCCGTTGCTTTTGAAATGATGTCGATCGCTTCCTGAGGGTGCGTGATGCGATAATTGACAGCTTCATTCCAGGCAAGAATAAAAGAGCGAATATCATCGGGGCGCTGCTCCAACACCGCCGATCGGAAGACGAGCATTTTCGGGGTCAAGGTAGAGAATTTTGTGCTTTGATAAAGTACGTGCTGTCCTTGTTGGATTGCCTGAGTGGTATAAGGCTCCCAAACCAGACCGGCATCAATCTGGCCGGGAATACTGCCTGGAACCTTGTCTGGAGACATCTCAACGAATGAGACATCATTGAGCGTCATACTTTCACTCTTTAGCATTGTGTTGACGTACATTTCACTCGCAGTATGTAAATTAAAACCGATGCGCTTTCCTCTTAATCCTTTTACAGATGTAATGTCAGATGATGCGACAATCGAATAAATGCCACCGTTATCGCTCACCATGACCGATTTCACGTCGGTCAGGTTTGATGCGAGGATCGTATCCGCCATCGTAAAAAGACCCCCATCGAGCCTCGCTCCGGCCATATCCGGGATGGCTTGAGTTGCCGAATTGTATTCGACCGGTTCCACATCCAATCCATACTTCTTGAAATACCCTTTTTCGTTCGCCACGAGCAGCGTGTAATCCCCTTGCCAAAGAGTCCACTCTACTTTCAATGGCTTTTTCGGCGAGGTCGAAGATACGCTTCCGGTGCATGCGGCCAGGAAGCAAAGCGTGAGTGAAAATACAAGCCTGGCGGTAACAGCTTTGGTACCCATCATTACCTCTTCCGGCGCGGGGATTCTGTTTGGTTGGCCAATTGAAGTCGAACTTCAGTCTGGTCAAGATTGAAGGATTGTTTGATCTCTTGAACTGCGGTCCGCAATATGGTATCGATGTCGAGTGTCTCTCTAATCTTCGCCGTAACCTGGCTTAAATTACGCTCTCGTTCCGCCCGTTGTTGCGCTTCCGCAACAAGGCGGGTGTTTTCGAGCGCCAAGCTTACACGGGACGCAATCGCTTCCAGTAATGTCTTTTCACTATCCTGCCAATCGTGGTTTGGATCAACATCCTCATAACCGATGATGCCGAGTATTTTCTCTCTGAGCAGGATTGGAGCGATGAGGCGGGAGCGGGCAGGATTTCCGACGGTGACGTATGTGATCGACTTCCCGGAGGAGAGGTCGTCAATGAATTCAGGTGGCAAGCTTTCGTCTGTCGGCATGACCCGGATCTGATCGTAAAAATACCCGCGGCTCTTTCCACGCCTGAGCTGCTCCCAACCGCTTTCTATGTTTCTTCCTGCAAGCAGACTGATTTCACGGACGCGTTCGTTCAACTGGTTGACCAGGCGGTAATTTTCTACTGAAAGGGCAAGCTGATCCGCAAACGTCTGATAGGCTTGCTGGTCAAATGCTTCCGACTCGCGGGCTGCAGTTTGAATGTTGATAAAACCCAACAAGTGGTCAATACTCAGGAGAGGAAGGTTTACGCTCGAGGTGGACTCTGGCAGTGGATCCGGGCGGTCAATAGAGTAAGCGATATTCCCGATCTTGAAATTCACGGTTTCGATCCCGGAGTAGGAAAAAACCGATTCGCCCGGAACGACCTTTAGCTTATAACCGGCCTCGATCAAGGCCTTTCCTGCCTCGCTGCTCGAAGCCCTGAGGATTGCCTCCTCTTGCAGTTGATTGATTATGAAGATATTGACATGGTTCAAGTGAAGGCGGTCGGCCAACAATGCCGCCGATTTTTCCAAGAACTCATCTTCGCCTTTTACCTGTTTGGTGAGTGCCGGAATTTCTGCGGTTGTTTGCAGTGCAATATTGCGTTGTTCAAGCCCGGCGGCTTGCTTCAATAGTTCGGAGTGGCTTGCTTCAAGCTCGACATTAATCTCCCTTTGGGTACGTTCTCCTTGCAAGGCTCGTCGAGCGATTCTGGAAATACTTCGGATTGCCAGATAGAGAAGCAGGGAAACAGTAGAAAATGTGATTGCATACGAGAGAATGACCGACCACACGCTAGTATGAACATAAGCATGTAAGAAGCCGTTCGCTTCAGCGTAAGCGAGACCAATGCCCGCTATCAGTGTCAGGGCTGTATAAGCGATTCCCGCCCGGATGCCAATGGTCAGGCTGGCAACGACCAGGACAATTGCAAAACTTGCGAAACCAGAATCCCGGATACCGCCATAAATAATGACCTCTGTAAAAACGGCGACCCAGAGAAACGTTGAGAAGAGGATGCCTACGAGTTGCAGCCTGCCCAGCCTAAGCAAAAGGAATAAGCCAATTATGAAGGCGACAGCAACGCAGGCGATCGCAACCTGTCCATTCAGGGGGGGGAACAGGGCGTAAATCAGGAAGATGAAAGCCAAGATCAAGGTAGTGTTCAGGGCAATACTGAGATTCTCGGCGCGGGAATTTTTTTCCGGGTCTTCGAATTTGGGAGCCTGCAGGAAATTCCTTAGATGTAACAGCATAATCCCTAACCTCTTTAAGACTCGCTGGCTTGATCTGTATCGAGTTGATCGCGTGCAGGTGTCAAACCGATTTGAATGAATGTTTTTGGCACGCCGAGGCTATCTCCCAGTTCCCGAATGGTATTTTGAAGCACGACATCCAGGTCGGTGGATTGTTGGATTTGGGCGGAGATCTTGTTAATTTGCTGCTCGCGATTTGCCAAGCGTTGTGCGTCTTGTACGAGACGTGCATTCTCCAGCGCCAACGCAAGACGATTGGCAGCCTCCCCGGCCAGTACCGAACTCTCGGCGGGGATATCCTTGCCCTTGAATTGAATTGTCAGGACGCCAAGCGTCTGGCCGCGTATCTTGATCGGAACTGCCAGGGTGCTGTCCACACTACCATTTTTTTCGACCGATGTCACCGTCGGCTCGTTCTTTTGCATGGCATCGAAGCCTTCTCTGGGTAATTCCTGGAGCGGCTCGACAGTAACTCCTTCATATCGGAATCCGGCTCGTTTCCTGATTTGCCGCAGGAACGAACGCCAAGTCCTGGCCGTATTTTCCTGTAATACCCGTTCAAGCTCAGTTGTATTTTGTTGCAATTCTTGGATCAGCCGAATTCTTCCGATGGCAATACTGATTTGATCGGTGATGATTTGCATCATTGAAATACTGGTTTGATCGAATGCATTGACTTTATCGCTCTGAATGTCCAGCACACCGATGATCCGGCTTTCAACCCGCAAGGGCAGGACCATTTCTGAACGAGTATAGGGTAGGAGAGGATTCGGGGCGTGGGCGGCATCCGCACCAACATCCAAGGCGATATGCGGTTCACCGGTGCGGGATACCTGTCCGATCAACCCATGCTCTCCAACCCTGATCTTATAATTGTTTGCCAGCATCAGTTTACCGGCTTCGCTGCCTGCTGCCTTTAGAATGGCATACCCGCCGTTGTCATCGATAAAGAATATTCCGATGTGGTAATATCCAAATTTTAATTGCAACAGTTGAACGGTTCTGTTCAGGAGGACGTCAACATTCTTCGCGATGGATGCGTCCCGGGCGATCAGAGCGGCCGTCTGGATTTCTGTCGTCCTTCGCTCCAGATCGGTCGTACGGTCCTGAACGCGTTTTTCGAGGTCTGTATGCAGGGCGCGCAATTCCTGGTTACTTTGCCGAAGGTCGCTTTCATTCTTTCGGGCGATTTTCAAGGATTGATTGATGTTGCTAACTGCCAGATAGGAAATGAAAGCAACCAAAAGGAAGACAACAGAAAGGGAGGAAACCGAAGTGTACGCCGGGTCGCCTTTCGAGCTGTATCTGCCGATGGTTTCGAGGTATGCAAACGTCCAGCAAGAGATTAAACTCAGAGTGGTATAAACGATCCCAGTGCGGACTCCGACCGAGATGGTCGCGACCAGGATTACGACGAAATAACCTAATAAGGCGCCATCGCGGAATCCGGCGTATCTCCAGGCCTGGTATGTCATTGCAACCCAGCCCATGAATACGAATATAAATCCCGCCTGGCGAACAAACCCGCGTTTCATCATAGACCAGAGGATGGCTGAAATCACAACAAACGCAGAGAGAACCGCCACCGTATCCGAGAGGTAAGTTCTATCGCCTAAAAAACCCTGAGCGATTGTCAGGAGGGCGAGCAAGAACATGGTCAATAGAAGGATTGGATTAAGAATCGCCGCTGCGCGGGTTTTCTCATCGTCTTGCTCAAAAATGGGCGAACTGAATGCTTTTCGGAAAAACGGTGCCATACGAGTACCTCGGGTTATTCTTCCGTTTTGGGCTCTTCGGGTGAGGAAGCGGTTTCCTGCGGGGAGAGAAAAACGGTCACCTCTTCCACGTTGGGCAGGTGATAAAGTTCCCGAACGGCGGTCTGAAGGATCACATCCGGATCAAGAGAAGAGCTCAAATGAGCTGTCAGCTGGCTCAAGGACTGCTCTTGCGCCGCTCTCCGCTGGGCATCGTCAAGTAATCGGGCGTTCTCGAGGGCCAGGCCGACTTGATTGGATACTTCCACTGCCAGGGATTCGTCGGTTTCGCTCCAGGCTGTTTCCTTCTTGCGATACAGGGTTATGATTCCGATCCGTTGGCCGCGGAGGGTGATTGGGACCTTGAGCCGATTGATATCATTCTTCATTGATGGAACCGTTTGGACTGCCTCCGGGTTGACAGCCTGGCCAACAGAAGCATAGCGATACGCATAAGTCGAGCTCTTTACCCGCTCCTGCCAGGTGCGGAGAACGTTTTCAGCCGATGCGGTTTCCATTCTGCGGATGGCGCTCTGGATTTCCGCGGTGGATTGGGCGTTTTGAATAGCCAGACCGATTTGGTCTGCCATGGTCTGCAACACTTCGATATCATCCTGGCGGAAAGCTCCCGCCTCGGTAGACTGGATGTCCAAAATTCCAAGCACTTTGCCGTGAGCGTTCAGGGGAATGGCGGCTTCTGATCGGGTGGATGCAAGATCGGGGTTTTTGTAATAGTCCTTGTCCGTATCCACATCCATGACGACCCGTGGACGATTTTGATAAGCTGCGGCGCCGACGATGCCTTGCAGGCCGACTTCGAGGGAATGTCCGCGAGCCAGCATGCGTTGGCCGCCCTCCGATGAGGCTGCCTGGAGAACCGCCCGTCCTCCGGATTCGTCCAACAGGAATATGCCAACATGATAAAAATTGAATCGGCCGGAGATCATTTCTACGGTGCGACTGAGCAGGGTGTTGATTTCCTGAACCTCTGCCGCGTCGTGTGCAACCAGGGCCGCGGATTGGAGATAAAGGGTCTTCCTGACCAGATCTGTCGTACGGTCGGCTACCTGCTGTTCCAAGGACTGGATCATCTTCCTCAGCGAGGCGGTCATCGTCGAGAGCGCTTTCGCCAGGGTCCCTACTTCGTCCTGCCCCCTCACATTGATCTCTGTGTCCAGGTTTCCTGTCGAAATTTCTTCCGCTGCTTTAGTCAATGTCAGGAGCGGCGATGTCAGACCATTACTGATCAGGAGGGTCGCCAGGATTGCGCCGATCAGAATGACAAATACAAGAAGAACACTGTTTAGATAGGTATTTCTGACTTCCTGGGCATTTTGCTGCTCGGCCGTGATTGCGCTTGCCAGGAGTTCATTCGAAGGAGCGATCAGCACAAGCCCGTAACCGACCTCCGGAATGGGATCGTAGGTGACGAGGCGTTTGACGCCTCCAATGGTAATCGTGGTGTTGCCGCTCTTCCCGGAGGCGGTATTGTTCAACACATCGAATAGCGTTGCCGGGATGGCGGTTTGCTTGGCAGGGTCCAAGACATCGCCAAGCGGAACCGTGGCAGGTGTAATTCCCAGGTCGGTATAGCCAGCCGATGGCAATGCGATCAAACGTTTATCTTTATCGACGAGGATGGCGTAGCCGGTTTTGCCGATCCGGATGTTGGATACCAGTCCTGTAATTCTGTTCAATTGGATATCCATCGCGGCAACGCCACGGAAACTCCCTCCCGAGTCGTAGACGGGGATGCTCGTCGTCACGACGAGGCCATTGGAAGCTGCGTCCAGATAGGGATCGGACCAGACGGCGACTTTCCCGGGGTCCTGTGCCGGGGAGGCTTTTACGAACCACTGCCGGGTGGTCACATCGAAATCCGGCGGTACGATCTCTGCCAGGTTGACGTTTGGGTAATAGAGCGTCTCGCCGGCAAGCCCTCCAAAGTAGATGGCCACCGTGTCGGGATTTTGAGTAAGAAGCTGGGGAACCGACAGATCCAACTGCTTGATCGTATCCAGCTCAGCCGCAAGGTCGGGGGTAAGGTCGTTCTTCGCAGGGATGAAGACTGAGCTTGGTTCGGTCGTAGGATTTTCCCAACTCTGCGTTTTCGGCGAGCGGCTCAGCGCCAGGGTTGCATCCCAAAATGCTGTGTTATTGAGTGAAGATTCCTGTGTAAGCAGATTCGATGTCGTCGTCCCAACTGTCGATATGTCTTTCCTCATCTGAACGAAAAAGCTGTTCAGATCCTCAGCCTGTGTCGCACCCGTGGTATTCAGTTTATCCTGAGCATCCTGAAGGACATTCTTGGCTATATTCGTTCGTGAATATACATAGTAGCCAGTTCCGACGATTGCCAGGGCAATGATCACCATGTTGCCGATGATCAATTTAGCCCGGAAGCTAAGCGAGCCCAGGTGAGGCGTACGTGAGGTGGCAGGTTTGCTCGACAGGGATTTGTTTTCCATACACTAATCCATTTTCAATTCGATCGTTGCTTCATCAGCATGAAGCGCTCTGCTCAACTCTTTCAATGCAGTTTGGAGAATGTAATCTGTATTGGGCGACGACCAAACTTTACCGGTAATCTCGGCTGCCAGACGTTCCCTCAAAGCCATCTGACGGCTCTCCTCCAGGAGGCGGGCATTTTCCATGGCCAATGCGGCCTGGGTGGCAACCGCTTCGACCATGCTTCGTTCCTCTGCCGTCCATTCCTGTTGGCCTTCGAGATGCAATTGGCCAATAATTTGTTCACGCAGGGTGATTGGAACATCGATGTTGGATACATCCAATCCCGTTTGCGGCGCCTCGACGGTGGAGTTGTATTCGTATCCTTCGCTGTTTCGGGACGCTTCAGACCAGGCATTGGTGAGGTAGGTCCGCTGAACGTTGCGCAACTCGTCCAGGCTTTTTTGCGTTTCCTGGAAGAGACGGGCATTTTCGATAGCTGTGGTGACGTTGTTGACCATCCCTTGCAGGGTCTCGACGTCTTCTTCGCCAAATGCGGCTTCCTCGGTGGACTGCACATCCAGGACGCCGATGATTCGATCGCCGATGATCATCGGGAGGGCGATCTCGGAGCGGGTATTGGGCAGGAGCGGATTGTCGAACCGGGCAGGTTCCATGCCAACGTCGAGCGCAATTCTTGCCCTTCGGGTAGCGACGGCTGTACTCACCATGCTTTTCCCGCCCAGGGGCAGCTTGTGGCCGCTGGCCTTGAGGGTTTGACCGGCTGCACCGGTCGCATCCTTCAGAACTGCCATCTGGTTGGCTTCATCGAGCAAAAAGATTGCAGTGTAGTAATATCCAAACCGGTCAGTGATTAGATTGACCACTTTCGTAATCAATTCGTCTGGGTTGAGAATGGTGCTTGCCACACTGCTGACTTCGGTGGTGGCTTTCAATTGGGCGGTCCGTTCCGCGACGGTTTTTTCCAGAGTGCTTTGAAGCTCGTCCAGGCGGGCGATCATCCTGTTGAAATGGAAGGATAGTTCGCTTACTTCATCCGTCGCGTTGACGATGGCGCGTTGCTTCAAGTCCCCCTTCTCGACTTTATCGAAGACCGAGATCATTTGTCGTATCGGGTCAGCGACAGATCGGGAAAGTATATAAGAAAGAGCCGAACCCAGGACCATTGCGATACATCCGGCGATAATGGTCTGGGTTTGGAGGCTGTGGATTGCGCCCTGTGTGCCGATGATTCCGCCGATCAGGACTGTAACGATGCCATGATAGCCGATTGGTGCGATCATCAGGATTGACACGATGCCTAGGATGAAGGTGATGACCTGGAATTTAGTTCGCATCCGGGCCCCGGCCGAACCCGAGAGTTGGTTCTCGAACTCGGCAGGCAGCAGAACAACCCGCGCCGGAGCGAGCCATCGATCCATGAAAAGGACAGCGAACGCGATCATCACCGAAGCGGAAATCACCCCTCCCATCAAGGTATAGATAACCTGGTCGTTCGTTGCTTTCAGGCTGAACCGTTGATAAGCCATAAGCGGCAGGATGTCCAGGAAAATCGAAACCAGGACGGATGCCACGGTATAGCGCCAGGGCAGGGATGTGATCTGCCGCCAGGCGACGTGTTCTTCGTTTGTGCCAGTCGAAAGAGGTTTGCCTTTGTGCCAGGCGACCAGGCGTCTTTCAGCTTGTCTGTTTGTCAGATAGATATAGATCCACAGGAAAACATTTCCGGTAAGGAGCGTGGCTAATGTGAATAATGCCGCCTGATTCAATTGTCTGGCGGACAATTCTGCATTGAGTTGGATGAAGTAGGCCCCCGGCAGGGCGAGCAGATTCGTGCTGAGCTGGGCGGCGATCACCACCAGAATCGGAAATAAACCGCCCGTTTTTTGTAAAACTCGCCCCAATAGATTTGTAGATAAATCGGGTCTGTTCATAACCATCATCCTGATCTTCTAGCCGGATTTTTCTACCGGGTTATCTTTGGATTCATCGTCGACGTTCATCTTGATCTCGGCGCGCCGCGCGCCCAGGACTTTGCTCAACTCGCTCGTTGTGGTCGCCATGATTGTCTGCATATCCGTGGAGCGGCGAATCTTGCTGGTGACCTCGTAGAGCATGCGCTCGCGGTCCACTTGGCGCCGAACTTGCTCGAGCAATCGGGCATTCGAGATGATGGCTGCCAAGCTTCCGCCGAGCGTGCCGAGCAACTCTTCGTCGTTTTCGTTATATGCGCCGATCTGATCGCTTTCCACGTTCAAGACGCCGAGCAGATCGCCGCGGTAGGTGAGGGGAATTGCCAATTCGGAGCGGATGTTCGAGCCCACCTGGATGTAGCGAGCATCCTGGGTTACATCGTTGATCCGCTGAGGTTGCTGGTGAATGGCGACCCAACCGGTTATACCTTCCCCGTAGGGGATTTCTAGTTGTTCCACATCTTCCGAATAGCCAGCGAACGCCTTGACTTTGAGCTTCTTGGTCTCCTTATCGGCAAGGAGGATGGAAACCCGATCGCCGCCCAGGGTTACCTGCAGGCCTTGCGTGGCGCTGTTGAGGGATTCTTCGAGCGTCGTTCCTGATGCCGCCGCAGTGGTGACATGGTGAAGCAGCCGGTGCTGGGAGAGATGTTCCTGAGTATCTGCAAAAAGTTCGGAGTTGATGACCGCGATTGCCATTTGGTCTGCCAGGATGCGCAGCACGCTCATGTCCTCTTCTCCAAAGGAGAATGGCTGGGTGCTTTGCACATCGAGAGCGCCAAGGATGCGTTGCCCAACTTTTAGCGGGATTGCAACCTCGCTTCGAGTTTCCGGAAGGAGTGGATTCGCAAAATAGGTTGCTTCCCGGCTTGTGTCGTTGACGATCAGCGGTTCACCGCTTCCGGTCACGAAGCCGACGATGGATTTAGATCCAATCTTCAATTTGTGGCCAGCTCGTTTCATTTGGGTGCCGGCCTCGCCGGTCGCCTCACGGATGACCGCGAACTCGTTTGCCGGATCGACCAGGAAGATCGCCGCGTGGTAGTAATTGAAACGCTCCCGGATCAGGGACACGGCTTTGGCGAGCAATTCGCCCAAGTCAAGGGATCCGGAAATATCTCGGGCAATTTCTGCAGCGGTTTGAAGCTGGATGGCGCGGCTGTCTGTCTCTTCGAGTAGACGGGTATTATAGATCGCGCCTGCAACCTGGACTGCCAGTGTGGTCAGGAAGTGCATATCCTCATCGCTGAATGCATGTTCCCGCTCAGGATCCTGGACGACAATGGCGCCAATGACCTGTCCCGAGACGACCAGTGGAGTCCCCAGCCAGGATTTGGATGCCTTGCCGGTAATTTTCACGCCCAGGGCTGCTGCCCTTCGGTCCATATCCTCGACCAGCATGAGCGGCTGTTTCGTGCGGATCAATATGGATGTCAATCCCTCCCCAAGTGGGAAAGGCTCCAGCGTCGATATTTCGCTCCCTTCGGCGCCCTTTTCGTACATGTAAGGTACCGCAATCGAATTCGTACTTTCGGTGTAAATCGCGATCAGGAAATTTTCATCTCCAAGGATCTGACGAACATGCCCATGGAGCGTCTTGTAAATCTCATGCAACTCATGGACAGTGGAGATCTCCTGGCTGAAGAGCGTGATGGTTTCCATTTCAGCGATACGCCGGGCAGCACTTTGGGATTCGTGAATGCGATCAAAGGATGCGGCAATCTGTTGGGCCAGGCTGATGTATGGCTCGATTTCTGTTGTGCTCAAGGGGATTTTTTCCCGGGTGCCAAGCAGGAGAATGGCTTCCAGGTTGTTGTCGATTGAAACAGGCAGAATTGCTGCGCTGAAGATTTCCAGGTGCCGGATGACCCTGACCAGATCGTAGGGCAGGGAGCTCAGCCGGTTGCCTTCGGCGATGAAAATATCCGAACTCAGGAATGGTTCGAGTTCGTTTATTTGAACGGATATCGTATCGGGGGCATGCTGCCCGTCGGGTATTTTTTCGGTGGCAGCGGAAGTCTTAAGCTCGTTGCCGTGGGGCGTCAGGAATAAAGTTACGTAATTCCCTTTTGAAAATAATCCGGTCAGTTCTTCGTTAATTTCGATTTCCGATTTCGCCTGGGCGATCCTGGAGATGACCTGGTAAATTTCAGCCACTTCCTCGACGCTGCCGCGCTGGATTTCGATATGGCGTACATTCTGAATGGCGGCTGCGATTTGGTCTGCCAGCATCTGTAGAACTACGATGGTTTCATTGTCAAAGAAAGTTGTGCGGGTGCTCTGGGCTTCCAGAATACCGATCAGGAGGTCGCCCGAGAGGATCGGAATGGCGATCCCGGATTGACAGTCCTGGATGAAATTGGCATCTAGCTGGAGCGAGTCTTCCTCGATCCGGGAGGCCACGTGCATCTGTTTGTTCTCTGCAACCCAACCGATCAGCGTGGCGGAAGAGTATGGGATGCGTTTCGCGGTTCGGACCATTTCATCGACATTCATGCTGCCTTGAGCGGCCTTGAGCAGGGTATATCGCTCGACCTCATCGGCGAGATAGATACCGGTATAAGCCAGACCAAATCGCCCCTTGATCAGGTTGGCGGTCTGCGTAAGCAATTCTTCCTGGGATGATGAGGATGCGAGGTCGCGGGTAATATCCGCGGCGATGCGGGCGAACCGGGTTCGCTCTTCGACGCGCTCTTCCAATCTTCCACGCAGGCTGACGAGTTCGTCCGTCTGATGGAGTTCGGCGACTTCCTGGAAGCGGGATATGAGTATGAAGACCGATTCGATTAGGATCAGGCTGATAAATAGTAACAAACCCGCACCCACATTCACAATTGCCATGAGGGGCAGGATGCCGATCGATATGACTGTGATCACGCAAATAATGATGATCGCGATCAGAGGAATTAATGGGATTGCGATGGTAAGGGCCGGGACGATGGTGGCTACCAGGATCAGGACATCCAGAGTGTCGTCACGGATGGAAGTGGTGATAACAAAACCGGCGAGTATGATTCCACTTACAAGAATAACACTCCCGGCTTGATGGTTCGACGTCCGACCGATGAAGAGCGCTGTCCCAAAAACCACCACAAGGACGAAGAAG
>Ga0335071_10005529_pt1 | contig 13112 bp, 9 predicted proteins | sample Lox_Sample_15_FD_206724 | JGI IMG/M metagenome (GOLD analysis project Ga0335071, IMG submission 206724) | Soil microbial communities from Loxahatchee National Wildlife Refuge, Florida, United States - Lox_Sample_1.5 | ecosystem: Environmental > Terrestrial > Soil > Wetlands | place: USA: Florida...
CCAGCCGTTGAGCGAGTAGCTGCGCACGCGCGGCACGCCGTTGGTGGCGCTGTGGTCGGCCGGGCAGTGATAGACGCCGGGGGACTGGGTGTAGTGGTAGAGGCTGCCCAGCTTGATGCCGTTGACGTTGGTCGAGTCCAGCACCCCGGGCTCGACCGGCGGATAGGTGCGCGTGTCGTCGTCCATGCTGCCGCGGACCCAGGCGTTGGAGTTCACCTGTCCGTGCGCGAAATAGAAGGGCGAGACCAGTTTCCCGCTATTGTCATCGCTATACATCCGCCAGGCGGTGGTCAGTTGCCGGAAGCCGTTGACGCATACGACCTGCTGCGCCCGGCTTTTGCCCGAGCCGAGGGCCGGCAACAGGAGGCCGAGGAGGATGCCGATGATAGCGATGACCACCAGGAGCTCCACGAGCGTGAACCCCAGGCGCGGCCGTGCTGGTCTGGGCGCGGCTGTCATTGATCCAGGTCCAGCGGCAGGCGGGCCCGCTCCGCGCGCTGCCGGATGATCGCCTGCCGGCGCAGCACGCGCTCGCTCGGATGGTTGGGGTCCCAATCGCGGGGCCGGGGCAGGATCGCCGCGAGGCCCGCCGCCTGGTCGCTGGTGAGTTCGTCGGCGTGGATCCCGTAGTGGTGTTCCGCGGCCGCCTCGATGCCGTAAACCCCGTCGCCCAGCTCAATCACGTTCACGTACAGCTCCAGGATCCGCCGCTTCGAGAGGAGCAGCTCCATCCAGGCGGTGTAATAGGCTTCCAGCCCCTTGCGCAGCCACGATCGTCCCTGCCACAGAAAGAGTGAGCGCGCACACTGCTGCGTGATGGTGGAGGCGCCACGCGACGGCCTGCCGCTCGCCCGCGCCTCGGCCTGGGCGGCCCGGATCTCGCCCCAGTCAAAGCCCCGGTGCTGGAAGAAGCGGTTGTCTTCGGAGACCCAGACGCAGGTCAGGAAACTAATCGGCACCCGCGACAGCGGCACCCATTGGTAGCGGTTCGGCGGCTGCTCCGAGCGGGTCAGGGTCCCCCCGAGCCACCGCAGCATCATCGGCGAAGTGGTTGGGGGATTGACCCAGCGGGCGCAGCCGACCTGGACGGCAGGGACCAGCAGCCCTGCGCAAACGGCCGTCCCGGCCAGCTTGAGCCACCACTTGGCTTTGGGTGTATGAAGGTTGATGCCAACCACCAGGGGCCTTGTATAACCCGCGGCGCCCGGTGTCAATGCCGGGTCAGGCTCTGGTGGTGGCGGGCCGGGGGGCATCTCAATTTCTGTACGCCCCAGGCTGGTTTGCCATAACGCCGGCTCATTCGTACACTCCGTTCCCCCTCACCCTACCCTCTCCCCAAGGAGAGGGAGAAACCTCGGCCGCCCAAGGGCAGAGCGAAGCCTTCGAGCCTTCTCAGCGACGGACGGGGGGGCTCCCTCTCCTTGGGGAGAGGGTAGGGTGAGGGGGAACGGGCTCACCATCAGGCTGAATCGGAGGTATGCATTGGCAAGAGGTTGTCAGCAGCCACCCCCCCTCAGGAATTGAGATGCGCCCGGCGGTCTGCCGGCGTGCAGCAAAGGCTTGTTTTGGCTGGCGGAGCCCGGTAGCGTCCCCGTCCATGTCCGCCTAGCCGCCGGCAGTCCGAAGAATTCTGGTATGCACTTACAGCTTATTGACTGGGCCATTGTCCTGGCCACCCTGCTCATTTGTTTCGTCCCGGCGCTGTTCTTCGGCAAGCGCGCCGGGAAGAACACGTCCGAGTTTTTCGCTTCCGGCCGGTCGGTGCCGTGGTGGCTGGCGGGGCTGTCCATGGTGGCGACCACGTTCAGCAGCGACACCCCCAACTGGGTCACCGAGCAGGTCCGCAAATTCGGCGTGGCCGGCAACTGGCAATGGTGGGCCTTCGTGCTCACGGGCGTCGCCACGGTGTTCTTCTTCGCCCGGCTCTGGCGGCGCTCCGGGGTGATGACGGACCTGGAATTCTACGAGCTGCGCTATTCGGGCAAGGCCGCCTCGGTCGTGCGCGGCTTCCGGGCGGTCTATCTTGGACTGTTCTTCAATTGCTTCATCATGGGCATGGTGACGTTGGCCGCGTGCAAGATCGCCAACATCCTGTTCGGCCTGCCGCCGTGGGAGACGATCCTCATTTGCGGCCTCCTCAACACCGTGTTCGCTTCCCACTCCGGCCTGTGGGGGGTGCTGGTGATTGATATGGTGCAGTTCTTCATCAAGATGACGGCGGTGGTGGCGGCGGCCTATTTTTCGCTGAAGCAAGTCGGCGGGCTGGGCGCGCTGGTTGACAAGCTGGGCCACTTGCAGGTGGTGCTGCCCGAGGGCGGCCAACCGGTGATGTCGGCCATTGACGGCCACGGCCAGCCGATCCTCAACATCCTGCCCAACTTCACCTTGTACCAGTTGGCATTGATGATTTTCATCATGCCCATTGCCATCGGCTGGTGGGCCAACTGGTACCCGGGCGCGGAGCCGGGCGGCGGCAGCTACATCGCGCAACGCATGCTGGCTTCCAAGTCGGAGAAGGATTCGCTCGGGGGAACCCTCTTCTTCAACCTCGCGCATTATGTGCTGCGGCCCTGGCCGTGGATCATCACCGCGCTCTGCTCGATCATTGTCTTTCCCGACCTGGCCTCCATCAAAGCCGCGTTTCCCCATGCCGACCCCAACCTGATTGGGCATGACAGCGCGTTCCCGGCCATGCTGAAGTTCCTGCCGGTGGGCTTTGTGGGCCTGATGGTGGGCGGGCTGATCGCCGCGAACTCCTCGACGATCCTGACGCATCTCAATTGGGGCTCGTCCTATCTGGTGCACGACTTCTACCGGCGGTTCATCAACCCTTCGGCCAATGAACGGCACTATGTGAATACGGGGCGCGTCTGCACCGTAATGCTGTACCTGTTCGCGGCGCTGTTGAGCACTGTGATGAGTTCGGCGCAACAGGCGTTCCAAATCCTGCTCTCCATCGGCGCCGGCACGGGGCTGCTTTACATCGTGCGCTGGTTCTGGTCGCGGGTTTCGGCGTGGTGCGAGGTCGCGGCGATGGCGGCGTCGCTCGTGAGCGCCGCCGGATTCCCCTATCTGGAGAAGGTCGGCGTGCTGCCCCACCTGGGCTTCGCGCAGACGACCATCCTGCAGGTGGGTTTCACGACGATTTGCTGGCTCATCGCGGCGTTCGCGGCGCCGCAGACGGAGCGCGCCACCTTGATCGCGTTTTATAAGAAGGTGCACCCTGCCGGGCCGGGCTGGACGGACATACGGAAGGAAGCCGGCGTGACCCTGACCGACGCGGCGCTGCACGGCGATCACATGGGCAAAGCCACGCTGGGCTGGGTTTCCGGTTGTGCGGTGATCTGGTCCTCGCTGTTTGCGATCGGTAACTTCCTCTATGGCCGGCTGCAACCGGCGGTGATCCTCACCGTGGTGTTCGTGATCAGCGGCGGCGTCCTGCTCTGGGTGGTAAACCACCTCTGGGACAAGAATGGCGCCGGCGCCACCGCCCGCGCGGTCGAACCGGATTTCAACCAGGCAATCAAATGAGACATCCTACCGCTGCCATCCTCCTCTCGCTCATGACGGTCACCGGCTTTGCCGGGGAGACCCCGGCGCTGATTCCGCTCCCCCAAAAGCTGGAGTGCCGCGAAGGGGCGTTCTCACTCCAGCCCAAGACTCGCATCCTGACGGACGCCGCGGCGCGCGATACCGGGAAGTTCCTGGCCGAGCGGTTGCGCACCGCCACGGGCTACAACTTCAAGGCGGGCAGGAGCGGCAAAGCCGAGCCGACGGGCGGGGCGATCCTCTTAACCACCCGGAACGCCAAACCGGAACTGGGCGACGAAGGCTACGAGCTGACCGTGTCCCCGGATGCAGTGGTGGTGCGGGCGGGCAAACCCGCCGGCCTGTTCTATGGCGCACAGTCGCTGCTGCAATTATTGCCGCCGGAGGTGTTTGCTCCGAAGCCGTTGGCCGGCGGCGATTGGAAGATCCCATGCGTCCAGATTGAGGACCAGCCGCGCTTCAAATGGCGGGGGTTCATGCTCGATGTGGCCCGCCATTTCTTCACCAAGGCAGAGGTGAAGGAAGTGCTCGACGCGTTGGCCGTGCACAAGCTCAACACGCTGCACCTGCACCTGACCGATGACCAGGGCTGGCGCATCGAGATCAAGCGGTATCCCCGCCTCACCCAGGTGGGCGCGTGGCGGGAGGACGCCGGGTTTGGGCTGGACCCGAAGCGCAGCACGACCTATGGCCCGGACGGGCGCTATGGCGGATATTACACGCAAGCGGATATTCGCGAGCTGGTGCGCTATGCCCGCGAGCGGCATATCACGATCGTGCCGGAGATCGAAATGCCGGGCCACTCCAGCGCGGCGCTGGCCGCCTACCCGGAGCTGAGCTGCTCGGGCGGGCCCTACACGCCCAATACCAAAGGCGGCATCTTCGCCGGGGTCTATTGCGCCGGCAAAGAGGAGACCTTCGTGTTCCTGCGAAACGTGCTGGCGGAGGTCAGCGCGCTCTTTCCCGGCCAGTATATCCACATCGGCGGCGACGAGGTGCCCAAGGACAATTGGAAGAAGTGCCCCCGGTGTCAGGCGCGCATCAAAGCCGAGGGCTTGAAGAACGAGCATGAGCTGCAGAGCTACTTCGTCCGCCGCATCGAGCAGTGCGTCAACGCCCAGGGACGCACGCTCATCGGCTGGAGCGAAATCCGCGAAGGCGGCCTGGCCCAGAATGCCGTGGTGATGGATTGGATTGGCGGCGCGGTTGAGGCTGCCGGCGCCGGGCATGACGTCGTGATGTCGCCCACGAAGTTCTGCTACCTGGACTACTATCAGTCCACCAATCACGCCACCGAGCCCAAGGCCATCGGCGGCTATCTGCCGCTGAGCAAGGTGTATGCGTTTGAACCGATCCCGGAGAAGCTCGACCCGCAGGACCAGTCACACATCCTGGGCGCGCAAGGCAACCTGTGGACCGAGTATATTCCCAACCTCAAGCACGCGGAGTATATGGCCTTCCCGCGCCTGTGCGCGCTGGCCGAGGTGACGTGGTCGCCCAGGGCCGCGCGGAGCTGGGAGGATTTCATGCGGCGCCTGCAGGTCCAGTTCCAGCGGTTTGACCAGCTCGGCATCAATTGCCGCAAAGGCAACGCCGGTTGCATCGGCGAGTGAGTGCTGGCGCAGCCGCCGGCTCGGCCGATGGGAACGGGTGCGGGCCAGGCTAGGCGGCCTTGCGCTGGAGCCGGTAGCTCAGCGCATTGTGGTGGCGGCGCTTGAGGCCGAGCCGCTTGCGTTGCCGTTCCCGGGCTTTGACCATGTGCTCCAGGCACATCAATCCCCCGACGACCGGTCCGCCGCAGATGATGCACCGCTTGTCGCGCCGCTTCCGCAGTTGGTACCGCCACTGCCGGGAGATCTTCAGCTTGGTAAACTTATCCTTAATGGGCTTGCTCATTTCTCGTGGGGACACCTGGGGCCGGCCCGCCGGCTTCCTGCGGGACAACGGATGGCTTAAAGCGGCTGCTTCAGCAAAGCCACGAACTGCTTAATGGCCGGGGAGAGCACTTTCGCCTTGCGGTGAATGGCGCCCAACGGCCGCGCGTGCCCGCCTTCGAGCGGAATCGCCGTTAGAGTTCGACCAGCCACTTCCTGCCGGATGGTCGTCTCCGGCACAATCGCCACGCCGCAATCCAGCTCGACCGCCCGCTTGACGGTTTCGATATTGTCGAACTCCATGACGTGCTGGACGGTCACGCCGTGGCTTTTGAACAGCTTGTCCAGCGCCATGCGGGTGGGGATATCCGGCTCGAAGCTGATGAATCGCTGCCCGTTGAGCGCCTTGAGCTTGAGCGACTTGAGTTTCGTGAACGGATGCTGCGGATGGCAGGCCAGCACGAGCGGGTCCTTTCGCAAGGGGATGATGTCCAGCCTCGGGTCGGGGGCGGGATACGCCACCAACCCGAGATCCACGATATTGCCCAACACCCCTTCATAGACCTGGTTGGCGCGGCGGTATTCCACGTGAATCTTCACCTCCGGGTGGTCCCGCATGAAGCGCTTGACGTAGGGGGGCAAGTCGTGCAGCCCGAGGCTGTAAACGGTGGCCACACGAATATCACCGGAAATGACTTGCTTGATCTCCTGCATCCGGCTGTGGATGGCGTCGTAGGTCTGGAGGAGCTGTTTGCTGTGGGTGTAAAGGATTTCGCCTTCGGTGGTGAGCCGGAAGTTCTTCTTGCTGCGCTCGATGAGCAGGGAATGGAAATGTTTCTCCAGCGTGCTGATCGTCTGGCTCACGGCGGACTGGCTCACGCCGTTGATCTGGGCGGTCTTGGTGAAGCTCTCGGTTTCAGCGAGATCGCAGAACACTTTGAGGCTTTCGAATTGCATGGCCTCAGTGAATAGAAAAGCGGGCCGGAAGTCAATCAACGCTTAAGCCTATGTTTTGGGCCGGCACCCCGCCCGCAAGGCCGGGCACCCGCGCCATCGCCGGGGGGAGCCGGGCGCCTGGAGGTGGGGCGGCCCGCACCACCCCCCGCTGACGCCGCCGGCTCGTGCAACACCAGCCCATTGCGCTGCGGGGCCCGGCTGCTAGACTCCCGGCATGATCGTTCTGACGAATACCGGCGGGGTTGCGATGACGAATTGCTTCCTCATTGCGGACGAGGCGGCCGGGACAGCGGTGCTCTTCGATGCCCCCGACCATACCACCGAGCCGTTGCTGAAGCAGGCGGCTACGCGCGGATGGGACGTGATCGGGCTCTGGCTGACCCACGGCCACTTCGATCACTTCGCCGACCATGCCGTGGTGCGGCAAACGGTCCCCGCCGCCAGGATCCTGATCCACGCGCTGGACGAACCCAAGGCGCAGCACCCGGACGTGCAGACGCGGCTGTTTGACCTCCCTTTTGTCATCCCGCCGCTCAAGGCGGATGGCGGCGTTACCGACGGCCAGAAGCTCAGCCTCGGCTCGCTGCAAGTCGTCGTGATCCATACGCCGGGCCATTCGCCCGGGCACGTGGCGTATTACTTTCCCGGGGAAGGCGTGCTGGTGGGAGGCGACCTGATCATTGGCGGCTCGATTGGCCGCACCGATCTGCCGGACTCCGATCACCGGCAAATGGAAGCGTCTGTTCGCAAGGTGATGGCGCTGCCGCCCGCGACCCGGCTGCTGGGCGGGCACGGGCGGGCCACTACACTGCAAGAGGAACGCCGGACAAACCCCTTCGTGCAGGAGATACTGGATTCAGCGGCCTGACCGCGGCCCCGGTCCGGCGGCGCGTGAACGCCGGGCCAGTGGTCGGTCTAACCACTCGAACCAGGCGGGTGGCTCGCATGTGCCGCCAGCCCTTTTCGCCGCGTCCCCGCTCATTGATGTTGTCGTTGAGCAATGCGAGTCGTTCCAGCCGGGCGTGGCGGGTGAGGTTTGGGCGGCAGGCCGCGCCGGTCCGCGCGGGTTGACCTTCCGGCGATTTACGGTACGCTCGGGAGAAGTCATGACGAGCCGATTGACAGGGTTCCTGAGTTGCGCCGTCCCGGCTCTGCTGATGCTGGCCTGCGGTTTGGTGCTGCCGGCGCACCTGCGCAGCGTGGACGCCAGCGTGCTCCGGGAGGCGGGCCGGCACACCCCGACCCTGATCGCGCACGGTCTGAGGCTGGTGCAGCAGGATAACCTGGGAGCGGCCCAGTTGCTGCTGGCGGCGGCGCGCGAGGAGAACCTGCCGGAGTGCCAGACGCTCGCTTTGGCCGTCACCAACCTGGCGCGGGAGCATCCCGGCTGGTCGGTGTGGGGCGGCGGCGACGCGCGCCTGGAGCGTTTGTTCGGCAGCGATCCCGAGCTTCCGAAGGCGCGTACTGAGCCGCTCACCGACTTCCTCGTGCGGGAAGACAACCGGGCCGTGGCCCTGGAACTCTTGCGCTTATCGCCCTTCCCGGCGGTGCAGGAGCTGCTGCGCTGCCGCGCATTAACCAACACCGTCATCTTCTCTCCGTCTCAGTCCGCCTCCGGCCAGGCTTTGGACACGGCGCTCGCGGGTTGCGGACTGCTGCTGCAACGCGAACACCTCAGCGGCGGGTTGAGCAACGCGGTGTTCCGCCTGGCGGTCGCGAGCAATCACGGCGGAGACCCGCAAGGGCTGGAACAGGTGCTGCTGGACCTGATGTCCCTCGGACAGCGATTCAACTGGGGCCAGATGGTTGGGTTCGTTGGGCAGATCCAGGACCCCGAGACGCTGCGCCGGCTGGCCACGCTCGTCCGCCGCAGCGAAGGGCAATTGCCAGTCCTGTTCGCCGCCGTGCACCTTTCCGGACAGCCCGCTCCGGTGGCGGCCTATCTCATGAACTTCAGCCGGACCGGCCTGCCGGACCTGGGTGCCAGCCTGCGCTTCGGTGCCGGCGGGATCAACGAGCTGTTGCGGCGCAACGAGCGTCTCTCTGCCGACCGCTTCAGCCGGCAGGCCGGAGAGCCGACGCTCGCCGGCGCGGTGCTGTCGCTGGCGGCAGATTTGTGCTGGCGCCTGCCGCGGTTGGGGCTGACTATTAAGTGGCTGTTGTACCTGGGCGGCGGATTCCTGCTGGCGGCGGCGCTGCACTTTGCGCGCCCCACGCCTTCGACCCTGGAGCGGCCGTTGCAGGTGCGCGGGTTTCATGTGGCCCGCGAGATGCTATTTGCGCTGGGCTTCCTGCTCGTGGTATTGCTCCTGAGCGAGCCGTTTCTCGCCCAGGAAAGCCAGCGAGTGGAGTTTCCCTTCCGACTGCGCCTGCCCACGGTGGGCAGCGCGGCCCGGGCAGGAGCGATCAGCGTTAACCGATCATTTATGAACCAATTAAGCCTATTGACCTTGCTGCTGTTCTTCGTGCTGCAGGCGCTAATCTATACGGCGTGCCTGGTGAAGCTGGCGGAAATCCGTCGCCAGCACCTGCCGTCACGCATCAAACTGAAGCTGCTGGAGAATGAAGACCACCTCTTCGACGCCGGCCTCTACCTGGGCTTCGCGGGCACGATCATCTCGCTGATCCTGGTCTCGCTGGGGGTGATCCAGCCGAGCTTGATGGCCGCCTATTCGTCCACCTCGTTCGGCATCATCTTCGTCTCGGTGTTCAAGATCTTCCACCTGCGCCCGGCGCGCCGGAAGCTGCTGCTTGAAACGGAAGCCGGGGCCGCCGAAGACAGGGCGCCCGTCGTCGGCGCCCGGCTGGCTACGCCGTCATGAACCGCTCGATCCTGATCGTCATCTGCGACTTCCTGCTGGTGAGCCTGCTGGCTTTCTCCACCGTGGACATCAACAAGACCACCCAGGAGGGCGTGCCGCGGCAGATGAAGGTGGACCTCGCCCCCAAGCCGAACGACAGCCGCCAGGACCTGACCGCCGTGATGCGGCTGGCGCTGGAGGAGGAGCATAAAGGGCGCGAGCGGCTGGCGGGTGAACTGGCCCAGACGCGGGAGACGGCGAGCCGGCAGCAGGCGCTCCTGAGCGAGCGCGAGCAGCAGGTGCAGACCTTCCGGCAGGAGCTGCAACAAAAGGCGCAGCAGGCGGCGCAGCTTGAGCAGCAACGGACCGAGCTCGAGCACCAGTTCGCGACGGCCCAGACCAACCTTCAAACCCTGGGCCAGCAACTGCAGAGCAGCTCGACGGAAGCCCGGATGTCCAAAGAAAAGCTCGCCGCGATGCAGGCCGAGCTCCGCAAACAGGCGGAGCAGGCCGCGGCCCTGCAGCAGCAGCTCGGGCAGTTGGCCAGGAGCAACCAACTGGCCCTGGCCGAACAGCAGCGTCTGGCCAGCCAACTCCAGGTGGCCGAAGCCGAGAAGCGCATGGCCACGGATCAAGCGACCCGGATGCAGGATGAGGTGCAGGTGGAGCGCGCGGAGAAGGCCAAGCTGGCGGAGGGCGTCAAAGCCCTGGCCACGCGGTCCGATCAATTAGCCCAGGAAATCCAGCAGAGCCGCCCGCTGGCCCCGAATACCATCTTCAGCGACTTCGTCACCAACCGCGTCCAGGCCACCTTCGCGGCTTCCCGCTCGGGCTTCCTCGGCCTGGAGTCGAATAAACGCACTGATACTCAGACCGTGTTGGTCACGGACGGCACGAACGTCGTCGCCCTGTGTCATGTGCAGGACACCCCGCTGAGCTTCGGCTTCCCGGGCACGGACTGGGAAGGCCTGGTGGGCACGTTGACGCGCAACACCGCCTCAGTCCCCATCCGCTCGTTGTCATTCTATCAACTGGACCCGCGGGTGGTGTTTCTGCCGTTGACCCCGGCGGACGTGCGCACGCTCGGCGGCAAGGTATATCGCATTTCGTCGGACCCCTTCAAATTCCAGGACGCGGTGCTGATCGGGGCGCAGGAGGGCTATTACGGCGAATGCTCGTTCCAGCTTGATCTGTCCACGCCGCTCTATGTCAAGATGGATCACAACTCGCTCAAGGGGCTGTTCGGCAAGTTCAACCCGTCGCGCGGCGACCTGGTCTTCAGCCGCACGGGCGAGCTGCTCGGCGTGATGGCCAACAGCACCTACTGCATGATGATCAAGAACTTCAATCCCACGGCGACGTTCCAGTTCGCCCAGGATGTGCGCAGCCAGCAGACGGGGGAAACGCTGGGACGGCTTTACTCGCTGATCTCCCGGCTGCCGTACCGATTGCAGTAGCCTCGAAGCGGCGAGTCGAGACTGCTGCTTGACCCGGCGCCGTTCTGTGGTCAGACTCGCCCCATGAAACGACGCCAGTTCCTTAAGTCCGTCGCCTTCACCGGAGCCGCCGGTCTCATCCTTCCGCGGATCAAGCTCTTTGGAGCCGACGCCCCCAGCAACAAGTTGAACGTCGCCCTGCTCGGCACGTGGGGCCGCGCCGAAGCCCATTTCGAGGGCCTCGCCAAGGAGAACGTCGTCGCCTTGTGCGACGTAAACGAGAAGCATCTGGCTTTCGGGGCGCAGAAGTTCCCCGCGGCCAAGCAATATGTGGACTGGCGCCTCTGCCTCGACCAAAAGGACATCGAGGCGGTGGTCTGCTGCACCGCGGATCACACCCATGCCTTCGCCGCCAACTGGAGCATGAACCGCGGCAAGCACATTTACTGCGAGAAGCCCCTCGCCAACTGCGTGCACGAGGCCCGCGTCGTTCGCGCCACCTACCTAAAGAACAAGGGCAAGCTCGCCACCCAGGTCGGCACCCAGCGTCACGAGTACGAGAACTTCAACCGGGTCCGCGAGATGGTCCGGGACGGCGCGATTGGTGAGTTGCAGGAGGTGAGCGCGTGGGGCGACCGGAAGCTTCCCAAGCCCGGCTACCTGCCGGCTGCGGGCGACCCGCCCAAGGATTTCCACTGGGACCTGTGGCTCGGCCCCTCACCCGCGCATCCCTGGAATCCGGAATACTTCTCCGGCACCTCCGGCATGAACTGCCTCTCCTGGAACATGTATTGGGACTTCGGCAGCGGCCAGGTCGGCGATATGGGCAGCCACACCATGGACATTGCCTGGAACGCCATTGATGCCACCCTCCCGACTTCAGCCGAGGGCAAGGGCGACCCCTTAAACCCGGAGGTTACACCGGTCAAGCTGGAGACCCATTTCGACCTGCCCGCCAATGACTGGCGTCAGGCCATCCGCGTTTCGTGGTATCAGGGCGGCGCCCTGCCGGAATCCCCCTCCCGTTACCTCGACCTCAAGAAGATTGACCACGGCGCGCTCTTCGAGGGCAGCAAGGGCGCCCTGGTGGCTGATTTCACCACCCGCGCGCTATTCCCGCAGGGCAACCAGGCTGACTTGACCTACTACCAGCCGCGCCCCAAATCCGCCTTGATTCCGCCGCTGGGCAATTTCCAGCGGCAATGGATCAACGCCTGCAAAGGCGACCTTAAGACGGCCTGCGATTTCGATTACGCTGGCAATATGATCGAGATGATGCTGCTTGGCCTGGTCGCCTATCGCGTCGGCAGGAAGATCAAATACGACGGCGCCGCCGGCCAAGTGACCGACTGTCCGGAGGCCAACGCCCTTCTCGCCCGCACCTACCGCCCCGGCTGGACGCTGAACGGATAGCGACACTCGCCCGCCATCGGCATTTCGCAGGCTGAAGCTCGGAGCGGGAGAACCCGCTGCCGAGCATGCACCCCCCCGGCCTCGCGAAGCGCTAATCGCAAATCGCAAATAGTGGCCAAGGGGTGCCCCTTGGTAAACTCTCATCCTTTCGCCCTCACGCCGCTTTCCGCGCCCCGGCTTCGCCGGCGGCCCAATCCTGCTGGCTCAACACCTTCTCCAGTTTGGTCAGATTGGGATACTCCTTGCGCAAGGCGGCGATATCAACGTGGTAGCCCACGTCGTTGAACCAGCGGTACATCTTGGTCATCTCCTCGCCGGCGCTTTGCCGGAACTGCTCCCACGGCACTTGGACGTATTTCACGGTCCGGCCCGTGGCATGCGACAGGAGTTCGGCCACTCGTGACATGGTCAGTTCCTCACCCGCCAGCTCGATCGTTCGCCCGTTCCAGCGGGACGGGTTCTGGAACGCCAGCAGCGCAAACGCGCCGATGTCATCCACCGAGATCTGCTGCAAGTTCGTTTGCGGGTTCAAGGGCAGCGGCAGGGTGCCGTGCAGGATCGGCTCCCGCATGTAGTGGTACCAGTTCTGCATGAAGAAAGCGGGGCGCAGGATCGTGTGCGACAGGGCGCACTGGCCGATGTGCTGTTCGATCTGCCATTTGCTCTCAAAATGCGGCAATCCCGTCTTGCGGTCGGCGCTCACCACCGAGGTGTACACAAAGTGCTGCACCCCCGCGGCTTTGGCGGCATCGGCCAGCGCCTTCCCCTGCCGAATCTCCCCGTCGTAGCCGGCGTCCATGAAGTTCTGGACGGAGAAGACGCCATAAGCGCCTTCCAATCCGCGTTTGAGCGAGGCTGAATCATTCAAATCGCCCCGGATGACGTCCGCCCCGGCTTGTGCCAGGGCCCGTGCGGCCGGCTTGGCCGGATCGCGGGTCAAGGCCCGGACGGCAAAGCTCGGTTGTTTCAATAGCTGTTTCGCGACCGCTCCGCCCTGCTGCCCTGTGGCGCCGGTCACAAATATTATCTTCGTATTCATTGTATGATTTCTTTCATGTTCCTCGTGGCAGCGCGTCGGGTTC
>Ga0335071_10005530_pt1 | contig 13111 bp, 10 predicted proteins | sample Lox_Sample_15_FD_206724 | JGI IMG/M metagenome (GOLD analysis project Ga0335071, IMG submission 206724) | Soil microbial communities from Loxahatchee National Wildlife Refuge, Florida, United States - Lox_Sample_1.5 | ecosystem: Environmental > Terrestrial > Soil > Wetlands | place: USA...
TGCTCGACGATCATCACCGACGCGGCCGGCACGTCCACGCCCACCTCGATCACCGTGGTGGCCACCAGGACCCGCAGCTCCCCGGAGCGGAACCGCTCCATGATCGCCTGCTTCTCCTCGGCCTTCATGCGGCCGTGGACCAGCCCCACCGCCTGGCCGGCGAAGACGCGGGCCAGCTCCTCGGCCCCGGAGGTGGCATCGGCCAGGTCGCTCTTCTCGCTCTCCTCCACCAGCGGGTAGACGACGAAGACCTGCTGCCCGCGCTCGAGCTCGCCCCGGGCCAGATCGTAGGCCGCCTTGCGCTGCGAGTCGCCGAACAGGCGGGTCTCCACCGGGGTCCGGCCCGGCGGCAGCTCGTCGATGGTGGAGTGGTCGAGGTCGCCGTAGAAGGCCAGGGCCAGGGTGCGGGGGATGGGGGTCGCGGTCATGACCAGGACGTCCGGCCGCTGCCCCTTCTCCATGAGCCCGGCCCGCTGCAGCACGCCGAAGCGGTGCTGCTCGTCCACCACCACCAGGCCCAGCCCCGGGAAGGCCACGTCCTCCTCGAGGAGCGCGTGGGTGCCCACGGCGATGCGGGCCCGCCCCTCGGCCACCGCCGCCCGCGCCTGGCGCTGCTCCTTGCCGCGGGCCGCGGCGCCGATCCGCGCCAGCCCCACCCCGCTCCCCAGAAGCCAGCGCCCCAGGGTGCGGGCGTGCTGGTCGGCCAGGATCTCGGTGGGCACCATCAGCGCCGCCTGGTGGCCGGAGCCCACCGCCAGCATCATGGCCGCGAAGGCCACCGCGGTCTTGCCGCTGCCCACGTCGCCCTGGAGGAGCCGGTGCATGGGGATCGGCCGGGCCATGTCGGCGGCGATCTCGCGGAGCACCCGCTCCTGGGCGCGGGTGAGCGCGAAGGGGAGCGGCGCCACCGCCCGGGCCAACGCCGCCGGCGAGGTGTCGAAGGCGATGCCCGGCGCGGCCTTCACCCCCCGCCGGCGGCGCGCCAGGAGGAGCTGCAGGAAGAAGAGCTCCTCGAAGATCAGCCGTCGGAAGGCGGGCGTGGCCCGGGCCGCCGCCAGGAGCGGGTCGGTGCCGGGCGGCGGGAAGTGGGCCTCCCGCAGGGCCAGGCCGCGGCCGAGCAGGCTGCGCCGCGTCCGGACCGCGGGCGGGAGGTCGTCGACGGCCAGCGGGGCCAGCTCGTCGCAGAGCCGCTTCATCAGCTTGCGCAGGGCCGGGTGCTGATGGTCGGCCGGGCCGGGGTAGACCGGGACCACCCTCCCGAAGTTGGCCGAGTCTCCCGGCTGCACCTTCTCCACCTCGGGCTGGCTCATCTGCCGGCGGCCGCCCGGACCCTCGGTCACCTTGCCCGAGGCGAGCAGCGAGTCCCCGGCGGCGAAGCCCCTGAGCCGCCAGGGGGGCGGGTTGAAGAAGACCAGCTGCAGCGAGGCCGGTCCGCGCTCGGGGCCGGCCTCGGCGATGGTCACCTTGAGGATGGGCCGCCCGCTCCGCATCCGCTGGGTGCGGACCGCGGTCACCTGCCCCAGCACGCTGGCCTCGTCCCCGAGGGCCAGGTCGCGGATGCGGCGGGTGGCGGTCCGGTCCTGGTAGGCGCGGGGCCAGAACTCCAGCGCCTCCTCCACCGTGGCGTGGCCGCGCTCCTCGAGGAGGGCCCGGGGGGCGGGATGGGTCCGGGGCAGGTCGGCGAGCGGGCCCCGGAGCAGGCGGCGCCGCCGGGCCCGCTCGGCCGGAGCGGACGCGTCGGGCAGCGCCCGCCAGGCCTGCTCGGGCTCGGCGCCGCCGGGCGCGGGCGGCGGGGAGGAAGGGCCTCCCCGGGCCGGAGGCGGCGCGTCGCCCGGCGGCGGGGCGCGCCTCTCGGCCTCGGGCACGCGGGGGACGCGGGCCCTGCGCGCCGCCTCGCGCAGCTCGGGGGGCAGGGGCAGGAGCGCGCCCAGGTCGGCCGCCAGGTGCGCCACCGCCTGCCGCCGCGCCGGCGGGGGCGCGGCGTCGAAGGCCTCGGCGTCGGCCACCAGCCGGCGCAGCGCCGGCGTGTCGGCCGCCCCCAGGGCTCGGGCCCTGGCCACCGCCCCGCGGACCGTCTCGGCGAACCCGGCCAGGCGCTCGGCGCCGGCGAAGCCGTCCCGCACCGCGAAGCGGAGCGGGGCGAGGAGCACCTCCAGGGCGCGGGCGGCGCCGGTCGGATCGGCCTGGCCGGGCGCCGGCGCGGCCGGCGGCCTCTCTCCCCCGGGTCCCACGGAGACGAGGCTACGCGCCCGGTCCGACGTCGGCGTCGAGGTCGGCCGGTAGCTCCTCCTCGACGAAGTCGACGGAGATGATCTCGTACTGGCGCTGGCCACCGGGCGTGCGCACCGCCACCGAGTCCCCCTCGCTGCGGCCGATGAGGGCCCGGGCGATGGGGCTGGTCACCGAGATCTTCCCCTGCTTGAGATCGGCCTCGAGCTCCCCGACGATCCGGTACTTCACCTGGTCGCCCGAGTCCGCGTCCTCGAGGTGCACGGTGGCCCCGAACACCACCCGGTCGCCGGCGTGCTTGGTGACGTCGATGACCTCGGCGCTGGCGATCCAGTGCTCCACCTGGGCGATACGTCCCTCGACGTGGCCCTGCTTCTCCTTGGCGGCGTGGTACTCGGCGTTCTCGGACAGGTCGCCGTGCGAGCGCGCCTCGGCGATCTCGCGCACGATCTTGGGGCGCTCCACGCCCTTGAGGCGCTTGAGCTCCCCCTTGAGCCGGAGCAGGCCGCTCTTCGTCATGGGCACGCGATCGGACACGGGGCGGACCTCCACAAAAGCACCGCGGCCAGCCCGGGCTACCGGGTGGCCGCGCCCCTCCATGAGTAGAGCCCCCGGGGGGCAAAGTCAACGGCCGAGGGCGTGGTACTCCTGGATCGACCGCACGGCGGGAGGCGCGCCCCGCATCGTCTCCATCGCCTCGACGGCCGCCCGCGCCCCCGTCAGGGTCGTGAAGTAGGGCAGCCGCTTCATCAGGGTCTCGCGCCGGATGGAGTAGCTGTCGGCGATCTCCTGCTTGCCGGCGGTGGTGTTCACCACCAGGTGGACGTCCCCGTCGATGATCCGGTCCACGCAGGAGGGGCGCCCCTCCTTGACCTTCCGCACCGGGGTGGAGGGGATGCCCCTCCGGGCGAGGAAGGCGCTCGTTCCCGAGGTGGCCAGCACCTCGAAGCCGAGGGCCACCAGCCGGCGGGCGATCTCCGCCGCCGCCTCCTTGTCCGCGTCCTTCACCGACACGAAGGCCCGCTGGCCCGGCCCGCCCAGGGGCAGGGTGTTGCCGGCCGCCGACTGGGCCTTGAGAAAGGCGGTGGGGAAGTCCCCGGCCACGCCCATGACCTCGCCGGTCGACTTCATCTCCGGCCCGAGCACGGTGTCCACTCCGCGGAACCTGGCGAAGGGGAAGACCGCTTCCTTCACCGAGACGTAGCGCGGCCTGAGCTTCCGCACCGCCCCGGCCTCCTCCAGCGTCTTGCCCACCATGCACAGCGCCCCGGCCTTGGCCAGCGGGAGCCCGGTGGCCTTGCCCACGAAGGGGACGGTCCGGCTGGCGCGGGGGTTCACCTCCAGGACGTAGATGTCCTTCCCCTGGATGGCGAACTGGACGTTCATGAGCCCCACCACCCCCAGCTCCCTGGCCATGGCCTCCGACTGGAGCTCGATCTCGGCCACCACCTCCGGCGCCAGGGAGTGAGGAGGCAGGGAGCAGGCCGAGTCGCCCGAGTGGATGCCGGCCTCCTCGATGTGCTCCATGACCCCGCCGATGACCACGCCCCGGCCATCCGAGACCACGTCCACGTCCACCTCGGAGGCGTCGCGCAGGAAGCGGTCGACCAGCACCGGGCGCTCGTTGGAGGCCTGGACCGCCTCGCGGAGGTAGATCTCCAGGTCGGCGTCGTCGTAGACCACCTCCATGGCCCGGCCGCCCAGGACGTAGGAGGGGCGCACCATCACCGGGTAGCCGATGCGGTGGGCCGCGGCGAAGGCCTCGCCCGGGCTCCGGGCCACGCCGTTCTGGGGCTGCCGGAGCCCCAGCTTCTCGATGAGCGCCGCGAAGCGCTCCCGGTCCTCGGCCCGGTCGATGGCGTCGGGCGTGGTCCCGAAGATGGGGACCCCCAGCTCGGAGAGGGGCACCGCCAGCTTGAGCGGCGTCTGCCCGCCGTACTGGACGATGAGCCCGTCGGGCCTCTCCACCTGGACGATCTCCAGGACGTCCTCGAGGGTGAGCGGCTCGAAGTAGAGCCGATCGGAGGTGTCGTAGTCGGTGGAGACCGTCTCCGGGTTGCAGTTGACCATGATGGTCTCGAACCCGGCCTGGGAGAGGGCGAAGGAGGCGTGCACGCAGCAGTAGTCGAACTCGATCCCCTGCCCGATCCGGTTTGGCCCGCCCCCCAAGATCATCACCTTGGGGCGGTCGCTGGGCCTCGCCTCGCACTCCTCCTCGTAGGTCGAGTAGAGGTAGGGCGTGAAGGCCTCGAACTCGGCCGCGCAGGTGTCCACCCGCTTGAACACCGGGTGCACGCCGGCAGCCCAGCGGGCGTCCCGCACCGCCTTCTCGGTGGTCCCGGTGAGCTGCGCCAGGCGCCGGTCGGAGAAACCCATCCGCTTCACCGCGCGGATCGCCCCCGCCTCGCCGGGGAGCCCGACGGCCAGGGTCTCCTCGGTCCGGACCAGCTCCTCGATCTGGCGCAGGAACCAGGGGTCGATGGCGGTGAGCCGGTACAGCTCGTCCACCGAGAGGCGGGCCCGGAACGCCTCCGCCACCCAGAACAGCCTCAGGGCCCGCGGCACCCGCGCCTCGGCCCGGATCCGCTCCAGCTCGGCGGGGGTGTAGGGGTCGCCGGGCTGCTTGCGCAGCGGCGACTCCAGGCCAGCCCGATCGATCTCCAGGCCGCGGATGGCCTTCTGCAAGCTCTCCTGGAAGGTCCGGCCGATGGCCATCACCTCGCCCACCGACTTCATCTGGGTGGTGAGGGTGTCGTCCGCCCCCTTGAACTTCTCGAAGGCGAAGCGGGGGACCTTGGTCACCACGTAGTCGATGGTGGGCTCGAAGGAGGCCGGGGTGTAGCGGGTGATGTCGTTCTTCAGCTCGTCCAGGGTGTAGCCCACCGCCAGCTTGGCGGCGATCTTGGCGATGGGGAAGCCGGTGGCCTTGGAGGCGAGGGCCGAGGAGCGCGACACCCGCGGGTTCATCTCGATGACCACCATCCGGCCGGTGCCGGGGTGGACGCCGAACTGGATGTTGGATCCGCCCGTCTCCACCCCGATCTCGCGGATGATGCGGATGGCCGCGTCGCGCATCCGCTGGTACTCCTTGTCGGTCAGCGTCTGGGCAGGGGCCACGGTGATGGAGTCGCCGGTGTGCACGCCCATCGGGTCGAGGTTCTCGATGGAGCAGATGATGACCACGTTGTCGTTGCGGTCGCGCATCACCTCCAGCTCGTACTCCTTCCACCCGATGATCGACTCCTCGCACAGGATGGTGTGGGTGGGCGAGAGGGAGAGCGCCCCGCGGGCCAGCGGCTCGAACTCGGCCAGGTTGTAGGCCACCCCGCCGCCCTCGCCCCCCATGGTGAAGCTGGGCCGGATGATGACCGGGAAGCCGATCTGCCGGGCGATGTCCCGCGCCTCCTCCCAGCTCCTGGCGTAGCCGCTCCGGGGCAGCTCCACCCCCACCCGCTCCATGGCCTCCTTGAAGAGCAGCCGGTCCTCGGCCTTCTCGATGGCCTCGAGCTGCGCGCCGATCAGCCCCACCCCGTGGCGCGCGAGAGCCCCGTTCCGTGCCAGGGCGACCGCCAGGTTCAGCGCCGTCTGCCCGCCCAGGGTGGGGAGCAGGACATCCGGCTTCTCGCGCTCCAGGATGCTCTCCCCGACCTCCGGGGTGATGGGCTCGATGTAGGTCCGGTCGGCGAACCCGGGATCGGTCATGATGGTCGCCGGGTTGGAGTTGAGGAGCACGACCTCGTACCCCTCCTCCTTCAGCGCCTTGCAGGCCTGGGTGCCGGAGTAGTCGAACTCGCAGGCCTGCCCGATGACGATGGGTCCCGAGCCCACGATCATGATCTTCTTGATGTCCTGGCGGCGCGGCATGGGAGGCGGACCCTAACACACTCCTGGCGGCGCCCGCGCCCGACAGGCCTCCGGCGCCGCTTGGCCGCACCCGGCCCGCCCTCATCCGGGGAGCTTCGCGTCCGCCTCCTTCTCCCGGGCCGCCTGCACCGCCTCGAGCAGCTTGTGCATCCTCGGGAAGCGCCCCGAGAGCGCGGAGATCATCGACGCCGGGAAGGTCACCACCGTGGCGTCGGTGAGGGCCACCAGCGCCGAGGGCCGTCCGGCCCCGAGAACCCGGGCCTCGCCGAAGGTCGCGCCGCGCTCCAGCCGGGCGAACTCCCCGCCGCCGGCCCGCGCCGAGGCGCTGCCCTCGAGGATGAGGAGGAAGGTCTCGTCCCTCTCACCGGAGACGAGCTCTCCCGCCTGGTGGTCGATCACCTGGGCGAGCTGGAGGAGGTCGTGCAGGGACTCGGGGTCGAGCCCCCGGAACAGGGAGCTCGACTTCACGAAGGCGGTGGCGGCGAGGTCTTCCAGGACCTCCCGGGGCGCGCTGGCCATGCAGCCGAAAGCTAGCATAAGCTCCCCACGCTGATGCACCCGATCCTGTGCCTCGCGACCGCGCTCGCCCTCGGCCAGGCCGAGCCCGCCGAGCCCCCCGCGGACGCGGCGCCACCCGCGGCCGAGGAGCAGCAGGCCGCGCCGCCGGCGGCCCCGGCCGAGGCGCCGGCCGCTCCCCCGGTGGAGCGGCCCCATCCCCGCCCCCGCCCCGCCCCCTCTGCCTCGGCCCAGGCGCCGGGGGAGGCCGCCCCCGCCCCGACCTCTGCCCCGGCGTCCGGCCAGCGCCCGGGCGAGGCCGAGAAGGCCCAGGTGGCCCGCGCCGCGCTGGCCTTCCTAGACGCCCTGCTGCAGGGCGACGCCCGGAAGCTCGCGGCCGCCGGCGCGGACCGCTTCAGCTTCGACGGCGACGTCCGCAGCGGCCGCGACCAGGTGGAGCGCGCCTGGAAGGAGCTGCTCGCCTCCCGGGCCCCGGCGGATCGCGGCGTCCTGCTCGACCTGGAGCTCCTGCCGGCGGCCGACGCCGTGGCCCGGCTCGGCCCCCCGCCCCCCCGCGTGGCGGCGCTGGCCACCGCCCGCGGCGGCTGGGTGGCCCTGGCCAACGTCTCCCGCCGGCCGGTGCTGCTGTTCCTGGCGCGCGAGGGGCAGCGCTGGGCGGTGGCGGGAATGGAGTGACCACACACCGTTCCGCTTGAACGCCCCCGCGCCGGCGTGCCAGCATCCAGGCTCGCGCCGCCCCCAGGGAGGAACCATGAGCCCCGCCGCCCTCCACCCCCTCGCCCAGGCCGCCAACGACGTCCTCGCCCGCGAGGCGCCGGTCCTGCTCGGCCTCCTCTCCGAGCGTGGCAAGCGCTTCTTCTTCCCGGCCAAGGGCATCCTGGCACAGTCGGCGGAGGCGAGGCAGAAGGCCAAGGTAGCCAACGCGTCGATCGGCATCGCCACGGAGGGCGGCTCCCCGATGCACCTGGCCTGCCTGGCCCGGTACTTCACCGGCCTCACCCCCTCGGAGATCTTCGACTACGCCCCGAGCTACGGGAAGCCGGAGGTCCGCCAGGCCTGGGCCAAGAAGCAGCGCGCCCAGACGCCGTCCCTGGGGGACCACCTCATCTCCAACCCGGTGGTCACCAACGCCCTCACCCACGGCATCGGCCTGGTCGGCGACCTCTTCCTCGATCCGGGCGACCCGGTGGTGACGCCGGACCTGCTCTGGGAGAACTACAACCTGTCCTGGGAGACGCGCCTGGGCGCGGTCTTCCACACCTTCCCCTTCTTCGACGAGCGGCTCACCCGGTTCAACGTGCAGGCCTTCGAGGCGGCGCTGGCCGCGCACCGCGGCCGGAAGGTGGTCGTCTCCCTCAACTTCCCCAACAACCCCTCCGGCTACACGCCCACCGTGGCCGAGGCCGAGGCCATCGCCCGCACCCTGACCGCCGAGGCAGAGCGCGGTACGCGCCTGGTGGTCTGCATCGACGACGCCTACTACGGCATGGTCTACGACGACGCCTGCTCGACCGAGTCGATCTTCGGGCGGCTGGCGCGGGCCTCCGACAACCTCCTCGCCGTCAAGGTGGACGGCGCCACCAAGGAGGAGTTCGTCTGGGGGCTCCGGGTCGGCTTCATCACCTTCGGGGTCAGGAACGGGACCGCCGCGGCCTACAAGGCGCTGGAGGACAAGACCGCCGGCCTCATCCGCGCCTACGTCTCCAACATCTCCAACCCGGGGCAGACGGTGGTGATGAAGGCCCTCGCCGATCCCGACTTCAAGCCGCAGCAGGCGGAGAAGGTGGCCACCCTCCGCGGCCGCGCCAAGGTGACCGCCGTCGAGTGCCGGCGCCCCGAGTACGCCGACTGCTGGGACGTGTACCCCTTCAACTCCGGCTACTTCATGTGCCTGCGGGTCAAGGGCGCCGACGCCGAGGCGGTGCGGGTACGGCTGCTCGACGAGCACGGCGTGGGCACCATCGCCCTGGGCCGCACCGACCTGCGGATCGCCTTCTCCTGCCTGGCCGAGGCCCAGATCCCCGGCGTCTTCGCCTCCGCGGCCAAGGCGGTGCGCGCGGTCCGCGGGTCCTAGGCGGCTAGCGCCCCAGCTTGCGGGCCAGCCCGAGGACCACGTTGGGCGGGACGAAGGCCGAGACGTCGCCCCCGAAGCGCGCCACCTCGCGCACCAGCCGCGCCGAGACGAAGAAGTAGTCCTCGCCGGTCATCACGAACACCGACTCGAAGTCCGGGTCCAGCTTCCGGTTCATGTTGGCGAGCATGAACTCGTACTCGAAGTCGCTGGCCGCGCGCAGGCCGCGCAGCACCGTGTGGATCCCCTTGTTCCGGGCGTAGTCCACGAGGAGCCCGTCGAAGGCGTCCACCTCGACCCGCGGGTCCGTGCCCACCGCCTCGGCGATGAGCTGCCGGCGCTCGGCCGCGGTGAAGAGCGGCGCCTTGTCGAGGTTGTTGGCCACCGCCACCACCAGCCGGTCGAAGACGTGCAGGCCGCGCTGGATGATGGCCAGGTGACCGTTGGTCGGGGGATCGAACGAGCCGGGGTAGATGGCGGCGCGGGCCATGGAGGCGGCAGTATCACTCACTCCCGGCGGTAGATCGAGATCCCCGTGCCGCCGTAGGCGCGGCGATCCTCGAGCCCCAGCGCCCCGAACCGGTCGGCCGGCGGCCGCCGGGCGTCGTGCTCCGCCACCACCCGGGCGCCGGCCCGGAGCAGCCCGCCCAGGAGCGCCAGCACGCCCTCGGGCCCGTCGGCGTAGGGCGGATCGGCGAAGGCCAGCGCGAAGCCGCCGCGCCCCACCCGCGCGAGCCCCTCCGGCAGCTGGGCGCAGAGGAGCTCCACCCGCCCCTCCATCCCGCAGGCCCGGGCGTTCCGGCGCAGCGCGTCGAGCGCCTTCCGGTCGCGCTCCACGCACAGGGCCCGCCCGCAGCCGCGCGACAGCGCCTCCAGCGCCAGGGCGCCGCTGCCCGCGTACAGGTCGAGGACCTCCCCGCCCTCGAAGAACTGGCCGAGGATGTTCATGACCGCGCCGCGCACCTTGTCGCTGGTCGGCCGGGTGCCCAGCCCGCGGGGCACGAGCAGGTGGCGGCCGCGCGCGGTCCCGGCGATGATCCGGCTCACGCCTCTTCCCCGGCCAGCCGACGCTCCAGCGAGCGGGCCACCGCCACCGCGCTCCCCTCGGCGCCGAGGGCCTCGACGAACTCGCCCGCCTCCACGAAGGCGCGCGCCTCGAGCCGGTCGGCCTCCTCCGCGCCCAGGATCGCCGCGGCCCGGGCCCGCCAGCGCGAGCGCCGCTCGGCCAGCGCCTCGCCGCCCGTCGCCGGCAGGGGCGCCCCGCTGGCCCGGGCGGCCGCCCCGCCGTCCTCGCAGCCGCGCAGGCCGGAGAGCCGCAGCCCCGCCAGGAGCGCCGGGGTGACAGGGCCGCGCCGCAGGAGCGGCAACCCGCCGAGCGCCTCCTGCAGCCGCTCCAGGGCCGCGACCTGGGCCCTCGCGCCCTCGGCGTCCTCGGGCGCCGGGAGGCGCACGCTGGCCGCGTCGGCCGACAGCCCCCGCCGCGCGAGCTCCTCCACGAGCGACACCGCGCGGCGCAGCCCTCCGCCCTCGCCGACCAGTGGCAGCACCACGTCCAGGCACAGGCCGCGCTCCTGCGCCGGCCCGGCCACCTCCCGGAGCACCCGGGCCCGGTCCGGCGGCGCGACCCGGGAGGAGTCGAAGGCCAGGTGGGTCAGCCCGGCCTCGACGAGCCGCCACACCTCCTGGGCGGCCCGGTCCAGCGCGGGTGCCCCCTCGCCCTCCAGCGCCACCTCGGCCGAGAGGAAGAGCGGCAGGGCCGCGGCGATCTCGTCGGCGGTGCGGGTCACCCGCTCGAACCAGGGCTCGGGCGCCACCCCGGCGGGCAGCGCCAGGCCGATGGCCGAGTGCAGCACCTTGGCCGCCACCAGCGCCGCCCGGACCACGTCCGGCGTCGAGGCCTCGACCGAGGGCAGCCGGTAGCCCGGCGCCGCCTCGAGGAGCTCGGCCAGCGAGAGCGGGCAGGCATCGCTGCGGGGCGGGAGCCGCCCCACTACGCTCGCCGGGCGGAACGCGAGGACGCGCGACAGCACACGGGCGGTATAGCACGGCCGGGGAGCCAGGTCGGCTTCCCGCCGGCCCACGCCCGCGGTCCCTCTCGCGTCACCGACGGGTGTCGGGGCCGGGCCCGGGGAGCGGCGCCGGCCGGCCGCGCGCGCTCAGTGCTTCAGGTCGTAGGCGTGGGCGTACTCGCTCGACTCGATCTGCAGGGTGGTGTGGTGGATGCCGTGGACGAGCGAGAGCTCCCTCTTGACCGCCTCCAGGATGGCGTCGTTGCGCGGCCCCATCTCGTCCGGGTGCACCACCAGGTGTGCCGAGAGCGCGTGGAGCCCGCTGGAGATGGTCCAGACGTGCAGGTCGTGGACGGCCAGCACCCCTTGACAGCCGGCCATGCACCGCGAGACCGAGGCCACGTCGATGTGGCGCGGCACCGACTCCATGAGGATGTCGGTGATCTCCAGGACCAGGCGCGAGGCGCCCCAGAGGATGAGCGCGGCGATGCCCAGGGAGAGGGCCGGGTCGAGCCAGGTCAGGCCGCCCCACAGCGCCATCGCCCCCGCCGCCAGCAGGATGGCCACCGAGGAGACCGTGTCGGAGAGGACGTGCAGCAGGGCGGTGCGGGCGTTGAGCGAGCGCTCGCGGTGCAGCACCCCCAGGATGGCCAGGTTGGCGAGGAGGCCGATCGCCGCCACCCCCGCCATGAGGCCCAGGGCGATCGCCGGCCCGGGGTGGCGCAGCCGGTCCACCGCCTGCCAGGCGATCCAGGTGGCCAGCAGGAACAGCGCGCCCACGTTGATCTGCGCGGCCAGCACCTCGGCCCGGCGGTAGCCGAAGGTCCGCTTGTCGTCGGGCGGCCGGCCCGAAAGCCAGGCCGCGACCAGGGCCAGCCCCAGCGCGGCCGCGTCGGCGAGCATGTGGCCGGCGTCGGAGATGAGCGCCAGCGAGCCGGAGAGGCCCCCCCCCACCGCCTCGGCCACCATGATGGCCACGGTGAGGCCGAGCGAGACCGCCAGCCGGCGAACGCTCGTCCCAGGCCCTACCCCGGCCCCGGCCGGCGCGCCGACCTCGTGCGAGTGCCCGTGCGACATTCCGCTTGAACCTCCCTCGCACTCTACTCCATGCTCCACGGCTCCGGCATGGACCGGCCCGGGGGTCATGGGCGACGGCGTGGAGAGGACGACGCACTACGCGGCGGGGCGCGACGGCACCCGGATCCACTGGACCGAGATGGGCCAGGGGTCGCCGGCGGTGGTCCTCTGCGACGGGATCGGCTGCGCCGGCTTCGTCTGGCGCCACCTCGAGCCGGCCCTGGCCCGAGGCCACCGCGTCATCCACTGGAACTACCGGGGGCACGGGCGCAGCGCCGTCCCCCGCGACGCCTACCGGGTGACCCTCGACGATTGCGTCGAGGACCTCCTCTCGGTGCTCGACGCCGCCGGGGAGTCGAGCGCGGTCCTGGCCGGCCACTCCATGGGGGTGCAGGTCTCCCTGGAGGCGCACCGCCGCGCCCCGGGCCGCGTCGAGGCGCTGCTCCTCCTGTGCGGGGCGCCCGGCCACCCGCTCGACACCTTCCACGGCTCGTCGGCCCTCAAGCTCGCCTTCCCCTTCGCCCGCAACGCCGTCGAGAGGCACCCCGCCCTGGCCCGGCTGGTCTTCCGGGCGGTGGTCCCCACCGACTTCGCCGTGGAGCTGGCCCTGGCGCACGAGGTGAACCGCGCCCGCGTCGATCGGCCCGACCTCTCCCGCTACTTCGAGGATCTCTCGTCCGTCGATCCGCTCCTCTTCGTGCGGATGCTGGCCTCGGCCGGCGACACCGACAGCTCCGACCACCTCCCCGCGGTGGACGTGCCCACCCTGATCGTGGCCGGAGGCAAGGACACCTTCACCCCGGTCCGGCTCTCCCAGGAGATGCACGGCCAGATCGAGGGAAGCGAGCTGGTGGTGGTGCCCCAGGGCACCCACGTCACGCCCCTCGAGTTCCCCGCGGCGGTGGCGCGCCACGTCCGCGGCTTCCTCTCCCGCCACCTCCCGCGCCAGGGGGCCCGCCCGGCCGCGCCCGGCAGGCGCCCCCGGCGCACCGCCATCCCCCGGCCGCGGCGTCCGGCCGGGAGGAGACAGGCGTGAGCGTCCAGCTCCGGCCGCGCCTTGCCCGCGCCGCGGCCCTGGCGCTGCTTTGCGCCCGGGCCGCGCCTGCCGCGGCGCAGCCCTACGACCCCGCCTACCACTGGCGGACCCTCGAGACCCCCCACTTCCGCATCCACTTCCACCAGGGGGAGGAGGACCTCGCCCGCCGGGTGGCCGCCACGGCCGAGCGCGCCCACGCGGTGCTCTCGCCGCTGCTCGGCTACTCGCCTTCCTCCGGGACCGAGGTGGTCCTCTCCGACGACTCCGACCTGGCCAACGGCCTGACCACGCCGTTGCCCTACGACACCA
>Ga0335071_10005531_pt1 | contig 13109 bp, 9 predicted proteins | sample Lox_Sample_15_FD_206724 | JGI IMG/M metagenome (GOLD analysis project Ga0335071, IMG submission 206724) | Soil microbial communities from Loxahatchee National Wildlife Refuge, Florida, United States - Lox_Sample_1.5 | ecosystem: Environmental > Terrestrial > Soil > Wetlands | place: USA: Florida...
CCAGAGTTCGGAGTACGCCACCTGCCACAACAGGAAATTGCTCAGGCGTAATTCCCCACTCGTTCGAATCAGCAAGTCGGGGTCGGGCAGTTCGCGCGTATAAAGGTGGTCGGCCAGCGCCGCCTCATCCACTGTCGTCGTTCCGTTATGATGGGACTTGGCGAGCAACGAATTCACCGCGTCCACCAATTCGGCGCGTCCGCCGTAGTTTAGCGCCAAAACCAGACGCAGTCCGGTATTCTGCCGCGTCTCGTTGAGCGCCACTTCCAGGTCCTGCACCACGGGGTTCGGGAGTTCCTGAATTCTACCGATGACCGCAAGTCGAATGTTCTGCTCGTTAAGCTCACGGATCTCTTTCTTCAGGTATTCGCGCAGCAACCCCATAAGGAGCTTCACTTCAGTATGCGGCCGCTTCCAGTTCTCCACCGAGAATGCATAGAGCGTTAGACATGGGATGTGCAGCTCGGCGCAAGCTTCGACGGCGTGGCGCACGGCCCGGATTCCCGCCCGGTGTCCGGCAATCCGCGGCAAATGGCGCCGCTTCGCCCAACGTCCGTTGCCATCCATGATGATGGCGATGTGGCGGGGCAGGCGGTCGAGATCGAGCTGTTTCAGGAGGTCGGGTCCGACAGGTTCTGTCTTCACGGGGCCTTACCTTGCACTCCTCTCCCAGCAAACAGAAACCGTAGCACACCCCTATGGTTCCCGCAAGCAAAGGGGGGGTGGCATGGCCGTCCCCGGCCATGCCGGAGTGCGACGGTGCCGCCCTGTATCGTACGGGCGTGCCGTGGCGCGCCCTTGGGCACGCCATGGCGTGCCCGTACAAACCCGTACAAACCGTGGGCGCAGCGCGCCTAATCTCCTTCACGGGCGAGACGCCCGGGCCACGGCCTTCACGCCCGGGCCTGTGAACCGTTGCGTACGTACTTCCAGCGCTGAGAGCGTACCCGGAGGAATTCCACCGCCTCTTCGTAGAGCCGCTTCCGTTCGTGGCCGTCCCACAGGGCCTTCTTGACGATGCGCCACGCCACCCGCGGGCGCAGGTAGTACGCGTCGTAGAACCGGTTCATTCCCGCCATCATGTCTTCCAGGGTCAAGCCGGGGTAGGTGAGGTGCGGCAATTGGTATCCGCCGTCATCGGCGCGGGTTTCTGAAGCCAGGTGGCCGTTCTTCGCCGCCCACTCGTAAAGCTCCGTGCCAGGGTAAGCGTGGGCCACAGAGACTTGCAACGTCTCTGGGTCCAATTCCTTCGCGTATTCAATAGTCCGCGCGATCGTCTCCTTGGTTTCACCCGGCAAGCCGATAATGAAATCCGCGTGCACAAGCAGGCCAACCTTCTTGCAGTTCTTGACGAAGGTGCGGCCCATTTCCGGCGTGGCGCCTTTCTTGATGTTCTTCAGAATCTGCGCGTCGCCCGATTCAAATCCCACGATCAACAGGCGGCAACCGGCATCGGCCATCGCCTTCAGAGTGTCGTAATCGCCGTGCGTGCGCGCGGTGGCGGACCAGCGGAATCCCAGCGGCTTCAGCTTCGCACAAAGTTCCAGCACCCGGTCCTTGCGGATGTTGAACGTGTCGTCGTCGAAGAAGAACTCCTTGGCCTGAGGAAACAGTTGCATCGCTTGGCGGAACTCCGTCGCGACGTTGTCGGCCGAGCGTACGCGCCACGCGTGCCCCGACAACGTCTGGGGCCAATGACAGAAGGTGCAAAGCGCGGGGCAGCCGCGGCTCGAATAGAAGGAGACGAAAGGATGGAGCAGGAAGGGGACGTTGTAGTTTTCGATTTTGAGGTCGCGTTTGTAGACCTCGGTGGCAAAGGGCAACGCGTCCAGCTCGGCAGTTTGCAGCAAGGGGCGCGCCGGAATGTGGACCGCTTTCTCTTCCCGCAGATAGCTGACTCCGCTGATTTGCTCCAGCGGTTTGCCCTGAGCGAACTCAACCACGGGGTAATCGAATTCCCCGCGCACGACGAAGTCGATGTCCGCGCTGGCACGCAGGCACTCTTCCGACCGCGTCTGAACGTCGGGACCAACGAAAGCGATCTTCAGGTCGGGTTTCAATTCTTTGATGCGGCGCACGATGCGCAGATCGCTCTCGAAACCGACCGTCGAAGTGAAGAGAACGAGGAAGTCATAATCGCTGGCGATGCGAATGGTTTCGGCTTGCGTGACCTTGGCCGGGGGCGCATCCAGCAGTCGGCTACCCGGCAACATGCCCGCCGGGTAGGTGAGCCACACGGGATACCAGAAGGAAGAGATTTCGCGCGTGGCCGGCCAGCGCGACCCGGCTCCCCCATCAAAATTCTCAAAGCTGGGGGGATTTAGAAACAACGTCTTCATCACCGATGCCATACACACACCTCACTCGTACTACTAAGCTGTGGGGAACCGCGCTTCTCTTTTGGGGCCTCTTACCATGTTAAACGAAATCCGGCAGAAGACCAGCCAATAGCGCCGGGATATTGGTCCTGATCTTACTAGTCGCTGTGAGCCTGTCATCCGATCGGAACAAATCGCAACTTCACCCCGAACCCGGAACCCGGCGGACTGGCGGACCTGAGCACGTATGTCCCTTTGGGTGTCCTTCCTCTCGAAAACCCTCAGACCGGCATCCCGCTCATACTGCCCTCTGCCTAATGCCAATCGCCGCCTGCCGCCCTTCGGACTGGTCATTGCACTCCGAGGCGCTTAGGCGTAGGCTGACGACCGGCCCAAAAATCCTCCGCTCCATACGCGCTTGGGCAGGAGTAGCCAGGGTTTGTCAGGGATACGCAGCCGATGCAAGACGCGGGATGCGAGCGTCCCACGAAGGGAGAATTTCTTATGTCCAGCAATTCGCAATTAAGTCGTCGCAGTTTCTTGAAAAACGGTGTAACCAGCGCCGCAGGGCTGGCGGCGGCGAGCGGCATGGCTCGCCTGGCCCGGCCGGAACGAGTACTGGGGGCAAACGACCGCATTCGCGTCGCGGTGTGCGGGGTACATGGCCGAGGATTCAGCCACGTCACCTCCTTTGCGCATCTGCCCAACGTGGAAGTTGCCGCCCTGTGCGAGGTGGATGAAAACGTTTGGCGAAAGCGTCTGGCCGATATGGAAAAGCAGAACCTTCCCAAGCCGGCAATGTACTCCCCCGATGTGCGAAAGTTGTTGGACGACAAATCCATTGACGTCGTCTCCATTGCCACGCCGAATCACTGGCACAGCTTGATCGGAATCTGGGCTTGTCAGGCTGGTAAAGACGTGTACGTGGAGAAACCCTGCTCGCACAATTGGTGGGAAGGCCGCCAGCTTGTCGAGGCCGCCCGGAAATACAGTCGGGTGGTGCAGCATGGGACACAGAGCCGCTCCGCGCCTTCCGCCCGCGAGGCGATCCAGAAGGTCCACGATGGGCTGATTGGCGACGTTTACCTGGCGCGTGGCCTCTGCTTCAAATGGCGCGATACCATCGGGCGCGCCCAGCCTGAGGCAGTTCCGGCAGGCGTGCACTACGACCTCTGGACCGGCCCGGCGCCCCTGCGGCCCTTTACGCAAAACCGGTTCCATTACAAATGGCACTGGTTCTGGGATTTCGGTAACGGCGATCTGGGCAATCAGGGAGTCCACCAGTTGGACGTGGCGCGCTGGGGTTTGGGCGTGACGTTCCCGAATCGGATCTCCGCCATTGGTGGGCATTTTATGTTCGACGACGATCAGCAGACTCCCAACACCTTGAACTGCGCCTTCCAGTACGACTTGCCCGGCGGCAAGCGCAAGATGCTGGAGTTTGAAGTCCGCCACTGGATGACCGATCGGGAAGCGGAAATTGGCGGAGTGAAAATGGAAGGCGACAAGGGAGATCACAACTGCTACGGCGACATCTTCTTCGGCTCCAAGGGATACCTCGCGGTCGCCAATGAAGACATGGAGAATCCATATTTGTCCTGGTTGGGGAAGGAACAGACGCCGGGTCCGCGTCATGAGCCTGCGGGCGGCGATCACTTCGCCAACTTCATCGATTGCGTCCGCAGTCGCAAGCCAGAAAACCTCAACGCGCCCATCGAGGAAGGCCACATCTCGACGACGCACATGCATCTCGCCAACGCTTCCTACCGGCTGGGGCGAACCGTGAATTTCAATCCCGAGACGCAACAGGTGATTGGCGACCCGGAGGCCGAGGCGCTGCTCCGCGATGCCGACCGCGGCTATCGCGCGCCTTACACGGTGCCGGAGCAGGTCTGAACGATCCTCAAGAGCTGCGGGGGAGGGTGGCACGCCGCACACCCCTGCGGGGCTCTCCGACCACGCGGGCGGAGCGCGGCGGCGATTAAGGTAGAATGTCTCTTGCGTCCGAGCCGGCCGGGCAAAGTCGCAATTGCAACCATGCACATTCCGGACGGATATCTCAGTCCCTCAACCTGCGCCGTGCTTTACGGAGCCGCCGCGCCGTTCTGGTACATTGCCCTCCAGCGGCTGAAAAAGCTGTTGGCGACCCGGCTGATTCCGCTGCTGGCGATGATGGCGGCAATGAGTTTTGTTGTGATGATGTTTAACCTGCCTCTGCCGGGCGGCACCACGGGGCACGCCGTGGGAGTAGCCATCGCCGCGATTATCCTCGGTCCCTGGGCCGCGATGGTGGCCGTCTCCCTGGCTTTGGCGATCCAGGCTGTCTTCTTTGGCGATGGCGGCATCACCACGCTCGGCGCGAATTGCTTCAACATGGCCATCGTCGGCGCGCTCGCGGCCTATGCCGTCTATCGATTGCTCGCGGGCCGGGCAGCGCTCGCGGCGCCCCGCCGGGTGGTGGCCGCCGCCCTGGCTGGCTACGCGGCAATCAACGTCTCGGCACTGTGCGCGGCGGTGGAGTTTGGCATCCAGCCCATGTTCTTCAAGGACGCAAGCGGTGCGCCACTCTACGCTCCCTACCCTTTAAGTATCGCCATCCCAGCCATGATGATCGGCCATTTGACCTTTGCCGGATTGGCAGAGTCGGTGCTTTCCGCCGGCGTTGTAGCGTATTTTCAGCGTACAAATCTGGGGCTGCTGAAAATTACTGCGCCGGGAGCACCATCGGACACAGCGGAAAGCGGGGGCGAGCCCCGCCCGAGCCTGCGCCCACTGTGGCTTGCGTTAGGTCTGCTGCTGATGCTGACGCCGCTCGGGATATTGGCCGGTGGCGCGGCCTGGGGGGAATGGGGAGCGAGGGATTTTTCCGATCCCCAACTGCGCGCCCAAATTGCCGCGGCATCGCGGGACGTTGCCCCTCCCGTGCGGTCGCCCGAAGGACTCGAACGCCTGAGCACCCTATGGACCGCACCTTTTCCCCAGTATGCGCCGGCGTTCATCCGTCGGCCCGCCGTTGGCTACGCGCTTTCGGGTATGTTTGGCGCTGGAATGCTTATCCTGATTGGCTTTGCGGCCGGCTGGTTATTCACCCGCCCGCGGAATCGACATGAACTTTCTTGAGCGCACTCTGGCCGGTTTTCTCGGCGCGCTGGAACATGCGCTGGAGGCGGAGGAACTGGCTCGCACGGGGGGATTGCTGCAGCGCATCGACCCGCGGGTGAAAGTGTTGGGCCTCGTCGCGTTGATCATCGCTACCGCCATGTCCCATCGCCTCGGCGTCATTGGCCTGCTCTTCGCTGCCGCGCTGTTCCTGGCGCTGGTGTCGCGCATTCCGCTCGCCACGCTGGCCAAGCGGGTCTGGATTCCGGTGCTGCTGTTCACTGGAGTGATTGCCGCGCCCGGGCCCTGCGTGGTTCCCGGCCAAGTGGTGGGGCACGTCCCGGCGCTTGGTTGGCCCGTCACCGCACAAGGCCTGTTGAGCGCGTCTTACCTGATGACGCGCGTAGAAACGGCCGCCACCTTTTCCGTGCTCCTCATCCTCTCCACACCCTGGAACCATGTTCTGAAGGCCCTGCGCGTGCTGCGCGTTCCCGTGGTGCTGGTAGTACTGCTGGGGATGGCCTACCGCTACGTGTTCCTGCTGATCGAGAACGCTCGCGACATGCTGGAAGCGCGCCGCAGCCGCATGGTGGGCGTGTTAACCGGAGCGGACCACCGGCGTTTGGCTGCTTCCAGCGTGGGCGTGCTGATGTCGAAAACCTTGCAGATGAGCAGCGACGTTTACGGCGCCATGCTCGCCCGAGGCTTTCACGGCGAAGTCTATCTGCTCGACGATTTTCACGCGCTGGCGCTCGATTGGGTTATGCTCGCTGTGTTTCTGACCGGCGCCGCCAGCGCTATCTATTTTGGATTTTAGATTTGCGATTTCGGCTTCGGATACTTGCGACCAATCGTAGGTGTTAGGGAAATAATGGGATTGTTGCTTTAACCTTTAAACTTTGTCTTTTAGACTTTCGACCCTCGACCTTCGATTGTCGACTGCACTTTTGCCCTTTGCCTTTTGACTTTTGACTTGTACCTGGTTCCTATGCCCCTCTTCGAAATCCGCGATGTGACTTTCCGCTACCAACGCGTAACCGCCGTAGACCGTATTAGTCTCGCGATTGCTCCCGGCAAGCGCGTGGTGCTGCTGGGCGCCAACGGATCCGGCAAGTCCACGCTGTTGCGAATCCTCGACGGCCTGATCTTTCCCGACTCCGGCGAAGTGCAGTTCGATGGCGAGCGTCTTACCGAAGAGCGATTGCAGGACACCGGCTTTTCCCGCCGGTTCCGGCGCCGCGTGGGATTGGTGTTTCAGAACCCCGACGTGCAGTTGTTCTCTCCCACCGTGTTTGACGAAGTAGCGTTTGGCCCCTTGCAACTCCAGTGGCCGAAAGCCAAAGTGCGCTCAGCCGTGGAAGAGATGCTGGAGACAATGAAGATCCCCCACCTCCGCGACCGCTCGCCCCACCACTTGTCGACAGGGGAGAAAAAACACGTCACGCTAGCTTCCGTGTTGGTGCTCGATCCTGAAGTTCTGCTGCTGGATGAGCCCACGGCTGCGCTCGACCCCGAGAGCGCCAGCCAAATCATTAACTTCCTGATTGGCTTGCGGGGCGGCGCCAAGACCGTGGTCACCAGCACGCACGACCTCGATATTGTCGAGGACATCGCGGATGAGTGCGTGGTCTTCCAAACCGGACGCGTCGCCGCTATCGGCACCCCGGCGGAAATTCTGCGCCAAACGTCATTGCTGGAGCAGACCCGTCTGGTGCACGCCCATCGCCACGTCCACGCCACCGGCGAAGCCCACTCGCACGCCCACCTGCATCCCCATAAGCAGGAGTAAAGCCGCCTCAGGAATCTCCGCATTGACCGCCTCGCGGCAAGGAACGGGTGTTCACCTTTTCTCGATTTGCCGGGCAATCAGGTGTATCTTGTGTGTCGATCCAAGAAGGCAAATCCCGTGTTGCCGTCCGCGCATTTCACTCCCATGTGATGAAGAAGGGCAAATGAATGCTCCACGATCCCAGTCACCTTCCGCCTCTGCCGGTGGCGGAAGAAATAAGGCTCTCTTCCAAAGATAGAACTATCCTGCAGAGATTGGCCGGAGAATTGGCCGCCATCGCCGCGCTGCCGGTGCAGGAGGAAAAAGCGCGGCTCTGGCAGAAGTTGAACGACCGCGAGCCCGAACGGCCCATGGTCTGGATCAACGAGATCTGCTGGCACGAGGTGGACGTTGACGGTGAGTTGACCTGCCGCACGGAGCACCCTTGGGCGCAGGAGCAGGAACAGGCTTTGCGGCGCACTCTGTATCAGTGGCGTCATCTCCCGGCGGACATGGTGGTGAGCGACTTCCTCACCTGCCCGCTGGCGATTCACTCCAGCGACTTCGGCATCATCGAGGACGTCGACATCGCCACCACCGATCCCCGGGCCGACGTGGTGTCTCGCCGTTTTCACATTCAGATCAAAGACTCCGCGGACCTCGAAAAGATCAAGATGCCGGTGGTCACCCACAACGAGTTGGCAACCGAACTCTATTACCAGGCGATGTGCGACGTGTACGGCAGCATCATGCCGGTCAAGAAGATGGGGCAGACGCACATTTGGTTCACCCCCTGGGACTACCTGATCCGGTGGTGGGGCGTGCAGGAGGCAATGCTGGATTTGGTGGAGCGGCCCGACTTGGTGCATGCGGCGGTGGAACGCATGGTGGATGCCTGGATGACCGAACTCGATCAGTTCGTCGCGCTAAACGTGCTGGCGCTTGATTGCAATAACACGCGCATCGGATCGGGCGGCTACGGGTACACCCAGTCGTTACCCGGAACTAACTTTGAACCGGGTTACGTCAAGCCGCACAACATGTGGGGCTGCTCGAACGCGCAAATCTTCTCCGACGTGTCGCCGGAGATGCACTGGGAGTTCGCCGTCAAGCACGATCTGCGCTGGCTCAAGCAGTGGGGCATGGTCTACTACGGCTGCTGTGAGCCGCTGGACCGGAAGATTGAAGTTCTGCGCCGGATTCCGAATCTGCGCAAGATTTCAGCCAGCTACTGGAACAACGTGGACCGCTTGGTGGAGCAGGTGGGCGGTGACTTCATCCTTAGTTACAAACCGACGCCCGCCATCTTTGCCCGCGATCACTGGCACCCGGACGGCGCGCGCCAGGAACTCCGGAATTTTCTCGCCAAGACCGCCGGCCGCTGCCACGTGGAACTGATCATGAAGGATATCTCCACCGTCCGATACGGGCCGAAGAAGCTCTGGGAGTGGGCACAGATCGCAATTGAGGTGGCGGAAGAGTTTGCGCGGTGACCGGTGGACTGGCTGATCCGGCCATAGAGTTGGGCGATCCCGAGTCGTCGCGGGGAACCAATCTGGAAGGGGAGATTGACGTCATGAGGCGCTGCTTCGCATTCGTTCTGGGAACATTGGTGTTCTGCACCGCCTGGTTATTGGTACCCGCTGCGACCGTGGACATGGCCAAACGCGCCCAAGACCTCAAGGATCTCAAATGGGGCATGTTCATCTGCTGGTCGTTCAGCACGTTCTCGGGCACGGAATGGACACCGGGAGTAAAGGACCTCGCGCTGTTTAGGGCGAAGGATGTAGACACCGACCAGTGGACACGCACCGCGCGGGACGCCGGCATGGGTTACATCCTATTTCTCACCAAGCACCACGATGGATTTTGTCTCTGGGACACGCAGACCACCAACCGCAAAGTCACCCAGGCCGCGCTCGGCCGCGACGTGCTTGCCGAGTTGAGGAACTCCTGCGACAAGTATGGAATCAAGCTGGCGCTCTATTTCTCCGAAGGGGAATGGGCATGGCCGGGCGGCGTCGAGGGGAAAGGTTGGAAAGACGGCGTCGGCAAGAATCCTGAAATGAAGAAAGCCCAATTGAAGGAACTACTCACCCGGTACGGCCCGGTTGAATTCGTCTGGTTCGATCACGCCGTGGGCGATGGCGGACTGAGCCATGCTGAAACGGTCGCCTTCTGCAAGAAACTCCAACCCGGCTGCTTCATTGGTTTCAATCACGGCGACCAGACAGGCGCGGATATTCGCCTCGGGGAATTGGGGCATTCCGCTCCGCTGCAAGACGAGGCCGGAGCCGGTCCGTACCGGGAAAGCGCGGCCGGCAATCATTACCTGCTGGCCGAGTTCACCTACCCCATCCTGCCGCCGCACGAGGGTGGGGCGATGTGGTTTTACTCGCTCCCTGCCCACGACCAGCTCTGTCTGCCCGCGGAAAAGCTCTACCAGGATTACCTCGGCGCGGTGAAGTACGGCAACATCTTCTCCCTTGACGTCGGCCCCGATTACAACGGCAAGCTGCGCGCCATCGATGTCGAAACCTTGCGGAAAGTCGGGGAGATGATTAGGAAATCCGCTCTCTAGCTGACGCCTGTAATGGACGCCGGCGCGCTCCCACGTGCGATGTCATGGGGCCGCCCCACGTCCGTCAATAGCCGCGTTTCTTATCTACCACGTTCAGAAGGGGCAGGCCGTTCACATAACGTCTCAGGTTCTCACAAAAAAGTTCCATGGTTCGCCGCGTCGAACCGGCAGACTGGGCGGAGCTGTGCGAGGTGATGAGGATATTGCCGGCGGTCCACAACGGATGGTCGGGCGGCAGCGGCTCAGGTTCGGTGGCGTCAAGTGCCGCACCGGCGATGCGGCGCTCCTTCAGCACCCGTACCAAAGCCCCATTGTCCACCAGCCAGCCGCGCGAGACGTTAATGAAGAAGGCGCTGGGCTTCATCAGGCCAAAGACTTCGTCGTTGAACATATGGTGAGTAATAGGAGTATGAGGCGCAGCGCTGACCAAGACGTCCACCTGCGGCACCATCTTGGGCAGCCATTCCGGCGAGTGGAGTTCCGCCACGAACGCCGGCTTGGGGACGGGCTTGGGGTCGGTGCCCAGGATGTGCATGTGAAAACCGTAGTGAGCGCGGTAGGCCGTGTCGGTGCCGATCCCGCCCATCCCCACGATCCCCATGGTGAGCCCGCTGATTTCGCCGAGCCCGTCCAAAGCGTTCCAGCGGCGTTCGCGGGTTTGGAATGTGTATTCGTTCAAACGGCGGGACAGCATGATGAGCATGCCAATCACCGTTTCCGAAATCGTGGGCGAATACATGCGCTGCATGTTGGTGAGCACCACGGGGCTGTCGACCAGCTCAGGATAGAGAATCTCCTCTACCCCTGCCGCGGGGTACTGGATCCAACGCAACTGGCGCGCCGCCAGGAAATCCTCCCGGCTGATTTCGCCGAACACAATGTGGGCGTCTGCCACTTCCCGGTGGAACTCTTCGTGGTTGTCGCAGACCTTTATTTCCAGGTTGGGAGCATAGGCAAGCAACTGGTCGTGATAAGAACTTCGGAGATCGCCCTGGCTAGCAACCAGCTTAAGGCGCATCTGGGAGGTGACCGGACCGGGCTGCGCCAGCGGGTACGACACCTCGGTCACGGGCCAAGGCGGCGCGGCTGGAGCGTCGGCAGACGCCGTGGAAGCGAGAGGCAGCGAAGCGAGCGCCGCTCCCGTGGTACCCACCGCCGTGTCGCGAAGAAAACTACGTCGCGAGAAACCTTCCTTGCTCATGTTTTAGCCCTCAAAGGTACGATGCGGAATAGTGTACCACTTGAGGCCACCGCGGCACCTCCTCCGAATGATAGCCTGCGCCGCAGCGAACGAACCCGGCTTTATTTGGGGCTTATGCCCCTCCAGTTAGCCCCACAGGACGCGCAGGTTCGCCTGCCGTGCTGGCCTTCGCCACGAACAGCGCATAGGCTTGGCCGGAACTTCTCACATTGCTGCGACAAAATCTGGCACAAGACCAGCCACCAATGCTGAGCTGTGTTACCATACGCCCCGCAAAGCCGTCGCGGAGGCAGATTTTGAGCTGCCTCGTGTGCGCGCCGCAGTAGTCCATCGGCTCAGGTATTCCAGCCGCGAGAATCTGAGGTTCTTGCCAGGAGGCATTATGAAGAAATCACTCAACGGATTGTGTCTGTTAGCTGCAATCGTTATCGCTGTGGTGGGACTGTCCGGGAAGACCCCGAAACAGGGCAAGCTGCTCTACATGACTCTCACCAAAGGCTATCATCACGAGACCGTCGATTCTTCCCAACCCATCCTTAAAGAAATGGGAGAGAAGTCGGGCGCGTTCCAGATTACCGTTACCCAAGACGTTAATGCATTCACCCGCGACAATCTGAAAAATTATGACGCCGTGATGTTCTACACTACGGGCGAACTCCCGTTCACGGACGAAGAGAAGAGCGCGTTGGTGGACTTTCTGAAATCGGGGCATGGCTTTGTGGGCGTCCATAGCGCCACCGATACGTGGTATGAATGGGGCGTCTACAACAAGATCGTCGGCGGGTACTTCAACAACCATCCCTGGCACCAGGAGGTAACCGTCAACGTGGTTGATCCCAACAACAAGCTGGTGAGTTCGTTGGGCAAATCGTTCCGCATCACTGACGAGATTTACCAGATTGCCGATTTTCAAGCTGACACGTCGCACCTGCTGCTGGCGCTTGATCCCGCATCAGTGGACGTCCACAAGGAGGGTGTGTGGCGGCGGTACTACGGCTGGCCCGTCGCGTGGACACGCATGTTCGGCCAAGGGCGCGTTTACTACAACAGCTTGGGGCATGAAGAGGCCACGTGGAAGGATCCCCGCTTTCAGGACATGCTGCTGAGGGGAATCAAGTGGGTGATGCGGCAAACGGATTAGTTTGCCCTCGTATCACCGTCCGGCAGCCCGTCGGCAGACGGGTCCGGCAACCCACGGAAGGCACCAGTACTGGCGGAAAACCAGCATTGCAGCGCAAATTAGCACGTACCATGCGATTTTTCCTTGACAGCGGAAATTCGCGGCTGTTATAGGAAAAAGAGTAGTTTCTTCTAGCTGAATTTCTCAGCCGGAAATGGAAACCTCGTTAGGCGAGGTTACCACACGAACAAAAGCCACTGCCCAGGAACTCGGAGACGAGCCAACGGGTAGAGCAGGCGTGGCCGGCTTAAGGCTTTGCCTAAAGTGGCTGTTGACGCAACCGCTCAACTACGTTGTGTGGAGCCAAAGCTCTCACCAGGAGGTTAAAGGATCTCGGCCTGACATGCCGGGTTCCGGTGACGCCCCTGCGGAGCTTTCGCTCTGGGGGGCGTTTTTGCTTTAGGCTCATGATGGATGCGGCGATATGTTCGGTGAGGGCACAATCCGTCGAGGGGGAAAGTGGGCCGAGCTGGCCGCGGCACTGCTCGCCATCATTGCCCTCCCTCTCTGGGTCAACGCGCAGCAGCCCCCGCCGACGGGCCAAGCCACTGCGGACGCTGGCGACACTCCTGACCAGACCTGGAACGCTCACGTCCAGTCCACCGTTGTAGCGCAAGCCCATCCTTCTTTCGCTGCTGAGTACTCCGGTCCCAACAGCCTTGGCGCCGACGCCGAAATCAAAGATACGGTCTCTTTCGATGTGATGGGCGGTGTCCGTCTGTGGCACGGGGGAGAGTTTTACGGAGACGTTCTGGTTTGGCAAGGCTACGGTCTCAGCGATACCTTGGGGCTGGCGGCGTTCCCCAATGGCGAAGCCTTTCGGATCGGCAAGACGCCGCCTGACGCGGCGGTGGCGCGCGCTTACTTTCGCCAGACCGTCGGTTTGGGTGGCGAGAGAGAGCGTGCGGACAACGCCTCTGGCCAGTTGCGCAGCACTCGCGACGTAAGGCGGCTGACGCTGA
>Ga0335071_10005532_pt1 | contig 13107 bp, 13 predicted proteins | sample Lox_Sample_15_FD_206724 | JGI IMG/M metagenome (GOLD analysis project Ga0335071, IMG submission 206724) | Soil microbial communities from Loxahatchee National Wildlife Refuge, Florida, United States - Lox_Sample_1.5 | ecosystem: Environmental > Terrestrial > Soil > Wetlands | place: USA...
AGATCGGCAGTGCGCATGCCCTGGAGCGCCTTGTCCAGCACCTTGTACTGGATGTCACGGCAGACCTCGCACGCCTTCACGAAGAGATCAGGCATGCAGCCTATGGCGTACATGCGGGTCTGGTCTGCATGGTAGCCGTGGTAGGAGATGCCAAAGTCCACGAGAATAGGCTCACCCCGTTTCATCTTCTTCATGCTTGCGCCGACAGGAAAAGCGGGAGACAGCCCTAATCCACCCATGGGCGAGTCTGACTGGCTTACAATACTGCCGGTCCGTCCGCTGAGGATGTGCCACGTGTACGCCTCGTAATTGAGGGATCGGACTCTGAGGAGCCCTTCATGGCCAAGGGATTTGGCGTAGTTCTCCAGCATGCCTCCCAGCTCTATTTCGCGCAAGCCTTCTTTCAGAAAATTTGGTATCTCGTCGTAGACCTTGTTGCTGATGGCCGCTGCATGTTCCAGAACACTGATTTCAAAAGGTGATTTATATTTTCTGAGCTGCTGCGTGAGCGGCGAGGAATCGAAGAGCGTGACGTCTCCAAGGATTTCTTTAAATTTGAGCACCATAGTGTAGGGAATAACGTCGAGCTGCAGACCGACCCGCTTCATGCGGCCGATGAATGGTTTGATGTCCTTGAAGGTCTTGATCGGAACGATCGTTTTCAGTGGGGACTCTCTTCGCGCCCGCTCCAGCTCCCTCCGCACGAAGAGAATCGGTTCTTCGGCAGGCCGCACGTAGAGAAAGGCGTCCTGCATAGTTCCCGAGAGATAGAAGTAGTCGATCTTGTAGTGGAAAAAGGCCCCGTCAAGCGAGGCCTTCTCCAGCAATGGCTGTAATCGTTTCAGCCGGGACTGAATCTCTGTCTCAGGCGTGTGCTGTATCCGATGTCTCATTCCTGGCTTACTTGTCCTTCCACACCGCTTTCCTTTTTCCCATGAAGGCTGCGATACCTTCCTTCGCGTCTTCCGCCTTCATGCACCCGTCGAGGTAGAGCACTTCTGCTGTACGCAGGCTATCCGGGAAGTTGGCACCGAGGCTTGCCCTGATTGCACGTTTGCTCCAGACGAGAATCGGTCTGCTCTTGTTCAACAGTTCGGCGAGGAATTTGTCAACATCTTCCCTGAACGATGCGGCAGGGAAGACTGCGTTGACGAGCCCGATCTCTTTTGCTTCCTGTGCGCCAATCATTTTGCCGGTGAGGATGAGCTCGTAGGTTTTCTTGAGGCCGATTATCTTGCTGAACCACGCAGCGGCAACCGGCGGGAAAACGCCGACTGCAATCTCAGGCTGGCCAAGTCTTGAGCGGTCTGATGCCAGCACGATGTCGCAGAAGCTTGTAAGCTCGCAGCCGCCGCCCAAGGAAACGCCATTCACGAGTCCGACGATAGGAATGTCGATCTCGTACATGACCCTGAACATCTGGTGGAACGTCTTGATCATTTCATCCACTTTATCCTCGGTATGATCCGCGACATCGACGCCACTGGAAAAAGCTTTCTCGCCTGCGTGGTCGAAAATGAGCAGCTTGAGCGTCTCGTCCTTGCCTGCATCTTTAACTGCGTCGATGATCTCTTTAATCATGGGAATCGTTATCCAGTTGAGCGGTGGTACGTTGAGCGTGATGCGGGCAACCTTGTCTTTCTTTTCGTAATTAATGAGTTGGTAGGCCATTATCTTTCCTCCTTTGGGATACCGATTTGCCTTGAAGCATATACCTTCGTTGTCGCTGCGTCGCACTTCTCTGCCACCCGTGGTTTTGGTTGTTTGTGTTCGCCGGAAAGATGTTGCCCACGGGTGCCCGGCTAAAGCACTCCTCGCTGCCGCCTTGCTCTGCATTTTGAATGCAAATCGTAATCAGAGGCTAACAGCTTTTCTGCGACTGGAAGGAATCTGTTACTCTCATTTACCACATTTTCCTTTTTCAAAGCTACATTCTCATTTCAGCAGGCGAACTGAAAGAAAAAGGGGGCCTAGGCCCCCTTTTTCGTGTTCGTGCAAAAGCGCTACTTGCCCTGTGGTTTGCCCAGTACGTCTTCCATGAACTTGGTATCCACCAGTGTTCCCTCGGCAACCAGCTGACGGTACTTGATGAAGTCGATGGTGTCGACGCCGGTGATCTTCTTCGAGTTGAATGCGCCGAACCCAAGATACGCCTCGCCCATCATGTTGGCGGCCAGCCAGTGACGGTGATCGTTCTTCATTGTATCCCAGAAGAATTTCTTCTTCTGTCTGATACCGTCGATGGATTTTGCGAGACAGCCGGGGAAGAGGTTGGCGAAAATCCAGACGATGCGATTGACTTCCGCATCGAGGAGGGCAAAGTCATAGTCGTTATTCTTCAGTTTGTCGTTCACCCAGGCTCTTGCCTGTTTGAACGCATCACCGGACTTGTTTTCGCCGTACACGATCTCGCCGTTGTCGATGAACTTGTCGGTGATCACCTGCGGGTTTCGTACCCAGGCGCCCTTTTCGTCTTTCAGAACCGGCAGAACTTTTGTCAGCAGACCTTTCCACGCCATCTTGTACGCACTCCACATCTCGCAGCTCACGCAGCTCCACATCGCATCCTCGATGCTGAGATAGGAAGGCAGGAAATCGGATGCGCCGCCGACCGGGGCAGAGCCATGGCGCGGACCCGCCTGGCCGAAAATCGCAAGGTCTGAGGTGATTGTCAGGTCGCATGCAGTGCCGATTTCCTGGCCGCCCGCAACCCTCATACCGTTAACCCGGCAGATGACCGGCTTTTTGCACATGAGGATCGAGTCGACCATGTTATTGAAGAGTTCCATGTAGGAACCATACTCTTCAGGCCTCATGCTGTAATACTCGGAATACTCTTTGGTGTTGCCGCCCGTGCAGAAGGCGTTCGGGCCTGTGCCTGTGAAGACCGTTGCGACGACTTCGCGGTCTGTTGAAGAGTTCTCAAAACCAGCGATGACGCCTTTCACCATCTCCGTTGTGTAAGAGTTGTACTGGTTGGGGTTGTTGAGTCTGATCCACGAAACGTAAAGCCCCTTTACCACGTTTCCTTTGGGATCCGTTAGTGGTCTCTTCTCGTACACGACACAGGGTGCCTCTGTCCCCCAGTGCTCTGTGCCATAACGATCATGGTTTTTCTTTCCGTGCTCTCTTGGCATCCATTCAAGTCCCATAGTTCTCCTCCTGATAGTTTATTGTTTCAACCTTAAAAGTCTGGCTTCAACACAACTCTTTTTGCAGGTGATCCTGCCTTGTGTATCTCGTCGAATGTTGCCGCGATCGTGCTCATCGGTCTCACTTCGACGAACGGGTCGATCACAATCTTCTTGTTCAGAACCATGTCAAGGACGATCGGGTAATATTCAGGCAGACAGCCCCACGTCCCTATGATCTCAGCATCAAAGGCCATCAGCTTGGACATCATATACTCGCTCTTGGCCATGCCGAAGCCAACGAGGATCAGTTTCCCCACGAAGGAGAGCAGATCAAGTGCGAGATCCTGTCCGGCTTTAGTACCGGTAACTTCGAAAATCTTCCAACCGGTATTGGGCACGCCCTTCGCTTTGCAATAGTTTCTCCATTCGCCGACGACATCTTTGTTTGTCTTGTCGACGGTGCTGATAACCGCGTCGCAGCCGTACTCCAGGGCCCTCTTCAGTTTGTCAGGATTTCTCGCAATACCGATCACAGACTTTGCGCCCAGCGCTCTCAAGGTCTGCGCCACGTACACGCCCACGCCGCCGGTGGCGCCGATGACGATCACGTTGTCGCCCGGCTGAAGGTCTGCTCGTTTCGCCGCCTGATATGGAGTGGTAACTGCATCCGCAATTACGGCCAGCTGTTCCAGGGCGTAACCTTTCTTATCCTGTACCAGGCACAGATCGATTGCGGGAACCGGAATGTGGCTGGAGAAGCCGCCGTAAATACCCAGAGAATTACCCGGCATCAACTGCGCAAGGCAACGGTTGCCGCGACCCGTCTTGCAAAGAGCGCATTTGCGGCAGGGCATGACGGCAGGAACGATCACCTCTTTGCCGATCCAGGCTGCATCGCCTGCGACCACAGTCCCCGCGATCTCATGGCCCAGCGTCAGCGGGGGCTTGCTCACCGTCGGAACACCGTCATAGAAATAGCCGAGGTCTGTATGGCAAACGCCGCATCCTGCAACCTGAACGAGGACATCACCCTCTTTCAGGGGCGGCACAGGTATCTCTGTCTGTTCGAGCTTCCCCTGTATGACCTCTCCGGTCTCCTTGTTCTTACCCCATGGCGTCTTCATCTGCCACGTCTTTATTGTCGTCGGTACATCAGCCATTGAAACACCTCCTTCTTAAAATGTGTGATTGGGACTTCTGATCTCCTACTCGCCTTCTTCGGGTTCTTACGTCATGCCGTAACCGCCGTCAACGCACAGGAGTTGACCGGTGATGTAGCGGGCATCGTCAGAGGCAAAGAAGGTAAAGGCTGGCGATACATCTTCCGGCTCAGCATAACGACCCAGCAAAATCCGTCGCGTGTAAATCTCTTTCAATTTTTCGTCGGTAGATATCGTGTGGGTCATTTCAGTGGTGACAATTCCAAGCGATATGACATTGCAGGTGACGTTGAACTTTGCCAGTTCTCTTGCAGCAGACTTGGTCAAGGAGATTACGCCTCCCTTTGCAGCCGCGTAGTTAATCTGACCTATGGTTCCCACAACGCCGGCTACGGATGTCACGTTTATAATCCGGCCGTAATTCTGTTCCATGAAATACTTGGATGCTGCCTGGATGCAGAGCCATGGCCCTCTCATCTGAATGTTAACCACCTCATCCCATGTCTCCACTGACATTTTGTGGAGCATGGACGGCTTTGAAACTCCTGCGTTATTCACGAGGATATGAACCGAGCCAAAGCTCTGTACGCAAGTTTCAATGATTTTCTGTGCATCCTCCTTTCTGGCGACATCGCCCTGGACTGCGACCGCTTTCCGCCCCATCCCCTCAATCATACCCACAACTTCCTTGGCTGCCTTGTCGTTGGAGGCGTAATTGACCACAACGTTCGCGCCCTGCTTAGCGAAGTCCAGGCAAATCGCCCTGCCCACGCCCCGTCCTCCCCCTGTAACCACCGCGTTCTTGCCTTCTAGTTTCATGGGCATAGTCTCCTTGCGATTTTGTGAAAATTATTACAATTTGGTCCTATTTTATCCGCAACGCAAAACGATGTCAAGACAAAAATAGCCTAAAAAGGACCGATATTTAAGGGTTCTTCGCTTGTGAAGCCGGACGCGTATGTGAGACAAGAGATTAAGAGACGTTGTCCGAAAGGGAGTGGTTGTCGCGACGATATGCAGCAAGCAGGACAATGATAGAGTTTCATTCGGGCTGGTCAGTGATCCTGCACCCAGGTTTTCTTGGAGCGTCTGCGTCTTTTTGTTCTTGAACAGGCGACAGCCGCCATGATATTCTGTGCCGTGCGCACGCTCTCCCTTGACGTCGGAGAAAAACGGATAGGCATTGCCATTTCAGACTCTCAAGCCAGCATAGCCCAGCCTCTCAAGCTGTATCAGCGAGGATCGCTGGCACAGGACATCGATGAGGTGAAGAAATTGGTAAGAGAGTACGACGTATCCCGGATCGTGTGCGGCCTTCCCAAGAACCTGGACGGCTCGATCGGGAAGAAAGCAGAAGCGATCGTCGAGTTTGCCAGAAAGATAGAAGAGAAGACGCACGTGCCCGTCGATCTGTGGGATGAGCGATTCTCAACAGATGAAGCTCACCGCATCTTTGACATGCATGAGTACAAACACAAGAAACGCAAACCCTACATAGATATGATGGCGGCGCAAATTATCCTTCAGGGATTTCTCGATGCTCACAAAAAGGGATAAGAGGATCATTGCCGCAGCGGTTGCGCTCCTTCTGGTGAGCCAGCCGGTGATCTTTGCCAGCATCCCTCGGGATACGAAAAGGAACGTCAAATCAGTTGTTATCAAGAGAGGTACGCATCTTAAGGAAGTGGCAAATCTCCTGGAAGAAGAGGGCCTGATTCGCTCGGAGTGGCTTTTCTTGGCCTGCTCATACGTGATGCATAAAGGCAAGATCATAGCGGGTGAATATGAATTGAGCACGCAGATGTCCATCGCTCAGATAGCAGCAAAGATGGCAGCAGGGCAGAGGAAAATTTACACGCTCACGCTTGTGGAGGGCTACAATCTTAACGGCGTTGGAGAGGCCATGGAAAAGGCAGGTATCATGAAGAAAGATGCTTTTTTCCGGCTGGCCACAGATACTGCATTCTTGAACAAGCTTACCATTCCGGGCGACAGCCTCGAAGGCTATCTTGCGCCGGACACCTATTTCTATAGCAAGGAAACGGATGTAGACGCTTTCCTCGAAAGAATTGTGCGAAGAACCTTTGTTTTCTTTGAGAGGGAGGATGTGAGAGCGCGGATGGCCGAGTTCCGCATGACCCCCGGCGACGTTGTGATTCTAGCTTCCATGATCGAGAAAGAGGCGAAGATTGAGCCTGAAAAACCTATGATTTCTGCCGTCTTCCACAATCGGCTTCGGGAAGGCATGAGTCTCGATTCTGACCCGACGGTCATGTACGGTATCGGGATGACGCCCAAAGCGCTGACAAGGGCTGACCTTGAGAAGCCGACCGCGTACAATACATACAGGCTCAGGGGTTTGCCAAAAGGGCCGATATGTAACCCGTCCACGAGCTCCCTGATGGCAGTGCTTTACCCGGCGCCCACCGACGCGCTCTACTTTGTGTCAAGAAATGATGGAACCCACGTCTTCTCAAGGCAGATCAGCCAGCACAATCAATTCGTGACCATGTACCAAAAGAATAAGAAGAAGAAACCATAAGCAACAAGGAGGCGATTCTATGGAAAAAGAGGTAGCAGTGATTGGTGTAGGCCAGAGTTTTTTTGTGAGGGGGTATGAGGGATCGATCAGGGAGTTGGCATTTGAGGCCTTCAGGGAGGCGATGAAGGATGCGGGCATTACCCAGAAAGATGTCGGGGCGTCTGTGTTCTGTTCAGCGCCGGAGTACGACAAGCAGAGATCGCCAGCCGGCGTGCTGGCGGAGTACCTCGGTCTTATTCCGCAGCCAACGTTCTACATCGAAACCGTCTGCTCCTCGAGCAGCGCGGGTGTGAAGGTAGGCTACAGCATGATAAAATCGGGTCTTCACGATGTCGTGTGCGTGCTCGGGTTTCAGAAAATGTCTGAGATCACGTCAGCCGAGTCCCAGGAGAGAATGGGACGCGGCGCCGACATTCAGTGGGAGGCGCCTTTCGGCACCATGATGCCAGCCTACTACGCCCTCTATGCCCAGGCGTACATGGCGAAAAACGGACTCACACACGACGACCTGATGAATGTCAGGCTGAAGTCGGCGAGCTATGGCGTTATCAACGAAAGAGCCGTCTACCGCAAGGGCGTGAAAGCCGAAGACTTTAACCCTTCTAATCCTGAAGCAAAGATGGCAGCACCCGTTGCCTGGCCGTTGCGGGTAGGGGACGCCTGTGCAAATGCGGATGGAAGCTCGTGCTTGATTCTCGCCAACAAGGAGAAAGCGAAAGCCTTTTCAAAGAAGCCCATCTGGATAATTGGCATCGGTGCGGCATCTGAAGCGGTGAACATGGCTGCACGGCCCGATTTCGCAAAAGGCCTCAGCGTGGGCTACGGCGCGGCTGCCCAGGCGTACAACATGGCAGGCATTACTGCAAAAGACGTGAAGGTAGCAGAGGTCCATGACTGTTTCACCATTGCCGAAATCATGGCCTATGAGGGTCTGGGTTTTGCTCCAATGGGCGAGGGGAAGCAACTCATTCGCGAAAAGGCCACGTATAAGGACGGAAGGATACCGGTTAATGTTGATGGCGGGCTCCTCTCGAAGGGCCACCCTATCGGCGCAACGGGCGGATCGCAGATGCGCACCATTGTGCTGCAACTCCGTGGCGAGGCGGGTCCGATGCAGGTACCCGGTGACCCTGGTATCGGCCTTGTCCACAATGTGGGCGGCGTTGGACTTTACGGAAACGTTACAATATTCGGGAGGTGAACCATGGGATTCGAAAAATTTGGAAGAAAAAGCTTTACAGCTATGACGAAAACCGGAAAGTTTGTAGACTTCCTCGGTGAGGGAAAGATCGAAGGGACTTTGTGCAAAGATTGCGGTGCGAAATTTTTTCCGCCGAGGGCGGACTGCGCCAAATGTTTTTCCAAGAACATGGAGTGGTTCGAGATGCCCAAAAAAGGAACGCTCGAAACCTTCACCACCGCCTACTATGCACCGTTCGGCTTCGAGGGAGATCCTCCGTACACGATGGGTGTAGTTGATTTCGGCGACGGCCTGAAACTTTTCGCCCGACTTGCAAAGGATGTAAAGCCGGAAGACGTGAAAGTGGGCATGGCCGTTACCACCCGCCCGCTCAAGTATGATGACGGCCAGATCACCTTTGAGATAGTAAAAGCGTAAGTCTGTGGCACAAACAGCGCAGGGGTCTGACCATTTGGGCAGGCTCCTGTTCTTTTGTCAAGGTCTCTTCACAGGGAAGAGCTTTACACGAGGATGACCGCATATGTCTCGTTCACCTGCTGAGCTTAAGAAAATCGGAAGGTATGTCGAAAAGCAAGGAGGGGGTTCCTGATCCCGAATTGTGGAACGATAATTGCTAAGTTTGCAGGGTGAGCAGAGTAGTCTCTTCTGGGAAGGCTAAAGATCTGACGCGTTTCTGCAGATGAGAGGCTCGCTTGCCAACGATGGCAGGGACATCAACAACCGCCTCGCAGAAGGAGGAGGAACAGCATGAAGCCGACGATACCTCGCAGGACGGGCCTTGTTACGATCATTGCCGCGGTTCTGGCCATATCCGTCTTTTTCTTACCTGCTGCAGGGTGCGCGGCGTGGAGCCTTATTGGCTCCGGCGGGAACTTCCTCCCGAATGACCCTGGCCAGTTCAATGGCCTTCGATGGGGACAGTACCTGGGCGAGTTGAAGGGTATGAGGTTGACAAGCTACGATCCGCGGAATCCTGCAGAGCTTTACTACGCGAATGACGGTGACGTACTCCAGATGGGTGATGTGAAGCTCGCGTACGTGCGGTATGGGTTCTGGAGAGGGATTTACTCCTCTCTGGTGTTTGGCGTCGAAGGCCTCGGAAATTGGGAAGCGCTGAAAGCCATGTGCTTTGAAAGATTTGAATTCTGGCATAAACCTGATTGGCGCGTGGAACGATACTACTGGGTGGGCGACCAGAGCGCTATGACGCTCGACTATAATGAAGTCACTTATCAGGGCGAACTCTACATCTATTCAAAGACGATCTACGAAAGACAGCTTGCCCAACGCAAGCCAACGGGCGGGATACCACACAACAGGTTCTGGCTGTACTGACTCAAGAAAGAAAAGCCTTTATTTGTCTTGTCGCAGCCCTATCTTAAGGAAAGCAGCCCAACTGGCAGCCCATCACCTTTATCTTCAACTCATTGAGCAGATTGCCAAGCTCTCGTGAGGAAACCTTTTCCTCTTCTGCCAGTTTCAATGCCTGGTTACAGGAAATCTTTCCCTTCTTGCTTACTGCTTTGATTTTTTCGCTGAGTTTCGCTTTGTCCATCTGCTGTGTTTCTCCCGAATCGTTGCTTCCTGTTCGGTCGCTGACGACAGGCTACTGATACCTTGGTAGAATGGGGTGAGTGAAGGGATTTGAACCCTCGACACCTGGGTCCACAGCCCAGTGCTCTAACCAGCTGAGCTACACTCACCGTTGGCCCGATTTTTATCACACCTGTGTGGAAAAGTCAATCGATCCATGGGACACCCGCACGCGGGTACCCGGTCCCCCTCTACCCTCCCAACCGCTTTCCAGTTGCGGGTACCCGGCCGTCGTCGCCAGCCAGATTCTCGCGGGTGGATCCTGAGCCGAGAACGATGTTCAAATATCACGTACTTGGCGGCCGAAATTTGTAGCTATTCGAGGGAACTAAATTGGCTCAAGATACACAAAATCATGGAATCGACTTGATTATTTGGTAAAAGTTTATAAAATAGTAGTTTCACAATGGATAAAGAAACCTTTATAAGCCTCAAAGAAAACTTTTACGAGTACCTGGCTACCGAGAAAGGCGTTTCGCCTCATACCATCAGAGCGTATGAAGGGGATCTCGAGAGTTTCATCTCCTTCGTGGCAAAGAGTCCCGGTGATCAGATAGATCATAGACTCATCAGAGCCTACATAGTGAGCATTTATAAGGGACTCAAGAAATCGTCCCTAGCCCGAAAGGTGGCAACGATCCGGTCCTATTTCAAGTATCTCAAAAGGAAGGGATACATCGATGATAACCCGGCCCTGCTCGTCAAGAACCCGAGGGTCGAGAAGCATCTCCCGAAATTCTACACGGTGGATGAGATGTTTCTTTTTCTAGATGCGCTGCCGGCAGACTCCTGGCTGTCCCTCCGAAATCGTGCGATATTCGAGTTGATATACTCCACAGGCATGCGGGCAAGCGAGGCTCTCGGGCTGGACAGGGGGAGCGTGCATCTTGACGGTTTATGGGCACTGGTGAAAGGCAAGGGCGGCAAGGAGAGGATTCTTCCCTTCGGGGAAAAGGCGCGAGATGCGATACAGGCTTACTTGAACGCGAGGCATGAGGCTGTGAGCGCGTCCGGCAAGGGCCCTCTGTTTGTGAACGCGCAAGGTATGCGTCTTTCTTACCGGGGGTTGCTGAAGGTCATGAAGAAACATCAACTCAGGGCAGGTTTGTTGAAGGATCTTGCACTCCATGGGATCCGCCATTCCTTTGCAACACACATGCTGGGCGGGGGGGCCGATCTCAGGAGCATCCAGGAACTCCTCGGCCACTCGAAACTTTCAACAACGCAGAAGTATACGCATATCTCCATGGAAAAGATCATGGAGGTATACGATAAAGCCCACCCGAGAAGGTAATAACATGAGACGGACAACTGTACTGTGTATCAGACACAAAGGCGGAGTCGTTTTGGCCGGCGACGGGCAGGTCACTCTCGGCGCCACGGTTATGAAGCACACTGCGAAGAAGGTGAGGAAACTTTACCAGAATAAATGTCTGGCCGGATTTTCCGGTGCGACAGCCGACGCCTTCACGCTTCTGGAGCGCTTCGAAAAGAAGCTGGAGCAGTTCAATGGAAACATCACGAGGGCTTCTGTGGAGCTTGCAAAGGACTGGAGAACGGACAGACTCCTGCGAAGGCTGGAGGCGCTCCTGATCGTTGCAGATGCGGAGCATACGTTCATCCTGTCCGGTACGGGTGATGTCATAGAACCTGACGACGGCATTGCGGCCATCGGCTCCGGAGGCCCTTATGCGCAAGCTGCGGCCAAGGCACTGGTAAAACATTCGGATTTGTCGGCGCTGGAGATTGCACGGGAGTCAATGGCGATCGCGTCGAATATCTGCATCTACACAAACCAGGAGATCACGATAGAGGAGCTTTAAATGAGGACCTTGATCCCAAGGGAAATAATGGAAGAACTGGACCGCTACATTGTCGGGCAAAAGAACGCCAAGAGGGCTGTTGCAATCGCGCTCCGGAACAGATGGAGACGCCAAATGATCCCGGAGGATCTGCGGGACGAGATCGCTCCCAAGAATATCATCATGATCGGGCCGACGGGCGTCGGGAAGACTGAAATAGCGAGGCGGCTGGCAAAGCTCGCAAATGCGCCCTTCCTTAAAATAGAGGCCACGCGATTTACTGAAGTCGGTTACGTTGGAAGAGACGTGGAATCGATGATCCGGGACCTTACCGAGCTCTCGGTGAACATGGTGAAAAAGGAGGAGCAGGAACGGGTTCTGGAAAAGGCCAAGGAGCTTGCGGAGGAAAGGGTGCTTGATCTCCTTATCCCCCACAGGAAAAACAAGAGCGGCCAGGAAGAGGTCGCGGAGCTGCCTGAAAACACCCGCGAGAAATTGAGGGTCCTGTTTCGTGACGGCAAGCTGGACGAGAAGGTTCTTGAGATAGAGGTGCCGGAGAAGGCGCTTCCCATCATTGAGATATTCTCCTCTCAGGGCATGGAAGAGATGGACATGCAGCTTAAGGATATGTTCGGCAACATGCTGCCCAAGAAGACGAAGAGGAGGAGGGTCAAAGTAAGGGAGGCCTATGAGTATTTAATTCAGGAGGAGTCGAAGAAGCTTATCGACATGGACAAAGTCGTGCATGACGCTCTTGATCGGGTGGAACAGGCCGGCATCATCTTCCTTGATGAAATAGATAAGATAGCGAGCCGTGAGCACACGCACGGCCCTGACGTATCAAGGGAAGGCGTCCAGCGTGATATCCTGCCCATAGTCGAAGGAACGACTACTACGACAAAATACGGCATGGTGAAAACGAATCACGTCTTGTTCATCGCAGCCGGGGCATTCCACATGTCGAAGCCCTCTGATTTAATACCGGAGCTGCAAGGTCGTTTCCCGATCCGGGTGGGCCTTGATCCTTTGAACAAGGAAGAATTTTACAGGATCCTGACGGAGCCGGAGAACGCACTGATAAAGCAGTACAGGGCGCTGCTTGCCACTGAAGGGATAGAGCTTTCATTTGATGAAGAGGCCATTTTAGAGCTCGCCGACATTGCCCAGCGTATCAATGAAATGACGGAAAATATAGGAGCGCGACGACTCTACACGGTCATGGAGCGCCTTCTGGATGATATATCCTTTTCCGCTCCGGAGACGAAGGAGAAAAAGATTACGATTACCAAGAAATACGTCCGTGAAAGGCTGGGTGAGTTCCTGGAAAAAGAAGATTTGAGCAGGTACATCCTATGATGGAAAAAGTAGACATCCTTTTAGAAGCACTTCCGTATATCAAGCAATTCTCCGGTGCGACCTTTGTTGTCAAGTACGGCGGCGCCGCCATGGAACAAGAAGAGCTTGCGAAAGAATTTGCCAAAGATGTGGTTCTTCTGAAGTATGTGGGCATAGATCCTGTGATCGTGCATGGCGGAGGCCCACAGATAGAAAAGCTGCTCACGAGGCTCGACATCCCCACGCGTTTTGTGGAAGGCCTGAGGGTGACAGACGAAGCCACACTCGAGGTAGTCGAAATGGTGCTCTCCGGCCATATCAACAAGCAGATTGTCCAGGA
>Ga0335071_10005533_pt1 | contig 13105 bp, 10 predicted proteins | sample Lox_Sample_15_FD_206724 | JGI IMG/M metagenome (GOLD analysis project Ga0335071, IMG submission 206724) | Soil microbial communities from Loxahatchee National Wildlife Refuge, Florida, United States - Lox_Sample_1.5 | ecosystem: Environmental > Terrestrial > Soil > Wetlands | place: USA...
GCAGAAGATGGATCGGGATCACTCGTAGTTGTCATAGCTCTCATAGTTACGATATTTATGAGAACTTTAGCCAGAGGTGCTACGCGTGACGCTTACGGCTTACGAACACGACGACACAGTCATCACGGAATCATGAATTGACCTGTGTCCCCCGGCGCGGTTAACTGTCGGCATGAAGATGCGCGTGCTCGTGATTCTGCTGCCGGCGGGACTGCTAATCAATGGCTGCAGCTCTTTCGCGTACCACGCGAAGCCGGCCAAACCGGCCCCGCCCTCCGCCCCGACCGCGCCGGCGATTGTCACCCCCGACAACTCGCTCACGGCCAAGGTTGTCTCCTACAACGCGGCCGGCCGGTTTGTCGTGCTGGGTTTTCCCGTCGGCCAGATGCCCCGTCTGGAGCAAAGCCTGTTTCTCTATCGCATCGGCCTGAAAGTCGGCGAAGTCAGGATTACCGGCCCGCAGCGCGAGAACAACATTGTCGCCGACCTTGTGACCGGGGAGGCGCAGGTGGGTGACGAGGTTCGGGACCGGTGATTTTGCCGGAACCAAGTCACAAGCCTAGTGATTGATTTGAATGCCGGGGACGCCGGCGGCCGCATTCCCTCGGCCCCTGTGTTTCAATCTCCCTTTTTGGGCGATTTTTCGGAGAACGCCTTCACGGTTTTGGGCAGCGCGTTCTTCTGGTACGGCGAATGGAGGTTGAAATAAATGCCGCACAACGGCCGATCGCCATCGCCCTGGCTCAAAATAATCGTCACCCGGTTGTCCAGCGCGATGCCGTGGCGCAGGCCCGGACCGCGATTGGCATAGGCCGTGATGGCTTTTTCCATCAGCGAAACCAGCGACGCCTCGAAATCCTCCGGCGTTTTTTCCAGGCACACGACAAATTTGTCGTACGTCTTGAGCGCGGCGTTGATTTCGCGTTTGAATGTGTCAATTGTCATCGGTTCAAGTTAAACCATTTCGCCCGAAATGCAGTAAATTTCAATCCTCCGCCGGACGCGGCGCACCTTTGACCCGCGGTCCGAACAGCGCCGTGCCGATGCGGACCATCGTGGCGCCCTCCTCGATGGCAATCTCATAGTCATCGCTCATGCCCATGCTCAAATGCGCCAACGGAGCTCCAAGCGCCGATTCGGCCCTTTCCCTCAACTCGCGCAACCGGCGGAAATGCGGCCGCGTTTTTTCCGGGTCCGCTGTCCACGGCGGCACGGCCATCAAGCCCCGGATTTCCAGCCGCGGCAGCGCGTTGAGCGCCCCCAGCTCAGCCAGCAGCCTGTCCGGTGCGTACCCGAATTTGCTGGCTTCGCCGGCGACGTTCACCTCCAGCAACACCGGCATCGTCCGGCCCGCCGCCTCCGCGCGCTTGTTGAGTTCCTGCGCCAGCGCCAGGCTGTCCACGCTCTGAATCATTTCAAACAATTCCACCGCGTCGCGGCATTTGTTCGATTGCAGATGGCCGATGAACTGCCAGCGCAGCCGGCCCGGGCACAACGGGATTTTCGCCCTGGCCTCCTGCACCTTGTTCTCGCCAAAGAGAATCTGGCCGGCGTCCGCCGCCGCCCGGATGGTTTCCGGCGGATGCGTCTTGGAGACGGCCAGCAGCGTCACAGACTCCGGGTCCCGCCCGGCGCGTTCGCACGCGGCGCGAATCCGTTGTTGAATTGCCTGCAGGTTATCGGCCAAACTCATTCGGCAATCGTAAATCGTAAATCGTAAATCGTAAATTGTTTCTGTGAACTACTGGCTGGTAAAATCCGAACCCGGTGCCTACTCCTGGGCCCAATTGGTCCAGGATGGGAAAACCGCCTGGACCGGCGTGCGCAATTTTGCGGCGCGAAACCATCTCCGCGCGATGCGAGCCGGCGATCAGGCCCTGTTTTATCACAGCGGCGAGGAAAAATCCGTCGTCGGCCTCGCGCGGGTGACCCGGCCGGCTTATCCCGACGCGACGGCGGACGAGGGCGACTGGTCCGCGGTGGATCTCGTGCCGGTCAAACCCCTGGCTGAGCCGATTGTCCTGGCCGCCATCAAGACGGATACAATTCTGCGGGAGATGAAACTCGTCAAGCAATCGCGCCTGTCCGTCATGCCGGTGACCGAAGCGCAGTTCAAGCGTTTGTTAAAATTGGCACGGACGAAATGATTCCGCTGTGGCCTCGAGCCTGTGGCTCGAAACCGGGGTCCAAAGCAACACCACGACTCCAAGCTCATAATGTTGCCTTGCCGGTGACTTCGCTGATGGCATCGTAAACGGCGTGGACCATGCTTCGCACTTGGGCTGGCGTCGTGCAATAGGGAGGCATCAAGACAATGACGTTCCCGATGGGCCGGGTCAGCACGCCGCGCCGGGCCATCGCCTCGCAAACCCGGATGCCCGCGCGTTCGCGCAAATCAAAAGACTGCCGCGTCCGCCAGTCGCGGACCAGTTCGATGCCGGCCATCAGGCCGACCTGCCGGATGTCGCCGACCTGGGGCAGCGTCCAGAGCGTCTGTAGCTCGCTGCGCAAAACCCGTTCAAGTTTCTGCCGTGCTTGAATGGATTTCCGGCTGTGCAGGATCTCCAGGCTGGCCAGCGCCGCTGCCGCGCCGAGCGGATTGGCGGTATAACTGTGACCGTGGAAAAATGTTTTGAACTCGGTATATTCACCAAGAAAGGCGTCAAACACTTCCCGGGTCGTCAAGGTTGCCGCCATCGGCAGGTAGCCGCCGGTCAGGCCCTTGGCCAGACACAGAAAATCCGGCTGCACCTCCTCGTGCTGGCAGGCGAACAAAGAAGTTGAAGGTTGAGGGTTGAGGGTTGAGAGATTCCCGGTTCGTCCAAAACCGGTCATGACTTCATCGGCGATGAGCAGGGCGCCGTGGCCGCGCGCGATGTCCGTCACCCGCCGCAGCCAGCCCGACGGCTGGGGTATCATGCCCGCCGCGCCCTGCATCAGCGGTTCGAAGACGAATCCCGCGTAGCCGTCGGCCTTCCGTTTTTGCGCGACGAACTTTTTCTCGACGAGATCAACGCATTCCCAATGGCACTGGCGGTATGCCCTCGCGTCGGCGCGTTCCGGTTTGGCGCGGTTGAAGGGGCAGCGATAGCAATACGGCGCCATCACCCGATCCGACCGGAACAGCAATCCGGAATAAGTCTTGTGGAACAAATTGATGTGGCCGAGCGAGACCGCCCCGACCGTGTCGCCATGGTACGCGCCTTCCAGCGAAAGGAATCGCGGCCTCGGATTCCGGCCGGTGCGGCGGCTGAATTCGTAGGCCAACTTGAGCGCGACCTCGAGCGCAGTCGAACCATCATCCGAAAAGAAAACCTTGTTCAGGTAGGGTGCGGTGTCCGCACCACGCCGCCCGCGCTTTGGTGAAACCGGCGCGCTGGGGACAGCGCGCCCTACTATTGCATTTGAGGCTTCCACCAGTTTGGCGGCCAACCGGCTGGCCGGCTCATTGGCCAGGCCGAGGGCGGAACTGTGCGCAATTTTCCCGAGCTGGCGGCGAATGGCCGCGTTGATTTTGGGATTTTGATGGCCGTGCAGGTTCGTCCAGATCGACGCATTGGCGTCGAGATATTCACGTCCTCGCACGTCGCGCAGCACCGCGCCCTTTCCCGCCACAATCACGATCGGTTCACGCTTCAGCCAGTCGCGCATCTGGGTGAACGGATGCCAGACGAACCGATGGTCAAGTTTGGCGAACGGGTGCATCTGAATTTTCGATTTACGATTTACGATTTACGATTTTTTCCAACGCGGCGACGAGCAAATCAATTTCTTCAGCGGTGTGAAGCGCCGTCAGGGTCACGCGTAACCGGGCCCGTCCGCGAGCCACGGTGGGATAGCGAACCGCCGGCGCAAGAATGCCCTGGTCGCGCAACGCGGCGGCCACGGTAACCGCCCGGGCTTCGTCGCCGATGGGAACCGGAATAATGGCGCTCACAAATTGCGGATTGCGGATTGCGGATTGCGGATTCAATTGATGGATTCGTTCGAAAAGTTGTTTGCGCCGATTATCGCCGGCTTTGGATTGGATAAAGCGGATGCCGGCGGCGGCAGCGGCAGCGGCAGCGGGGACCGGTGCCGTGGAAAAAATAAAGCTCCGGGCGCGGTTGACGAGAAAATCAATCAGCGGTCGCGAGCCGCAAATATAGCCGCCCGCAGCTCCGACGGCCTTGCCCAGCGTGCCCATCTGGATTTCAATCCGGCCGCTCACGCCTAATTCATCAGCGAGCCCCCGGCCGTTTTTTCCGTAAAGTCCGGTCGCGTGCGCTTCGTCCACCATCAGCCACGCGCCATATTTTTCCTTGAGAGTAACCATTTCCCGCAGCGGCGCGGCATCGCCGTCCATCGAGAAGACACTTTCCGTGACGATTAGCGTGCGCGGCTGACCTTGGATCTTGGAGTTTGGACTTTGGACTTTCCCGGCCCATTTCAATTTGTCTTCGAGGTCATCCAGGTCGTTGTGGGCGAACACGCGGATTTTTGTGCCGCTAAGTCGGGCGGCATCCACGATGCAGGCGTGCACCAGCTTGTCGAGGATGATGACATCGTCCTTGGTGAGCAGGGCGCCGATGGTGCCGATGGCGGTGGCGTAGCCGGTGGAAAAGCTCAGCGCGGCTTCCGTGCCCTTGAAAGCGGCTAGCGTTTCCTCCAATTCGTGATGGGGGGCGAGCGAACCGCAAATCAACCGCGACGCTCCGCAGCCGGCGCCGAATTGATCCACGGCGCTAATCGCGGCTTCCTTGAGCGCCGGCTCATTCGCCAGGCCGAGGTAATCGTTGGACGAAAAATTGAGCAGCGCCCGCCCGCCAATCCGGATGCGCGTGCCCGTTGCCGAGTCCACCCGGCGCAGGTCGCGGCGCAGATTTTGCCGGCGCAAGTCGGCGAGGCGGCAGCCTAAATCTTCGTCAAACGAAATCACGCCGGGAATTTACGATTTACGATTTACGATTTACGAGCAAAAAGGCTGGCCGCCGAGTCGCGGGGCCGCATCTTGACACTATTCCTGGAATGGGCGGCTGGAAGCCGCCATAACCCGCGGTCAGGATGGCTGCGCTACAGCGTAGCGCACGCTTCCAGCGTGCGGGTTGGGGTACCTTCCGGATGCCCTTATTCTTACGCGTTTACCACGCCGCAAGAACAGTATCCAGATGCTCCCGCGTCGCGGTTGCCCGAATGCCGAATCATTTCGGCGGCACGGCCCATTTTCCGCCGATCATAACCGCGCTTACCGGGCCGGAATGGGCCAGCACGGCGGCGCAGGCTTCGGCCGTGCCCGCCCGGGCCGGGATGACGATCATGTCCGCCAGCGCATTCACGGTCAACTCGCCGATTTGTCCGGCGAAGCCAAGGGCGCGCGCGCCGTTGACCGTGGCCATCCGCAGAATTCCGGCCGCCGAAAGGCCTGGGTCCGAATCCGCGAGCGCGCGCATTTCCTCGAAGAGGTCGAGTTCGGGGTTTTGTTTGCGAACTTTGCGGACGGTGGCCAGGCTGTCGGTCCCCAGGCAGACGTTTACCCCGGCTTGGACCAGCCGGTGACGCGGAAATGGCGGGTGGCGGAAGTATTCATGGCTGCGGGGGCAGTGGACAACGTGCGCGTGATGCCGGCCAAGCAAGGCAGCATCGCCGCGGGCCAGCACATTGGCATGCACGGCCAGCAGGTTCCCGCCCAATACCCGGTTGCGCGCCAGGTGCTGGACGGGCGATCCCTGTCCGCAGTCGGACATTTCCCGGTCGTTGCGTTTCAGCCAGGCGTACATCGGTCCGCGCGCGTGCCGGAACATTTCAAATTCCTGTTCCGACTCGGCGACGTGGACGCAGAGACGCCAGCCGCGCTTTCGCGCGACTTCGGCGCTCTGCCGGAGCAAGCCGGGCGTGGTGGAGTAGGGCGCGTGCGGTGAGAGCGAGGCCTGACAGCGCGGATGGTCCAGCCCGCCGATTTTTGCCAGCGCCTCGCGCAGAATACCTTCCGGCTCGCGGCTTGCCCGAATTCCAGTCATCTCCAGGAACGAAACGACGCGCAACGGGGTGCTGTTCCATGCCTCCGGGAGCAGATCGGGGACAGTTTCAATGTCGCCGACGCTGGTGGTGCCGGTTTCGAGCAACTGGCGGGCGCCGCTCCGCCAGGAACGGGCATAATCCGCGTATTCCCACTGCGCCTTGGCCGAAATCATCAGGTGAATCCAGTCGGTGAAGGTCCGGGGCGGGGCCAGCATTCCGGCCATGCCGGTGTAATCAAGATGGCAATGGGCGTTGACCAGTCCAGGGAGCAAAATCGCATCGCCCAGGTCGCAAGTTTTTCCGGGCGCTGGCCGCGGCAGGTCGGCCCAGCGCCCGACGGCGCGGATGCGGTTCCCGGAAACGAGCACCGCGCCGTTGTCGATGGGCGGCCGCGCCACCGGCAGCAAGGTGCGGGCGCGAAGAATGATGTGGTTTTTACCGCGCATCGCAAAGCGTTGCCCGGTTAATACGATTTAACGACGGGCGAATCAACGCCCAACCTCAGGCCGCTCCGGTTTCCCGGCGGGTCCGCTTGTGCAGCGCGATCTTGTGCTTGCGCGCGGCGCGTTTGCCGTGGCGTTTGCGGATTTGCTGTTTGATTTTCTTGGCGACCTTGTCAATGGCCGCATAGAGGTCGCTCTCGACGTCCTCGGCAAACAGGTCGGGTCCGCGCACGCTCACGCGGATGGAGCAGGAGAATTGTTTTCCGGCGGTGCGGGTGTGGTCGTGTTCGAGGGTCACCCGCGCGTCAATGGTGCGCCGGTCAAAATGATCGAGTTTCTCGAGCTGCCGCAGGATATGCTCTTCGATGGCCTGGGTCAGGGTGATGTTATGCGTCGAGAGAATCAATTTCATGATTCCAAGATGCAGCCGGCGAAGAAAAAAATCCAGTTTTTCGTTGGATTTTAACCCATGCAGCGATTGTCGTGCCACTTTTTGCTTGTAGTTGGCGAAAACCGTATTATCTTGCTCCGGCAAATGGTTCAAGGTTTGCAATTATCCACGCGTTTGACGCAGTCACTGGTGCTGGCCCCGCAGCTCCAGCAGTCGCTGGCGTTGCTCCAGGCGCCCACCCTCGAACTCAAAGCCCTCGTCGAGCAGGAGTTGCAGCAAAACCCCGTCCTCGAGGAAATGACGTCGCCCGACACCGAAATGCGCGAGAAGGCCGAGCGCGACGCCGATGAAGTGGCCGAGCCTCCCGATGCGGTCGAAACCCCGGAGGACGCCGCGTTTGACGGCGAGGCGGGAAAGGGCGCCGAGGCGCCGGTGGACGATTTTCAGCAGGAATTCGACAAGCTTGTGCAACTGGACCAGGAATGGCGCGACCATTTTTCGCAGACTAACATTCCCATGCGCCAGAGCGCCGAGGAGGAGGAAAAGCGCCAGTTCATGTTCGATTCCCTCGCGGCGGGCACGTCCTTTGCCCAGATTTTGATGGACCAGGTGCGGGAAACGGATTTAAACGAAGACGAGCGCGCCATCGCCGAACTCATCATCGGCAATATCGACGATTACGGCTATCTCAAGGCCACGGTCGAGGAAATGGCGGCGTCCAACAACCTGCCGGCCGACAAAATCGCCCATGTCCTGAAGGTCATTCAGACTTTCGAGCCGCCGGGGGTGGGGGCGGGCGACCTGCGCGAATGCCTGATGCTCCAGCTCGAGCGCGCCGGCCAGCAGGAATCGCTCGAGTATCGCATCGTGCGCGACCACATGGAGGCCCTGGGCAAGCGGCGCATTCCGGAAATCGCTCGCGGCACCGGCTGCACCGTAGAGGAGGCCCAATCCGCCATCGGCCGCATCGGCCGGCTCGAGCCCCGGCCCGGCCGCGCCTTCCTGCCGGATGCCAACCAGTATGTCCTCCCCGAGGTTTTCGTGCAAAAGGTCGGCGACGAATACGTGGTGACAACCAACGACGAGCACATTCCCCATCTGCGCATCAGCAACATTTACAAGGACCTCATGGCGCAGGGCGGCAATACCGCCGAGGTGAAGAATTACATCCGCGAGAAGATCCGCGCCGGGAAATTCCTGATCAAGAGCCTGCACCAGCGGCAGCAGACGATTTTGAACATCGGCAAGCAGATCGTGAAGCGCCAGCGCGATTTCATGGAAAAGGGTGTATCCCACCTCAAGCCGCTCATCATGGCGCAAATTGCCGAGGCGGTGGGCGTGCACGAAACCACCGTCAGCCGCGCCGTGTCCGGCAAATACATGCAGACGCCGCAGGGCGTGTTCGAGATGAAATATTTCTTCACCGGCGGCTTGCAGACGGCGAGCGGCGAAAACGTGTCCAACACCAGCGTGAAGGACATGATTGCCGAAATTTTCAAGAACGAAGACCCCGCCAAGCCGCTGTCCGACCATGAAGTGGTGAAGATGCTGAGCGAAAAGGGCATCGTCATCGCCCGCCGCACGGTCGCCAAGTACCGCCTCGAACTCAACATCCTGCCGTCCAACCTGCGCAAGGTTTATTAGGAACGGACCGGTTTCAAACCAGTTGAAGTCAAGGATTACCCGTCTCTCCGCGATCGCGTGTTGATTACCCATGCCGATGCGTCGGGCGGTGATATTATTCGTCACCAACCACGGCTTCACATCGTCTAAATACGTGAACGGGGACGTTTATTTGTTCGCACTCGCAGCGACGACGTGCTAAAGAACCTCTGGAATGGCGCACGAATTGCAGGAAACCGAGACAGCCGGGCCGGTGACACAGGAACGGTTCGGACGATTTTATCCGCAGGAGCTTCTCAACAGCGGTGGCATGGCAGAAATCTGGTTGGTGACCGACAGCCGGGGCAAACCCTACGCCCTCCGGAAGTTGAAGGAGCGGTTCCGCTTCAATCTCCTGGCGCGGCGCCGGTTCCTCCGGGGCTGCGAAATCCTGTCCAAGATCAATGAAAGCGAGTACGTCGTCGGCTATGTCGAGCACGGCCGGGCCAACGGAACGGTTTACATGGTCATGGATTACGTGGAGGCGGCCAATCTGAAGGAGCTCTTCGCCCAGCACGACCCGATCCTGACGGAGAACGTCGCCCAAATCCTGATCGACATGGCTTACGGCCTGACCCACGTGCACGAAAGCGGTTACATGCACCTGGATTTCAAGCCGGAAAACGTGCTGGTCACCCGCAACGGCAACGTGCGCCTGATTGATTTCGACCTGGCCCAGCCGATTCCCGAAAAGCCCAAGAAAATGTCGAAGAACCCGGGCACGCCGGGGTACATGGCGCCCGAACAGTTGCAGCAGAAGCCGATTGATCCGCGCGCGGATATTTTTGCCTACGGGGTGGCCGCCTACGAATTGCTGACCAACCAGAAGCCGTTCCCCGGCGAGACCCCGTCGGAAATCCTGGCGGCACAGTTGGACAATTCCCGGCCCACGCCGCCGCGCGAGCACAACGCGGACCTTCCGGTTGCGCTCGAAAAGGTGGTGCTGAAGTGCCTCGCGCGCGATCCCGAAAAGCGCTATCCCTTCATGAGCGTCCTGGTGCGCGATTTGGAAAGCGCGTTGTACGTCTGATTGCCCGTCGGCGCCGAGGTAACGAGGCACTGATTGAATTTACGATATCGGATTTACGATTTACGAGATTCATCCGCAGTTCACACCCCGGCGTCAATCGTATATCGTAAATCGAAAATAAGAAGCCCCCTCACGTCGGCTCCGACGATCATTTCATCAACCCCTTCAAGTTCTTGGCCACTTCCTCGATCCAGTCGTGGCCGGGCAATGCATACGGCCGGAACGTCTCGGTGTAGCCCTCCCGGTCGTTGTAATACAGCGCGCGATGCAGGCCGAGCGTCCCGGCATCCGGCGCGTCGATCAAACTGGCGGAATCGCTCGCGCTCATCTGGAAGAGCACCCGTATCTCGAATTCGGTCAGCGTCTTCCGCCCCAGGAACCGGTTCACGTTGTTGTACGTGTCGCAGGTGGCGATCACATGAAATCCCTGGGCCGGTCCCTCGCTGATCAGGGTCATGAACGCCGTGGCCGGATTGGCGCCGCCGGCGTCACTGCTGGAAAAGCTGAATTCATCCTCCTGCCGGAGTTTCTTGTAGTTCTGCAAACCGTGAACCAGCACAAACGTCTCCGGGGCTGAACCTTTTTCTTCACCGCGTTTTACCTCTTCCGCCAGCCCGTTTATGATTTCCGCCAGGTTGCTGTTGTTCACCTGGATGATCTCGCGCGGGACAGCCGCGACGACGCGCTGCAGCAGTTCGCGCTGCGGAAAGCCCGGCGGCGAGCTGTCGAGCAGGACGAACCGCACGGCATTTTTCGGATACTGCGCGGCCAGCGACACCAGCGCGACGGCCAGCAACGTGGCGGAACGTTCCTCGCTCTGCCCCACAATCAGCAGGTTGCTGCCGCTCTGCTTCTGGAACACGGCCTCGGTCGGGCCTTTGATGGAATTGGGCGCGCCCAGCCAGATGCGGGCGGCGGCGGGGCTGGCGGGGCCGGTAGGGACGCGCTGCTGCGTGTCCTGGCCGACCGGCAGGTCGGCCCTACCGGGGTGGGGAGCCTTCAACAGTTCATTAAGCAGTGGATTCTCCCGCACGTCGGCCGGGGCGTTGCCTTCAAACACAAACGGTCCGGGATAGGATTCTTTGCCTTGATCGGCCCGGGCGCGGACCTTTGCCAGAAAACCATCGCGCACGTCTTCCGGCAGCCAAACGGTCTGGAACGGGCTGTTGCCTTCGATAGACCCAGCCGCGTCGTTGTAAATCCCTTCGCCCGGCCGCGAGAGCAGGCGCGGGGCCGGGTTGTCCTGGTCCATGATGAGGTATGCGTCGGCCTCGTTGCACATGAGGGCGATGCGGATGACCATCTGGCCGATGGTGGCACGGGCGAGCGTGTAGGCGCCGCCCAGCGTTTGCGAGCCGAGCAGCACGTGAATGCCGAAAGCGCGGCCCTGCCGCACGATGCGGTCGAGCAGGACGGCGGCGGATTGCGAAACGCGGTCTTCCTCGACGAAAAATTCCTGGAATTCGTCAATGATGAGCAGGGAGCGCGGCATGGATTCGGTGCCGCCGGCGCGTTTGTAGCCGGCGAGATCCTGCACGCCGAGCTTGCGGAACAGGTCGCCGCGCCGGCGCAATTCCTCGTCCACGCGCTGGAGCACGCTCAGCCCGAATTCGCGGTCGCTTTCGATGGCCACGACCTTCGCGTGCGGCAGGCGGCGGTTGCCGTAGCATTTGAACTCGACGCCTTTCTTGAAGTCCACCAGGTAAAACTCCACCTGCTCGGGGCTGCACCAGAGGGCGAGATTGGTGATGATGACGTGAAAGAGCGTGGACTTGCCGGAACCGGTCTTGCCGGCGACGAGCGCGTGCTGGCGGGTGCCTTTGCCGATTTCGAGCCGTTGCAACTTGGTGGCGCCGGAACGGCCGATGGGCACGGTAAGTTCGTCGGTCGTCTCCTCCGTCCAAATTTTGTCCGGCGGTGGAACGACCTGTTCAAACGGGACCTCGACGCGGTTGGAATCGCGGCCGCTTTCGCCGACGCGATGGAGGAAATCGGTGACGAATTCCGGCGAGGGCGGCGTGTCGAGCGTCAGGCGCGTCCCGCCGGGCTGCTTGTTTTCCAGCCGGAACGCGGTTTCGGCGCGGGTCAGGCAAAGGCTGTTCTTGCGGAGTTCATCGGCCACGAAGCCCTGGGGGAGGGCATGGCGGCGATCCCAATGAATGAGCGTGAACACGCCGCAGCGCGCGCCGCTGGTGGCGATGTTGATGAGCCGCCGGCCGGCGGTTTCCGTGAAATTCACCGGGAAGTCGGCGATCACCAGCACGTGATATTTCTCCGCGATGGTGCCGGCTTGGGCGTTGTATTCGGCGATGGTCTCGTACTCGTTGCGGAGGTACATCTGGATGACCTTTTCCATGTGCTCGTTCAACTCGGCGAGCTTTTCCTCAAGCTGGCCGGATTGCGTCCAGATGCGGCTGTTGATGTGGCTCTCCTCGTAATCGGCCAGGTGCATCAGGCCGGCAAAGTTCTGGCCGAGGCCGACGGGATCGAAAATCGTGAAGCTGAGTTTGCCCGGCGGGTGAGCGGACAGCAGGCGGAAGATGATGTTGTTGATCGCGCCAATCGCCTCCTCGCCGCCCGTCTTGGCCGTCTCAAAAAGAATGGAGCCCTGGCCGGGATACTTGAGCAGGAGCGGGACGGAAAAGTTGGCCGGAAAAGGCAGGGCCAATCGCCGGTCTTTCGGCATCGCCTCGGCAAATCGGGCGACGTCCACGTCGAGGCGCCCGAACTTGGCCACGTTTTTGAAGTCCGGCGGCGGCGCCCAGTTTTTCCAGGCTGGCGACGGCCAGTCAGGAAACAATTCCCCGGCGGCGGCACGGGCGGCGGCCAAGGCTTCGTGCAGAGGCTGGATGCTGCTTTTCCATTCCGTTGCCAGGGATTGCCAGCGGGTTTTCTCCTCCGCGTCCAGCCGCGTCATTTTTTCGGCATGCGTGCCGGCCAGTTCCCTGGCCCGGGCCTCACCCTGGGTTTTCAGGCGCTCCAGGTTCTCAGCGTGGAGGCCATCCAGCCGTTTGAGTTTGGCGCGGAAGTCCAGTTCATTCGCCAACAGGGCGCGCGCGGCCTTCTCGTCCACCTGCTGGGCGCGGGCGCTGCGCGTGTCCAGGGCGGCCTTGACTGTCTGTTTCCATTCTTTCGTCAGGCTGCGGCTGGTTGTGTCAAAATCCCTTTGGATCCGTTCCTGTTCCTGTTGCCAGCGCAATTCCGCCCGGGTAAGGGAATCGTCGTGAAGCTTTCTGGCCCGGGCCAGATTGCCGGCAATTGTCCGGGCGATGGGGCTGGCTTGGCGTTTTCCCAGTTGATGTATTATCAACAGAGCCACCCAGAGCGCTGCCAGGACAACGCCCAGCGCCAGATTGAAACTGGAGTTGGATTTCGAGGGCGGGTAGGCGATGGGAAAAACCTGCTGCGATAGATTTGCCAACAGCAATAACACTGGAAACGGTAGCAGCAGGATTGTCAGCAGCCACATCGGCAGAAATTTGAAAATTCGCGGCAGAAGGAATCGCTCGAAACGGTTCAATTCATCGCGAGTTTTGGTTTCGAGTTGCTGAAGCTCTTCAAACAACCGGTTGTCCTCCGCGG
>Ga0335071_10005534_pt1 | contig 13103 bp, 11 predicted proteins | sample Lox_Sample_15_FD_206724 | JGI IMG/M metagenome (GOLD analysis project Ga0335071, IMG submission 206724) | Soil microbial communities from Loxahatchee National Wildlife Refuge, Florida, United States - Lox_Sample_1.5 | ecosystem: Environmental > Terrestrial > Soil > Wetlands | place: USA...
GGAGACGAAATGATGTTGCCTATGCGACCTAGCCACAAAGAATCTACGTGTGTTTTCAATGCCAAACGCGTTTTCCATCAAACACGCGGAAATGGACTCCTGACGACGTCCGGCCTCCTCAACGGCATCTTCGGTCAAGGGGCAGATCTTCATGTGGCCCGGTGGGAATCAGTGAAGGTTACTGACCGTATGGAGGAGACCGACGATAACGAGGTCACAACGATTCGGGAACGAGAACGATTCACGCAATGCCTCACTCTCGTCTACGCCGACGGTACGACTGCAATTCTCGATGAAAGGAACAAGGGATCATGAAAAACGCGCATCTCCGTTTCGGGAACTTGCAGTTCACCAAGGTCCTTCGGGATACGACAATCGACATCACGGTACGAATGGATCGCATGGTCGCCGAACACGATGCAGAGAACCGGAGCGCGAAATGTCATCTGTTGTCGGTGATCGGCAATGACCAGGAAATCGCGGCCATCGCTGCTGCGATCTCCGAGGAGGCGCGATTCTACGCGAGCGGGCCGGAAGTGAACCGGCTCATGATCAGCTTGGGCAAAGAGGCGGAAGTCTTTCGTGGTTCCATCAGCGTTCCGGGCCGAAGGCGGCCGCTCCGGCACCTGGTTGCACTGTCCGAAGAGCTCTCCATGACGCGCGCAGGGGGGAATCCAACGGCGAGGCGAACGATTCTGTGCAACAACGCTCAAGCATTCGTGCTATACCGCATCGGCGTCCGTTTCGGGCTGCCCGTTCTAGCTGAGTGGAGTGAGTGGTTCAGCGGAGAACTCGAACACCGGAAGGCGATCCAGCCCCTGATAGGCATCGGCTGTGCGCCGGTGTTGGTGAAGGGAACAAAGAAACGCTTCCTCGGCTGGATCGGCCATGCGCTCAAGCGCGGTGCGATCCGAATCCCCGATGATGGCCAGACTCTCCTCTGGCATGCCCCAGTCGGCTTCTCGGTTGATTTGGACGAGAGCGAACAGGAGGCCGCATGAGCCTCGCGTTGTCTGGGCAGAAGGTCGCTTGCCCGTCGGTGTGGATCGATCTGAGCCCCGGCACAGAAGGCATTGCGGCGGAGAAGTCGGTGCTGAGAACCCGAGGGTGAGCGAATGTTCCAAACAGTTCAGCGCACGTGGGAACTTCCCTGACCCTGCTCGAACGTGCGGCGCAACAGTCAAGCTTAACCAAACCTTCCACCCGGTCTTCCACACCTCACCAGGAGCCTAACCATATGAGTATCGTTCCAACAAATATTGGAGACTACCTGCGTCAATTTGCGAACCAGCTCGAGGAGAAAATCTTGCAGCAGTTTCCCCCTTTGCACCAGCCCGGGGAACCGCTGCCTCCCGAACTGGCACGCCTTCGCCGGCGACCTTATCCGGCGCAGGCTCTCGCCGCTGCCGCGATAGCGAAGCGCTGGGACGTTGAGAGGTCGGCCGGTGCCATCGCCGAGTGCGGCACAGGGAAAACGTTGATCTCCTTGGGGGCGATTTTCGTTCATGCCAAAGGCAAGCCCTTCACGGCGCTGGCGATGGTGCCGCCACAGCTCGTTGAAAAAATGGCCCGCGAGTGCTTCTTGACGCTCCCGCGTGTCCGAGTTTTCTTCATTGACGGTGTCCGGAACGGCGCGGGGTCGAACGGACACGCCGGCGTCAACGAAGTGAGGCTCCGCAACGGCCGGATTGTGCGCGAGGGCCTGCATACGACGCTGAGTGATTTGCGATTGCGAAAGGACTTCCGATCGGCGCGGTTTCGGTGGGCCTCGATCTGCGACTGCCCGGCCGTCTTCATCGTCAGCCGGGAACGGGCCAAGCTCGGGTACTTTTGGCGGCACGCATATGGTGTACCGCGCAGTGGACCCTTCAACGGCGCGGTGGTTAACCCCGATACGGGACGACCTGTTCTGACCGACGATGACCAACTGCGCAGGGCGGATTTTCGCAAAGCCAAACGCAGTGAACTCGTGTGCGGCGATGAAGAATCCAACGCCGGGAAAACGCGGCGCAACATGTTCAGTGCACTCTGGCAAGCAGATGGATCCAAGGTTCGCAGGTGCGCACCAATGGACTTCATAGGCCGGCACATGAAGGGGTTCTTCGATTACGGCATCGCGGACGAGGTGCACGAGTTGAAAGGCGCTGACACCGCTCAAGGGGCCGCGCTGGGAACGATCGCTTCTTGCGCAAAGCGCACCATCATTCTGACAGGGACATTGAACGGCGGGTACGCCGATGAGCTTTTCTCGATCCTTTACAGACTGAACGCAAAGAAGATGGTCGAGGAGGGGTTCGCGTACGGAGACGCCGGCGTGCGGGCTTTCTCGGAGACCTATGGCGTGCTCGAAAAGGTCACGACGATTACTCCGGCCGACAATGCCTGCTCGGACAAACCGAAAGTGAGCACACGCGTGCGACGACGACCGGGCGCTTCACCGTTGTTGTTCGGAAGGTTCCTCATGGAACTTGGGGCGTTTGTCTCGCTCGAAGACATCTCCGATGCGCTTCCTCCTTACGAAGAGGAAGTGCTGAGCGTCGAGATGGACCCCGTTCTCGGCAAAGCGTACGAAGCCCTCGAAGAAGATATCAAGGAAGCGCTCGAAGGGCATCACGGAAACCAATCGGTGATCAGCACAGGACTGAATGCGCTGATGCTCTTTCCAGACCGCCCATTCGACGTTGGGACGCTGTACGGATACGCGACAGATCCAGAGACCGGAGAGCGAGAGCGATTCGTCATTTCGGATCCGCCTGATCTCGCCAAAGACTTCATTTACGCCAAGGAACGGCGCCTGGTGGAAGAAGTGAAAGCGGAGCTCGCCCAGGGACGGCGGTGCCAGGTGTTCGCCGTCTATACGCAGAAGCGCGACGTCACGCAACGGCTGAAGAATATTCTGAGCCGCGAAGGAATTCGCGTCGAGGTGTTGACTACGGCTGTACCTCCGGAAGCCCGCGAGGCTTGGTATGAACGCCAGTTGAAGGCCGGCATTCAGGTATGCTTGGCACATCCCAAATTGGTAGCTACGGGCCTCGATCTCCTCGCTTTTCCGGCCATTTTCTTCTACGAGTCTGGATACTCAATCTACACTTTGCGCCAGGCCAGCCGGCGCTCCTGGCGCATCGGCCAGAAGCAGCCTGTGAAGGTGAAGTTCCTGGCCTACGCAGGCACCATGCAGGAGAACTGCCTCCGATTGATGGGGAAGAAGCTTCTGGTCTCACTCGCGATGGAAGGCAAGTTCGCCAATTACGGACTGCAGGCTCTCGACGACGACGATGACATGCTGACGGCCATGGCTCGCGAACTCGTGACCCAGAAAGGTGTTGGGGAACGAGCCGACGCGTTGTGGAGAGACGTGCAGCGGCAACACATGGGCCAGGTTGAGACCGCTAAAGCAGTGGTGATCGAACAACCCACGCCGGAGCCGGTGGTGGTCCTTCCGTCTGAAGTTGATCCGGCCTGTTCGTCGGAGCCTAAACCCACGCCCGACGCCCTCATTGAATTGGTCTTACCGCGACCGAGAGTCGCGCGTAGGCCTCATCCCGACAACGACGCCCAGCTCTCGCTGGCGTTCTAACACAAACAACACGCCTGGAGGCGCACGGAGGAATGTTGATCCCTTCGTGTGCCCAGGTTTCCCGGAGGTGCAACTTATGGAGAACAAGGGTCTCTACATCAATGAACTGCCACAGTCTGGTGAGGTCACATTCCTGGCTGTGGTCGTCGAGAAGGAAGTTCGGCCGAAGCGCAATGGTGGGGCCTTCCTGGCAGTCCGCTTTGCAGATCGAAGCGGCGAATTGGACGGGAAGGTCTGGGACAACCCGGAAGCCGTCGCTCAACTATTCGACTGCGACGATGTAGTCAAGGTGCGCGGCACGATCGACCATTACAACGACAAGCCGCAGCTCATTGTGAGCCGGATCCGCCGCTGTGATGCGAGCGAGTACAGTGCTGGTGACTTCTATCCAGCATCCAGCCGCGATCCGGAGGAGATGGTCGGCGAGCTGCAGGCGTTCATCGCCATGGTGCGAGAGGAATCGCTCCGGCAACTGTTGGAGTCGATTGTCAATGACGCTACGATCAGCGACCGCCTCCGGGTTGCGCCGGCCGCGATGCGGATTCACCACTGCTATCGGAGTGGACTGCTCGAACACATACTCTCGATCTGCAATTTGAGCGCGGCTCTGGTCGCACACTACCCCCGCTTGAATCTCGACTGGCTCATTGCGGGAGCTATTCTGCACGACCTGGGGAAGATCGAAACTCTCGAATTGGCGGGCGTTCGTTTCGCATACACGACGCGCGGCCAGTTGATCGAGCACATCACGCTCGGTCTGGAAATCCTTGAGAAGCATGTAGCCCGTTTTCCTCAGTTCCCTGTCGAGTTGAAGACAATCCTTCAGCACCTCCTGGTGAGCCATCACGGCGATCTGGATAAAGGGGCGCTACGACTGCCGATGCTGCCCGAGGCTTTTGCGCTTTCGCTACTGGATCTCATGGACGCGCGGCTGGAACAGGCGTTCAGGCTGATCGATTCGGCTCCGGCTGGTGAACAGTTCACTGCGTATATCCCGTCGCTCGAACGGCAACTGTTCCGCGGATTCGAGCATCGCGCCGATCTGGGCGACCCGCGAGCGGTCACAGACGGAGGGGGGATAGCAGCATGAGCGCAGAACCGATCGCAATCACGGCCAGGGAGGTGGCCAAAGGGCTCAGCATGTTCGAGATCGACGAAGGATTGGAAGCCTTGGTGGAAGCCGCCGAGCAGGAGGCCGAGGCGAACAATGGAGAGATCTCGGAAGAGCTCAGGACCGCCTTGGCGACGTACGCCGAGGCGTTTGGGTACAAAGTGGACCGCATCGCCGACTATCTGAAAGCCCAGAAGGCGGAGGCTGAAACGGCCCACCTTGAGGCCGAGCGCTTTCAGGCGCGGCATAAAGCGGCGGAGAACCGCGAGAAGCGACTGAAACAAATGCTCGTCTGGTTCATGGCGACGCGGAATGTGCAAAAACTCCGCGGGGCGTTGAATACAATCAGCCTGCAGGCGAACAGCGTGCCCTCACTGGTGATTCGCGACACGACCCACGTCCCGGACAGCTTCTATCGGGCTCGGGTTGAGCTTTCGTGGCCGGAATGGCGCGAGATCGTGGAGTCACTCCCGCCGGGGGCCGTTCAAGATCGCCTCCGCGGCTCAGAAGGCAAATCGGTGCAAAAGGAGCTCCAACGAGGGATTCTGTCCGATGCATTGTCACGTGGCGATACGATCGAGGGGGTCTCACTCGTAAAGGGGCAGCATGTGCGCCTGCGATGACGGCGCGTTGCTATGTGTCGAGGAGTCGAGCACCTTCGGTTAGCGCGAGATCTTTGCCAGCACGGAGATCGTTTGGAGTAAATACGACTTCGACATCCGGTTGAACGCCGCGCCCCTCAAGGAGCCGATCATCCCAGCTCATCCAGCCGCCGATTGGTATGCGCAAGCGATAATCTTCGCCGACAAGGAAATTTACGGCGCCGAGGACCTCTCCAGCGGTGCGAGTTCCAACGATTGTCGCCAGACGGTGGGTGATGGCAAAGTCTGCGACCATCTCGGCTGCACTCTTGGTGTGCTGGTTGACCAAGATTGCGATGCGGCCGTGGAAAGGACGAGGGCCGAGTCCCTCGGTGAATAGGGCAACCGAACGATCACGGTGAAGGAGCTTGAACCGGAGGAACATCCCGATAAGACCAAGCTTTGTCGTGGGAATGTGATCAATTCGGATCAACCGGTCCTTTCGGTACCCCTGGTCAGCGACCTTACGGCTGACATTGAACCCAATGGGTCGGCTGTCAGCGCACAGCGAGCTCATCGCTCGGAGCGATCCAAGCCCACCACCGATGTTGCCGCGAAGATCGATAACGAGCCCTTTGCACGGACCGAGGTCGCTGAGCGCCCGCTCATAGGCGAGCGCGAAACGATCGCCGGCATTCCCAGGAAAGTAGGCGACACGAACGTATCCAATGTCAGGAGTGAGCTTACGGGAGTGGACCGCCTTCACTTCCACCAACGGTGGCCTACCCTTCGCCGTGGGCGGCGGCAGCGCGATCGTAATGGTTCGATCGGCGCCGTCGCGAGAACGGACAAGGATCTCCGTGTTGGCTCCGAGATCAAACCGCGGAACCTCCGGTGGCAAAACTCTGCCACCATTGACCGACAAAAGGGCTTCACCTGGCTGAATACCGGCTTTGTGCGCAATGCCGCCTTCCAAGACGTCGAGAAATAGCCACAGCGGTTCAGGATCCTCAGCCTTCAGAAAGGTTGCGTTCAGGGCGTAAGGAGCGGGAACTCCCGTACCGCTACCATGGAAGAATGCGACGTGGCTCGACTTTAGTGTTGCCAAAGCGACATTGACTCTTTGCACGAATTCAGCGGTAGAGGTGCTCGCAAGCAGCCAGTCGCGTTGCGCTTGCCAAGTGTTCGTCCAACCAGCGATGTCGGCAAGCGGGTTGAAGAACCTGGTTTCGATATAGTGCTGAATTCGGTCCAGGATCCCTGTCATCTGCTCCTGGGTGATACTCATGGTTGCGCTCCTTTCACTGTTGTGCGGCGAGTTTGATCAAACCGTATAACGACATTTCCATTTCCGATCACCTGGAAGGCAGCGACCGTTGGCAGGACGTTCGGACCGAAGCGGTGTAGCAACGTGAGCTTGGCATTGCGGAGAGCCGTCGCCACCTCCCTTCCCTGGGCCAGGTTGCGGTAGAACTCCGTCAGCAATGAACCGGATGCGGTATCCGACACCGACCAGGAACTTGCTAGGACAGCGGTCGCACCCGAGGACAAGAAGGCTCGAGCAAGATTCGACACGCCCTCCTGCCCCAACGAGCGGCCCACTGTCGTGTTGCACGCCGACAACACGACTAGGTTGGCCTTGATCGGAAGTCGAACAATCTCGCGAGGCTGAAGGAAACCATCCTCCTCTGAAGACTTGTCTTGAGCGAATAGCAAGGCTCCCCGCTGTGGCTGTCGGGGGTCAGCGAAAGCATGAACGGCAAGATGGATGATCCCGAACCGTTCGAGCGGCTGCCCCTTGAAGTGGCCCTCCGTTGCATTCTGTCCCAGGAGTCCGACGGCGGCGGGCCCTGCCATGCCCAGGGCCATCTCGACTTCGGCCCTGGAGGCGGGCAGCGCTTCTAGATGGGGCGTTATTCGTGCGTCGAATATGCTAATGGCACGTGACGGATTCCCACGCTTTGAAACGTCTCCATAGGGAACATCGCCAACCGCGAGGAGCGGCAATGGTTTCGTGGCTATTTCCCTGTTGCGAAGCGCGCGGAAGACGCTCGCGGATGGCGCGAACGTGATTGCAGCAGTTTGCGCGAGCTTGGAACGATTCGGCGCTGCCAGCATGTCGAAGGGAAGGGCGTGAAGTGGTCCGTCTGGCACAATCACGATTTTGCTCTTGGATGCCGGCCAGCGTAGCGGGGCGACGATCGCGCCGTAGAGCGAAGCCGCGAGTTTGTCCACTGTCGAACCGTCTGCGGCTCGCTGCAAGGCCTCAAAATACTCCGCGATGAGCCGCTCCACCGCGGTGCGTTCGCCAAGTGGAGTGACCCGTGCGTCGTCTCGAGAAATCGTCACACCATAGACGCGATGCTCGCCCCAAAGGTACTCCACCACGAGTTGGTCTGCTCCAAGGTTGGATCGCAAGTCACGCAGCGAAACGGCTTGCGAGCGAGGGCCTTTCCAGGTTCGCGTCTCGACCTCCGCCCCGACCAACTTTTGTTCCACTTCCCAGATCTGCCGCAGGGCGATCTCCCGCTCCGTAGTCCTTTTGAGCCCGAGTAGCGAGCGCTGAAGCCGGCTCAACTCACGCTGGAGGCGTATGTACTCCGGTGAGCGCCGGCGAGTCGATTCTGACGCGGCCACCTGTGCTATGACATCGCGGAGCACTCGACCTCGCGTTCGCTCGAGGACCGCGAAGGCATAATCCACGCTCTTCTGTGCGGCGGCGAGTTCGAAGTGCGTCACGTAGATACTGGACATCGTGCGTATTAGGGTGGTCGCATGCTCGGGTGTGGGGACGTTGACAAGGAGCCCTTCCACAACGTCGGTTGCGCGCTCCAGAATTTGCAGCGCCTCGTCCGGCCGCCCTTCAGCGCGCTTGAGATTGGCGAGGACCAGAAGCTGTGATGGCAGGAGGAACCTGTCGCCAACCTCTTCGCTGAGCGTGACAGCACGTATGGCGTACTCTCCCGCTTCTGGGATCTTGCCTCTGTGCTGGGCGATGGCCGCCAAGTCGAAGTAAATCTCAGCGAGGAGGCGGCGGAACCCACCCCTTTCGGCGATAGGTAGCGCTTCGCGGAGATAAGCAAGCGCGTCGTCAGGCTTGCTGAGTGCGCGGGCGAGATCAGAAGCAGCCAGCAGCATCTGAACTTTTTTGACGCGACGGTCATCGGCCTCAGCATGTTGAAGGGACTCGCGGATCAGTTGTTCGGCCTCCTGAAACCGCCGTAACGCCAGGAGGGACTTTGCCTTGCCCCAGTAGGAGATGTACTGAAATCCGGCCTCGGGGTGTTTCGCGGCGGTGTTCAATGCGAGGTCGAAGTATCGAATTGCCTGTTCGTATTCATCAGATAGCTGAAGTCCAGTGGCGATCGCTGCGTAGTACCGTATTTGTGCCCCCACATCCCCGCCTGTCATCGCGGACACCAGCGCCTGGCCGACCTGAAGACGCGCGGTCGAAGCATCACCAAGCAGAAAAGCGATCATTCCAAGCTCGCCAACAGCGCGCGACTCCCACTTCCTGTCACCAATCTGTTTGGCCGTCGCAAGGGCGACTTCCCAATCGTCCTTGGCCGCCGGGGCATCGATCTCCAGATTGACATCGCCACGAATGATGAGGCATCGAAGGCGGAGAGCTGGGTCGTTCTTCGCAATGTCGGTGGAAAGGATGCCGTCGATTGCTTCGATAAGGTCGGGGAAGGGCAGAATTTGCATCTCGCCGCGCAAACGACTTGCCCTTGCGAAGAGAGCGTTCCGCTCGTCGCCTTGGGCCAGGAACATCCTCTCGGCTTCGAGAAAAAACGGGTGCGCGTCATACCAGTTGTAGATGTCAGCCAGGTGTTCTGCCTTTTCCATTGCCTGGCGCGGGTCGGTGAACGGCGCGGGGATCTGAGCGGCTAAGGGATACAGACCAGGCCAGAGCAGAAGAACAGCCGCAGCCGCTGAGAAGAAGTGCCAACTCGTCAACATAGGACCTCTTGAATGCATACGATCTCCCGATGGATCATGTCAACGGACCTTTAGGGGGTAGGAGCGCCACCTGGATTCCTCCGCACGACGAATTGACCACGTAAACCGGCCGGAACTGAGTTTACGCAGGTCAAGGGCTGCTTCGATCGTCGTCACGAAGTTGCGAATGACGGCGACACCGGCTCCCTGGATCTGAGGGGAGCCTCGCTCGTCACGGATTTCGAATTGGTAGTTCCCCTCGTCAGATCCTGTCGGAAGCAGAATAGTAAGCCGGAGGTTCGCTCTGGTCAGAACGGGGGCCTCGGTTTGGTCATTTGGTTCACCTCGGGTGGCATCAAGCGGGCGCAGGTCGAGCGTCGCTAATTGCAGTTCTGCAGGCGCTTTGCGCTCCACTGCAATTGGTGGCGGAGTGGCAGGAGGCGCTGGAGCCGGCGATCTAAGCGAAATGGCGCCGACGATGGCCGCGGCCAATCCGGCCGCAGTGGCAAGGATGGCGATGGTATGCCGCCTCCGCCGTTTCCACTTTCCTCTCGCGGCAAGATAGTCGGACAGGCACGCTGAGCAGGTAGCAATATGCTGGGCGTGCGTTCCGATACGGTTAAGGGAGACCTCACGTCTTGCCATGGCTCCGATCTCGGCGGCTGTGGGGCAGCCCTTCCGGTCTGGATTCGGAAATCTCTTGAGGGCATACGCTCTGGCAGCGCGGAGAAAGAGTTCCTCGTCGATCGGCGAATTGGATCTCTTGGACGCGGGCTTGAATGGTCTCATGTGAGGCCTCGTTTGGGTGTTTGCGGCGCGCGTCTGGCCCTTTCCTCCGTGTCCGGCAACAGGCAGTCGATGATCTCTTGTGGCAACTTCTCTAGGGCGCGACGGAACCGCAACCGTGCTTGACCAGCGGTAAGGCCCTGAAGCTTGCCGATTTCCTCCCACCCCAACTCAAGAAGGCGCAGATAGAACATCTCTCGTATGTCAGGCTCAAAATGCTGGCCGATTTCCTCAGCGAGAATCCATAGTTCTACTTCTTGTCGCCAATCTGGCTCCTGAGCTGTGGTCAGGATTTCGAGATCTTGTCCCAGGCCGCGGTAGTCAACCCTGCCGTCACGACTCTTGATAGACCTGATCAGATTCGCGGTGGCTGTGTAGTAAAGCGCCACTATCGACCGTACCTCGCCCGGATGGTTCTTGATGTGACGAGATATTCGATAGGCGACAAGCTCAGCAACCTCTGCTGCTCCAGCATGGTCAGCGAGATGCATCCCAATGTAGTTCCATGCCCAAGGCCACAGACGCTGGGCGACGTCACGCACACCTGGATCGATGGGATACCCATTGACCGCCGGAGGAAGAAAAAACTCCGGCAGTCGCTCGTCCTGATGCCGGTTGTGGTCCGACATAAACTTCGGTCCCTTTAGGGGCGAGCCATGAGAAGCGGCAATGACCGCCTCTATTAATATGACCATTCTCGAACGACAAATCCGACGGATTTAATGTCGTTTCTTCCCGCCCTGCCGCTTCGAGTGTCGGCGATCTTTCGCTCTGGAATCTACGTCCGTCAAATACCCCCGGTTCCAGAAGTCTTGTGAGTAGAGGGCAGTGTCTGGGAAGCACGCAGAGATCCCACCTTTCCACGGAGTTGATGTATGGAAGAGGATGCCGCCACCAGTGCAGGGAAACCCCTCCACCGGCAGCAACGACCACCTCAAAAGCGGCCGAAGGTCGGCAAGCCGCGGGGACAGGCCTGCCACTGGACTCCGGAGTTGGACGAACTGCTGAGGACAGCCTGGTCACGCGGAGGACTGCGCGCTGCCCGGCGAGCAATCCGTCAGCAGCAGCCTACTTGGAGTCGGTCTTCGATCAAGAAACGTGCCGCTGCGCTCACTTTGACGCGTCCGAAGGCGCGACCTTGGTCGACCGAGGACGTCAACAAGCTCTTGATGTCGATCGACAGCAACGCGTCCCTCGAACTGATCGCCAAACGGCTGAATCGCACCGTGGCTGCAATTCGCTACAGGCTGTGGGAACTAGGTTATAAGGCAGCCAGTTTGGGCGGATATAAAGTCAAGGAGGTCGCCGAGATGCTTGGCGTTCCGCCCAGAAGGGTTCAGTACTGGGTTCAGAAGAAGGAGTTGCTGACAAAAGGCGGTCGCATCACCGACAGCTCGCTGTCCACGTTCTTCCGCAACTGTGCGGAGAAGATCCCGTACGAAAAGCTGCCGGCAGATATGCGTGCGTGGCTACGTGAGATGGAGTACCCGGCAGTGGGCGAAGAACCGGAAGCGATGGCAGCCGGTAAACGCTAGGCGTTCTGTGGAAGCGTGTATTCGTCGGCGGCGCCTATCCATTCGGGAAAAGAGGGAAAACGGATCGGATGAACGCGGCCCCATTCATCGTGGCATCTCTGGTTGTAATGAATGACCCGATGGTACCGGGGATGGTGAGTGACGTGGTAGTGCAACGCGGAGTACCAGTTCTCGGCTCGCGCTGCGCTACGCCAACCGGCGTCTCCAAACCGAACCAGACGAAAGAACATGAAGTCTTGCCATAGAGGGGCACCCTGGAAGGCCGTCAAGAAACTTGGGCAACGAGTGCGAAGCTCGGACAAAACCGCGTCTTCAAAGAACCGATTCGGCTGGGAAACGGCATCAATCCAAAGGGCGAACGCCCTCCACTCAAGCAGATCAGCCACAGCGCAGTGAAGTCGCCCCGCTTCCACTCTCTGTAGCGCTTCGACGGCCCGAGCCTTTTCGTTGCCGGATTGCGTCAAACGGTCAGTGGCAATTACGTTGGAGGTCCACTCCTCCAAGGTCGGCCATGTCGGTGGAGGTCGACGCGACCAGGTATCCTTTGTGCGCTCCCACAGAGCCCAAGCCTTTTCGGTACGAAGGTCTTTGTACGCGTAGTACATCACAGCGTCAAACCAGCCTTGCGTCTTCGCGTCCGCGAACTTGCGGGCCGTGATCCATTCTTCCAGAGAGTGCCAAAGAAAGCGCCGCTGCCGAGGATGCTGCTGCCGTTCGCGCGAATCCGTCTCGAGAAAGCCGGGACAGCGTTTTTCAAGGGCGGACACCACGACTTCAGGGATCTCCTCGTTCACCTCGGCGATGGCTCGGACCCACAGTACGAAGATGTGCGATTCCACGTACGCTGACGCCGTCTCTTCGAGCCGCCGCCATGGCACCTGAAGGGCCTGCTGCAAGGCCTTTTGCTTGGTATCGATTTGGAGCTGAACCGCCAGCTTCTGGAAGTCTTTTCTTGCCATGAAAGACCTGGTGTCCCCAAAACCTATTTACTGTACCAACTCCAGTCCACGCGTAGAAGCGCGGAGATCATCAAACGACGGATACGCTGCACCTCTCCAAGCTTCCGAGAATCCCCAGGATCTCTTCGACGGCTACTGCATCTTGGTCAGGAATGAGATGGCGAGCGACAATCACAGCGTGACGGGTGCAAGAGGCGGAGCGTGTTTACGCGATCTTTGAACGGGCATTGGCTGCCGCGCAGTGCCTCGACGAAGCAGGGCTTGAGACCACTTCGGATGCGGCCGTACCGTGGATCTGCTCTTATGACCCGCCCAGGGGTGCGGAAAGCCGCCCAATTCTGCTCATCAGTGGGGAGAGTCGTCGCCGGCATAATGCTCCAGTCGACGCGTACGAGAGAGGACGAGCGATCAGCACAGCAAGATCGTGCGACAGAAACGATGAGAACGCCAAATGTCTTGCCTGGCTGCCCGCCTAACCGGTCAAGGCTTATTGGCGCGTAAGCCTATCAGCGAGTAGCGCTTACAGGTTCGGGTGGTCTCGCTTCGTCACCCACGATATGCGTCGGGTCAGGAAAGACTTTTGCACGTGAGAACAGCATCGTGGCAGGATTG
>Ga0335071_10005535_pt1 | contig 13100 bp, 8 predicted proteins | sample Lox_Sample_15_FD_206724 | JGI IMG/M metagenome (GOLD analysis project Ga0335071, IMG submission 206724) | Soil microbial communities from Loxahatchee National Wildlife Refuge, Florida, United States - Lox_Sample_1.5 | ecosystem: Environmental > Terrestrial > Soil > Wetlands | place: USA: Florida...
CCGGGGGGTGAGTTCATGGGTATGAGAACTGGCCGGGGGGTGAGTTCATTCTGACTGAAATTTTCATGGGACAGGTGTTGTACAAGCCTTATGCAAACATATTCTGTCCTTTGATTTTTCAGGATGGTCATTTTTAATTAAATTTAATTTTCTTCGTTTATAGATTATAAAATGATCTATCGCACAGACTACCATATTCATACGCTGTTCAGTGACGGTAAGGCCGATGCCCGTGACTATATTGAATATGCCATAAAAACAGGACTGGATGAAATAGGATTTTCGGAACACCTCAACCTTTTTGTCCCCGGACAGCACTGGTGCATGGATCCCGGCAGAGCAGGGGAATATATCGGTTACCTGAAAAAGCTTCGCCGGTCGTACAGGGGCAAAATTGAGATAAGGATCGGCCTCGAGGTCGACTTTTTCCCCGGTAAGGAACAAGAGATTTTTAACTTCCTTGCCCCGCTTGACCTCGACTATATTATAGGGTCGGTGCATTATATGGGTGAAACAACTGTTGACAGCGGCCCCGATTTCTACAAGGGTAAAAACATTGATGAATTATACAGCTCTTACTTTGATCTTCTGTGCCAGGCAGTGGAATCCGGACTGTTCGATATACTTGGACATTCCGACCTTGTCAGGATATACAATTTTTCTCCCATGACCTGTCCGGAGCCTCTTTACAGGAAGCTTGCACATGAAATGGCATGTCACGATGTTGCCTTGGAGCTCAATACAAATGGCCGCAACAGGCCGCTTGCAGACTTCTATCCCGACCGCAGGTTCCTGAAGATATTCAGGGAGGCAGGCGTGCCGGTCTGCGTCAATTCAGATGCCCATTTCCCCGAAAGGACCGGGCAGTATTTTGAAGAAGCTTACAGCCTTCTGGCAGAGGCAGGATACAACGAAATGTGTGCATTCAGGGGAAGGGAAAGGTCGATTATCCCTGCAGAATTCAAATAAAACAAAACTCTCGTTCCATTATGATCAGGCCATTGATTATCATTTCATTATTAGCAGCGTCTTTCTGTTCCTTTACGTCGTGCGGGAGCAGGTCCGGTTATGACAAACTCTACACCACTGGCCCGGGAATTATCCCCTTCAGGGCCGTCCAGTTCGGCCCGGGGGACGTGAAACTTCTTGAGGGACCATTCAGGCATGCCACGGATCTCGACATGCAGACTCTCCTCGGGTATGAACCCGACAGGCTGCTGGCTAGGTTTTACACCGAGGCCGGGCTCAAGCCCAAAGCTGAACAGTATCACGGCTGGGAAGATGAGACAATTGCAGGTCACAGCCTTGGTCATTACCTGAGCGCGGTATCGATGATGTACCGGACCACAGGTGATAGCAGGTTCCTCGAGAGGGAAACGTATATAGTAAGCGAACTTAAGAAGTTGCAGGATCACGACGGGGACGGTTATATAGGTGCATTTCCCCGCGGTAAAATGATCCTTACCCGGGAGGTTGCAAAAGGCAATATACGTTCACAGGGATTCGACCTGAATGGCATTTGGGTTCCCTTTTATACCGAGCACAAAATAATGGCCGGGCTGAGGGATGCATATCATTTTTGCGGTGATACTGTTGCACTTGCAGTCGAAAAACGCTTTGCCGGCTGGCTTCATGGTGTTGTCAGGGACCTGAATGACGAACAGGTACAACAGATGCTGAAATGTGAACATGGCGGCATAGCCGAGGTCCTTGCCGATCTCTATGCCGACACTGGGGACGAGACGTACCTGAAAATGGCCCGGATTTTTTACCAGAAAGCCGTTCTCGATCCCCTGAAAAAAGAGGAGGATATCCTACCGGGAAGGCATTGCAATACCAATATCCCGAAGCTGATCGGTCTGGCGCGGCTTTATGAGCTTACTGGCGACACCGGCGACATGAGGGCAGCACAGTTCTTCTGGAACACCGTCGTTCATCACCATTCATATGTCACGGGCGGCAACGGGAACAGTGAATATTTCGGCCCGGAGGATAAGCTTAGAAACAGGTTGGGCGACGAGACTACGGAAACCTGCAATGTATATAACATGCTGAAGCTGACGGAACATTTATTTGAATGGGAGGCCGGTGCATCACAGGCCGATTTTTACGAAAGAGCCCTGCTGAACCATATTCTTTCATCACAGAACCCGGTCGACGGGCATGTCACCTACAACCTGTCGCTCGACATGGGGGGATTCAAGAGTTTCCAGGACCCTGGTGATTTTACCTGCTGCATAGGAACTGGCATGGAGAACCATTCAAAATACGGGCTGAACATCTATTATCACAACACCGATGAGCTTTTCCTTTTCCAGTACATTGCTTCTGAACTGACATGGAAAGAAAAAAGTGTGGTGATCACTCAAAAAACGGCGTTCCCGGGGGAACAGCAGACTGAGATCTGTTTCAGATGTACCGGGCCTGTCGATTTCACCGTAATGGTTCGCTGCCCGTACTGGGCGGGAAAGGACTTTGGAATTTCTGTCAATGGAAGAAGAATTGCTGCGGATTCAAGGCCAGGTAGCTTTATTCCCGTAAGAAGAACCTGGAAAAACGGGGACCTCCTCAATATTTCGTTCCCATTCAGACTCAGGCTCGAATCAATGCCCGACGACAGCAACAGGGTCGCGGTGATGTATGGCCCGCTTGTTATGGCAGGCGACCTGGGACCGGTGAAAGATACTGCAACCAGTAATCCCTTCTATGTTCCGGTAATGATGACTTCGGACCGCAACCTCTCAAACTGGATTAAAAAGGTTGATGGTAAGTCAAATACCTTCACGACAGTAAATACCGGCAGACCGCGGGATGTTGAGCTCCGTCCGTTCTATACTTTCTTCGACAGGCGTTATTCTGTTTACTGGGACCTTTACAATGAACAGGAATGGAAAACACGGAAAGAGGCATACTATGCCGCTAAAGAGTTCGAACTTAAGACCAGGGAAGCAACAGTAGATTTTGTTCAGCCAGGGCAGATGCAGTCCGAAAGGGATCATAAATTCAGCGGCGAAAAGACTTCTCCTTCCATTTTCAGGGAAAGAGCTTGCCGCGAATCGAGGGGGGGCTGGTTCTCATACTCGATGAAGTGCGATCCCATAAATGAAAATTCCGTCGTTGCTGAATACTGGGGTGGCTTCCCCGGCGCCAGGACTTTTGATATACTCGTCAGCGACAGGATTGTTGCAACCGAGAATATCTCTCTTAAAAATGAGGGTCAGTTCATCACTTCCGTCTACGATCTGCCATTAACGCTTACAAAGGGCAGGAATATGATTACCCTAAGGCTCAGGGCTCACGAGAACAACAGTGCCGGACCTCTCTTCGGGATGAGGATCATAAGGAAATGATCATATCCGTATCCCCATTACAGTAATATCATCTGTCTGAGGATAAGTGGCTGAATAGGCATTCTGCCATTGCTCAACAGTGGCTTCAAGAGCCGCTTTCTGTCCTTCCATGGGTTCTTTGCTGATTGAAACAAGCAGCTCCTTGAATCTTTTCGACATAAATTTCTTCCCGTCAGGACCTCCAAACTGATCGTGGTACCCGTCTCCGGAAAGGAAAACCTGGTCCCCTTTCATGAGCTGGAACTCACGGGTGGTAAAGCTATCCATCCTTTCATAAATTGCAATTGGCATCTTGTCGCCTTTCAGCTCGGTCAGCACTTCATCGCGGACGATATAGCACGGAAGGTTGGCTCCGGCCCACTTCATCATCAGCGTATCCAGGTCAACTGAACAAAGTGTTATATCCATCCCGTCTTTCTGTTCACCCGAGGCACCTGTTTGTCCCAGGGCCCTGATAATCTCCTCCCTTGCCAGGTTAAGAATCTGGCCCGGGTCGGTTACCTTGCTCTTTATCACGATCTCCTTAAGCAGGGATATGCCCAGCATGCTCATGAAAGCGCCGGGAACGCCGTGCCCGGTGCAGTCGGCAACCGTGAAAATAACTGTCCTGCCCGATACAGCATACCAGTAAAAATCCCCGCTGACAACATCCTTGGGCCTGAAGAGAATGAACAGCCCTGAGAATTGCCGCGACAGTACATCCGGTACCGGGATCGCTGACGTCTGGAGCCTTCTTGCATAGTGAATGCTGTCGGTTACTTCCTTGTGGATCTCTTCAATATGTTCCTTCTGCTTTGTTACCAGGTTTTTCTGGGCCTCAATTTCCTCGTTTGCCCGTTGAAGCTCGGCCGTCCTCAAACGTACTTTTTCCTCGAGGACAAGGTTTTCCTTCCTTAGCTTTTCAACTCTCCAGCGATAGAATGCATAAAGCCCGCCTGCAAGGACCACAGCATACATCACATACATCATCCATGTCCTGTACCAGGGTGGCAAAACCCTGAACTTATATTCAACAGGCTCGCTCCAGATACCATCAGGATTCATGGCTTTTACCCTGAAAGTATAGCTGCCTTCAAAAATATTTCCATACACGGCGGTAGTTTTGCCGGTTGCCGGGCTCCAATCCTTGTCATATCCTTCCATGAAATAGCTGTACCTGACCATCTGGTGTCTTCCCGGGTCTACCGCATTGAATTCGATGGTTATATTATTGTTACCGTGAGGGACCACCAGGTTTTCAGGAATATGGAAATACCGCGAGATAGATGAAAATTTTAGTCTTCCGAATCTGGATTTAATCGCGGCCCTTTCCCTGTCGCCCAGCTCATGGCCGAAAGCCAGGTATTCCTCGCTCACCGCTGCAAGGCTGTCATTCAGGTCATGCTTGCTTCCATTCAACAGATCATGCCAGGCTATACTCTCATTGTTAACCTTGATACTTTCGATCACGACATCCGGGGGGGTATTATCCTTTCTTACATAACCGGGATTGAACCGCATCAGGCCCGTATGATCGGACCCTGTTCCGGCCCAGATAACCCCGCGGCTGTCCTCGAAAATCGTGCAGAATCCTGCATTTATATCCTTTACGGGGTATCCGGTGGTGGTGTAATAGTGATTACCTGCCCTTAAACCGCCCTCGCCGTCGTCAATTATCTCGCATATCCCCATGTTCGTCCCGGCATAAACCTCTCCTTTCCGTGTTTGAATAATCCCCGTCACAGAATTATCGGGCAGCCCGTTCCTCGACGTAAACGATGTAAAAAGATCCTTGCCGTGAACCCTGCCGGTTGAAAACATCTTCATCACAGCTGAAGCAGGAATGAGTGAAATCCCACCTTCTGTTCCTATCCACATCCTGCCTTTGTTGTCGGGGGTTAAACATTTTACATTATTATTAATAAGACCGTTATCCGTTCCCATGTTCAGGAAAACTGATCCATCGAATACCGACACTCCTCCGCCGTACGTTCCGAACCACAGGTTGCCATTCTTGTCCTCCGCGATATCCATTATGCTGTTATCGGGTAATCCCTGCTCCCGGGTATAGGTAGTAAAGGAGGATCCGTCAAATTTTGACACCCCCCCGAGCCAGGATCCAAACCACATGTTTCCCCGCGAGTCCTGGAATATGCTGCGGATGATTGTATTTGCCAGGCCCTGGTCGGTGGTATAGTTTGTGAAAGACGACCCGTTGAAGCAGAATACTCCGCCACCTGCCGTCCCGAACCAGAGATTCCCCTTATTGTCCTTTGCCGCCGACCATACAGTTTCATTTGAAAGTCCCTGGGGAATTGAAAACCTGGTAAATGACCTTCCATCATATTTCGTGACACCTCCCTGGTCTGTTCCAAACCATAAATCACCCTTGTCGTCTTCGGCTATTGATCTTACCAGGTTGTTTCCAAGCCCCTGTGCAGTTGTGAAGTTTGTAAATGATTTCCCGTTGTAGCGCGACAATCCTCCGCCTAGGGTGCCGAACCAGAGATTGCCCTTCTGGTCCTCTGCAATGCCCCACACAGTATTGTTTGTCAACCCTTGCTTTAAACTGAAACCTGTAAATGACCTGCCATCGAATCTTGTCACTCCCCCACCGTCGGTTCCGAACCAGATGCTGTTTTCATTATCGGTGAACATTCTCCAGACAGTATTATTTCCAAGACCATCCTTCTGGTTAAATGTCGTGAAGGTCCTGCCATCGAATTTTGAAACTCCCGCACCATAAGTCCCGAACCACAGATTTCCCTGACTGTCAACGCATGTGCTGACAACAACATCACCGGCAAGGCCCTGCCTGGAGTTGAAGTTCTTAAACTGCCTGCCGTCGAATTCTGATACCCCGCCGCCTACTGTTGCAAACCAGATATTACCCTCCCTGTCTTCGGTAATATCGTATATATAATCGAATGCCAGACCTTCTTTAACCGAAAAAGAGGTAAACGATTTACCGTCATATCTTGAAACTCCCCCTCCGTTTGTTCCGAACCATATATAACCCTTCCTGTCGGTGTAAACAACCCTGACAATATTGTTTGCAAGTCCCTGTTTAACCGTATAGGTTGAAAAGCTCCTGCCATCGTATTTCGAGGCTCCTGCCTGGGTTCCGAACCAGATATTACCCTGCCGGTCCTGGCTTACGCACCATACTGAATTATTGGCGAGTCCCTGTGATGTTGTATAGTTGACGAAGGATTTTCCGTCGTATCTCGATACACCGCCCCCAGAGGTACATATCCACAGGAAACCTCTTTTGTCGCACATTATGTCGGTTACACCGTCGAGAGCCAGTCCGTTATCTGTTGTGAATGTTGTGAAAAAGCCAACCCCCTGCGCTTCAGGATTTGCGACTGCTGTTCCGGTACCTGTTTCCCTTCCTACAGGAAGAGGTGTTACCCCCGGTGGTTCAAGGTCAACCTTTACCGGCCCGGTAGCATAATTTATGATATAAGAGCCTCCTTTGCCGGAAGGAACCTTTATTGATACCGGAACCGGTGACCGGTCCAATCGCTTTATCCTTGGGGGCAGTAACCTTGCTGCAGAATCCGGCCCGGTATTCAGTGCAACGGAAACTGAAGGGATAAGATGCAGAACGACTGCAAATAAAAGAACCTTATGCAAAGCAGTTCTTTTCAAAACTAAGAAAATAAAAATCTATAATTTCTAAGCCAGGATATGTTCCAGGAAGATCTTAATACCAATTGCAATCAGAATAAGCCCGCCGATAATTTCAACCCTCTGGCCCAGATGCCTGCCAGCTGATTTGCCGATCCTGATCGCGGTCATCGAAGCGATGAAGGTAACAGCTCCAATTACCAGTCCCGATAACCATATCATTATATCGAGAAGGGCAAAGCTCACACCCACAGCAAAAGCATCGATACTTGTTCCTATGGCAACAGTAATCAAAGCAACCGGCTTACTGTAATCCTTCGATTCTGCTGCTGCATCCCGGCTGATCCCGTCGATTATCATCTTTAGCCCAAGGAAGGAAAGAAGTCCAAGTGCCACCCAGTGGTCATAAGCCTGCATCATGTTGCTTACCAGTGAACCGAGAAAGTATCCCAGCACTGTCAGTCCCCCCTGGAAAAGTCCAAGTACCAGGGCAATTCTCGCAGCCTGCCAGAATAGAATTCTGTTCTTCATCACGCCGTAAGAAAGTGATACGGCGAATGTGTCGAATGACAGGCCCAGGGCAACCGCGACGATGGTAATAATATCCATGGGAGAAGATATTTGGACAAATATAAAAGAAAAAAAGAATGACAAAAGAGATCGGGATTGCCAGGAAGGGTAAACCCGCTGGCGAAAATGTTAATCAGCATCAATTGCAGGGGTTTAAAACCAATTAAATATATTTGGATTAATTATTCTGTATTTAAATGAGAGCAGTTATTCAGCGCGTAAGCCGTGCCTCCGTATACTCTGAAAAAGGTCAGCTTTCTTCTATCGGCAAAGGATTTCTTGTACTTGTAGGAATTGAAGAAGCCGATAAGAGCGAAGATATTGAATGGCTCGCATCCAAGATCGTCCAGCTAAGGGTATTCGACGACAGCAACGGGGTCATGAATCTCTCCGTTCAGGATTCGGGAGGTGACATTATCATTGTAAGCCAGTTCACTTTGCATGCCATGATCAGGAAAGGCAACAGGCCTTCTTACATCAGGGCAGCGGCACCTGTAGCGGCAATACCGCTGTATGAAGGGTTTGTCGGGAAAGTCACGGAACTCATGGGTAAGAAGGTCGGTACAGGCGAATTCGGCGCAATGATGTCGGTGGAGCTTGTCAATGACGGCCCGGTAACAATAATCATAGATACAAAAAAAAGGGATTTCTGAATGGTACACGAAAATTCAAATGATGAGGAAAAAAGATCCCTGAAACGATCTGTGCTCCTTGTTTCAACATTCGCAGCTTTTCTTACACCGTTCATGTCCTCATCGATCAACCTGGCCCTGCCGGCCATGGGTAAGGAACTGCATGCAAGCGCCATTGAACTCGGCTGGGTCCCGAGCAGCTTCCTCCTTGCTTCAGCAATTTTTCTCCTTCCCTTCGGTCGCCTTGGAGATATAGTCGGTCGCAAAAGAATATTTACGGCAGGGATTATCCTGTACACTATCTCCACTTTCCTTATAATCTTTTCCCGGACGATTGTATCGTTGCTGATCCTGAGAGTGTTCCAGGGATTTTCGGGTGCCATGATATTCGGGACAAGCATGGCCATTCTTACCTCGGTTTTCGAACCCGGCGAAAGAGGACGCGCCATGGGAATAAACATCACTGCGACTTACATAGGGTTATCCGCGGGACCTGTCATTGGCGGATTCCTGACTCACTGGCTGGGATGGAGGAGCATATTTGCCGTACTTGTCCCCATCGGGCTGATCTCGCTTTACCTGCTCTTCACGAAGATCAAAGCTGAATGGGCGGAAGCAAGAGGTGACAGGTTCGACTGGATAGGGTCGTTGATATACGGGATTTCCCTGGCATCCTTCATGTATGGCTTTTCAAAGCTGCCTTCTGAAAGAGGGTGGTGGTTTCTTGCCATGGGTGTCCTTCTCGGTATCCTGTTTACCTGGTTTGAAATAAAGAATGACAACCCGGTACTTGACCTCAGGCTTTTAAGCCATAACAGGGTCTTTGCCTTTTCAGGTCTTGCGGCTCTTATCCATTACTCTGCCACCTCGGCAACAGGTTTTTTTGTAAGCCTTTACCTTCAGTATGTGCATGGCCTTGATGCGAGGGCCGCAGGATTGATCATGATATCCCAGCCGGTTGCAATGGCATTGCTCTCCCCCGTCGCAGGAAAACTTTCCGATAAAAAGGATCCGGGGATTATTGCCTCCACGGGCATGGCACTTACTGCTGCCGGCCTGATCCTTCTTTGTTTCATCACATCTGAAACTCCTCATTACATTATATTCCTGCTGCTGCTCCTGATGGGGACCGGTTTCGGGCTGTTCACCACGCCCAATTCAAATGCCATAATGAGCTCGGTTGAGAAGAAACAGCTGGGCATAGCATCCGGTGTTGTCGGGACAATGAGAATGGTCGGCCAGATGACCAGCATGGGAATCGCACTGATGATACTTTCGGTCTTTATAGGGAAACAGGCAATCACACCGTCGACATACCCTGGCTTCATCTCGGGAATGAGGACCGGCTTCATCATATTCTCGGCTCTCTGTGTCCTTGGAATCTTCGCCTCGCTCGCGAGGAACAAGCGAAATGCAGCTTAGAATCCCCTATTTTATTTTTGATGGCTTTCCTAACCAGAGAAGCGCATTGATAACAAACCTGTCCTGGTTTTCATTCCCGAAAGTGTGCGACAGCTCCCTGTTGGTCCTGTTCTCGTAATCAATGTCGTTATGGCCCATATTCAGGTAGATCATCCTGTATTTTTTATTTGTCCATGCAACAGGATAATACCCGCTGTGCCAGATCTCGTGAAGCTTTGGACCAGTCCCGAGGGGAAAGCTGGTTGAATCGACGGCAAGAAGGATTGTTATATCAGGATTTTTCCTGAGGTCCTTTTCCCACCTGTACCATTCATTCGGTGAAGCCTTGAATAGGGCCGGCAGGTGTTTCATTACAGGAAAACCCGGGGCCTCCACCCTTAGAATTGCAGATGTCGGGCGCCAGGTGTTGCTTACATACTGACCCGAACCCAGGAGGTTGACATGGTACCAGTCCCAGTCCTGGGGGAATGCCGACGGCGTGAGGGCAAAAGCTGCAAAATGAAATCCCAGCCAGCTTCCTCCCTTCTCCATATAATCCTGGAAAGCCTTCCTCTGATAGGAAGAATCAGGTCTCGAATCGAGGAAAATAACGACCTGGTATTTCGACAGGTTTGCAGAATTGAGATCATCCCAGTTGTAGGTTGAATCGTAAGTGAAGCCATATTTCTTCCCCATCACGGGAAACCACCTGTTCGCTTCATGGATGAAGCTGCGGTGCCCGAGATCGTCCGACTCTCCGCTGCCGCAGAATGCCAGTACACGGAACGGACCGGGTTTGCTGAAGGATGGAACAAACGATAAAGAAATAATGAGCACAAGGAAGATTACAGTCCCTGAAATGATGGAAATCTTTGTTCTTGACATAGAGGTTGGTTTAATCAATAAATGTAGAATATTAAAATGAGATACGATATGTTATAAACCATGAACCCGCACCCGCAACCGGGGGGAGTTCACGAAAAATCCATACCTTTATTCTGTTTCAAAGCTATATACCCGATGAAAAAAATGTTATTCCTCGTACCCTTGCTGTTGCTCCGGCTGGCGGGAGAGGCTCAGACGATTCACAGCAGGTTCAACGGTACGCCGTTCGGTGAAAATGTATTTGTATTCGATCCTACGATGAACAGGACCGAGATGCAGGTGATGCTCGACACAATATTCGGAAGGCAGACCGGCAGGAAGGGTGAATTCACGAACAACAGGTACGCCATTCTTTTCAAGCCGGGAAGCTATGACCTTGACGTGAGGATGGATTACTACATGGAGGCTCTTGGCCTCGGAAACACCCCTGATGATGTTGTGATCCGCGGCGCAGTGAGATCAAACACCACCATGTGGAACAGCGTTCTCTGTAACTTCTGGAGGTCCGTGGAAAACATGTCAATAGAGCCTGCAAAAGACTCAATGGTCTGGGGCGTCTCACAGGCTTCCCCCCTCAGGCGGGTTCATGTAAAAGGCAACCTGAAGCTGTACGATATAGGATATGCAAGCGGAGGATTCCTTGCCGATTCGAGGATCGACGGTACTGTCTGCTCGGGACCCCAGCAGCAATGGTTCACACGAAATACCGAAATGAAAAACTGGACCGGGTCAAACTGGAACATGGTGTTTGTTGGTGTGAAAGGGGCCCCGGCACAAAACTGGCCAGATGGCGCCTATACGACGATCGCAACAACTCCTGTCATAAGGGAAAAACCCTTCCTGGCATATGACAACAAAGGATATTGTGTTAAAGTGCCCGCAATAAAAAACAACAGCACGGGCTTTGGCTGGCCGGAAAAAGAAGGGTCTGTAAAAACCGTGTACCTTGATAAGTTCTACATTGCCTCTCCCTCCCGGGATAACTCGGAAAGCATAAACAAGGCTCTTGCAAATGGAAAGAATATCCTCTTCACACCGGGAAGGTACCTTCTCGACAAGTGCCTCGCAGTTTCTTATCCGGGTACCATAATCATGGGCATTGGAATGGCAACCCTTATCCCCGCAAACGGTAATGCAGCAGTTGAGATTGCCGACGTGGATGGGGTGATTGTGTGCGGTTTAACTGTCGACGCAGGAAGTAAGTTCTCACAATATCTCTTCATGGCGGGAGAAAAAGGCTGTAAAAAATCACACGCTTCCGACCCTGCATTCCTCTACGATGTCTTTTTCCGGGTGGGTGGCCCTGCAGAGGGTTCTGCCGGAGCCTGTCTTGTTGTCAACAGCAATGATGTATGTATCGATCATACCTGGCTCTGGAGAGCCGATCATGGCAACGGGGTCGGATGGGAGCACAACAGGTGCGCCAACGGCCTGGTAGTGAACGGGAACAACGTTACTGTTTACGGGCTCTTCAACGAACACTTCCAGGAATATCAGACCCTCTGGAACGGGGAAAACGGAAAGGTGTATTTCTATCAGAGCGAAATGCCATATGATCCGCCCGGTGCAGATGCATGGAAGCATGACGGCAAGTATGGATATGCATCATATAAAGTGGCCGACGGAGTCAGGTCCCACGAGGCCTGGGGACTCGGCATATACAATGTCTTCTATGATGCCCCGGTAATTGTTGACAACGCAATTGAAGTCCCTGTTTCACTTGAGGAGAAGATTCATAACAAGATCATTTTCTGGCTTAACGGGAACAAGGAGAGCGTGGTGAAAAGCATTATTAACGGGAAAGGCGGGGAGATAAATGTGAAGAAGAGAAAGGCGATTATGAAGTAGGTCATACTTTCACGCGGTGATGAGATCCGGATGATTATGCCGGAATACCCGGGAACAGTCTGAATATCTGCGAGGCCGGGACCCATTGAAAAGGTATGAGGAGGCCCTTCAGAACAGCCTGCAGTATCCCCCGTCAAATTTAAAAACAGGAAGGGAGTGTAAATGGTCGCTTTTCCCTGTATAACCCGTAAGAACTGTTATTCACCATATAATTTCAGCAATTCACCGATAAAGTTTTCACCTGGCTAGGTCCCTAATATAATTTTGTATCCAGTTTATAAACTCTAAAACTATTCAAATGAAAAAGATTTTCCTTCTCAGCCTTTCGATGCTGGTTTGCATCTCTGCCATTTCGCAAAACAGCGTAAATCTTAAGCTGAATCTTGAAAAGAACAAAATCTACAGGCTCAGCGCTGTTTCGGAACAGACTATCCAGCAAACTATCAATGGGAACCAGCAGACAATTGAATCGAAAAACAGTTATACCGCTTCCCTGAAAATGGCCGATGCAACCGCTGCATTCATGGTGGTCGAATTCAGGTTCGATTCAATCTCCGCAAGGACAAATACAATGGGCAAGACAACCATTATGAGCTCCGCCGGTGCAGGCGACATAAAATCAAAGGAGACCTCCGACATCATGTCATCGGTGATGAACAAAATGACAAAGAACCCTTTTTATGCCAAAATGGATTTCACGGGAAATGTAATTGATATCATAAATGCAAAAATGGTCTCCGACATGATCCTGAAGGATACCAGCTCCATTACCCTGGCCGAACCTTTGGCCGCGGCAATAAAA
>Ga0335071_10005536_pt1 | contig 13100 bp, 9 predicted proteins | sample Lox_Sample_15_FD_206724 | JGI IMG/M metagenome (GOLD analysis project Ga0335071, IMG submission 206724) | Soil microbial communities from Loxahatchee National Wildlife Refuge, Florida, United States - Lox_Sample_1.5 | ecosystem: Environmental > Terrestrial > Soil > Wetlands | place: USA: Florida...
GAAAAGAAGGGCAGGAAGAAGAAGGGAAAGGAGGGGGAGGCCGGCGGGGCCGAGGCCCACGGTGCCCTGGAGGAGGAGCTCACCCGGACCCGGCAGCGCCTCCAGACCATCGTCGAGGAGATGGAGACCTCCCAGGAGGAGCTCAAGTCGGCGAACGAGGAGCTCCAGTCCACGAACGAGGAGCTCCAGTCCACGAACGAGGAGCTCATGACCTCGAAGGAGGAGCTCCAGTCCCTGAACGAGGAGCTCGTCACCGTGAACACCGAGCTCCAGATCAAGAACGCCGAGCTCTCCGAGGCGAACAACGATTTAAAGAACCTCCTGAACAGCACCGAGATCGCAACCCTCTTCGTGGACGGCGGCCTGAAGGTGAAGCGCTTCACGAGCAGGGTGACCCAGGTCATCAACCTGATCCCGGCGGACATCGGCCGCCCGCTCTCCGATATCGTCACGAACCTGAAGTACGACGCCCTCATGGACGACATCTCGTCGGTGATGGACACCCTCGTCTTCCGGGAGAAGGAGGTGGAGGGCAGGGACGGAAGCACCTTCCTGATGCGGATCCTCCCGTACCGCACGGCGGACAACATCATCGACGGGGTGGTCATCACCTTCACCGACGTGACCTCCCTCCACACGCTCCGGAAGGAGCTTCAGGCCGCCCGTGTCCTCGCCGAGAACATCGTCAGGGCGCTGCGCCAGCCCGTGGTCATCCTCGACGGGGATATGCGCGCCGTCCAGGCGAACGAGGCTTTCTTCTCGACCTACCGCCTCCGGGAAGACGAGGTGAAGGGGCAGCCCTTCTTCACCCCCGGGAACGGGGTCTGGGACATCCCCGAGCTCAGGGACGGGCTCGAGAACGTCCTCCCGAACGACAACCGGATCGACGACCTGACCCTCACCGCGGACTTCCCGGGGATCGGGAGGAAGGTTCTCCTCGTGAACGCCCGGATGATCGCCGCTGACGTCCCGACGGGTAAGCTCATCCTCCTCGTTATCGAGGACGTCACCGACCAGTCAGGGCGGAGGAAGCGATGAAGGGCAGGGGACAGGATCCAGCGGGGAAAGCCCCCGCCCGGGCCCGCGGGGGGAAGGCGGGCGGGGATCTGGAGCTCCGGAAGAAGGCAGAGGAGAGCCTGAAGGGCCGGGGGCAGGAGAAACCACGGGCGGTTTCCAACCTTGCAACCCGGCGGATGATCCACGAGCTCCAGGTGCACCAGGTCGAGCTCGAGATGCAGAACGAGGAGCTCGCGGCCGCCCGGCAGAACGCGGAGGCGGCCCAGGAGAAATATGTCTCCCTCTACGACTTCGCCCCCGTCGGATACCTCACGCTTGATCCCGGGGGGAAGATCCTCGAACTGAACATCACCGCCTCCATTCTCCTCGGGACGCCGCGGAGCCGCGTGAACGGCAGGCGGTTCGGGGCCTTCCTCGCCCGGGAGAGCCTCCCGGGCTTCGATGCCTTCACGAGGGAGATCCTCTGGTCGGGCGAGAAACAGACCTGCGAGGTTGCCGTCCGGCTGGACGGCGAGCCGGTCCGGTACCTCAGGCTCGAGGGAAGCCCGTCGAAGGCGACCGGCGGCGAGGGGGAGGTCCAGCTCGTGTTGATCGATATCACCGAAGAGAAACGGGCCCGGGATGAGCTGGTGGCAGCGCTCCGGGAAAAGGAGGTGCTCCTCAGGGAGATCCACCACCGGGTGAAGAACAACCTCCAGCTCATCTCGGGCCTCCTCGACATGACCCGGACGAGGACCGAGGACCCCTTCACCCGGGACGTCCTCTCCGACGTAATGCTGAAGATCCAGACCATGGCCAGGATCCACACGAAGGTTTACGAGAACGGGCAGATCGACCGGGTGGACCTGGACGACCAGATCCGGGACCAGGTAAAGGCGCTCTCGGAGATCTATTCCGAAACGGCCCGACGGGTCGGGACCACGGTCGAGCATTCCGGCGTGACCCTCCCCATCGACCAGGCAGTCCCCGTGGCCCTCGTGGTGAACGAGCTCCTCTCCAACGCCTTCAAGCATGCCTTCACCGGCCGGAGAGAGGGGACCGTGGAGGTTTCCGTAAAGAAGAAGGGGAGCCGGATCCAACTTGTTGTGCGGGACGACGGCGTTGGCATGCCGCCGGGCTTCGACCTCGAACGGTCGGACACCCTCGGGCTCAAGCTGGTGAAAACACTGGTCACCCAGCAGCTGAAGGGGACGCTCGGGTTCGGCAGGACCCGGGGGACCGAAGTGATCGTGGAAATTCCGAGGGAAAGGATGTGAGGAGATGTCAAAGGTTCTGGTAGTGGATGACGAAGCGATCATCACGATGCAGCTCGAGGAACGGCTCACCACCCTCGGGTACGAGGTGGCCGGCATGGCCGCCTCCGGGGAGGAGGCCGTCGAGAAGGCGAGGAGGCTTTCGCCCGACATCATCCTCATGGACATCGTCATGCCGGGGAGGATGAACGGGATCGAGGCGGCAAAGCAGATCAACGAGCAGCTCGGCATCCCGGTGGTCTTCGTCACCTCGTACGCCGACGATACCATCATCGCGAAGGCAAAGGCGGCAAAGCCGTACGGGTACATCGTGAAGCCCTTCAACGAGCTCGAGATCAAGGCGGCCATCGAGATCGCACTCTTCCGGAACGACAGCGAGCCGAAGGCGCCGAAGGGGAAGGGAAGGGTGAGCGTGGAGGACGAGGAGGAGCCGGAGTACCTCGACCTCCCGGGCATCAAGACGGTGCTCCTGAAGGACATCTTCACCGACATCATCCTCTACCTCTACACCGACCAGGCGGTGACCGAGCCGGCGTTTAAATTCGCCATCGAGGAGGGGCTGAAGAAGGGCGGGCGCAACCTGTTCGCCTACCACCAGTCCGGCATCCAGCGGTTCTTCCTCCCCGAGATCCAGAAGGGTGACCTCGTGACACGGAGGCTCAAGAAGGGTGAGCTCTACACGATGGTGAAACTCCTCGAGCGGTGCACCACCACCCTCCCGCCCGCCCCGCCGGGGAACACCCTCCAGATCCTCCTCGACTTCCACGACACCGAGGAGTTCGGGGACATCGTCGCCGTGAAGGACCTCCTCCTTGCAAAGAAGAAGGAGGGCCTCCCGGTCTCGGGCATCATCGCCCTCAACATCGGGAAGGTGGACCACAACGCGATCCGCTCCTTCTCGGAGGGTGTCTCGAAGATCATCGTCTCCACGGGCAAGGACACGATGCTCTCCTTCTCCCACCGGTCCTTCCCCGCCGAGTCGGTGACCGTCGTCCCGCAGGCCACCCTCGAGGAAGTGGTGAAAAAGTCCCTCGAGCCCGTGGTCCTTTCGCTCCTCGAGAAGCCCATCTCGGGGTACGACATCGTGCGGGAGATCCATGACCGGTACAACGTGCTCATCCCGCAGGCACGGATCTACACCCTCCTCTACGACCTCGAGAAGGAGGGGTACCTCGAGATGAAGACCTCGGGGAAGTCCAAGCTCTACTCCCCGACCGAGAAGGGGAGGAAGCACATCAGGCAGAAGATGGCCGAGTACAAGTTTGTCTTCCAGCATGTCCTCGACGGGGGCATCGGGGAGGCGCCAGGGGCGAGGAGGCCGGGGGGGAGCTGACCCCCGCCCTGCAGCCTGCCGACGGGCGGCCGATTCTCAAATTTTGAAACAACCGGTGAGATACCCGGATATCTATATTATCCCCGCCCGATCAGGGAAGTGGTGTGGGTGAAGAGCCCACACAGAAGTGGAAGACACCGTGGAGAGAATGTGACCCCGCAGGGCATCTCCGCCGGGAGCATCGGCGGACCCTGGCGGGGGCACCGTGGATGGGGCACGGGGTCAGCCCGCGGGAATCCCTGAGCCAGGTTCCCGGCAGGGCACGCAACCAGTGGAGTAATCCTTTCGCATGCCAGAAGAGTCGTGTTCACATGGAATACCAGGGCCAGTCTGAGGTTTATCTGCCAGCCAGCTCCAGAGACACATAAGCCTCCAGCACTATTTTTCATCCCGATATGCCCCGGTCATGACCCCGGTCTTTTCAAAATCTGTCTCAAAATCTGATCCACAGGCGAGCATCTATAAAAATTCCCGGGAAATTCCGGATCAATCCAGGAGGGGACAATACCGATGGACAATGTTGAGCTTCTCAACGGGAGGGTGAAGAGCGGGGCCTACCCCGCAATGCCCGGCCACGAAGTGCCGGGGCGGGCCCGGCCCGGTGTCCCGGGCGGGGAAACAGATTCCCGGATCCGGGAAATTCTCTGGGAGCACCCGCAGGGCCTCACCGCGGAGGACGTCGGGAGGGCAGCCGGGCTCAGCCGGGGCTCTGCCGGCCGGCGGCTCGGCGCCCTCGCCGGGAAAGGAGAGATCGATGTCCATACCTACGGGCAGACCCGGGTGTTCACCCTCCCGCACCGGGTCAGCCTCCCGTCCCTGCTCCGGTCCCCCGAGCCCCTCGTTCTCGTCCTCTCGGCAGATCTCCGGGTGCGGGAGGTGAACGACAACCTCCTCGCGGTCTTCCGGCTCCGGCGGGAGGAGATCGTCGGGAAACGGCTGGGCGCGTCCACGCTCTCCCGGTGCCTGACGGATAAGATCCTCGCCGCCATCAGGGAAGGGGCCGGAAAGAAGGCCGGCCTCGCAGAGTTCGAGTGCCTCGCCGGGAACACCCCGTACACCTTCCGGGCCAGGGTCATGCCCCTCTCCTCGGCCGGGGAGAAGGCCGGCGTGGTGGTCACCCTCGAGGACGTCACCGCGATGGCCCACCAGCGGCGGACGCTCGAGGGGATCATGGACGAGAACACCCTCTCCCTCCTGTCCACGAACCACCGGCTCCTCGAGGACATCCTGAGGCGGAGGCGGGAGGAGGAGCAGTCGAGGCTCGTCCAGGCATCAATCGAGCAGGCGGGGGTGCCCGCGCTCTGGGTTGCGGGGGACGGCCGTTTCCTCCGGGTGAACCAGGCGGCAGCGGCAGCCCTCGGATACCCGGAGGCAGAGCTTGCCCGGATGTCCTTTGCCGACATCGACCTGGACCGGCCGTACGGCACCTGGGAGACACTCTGGGGGTACCTGAAGACGGCGTCGCCGGCCTCCTTCGGAAGCCGGGTCAGGAACAGGTCCGGGGAACCCCTTCCCGTCGAGGTGAAGGCAACCCACCTGCTCCACGGGGAGCAGGAGTACGGGCTGTTCATCCTCTGGGAGACGGGCGGGAGAAGGGAGACCGTGGGGGCAACCCGGGCAGGGGAGGCGACCCTCCGGGCCTTCATCGATGCGAACCCCGATCCCGGTTTCCTCGTGGATACCCGGGGGCGGCTCATCCTCGCGAACCCGGCCGGGGCTGCCCTCCTGAAGGCAGGGACAGAGCCCCTCGCCCGGACCTCCATCTTCGACGCCATACCCGAAAAGGCGGAAGAGGCCCGGAAGGTCTTCCGGGAGGTCCTTGAAACGGGAGAGGGCCGGATCTACACCGACGAGATCCGCGGGCACTTCTTCTCCACCATTCTCTCCCCCGTCAGGGATGCATCGGGGAAGGTCGACCGGGTCGCCATCTTCGCCCGGGACTTCACCGACCGGAAGAGGGCAGAGGACGCGCTGCGGCAGGCAAACGGGAAGCTGAACCTGCTCAACGCCGTCACCCGGCATGACGTCCTGAACGACATCGCGGCGCTGGGCATGTACCTCTCCCTCCCGGGCGGGGACGGGGAGGCGCTCGCCATGACCGGCAAGCTCGCCCCGCTCCTCCGGAGCCTCCAGCGGAAGATGGAGTTCACCCGGGACTATGCAGACCTCGGGATGAAGGAGCCGGAGTGGGAGAACGTGGCCGATGCGGTGCAGGAAGGGATCGCAGCCGTCAACAGGGGAGGCCTCCGGGTCGAGCTCGACCTGCCCGCCCTCGAAATACGGGCGGACCCCCTCTTCTCCAGGGCGGTCGCGAACCTGGTGGACAACACCATCCGCCACGGGGAGCGGGCGACCCGGATCCGGTTCGGGGCCCGGGCGGAGGGAGACCGGTACATCCTCCTCGTCGAAGACGACGGCGTGGGCATCCCGGAAGCGAAAAAGGAACTCATCTTCAGGCGCGGGTACGGGAGGCACACCGGGTTCGGCCTCTTCCTGATCCGCGAGATCCTCGCGATCACCGGGATGACCATCAGGGAGACCGGCGAGCCGGGCAGGGGAGCGAGGTTCGAGATCGGGATCCCCCCGGGCGGGTTCCGGCGGGCGAGAGAGGGTTCGCATGCAGATGATTGACTACCAGAAGATGGTGGGGAAGCGGTTCATCACCACTTCCCCGGACCGGAAGTCGCTCGGGGACGACGCCGAGAAGCTCGTGAAGTTCGGCCTCACCCAGAACCAGGCGAGGATTTACCTCGCCATCCTCTCGCTCGGGACCACCCAGATCGAACCGATCTCGAAGGTCTCGGCGGTGCGGCGGGAGGACATCTACCGGATCCTCCCGAAGCTCTACGAGATGGGCATCGTGGAGCGGGTGATCGGGACCCCGACCCGGGTCCGGGCGCTCCCTGTCGACCGGGCACTCCGGGTCCTCGTGAAGAACCGGCAGGAGGCCCTGAGCCGGGAATCGGCCGAGCTCGATTACCAGGTGGACGAGTTCCTCGAATACTTCAGCCCGGTGACCGGTGCCGCTGGCGATGACGGCGAGGGGGAGCAGTTCGTGCTCCTCGAGGGGGACCCGGCCATCGGGGACAGTGTCGCGGGGATGCTCGGGAGGGCGGAGGCCGAGCTGCTCGTCGCCTGCTCCGGCCCCCGTGCGTCACCCCTCATGTCCGGCTTTACGAAGGTCCTGGACAGCCTCCCGGCCAGGGGAATCCGGGTCAGGGTGATCACCGGGGAGTCCGACGTGCTCGCCCTCCCGCTGTTCCTGAAGGGGTTGAGGGGCGGGGACCTTGATTTCCGGTTTGCAGGGCCCGGGGGGAGCGACGGGAACTTCCTTGTCGCGGACGGGAAGGAGGCTGTCCTCATCACGTCGGGAGAAGAGGAGGGGAAGGATGCCCGCATCTCGTCCCTCTGGACTCGGAACGGGAGCCTTGTCACCCTGCTCCGGGGGAACTTCGAGAAGGCATGGTCCGGGGGAAGGGACATCCGGGAATGGTCCGAGCCCGTGCCTCCCCGGGAAAACCTGGTTTCTGAAAAGAGGTGAGACCGGTCCGGCAGGTCCCCGTCAGGCGGCGGGGATGTTCCTGCTCGCGGGGGCGGTCTCGATCCGGACCCGGTAATAGATGCCATCCGGCGAGGGGCCGAACACGTCGCCCTCGCAGATTGCCGAGCCCTGCGGGAGATCGATGACAAGGTCCCTCCCGTCCGGGGCCCGGATACGTGCCCTTCCCCCGGTGGCATCATCACCCGCTACCACGATATCGAGTATCTGGCCCCTGATACGTAATGCCCGTTCCTTGAACCAGGTGTACGCCTGGACTTCCCCGTGGCGGTCCATGGGGTTACTGGACGGCCTGCCGGAGCGAGATCCGCCGCCGCATCTCCGCGATCTCGACCTTGCCGTACCTGCCGAACAGCCCGCTCGCGACCGGGGCAACGATGAACCCGTTCCCGTTCTCGAGAATCCTCGCTCCTTTCTCGAGCCGGGTCGCGACGTACACGAGCTTCATCAGGTTGGCCGGAAGGTCGAGGTTGAGGTGGGTGGCGGGATCGATCCACCAGGAGAGGTCCGAGATCCGGTTCGCGGCGATCACACCGTGCTTGACCTTCGTCGGATCATGGACCTCCCCGTTCCTGATATTGTCGATGGACGTAATGTGCTGGACTATCATGTCAAAACCTCCTCATTTTTCCGTTTTTTCCGGGAATGCCCGTATGAGAAGAGACTATAAACGATTTTTGTGGCTGTGGAGCCCCACCGACAGCCCCGGTAGTGCCATGCAGGGCGGGAATCGGTTTGTATTGAGGCTCCTATCCTCCCTTCGGGGAACGGCTGCCCGGCCCTACCCTGCCCGGGAAGTATCCCCGGACAGCCGGGGAGATCACCGATTCGGTTACTTCCATCCGGACCGGCACCCCGGTCGACCGGACAAGGTCCATGAGCGGCCCGGCTCCCACATCACCGACGGGCACGCAGATGTTCCTGCCCTCGGTGAGGACCTCGCTCCCGTGCATCCCGAGGATGCAGCCGAGTATCAGGGCGTCCTCCACGAGGAACCCCTCGTCTTCGAGCGTGATCCGGAGGGCCGGCTCCGGGGCAAACCTGGCCCGGTAATATACGCCTTCCGGAGAGGGGCCGATGATGTCCCCGTCCTGGACGGCGGCGCCCCGCGGGAGCTCGACAATCAGGTCGGTCCCGCCGCGTCCCTTCACCAGTACCCGGCCCGAGGCAACCTCGCTCCGTTTCACGGTGAGCTCCATGATGGGGCTTGTCGCCTGGCTGGCATGGCTCGTTGTCAAAGTCACTCACACCACCCTGTAAGATCGGATGCCTGGTTTCACAGGAATCCGCTCCCGATGGGTACCTGGTACGGGAAGTAGAGATAGTAGATCTGCGTCAGGGTAAGGGGCCCTGCCGGGTGCTGCTCCCTGCCCGGTTCAGGCCCGGGCACCGCCTCGACCTGCCATCCCAGGATCCGGTCGAGCACGGATTTGCTGACCTGGATCGCGATCACGTGAGGGACGGGCCCCGGGGCCTCGCCTGCCTGCCGGAGCGCCTCCGCACCGACAGCCACGCCGGGTTCCCTGACCTGCAGCCCGCCGTGACGGCCCTTCTCTGCCCCCACCCCGCTCCCCATACCGGTTCCGGAAGGCCGGTACGGGACGGGACTATAAACGGGTTGTGTGGCTGTGGTCCCCCATCAACAGGAATATCCACGACGGAGGACGACGGTGCAGGGGGGGGGGAGGGAGGGCCGATGTACAGGGCTTCCCGATATTACATGAAGTCCGCGAGGGCCTTCTGCTGCTCTCCCTCGACCCCGAAGGTGGACTCGATGGCCTTTGCGAGGACCTCGATCCGCTGCCTCGTGTACGGGGAGATGGCATACTCTTCGCAGATCCGGCGCGAGATCTCCAGGTACTTCTTTACCGAGGCCTCGTGGACGGTGGGGAGGATGGCCCCGCCGCACCTCGGGCACTTCCCGGCGAGGGGGGTCCTGCGGTACTTCGAGTTGCACTTCGTGCACCGCACCGACTGGTTCGAGAAGGCCCGGAGGTTCCCCTGCATGTCCGGGATAAAGTGGGTATAGAGGACCCGCTCGGCCACGTCGTCGGGGTGCACGGCCCGCACCCGCCGGGCGAGGGTGAGCATCGCGTCGAGCTTCTCCTGCATGGTCTGGAGCCGGGTGTAGGTGGACTCGAGCGGCCCGGCCGAGATGTCGCCCGTCTCGTGGGTGTACGAGAAGCCCTCGAACTGGGCCGGGGTTCGGAGGCGTCTCCCGACCCGGTCGATGAGTTTCTCCACCTCACGGGGGTGGGCGCGCCGCTCCGCCGCGAGGTAGAGGTCCAGGGGGTACCGGGAGCCGACATCGAGGTTGTGGGACTCCTTGTCTATTTCCGTCGGGTCGATCCTCCCCGTGATCATGAGCGGGGCGTCCATCGTGCCGCCCCGTGACTCGGGGAGGAAGGCACGGGAGAAGTTGAGCAGGCAGTCGAGGAGGAGCATGACGCAGTCCTCGTCACCGTCGCACTGGCCGGTGAAGATCCCGTTTGCCTCCATCGTGTGGTCCCGGTCCACGGTGAGGCAGTAGACCCGCTCATCGGGCGACGGGACGATCTCCCGTTTTGCGATCCGCTCTGCAAGGACCGCGCCACCGGTGCACACCGGCACCGTGTCCCCTTCCTTCACCTCCATTGCCCGGATCTTGCGGAGGTAGGCGAGGTCGGAGACGAGCATGGCATGGTCGGGGGTGACCGCGATGGACCGCCCCCGGTCGGTCTCGAACCGGATCAATGCCTCGGGGGAGCGGTGGACCGAGACCGAGGTGATCCGCCGGAGGTGCACCGACCCGGTGGTATCGACCGCCCTGATATAGGCGAGCTGCATGGCCTCCGAGTGGTAGGTCCCGAGACGGTCGAGGCCGGGCCGGGAGATGTCGAAGTTCCCGGTGACGAAGTCCCGGATCCGTTCCTTTCTCCAGCGCTCCCCGTCATAGACCTCGATCTCAGTGTCGCCGTGGAAGCAGTTCCGGCGCTTCGCGGCATGGAAAAAGGGGTGGGCATAGCCGACGTTCGCCCGGGTGAAGCCCACGAGCCGGGCGAGGACCCCTGCCGAGGTGTGAGGGGCGAGGCCCACCAGGAGGTGCCCGATGAGCCCTGCAGGCTCCGTGACCCGGTAGAAGGGCGGGAGCCCGTAGACCTTCTCCAGGAGCTCGTCGATGAACGTGGCCACCTTCACCAGGTACCGGGCGCAGTCCTCGGAGACGAGGATGTCCTGCGGCCGGAGCTCGAGCACCTGCGACGGCGAGCCGAGCTCGTTCCCGAGGGTGTCATGGGTGTACCCGAGGGAGCGGAGCCGGTCCACGCTCACCCCTGCCTCGTCTGGCCTGAAATGGGTGAGCGGGAGGTCGATCATGTCATACCGGATTGTCCCGTCCTTGAAGACGAAGAGGTCGTGGATGGACCTGAGGATCCCCTTGTCCACCGGCTCCACCGCCCGTTCCCGGGAGATGAGCCCCTTCACCCCCTTCACGAGGGTGACCTGGTTTTCCCGGATCCCGAGCCGGCCGAGGGCGGCGCTGTACTCGGCGCGGAGGTCGACAGGCACCCGCTGCCCCGACGCCGTCGGGACACCGCAGGCGGGGCAGCGCTCGGGCGCCTCCCGCTGGCACCGGGGGCACCGGAAGACCGGCTCGGTGGGGGTACCGCAGTCGCAGAGGTTCCGGAAGCCGGTCTTCCCACACTTCGGGCACCGGCGCTCGCCGGCGAGGATCTCGATCACCCCCTCGGTCTGGGAGAAGCCCCCCTCCCGCTTCACCATCTTCTTCGTCGACCGGGCCTCCTGGAAGGACCGCCGGCTCCCGCCCGCGTCCCCGAGGGGGAAGAGGGAGTGAGGCGGCGGGCTCATCTCGCGGGGGCGCGACTTTCCCGGCCGGCCCATCCTCCCGCCAATCCGGGTGCCTGCCCGGGGGCGCATCCGGAACCCGGCGAGGTGCCGGGCCAGGTCGAGGCCCGACCCGGCCGCGGGGGCGGTCTCCCAGGCGGGCCGCTGTTCGAGCGAGAGGGTGAGCCCGAGGCAGGCGAGGAGGACGAGGGGACGGTCAATGAGGATCCTCCCGTCCCTGACCCGGTGGGGGACCAGGAGCTCCTCGAGGACGGCCTTGGCCTCGCCGTCGAGGGGCATCCCGAGCACCCCGTCCTTCATGGACCCCGTCGCCCGGACCTTTTCGGCAAGGGCCTTTACCTGGCCTGCGGTCGCGTCCTCCCAGAAGTACGAAAACGCGGGGTGGAGATACCCCCCGTCGAGGGCGAGCCCGATGGCGGCAAGCTCGTCGGCCGGCCGTTCGCCGCCGCACTCCTCCTGCCACCACTCCTCCTGGTAGCCTGCCGGCATCAGGGGGTGGTTGTTCTCCAGGAACTCGCCGAAGCCGACCAGGATCTCCCCCGCGTCGAGGACCCGCTCGACCTGGTCGGCGAGGGCGACGGCCGTCTTCTCGTCGTCGACCCGCAGGACGTCGCCGGTCACGAGCCTCACCGTCGGGCCCTCGAGGGTGTCCACGGGCACGATCCCCGCGGCCTTGCCCGGCCGCTCGATCTTCATCTGGGTCCCGACGGCCAGGAACCCCCCGAGGAGGTGCATGGTGGCGGGCGAGAGCCCGGCGGCGGCGAGGCCGGTGTTCCGCGACCGCCCGTACCTGAGCCGGAAACCGCCCTTTTCCATCGGGTGGGCAAAGACCGGCCGCCCGGCGATGATGTCCCGGAGGTACTTGTCCCGGGGGGCAATGCCGTTTTCCTCCTGCCCGGTCCCCCTGCTGCCGGTGAACCCCGAGAGCCATTCCCAGCCGTCGAGCTTCAGGTTCCGGACATGCTTCTCGAGCTTCGGGGCCTTCAGCGCGACCCCCTCGGCGATCACGAGGGCCATCCCGCCCCGGATGGCATTCGTCCCGACCCGTTCCAGGTTCCGGTACCCGCTCACCTCCTCGTCCTCGGTCCCCTCGCCATCGACACAGACCGGGCAGTTCTCGACGATGAGCCGGATCTCGGCGTCGCCCGGGAGGTACTGGAGGTGCACCCGGGCATTGTACTGCCGGATTTCCTCGATGTACCGCTCCACCTCCTCGCCACGGGGCCGGTACCGGTCGATGGAGAGCGCCCGGCGCACGTAGTCGGCAACGAGCACCGAGAGCGCCTGGGCGGTGCCCCCCGCGCTCCGGATCGGGCCCGAATAGAAGACCCGGGCGTACTCCGTCCCCGAGTCGTTCTTCCCGAGGTCGACCCGGGCGATCCCCTCGGTCGGGGCGGCCACCACCCCCTCCGTGAGGATGGCCATCGCCGTGCGGATGGCATGATCGAGCACCTCCTCGCGGCTCTTCTCGCCGAAGCGTCTCGCGATGAAATCGTCGGAGATGGCGAGGGCGACGAGCTCCCGCTCCATCTTTCCTTCGAGCTCCCTGACCCGTGCCGCGACCCCCCGGATACCGAGGAGCGCCTCCACACGGTCGGCGAGGTCGTTCGTCACCGGCACCTCGACCGAGAGCCGGGGGTCGAGGCCCTTTGCCCGGGCCGCGCGGGCTACCCCCGCGGCCTCCTCCAGGGACCGGTCGAGGGAGGCAAAGTAGCCTGCCATGGACGGGGAAAGGTCCATACCCGGATATGGGGCGGGAGGTATCTAATGGGTTGCCTTTCCGGCGTCAACCGGCCCTGTCAGGATCGTCCCCGGTGCCCCATGACTTCCCGAGGGCGTCAATGCCCTCCTCGCCCATCTGCCAGAGGATGAGGGCGGCGCAGGACCGGACCGTCTCGTCGGTGTCGTCCAGCGCATCGGAGAGGGGCTGGATGGCAGGCCTCCCCACCCGGCAGAGGGCGAGGGCGGCAAAGCCCCGGACCTCTGCCTCGGGGTCCGAGAGGAGGGCAAGGAGGGGCTGCACCGCCGCCTCGCCCATCTCGCCGAGGCTTGCGGCGAGGTACCGCCGGACCTGCTGGTCCTTCTCCCCCTTCAG
>Ga0335071_10005540_pt1 | contig 13098 bp, 9 predicted proteins | sample Lox_Sample_15_FD_206724 | JGI IMG/M metagenome (GOLD analysis project Ga0335071, IMG submission 206724) | Soil microbial communities from Loxahatchee National Wildlife Refuge, Florida, United States - Lox_Sample_1.5 | ecosystem: Environmental > Terrestrial > Soil > Wetlands | place: USA: Florida...
ATGTCGGCGGGACGCCGGGTGGAAGCGCGATCAGCCCCGTGGACGTGAACGCCGCTGTCCCGTCGGACTTCGAATAGAACCCGTTCAGGCTGTACTGCCGGTAGGTGAACGTGCTGGACACGCGGTTGGCGCTGCTTGATGACCCCGACAGCGCCGTGATGCCGCTGTGCGAACCGCTATAACCCGCCATGAAAAATGTCCGGTTCCCCAGCCGCCGCCGTGCGTTGGTCACGTAGCCCAGGGAAGACGTCGTATAAACCAGCAGCAGGGTCTGCACGTTCTGCGAGTAGCTGAAGTTCGCGTTGATATCCCAGTTCGAAACCTTCCGGTCGAAGTTCACATTCCCGGTGAATCCGATTCCGGCGTTTCCCCGCTCGTTCATGGTGTCGAACACGGCCAGCGCAAACGTCAGCGACCCCAGCAGCTTGCGATTCAGGTTGTAATTCACGCTGCCCCCGAACTGCGTCGCGCTATAGGTCTGCCCGTAGAAGTCCTGCTGCTGGTGGTTCACCAGCGCGTGCAAGTTCAGGCTGGGAATCAGTTGGTAGTTGGCGTCGAAGCCCGTCAGGAACGACTGGAACTTTCCTAGGCTGGTGGAACCAAGCAGGGTCGTGCCCGTCACCACTGGCTCGGGCAGAACTCCCAACAAGCTATCGTAGTAAGCTCCATTCAACGACAGAGTCAGTTTTCTGAACGGCAGGAAGGTCAGATTCCCGTTCAACGTATCGGAAGCTCCGCTGTTGTTCGTTACGTGGGAATCATGATCGTTATACGCATACTCCGTGCGGTTCCACGACATGCTGTACGAACCCGACATGGGGAAAGAGTGCTGCGCAAAAAACTGATAATTGTTTGTTCCTGTGCTGGTCAGCACCGGCTCGGGTAACCCGTCCAGGATCTCCGCGAAGTTGGAATCGACGTCTCTGCGGATGTAGCCGCCGCCCAGCCGGAAGCCCGCGATGTGATAGGTAGAGAGCAATGAGAAAGTATGATCCTTCTGTTTGTTCTGGTTATCGGTGCCCAGAACGGAAGATGAACTGTCCCCGATCGCGTAGCTAGCTGTTAGCGTGGGCAGGTTCGGCAGCAGTTCGCTCCAGCTCAGCCCGAAGCCTTGATAGTTCCCCTGTTGCGCCAGCCCGATCTCTGTACCCGGGATGCCGAATTCCCCAACGTTGTTGATGCCCTTGCTGTAATTGACTGTTCCGGGAAAATGGCTTCCGGCAAACAGATTCGCACTGGCATTCACTCCGCTGGAGTTCGTCAGCGCCCCAAACGCCGAGTTGGACTGAACCCGGTCGTAGTAAGGCTGCACGTTGAAATTCAGGAAGTTGGGATTGTAGAAGCTGCCATTCAGGTTGGCATCGCCTGTGAACCCCTGGGTATGGCTCGACACGGCCTGGTTCAGGCTGCCGTTGTAATTGAACCCCATGTCGCCGCTCAGGGTCAACTTGGTATCGCCAACTTCCATCTGCGCCGTCGAGGGCAACGCTGCCAGCAGGATTCCCGCCAGCGCAATTGTCGTCGTCTTAAGCCCTTTCACCCACATCGCCCACCTGATCTCTGGGTCCGCGCTTCGGGCAAAATCCGCATGGGCCCGGATATTCACAACACCTCGATCTTGGCCGTTTTGCGCAAGCGCCGATTCAGGTCCGCTCGTAGCTTTTCGTTCTTCTCTTTCTGCAAATCCGTCGCGAGTTTCGCCTTCACCTCGTCAAAAGAAGTCTCTCCCGCCGGAACGTGCGCGTTCAGCCGAAACAGGGTGTATGCCGAACCGAGTTGGATCAGGTCGCTTACCTGCCCCGGCTTCAAGGCCTTGGCCGCTGCCACCACCGGCGGCGGGAGTTTCTCCGCTTCCACTTGCTTGCGGTCGCCCATGTTCACGTGCCAGTCATCATCGGACACTCGCTCGGCAAGCAGGCCAAACTCCTGGTAGCTCTTCGTGGCCTTCGCCTGTTTCAGCGCATCCTCCGCCCGCTTCCGCGCCTCTTTCACGACGTCCGGATTCGCATTCGCCGGCGGAATAATCGAGATCGTCTGGATGCTGAACATCTCCGCATGCTGGAACTTCTTCGGATTCCGGCTGTAATAGGCTCTCGCCTCGACCGGCGTCACCTTCGATTTTTCCGTCACATCGCTTTTCAGCAGGTCGTCGATCAGCAGTGAGCGGCGAATTTTTTCGCGCATCAGTTGCCGCGACCCGTGCACTTCCGCCTGCAGCACCTGGTTGAACTCCTGCTCGGTCGCGAATTGCTTGCGGAATTCCGTCTCTGCGGCCTTCATGCGTTCTGCGGAAACCTTCATCTTGCGCCGCAGTGCTTCCTGGTACACCAACTCTTCAAAGATGAGCATGTCGAGCGCGCCCTTGCGCATCTCCGGCTCCATGCTCTTGGGAACCCCGTTATGCATCTTGGCGTAAGGAAAAATCGTCTGGATCTCGCGCGACAAGTCGCGATCCGTCAGCACTGCCCCATTCACCCGCGCCACGGGCTTCCCGGGCACCATGGTCGCACTCGCCGGAGCAACCGCGGCCGGCGCATTCCCCGTCGTCGGCGTGTGAGACGCCACGATCTGGGCCCCACCCGTGAGGGTTAGCATCAGCCACCCTGCTCCACCGATCACCACGCGTTGAATCGAATTCGTCATCGCTTTCTCCGTCCAGAAGAATCGAGGGGGAGAGGCTTTCTCTCCCCCGTAGACTCTTTAGAACTGCGTCTTCACGTTGTTTACGCCGTACGTCTCGTTCGCTTCGCCGATATGGCATTGCCGGCAGAATTGCGTGGCCGAGGCGGCCGTCGTCGGGTTCGTGTTGCCTGCACCCGGGTTATAGGGGCCATTGATGAAGAAGTAGCTCGGATAGGTTCCGCCAACTATGGCAGTTCCGGCTTGCTTCCCACGGGGGGCCTGGTAGATGTACATCACGTGCTGGTTGTGGCACGTGGTGCAGGTAATGAACGCGTCAGCAGGGTTGCTGTCACCGTTCGGAAGGTGAACGCCCCACTCCCACGGGCTGCCCGCGATTGCCGGATAGCCGTAGTTCGCCGCGAAATTGGCATACGTTGTGCCCGCGGTCGGAGTGATGCTGCTGATTTCACCATTCGCCACAACCACAGTCAACGGGGTCGTGGTGGCATTGGTCGTGACCAGACGGAGAGCGCCCAGGGTCGCCTGTGTGCCCACCGGGTGATCGTTGCCGTAGCCCGAGGTATTGCCGTTTCCGCTGTCGTTGCCGAGCAAGGTCGGAATCGGACGGCTGCCGTAAACCGTCTTGGGCAGAAGACCCGTGGTCTGCTCCCAGGATTGGCCCGTCATCATCTGGCCTTTCGCGATCTGGCCATCATGGCAGGCGAGACACATCATGATCCCGCGCAATTCGTCGGTGTTGGTCGTGTAAGCAGCTGCATTGCTCGGCAGATTCTCGACATAGCCGTTGCCGAAGGTCAGCGTCTGGCTATACAGAGGAGTTACATCCTGCCCGAACAGCGCGTTGCTGCCGGATTGTGGATCGTTGAACGCTACGCCGTTGGTGGCTACGTTGCCGCCGCCGCCTGCAGCGCCGCTATGAGGAGCATGGCAGCCTGCGCAACCGCGGCCACCGTTGTTGTGGGCACCGAGTACATCGATGCCAGTCAATCCGGTACCGGATGTATAGGTCTGCGCTAACCCCAGACCGACACCCAGCAGTAGGACCAGGACCACTAACATCATCTTTCTCATAAAGGGTTACAACCTCCTGTCGTGTAACAGCTGCTACCTCTCCTGCTATGAACGGGAGCTGGTATAAGTCCAGAGTCCAGACTCCTTTTTCAGCCGTCCGCGGGACGGCCAAAAACTTATTGCGGCTTCTGCGCCGCAGAACCCTCCGCCGCAGCCGCGCTCGTACTCTCCGCCGGCTTGGCGCTTTCTAACTTGGTCTTGTCCACTTCCGCCTTGCGCTTCGCCAGTTCTGCCCTGGCCTCGTCATCGGTGAAGTAGCGGAACATCTGCACCCGCCCGGGGTATTGCTCCGTCGTGAAGATCCGGTTGTTCTTGTCGATGTAAAGCCCCGCCAGCGTGCGGAACTGCCCCGGCAACATGCCATGACCGCCCATCCAGATCAGCAACTGTCCTTCCGGCGTAAAACATTGGACCCGGTCTTCAACCGCATCGGCGACCCATACGTGACCGTCGACGTCCACGGCGATTCCCTTCGGCCGCGAGAAAGTTCCCGGGCGATCTCCAGATTTTCCAAATGCCCGGATGAAATTCCCTTCCGCATCGAAGATCTCGATCCTGTTGTTGTAGGTGTCGCTGACGTAGAGATTGCCGTCTGCGTCCACGGCCACGTTGGTCGGAACCGAGAACTGTCCGGGCTCCGTCAGCGTGTGGCCCTTGCCCGCCGTGCCGATCTTGCGGATCAGCGTGAGCTTGTCCGCGTCGTAGACCAGCACCTGATCCAGCGCCGCATCGGCCACATACAGGAACCGGTTCTCGTTATCGATCGCCATCCCGCCCGGATCGACCAGCCCTTCGCCGATCGTGCCTTCCACCTTGTGGTTTCTGTCGAAGACCACGATCCGGTGAAACTTCGTGTCGGAAACAAACAGCCGGTCGGAATCATCGATCGTCAGCCCGATGATGTCGCCGAAGCGCGCCTGCACTCCGTGCTTGATCATCGTCAGGTCTTTCGTTTCAGTGTTGAAGATGAAGATCGCCCCGACCTTGCCGTCGGCAACGTACACGCTTCCCTTGGAATCCACCGCGATCCCGTACGGAGTCCACAGCGCGAACAGCGGCTTGTCGGCCATCTTCTGCTCGGCCGTTTCCCCTCCGGCCATCCGATCCATCCACGAATTTTTCTTCTTCTCAGCGTCAGGGACGTACCGGTCACAGCAGAAGTAGTTGAGGTACTTGATCCGCGTAACCGCGGGCGGATTCGGCCACACGATCTTCGAGTAGTCCAGCATCTCCAGTATGTTGGGCTGCTTCGGTACTTCGGCTTTCTTTTTCTTGCCGGCGTAGAGTGCTACCGGAGCGGCCAACGTCAGGAGCATCAGCGCGCCCGTGAACATCGCCGTGAAACGAATCGTCTTTCGCATCGCACCCGACATCGTTCTCTCCACTCGCATATCTACTTGCCCGACATGCTGGTGTGGCATGTCATGCAGAACGCCATGTTGTTCGCCTGATCTTTCGCCAGCAGGCTCGGCTGCGCCGAGGAATGCGGCTGGTGGCATGACAGGCAGTTGACCGGCTTCAGGACCTTGGTGACATCCGCGGGATCCATCACGTCGCTGACCGGGTGCCGCTCCGTCGGATGTCCGCGCCCGTACTTGATAGGCAGCAGTGGAACCTTCCGGAAGTAGTCCTCAGGCAGCTTCACCGCGCCGTTGAAAATCGTGACCAGGTGCTCGGCGTCCAGCTTCTTCGCAGTGATCTCCGGGCCGTGGCACTCCAGGCACAGTTGATTGGTATTGGCAGCACGCAGCAGATGCTGGTTCTCGCCTCCGTGCGGCTCGTGGCAGGTCGCGCATCCCTGCACCGCCGCCGGCTGGTGCAGATGCGCTTTCTTCATCTGCTCACTCTGATCGCTGTGGCACGCCAGGCACGCGCTCACCGGGTCTGGCTGCAGGAAGCCCGGCGTCTTGCCCCCGTGCGGGTTATGGCACGCGACGCATTCGCCCATCGCACCCGGATGCTGGACCTTCGCCGACTCAATCTTCTTGGCCTGCTCGTCGTGGCAGCTGACGCACAGTGCCCGCGTGTCGCTATTCGCCAGGACGACTTTCCCGTCTTTCGCCGCTTGATGGCAGCTGTCGCACATCTTGCTTTCGAACGGAACGTGCAGGAAGGTCTGCATCAGCTTCGGTTTCGCCGACGCATGCGGGTTGTGGCATTGCAGGCAGTTCGCTGTCGCAAAGGGCTGGTTGAGGTGCGCCTTCTGCAGGCTCTCGTCCTTCACGTCGTGACAATCAAGGCAGAGCGCCGGAACGTCTTTCTTGAGGTGCGCCGCGAACTCGATCTTGGTCCGATCCCCGTTCTTGTGCGTGAGGTGGCAGGTGTCGCAGCCCATGTCGAGCGCAGCGTGCCGGCTGCCATCCTTTGGAACGTTCACACCGATGTTGTGGCAGGACAGGCAGAGATTCTCTTGCCCCGTCGCTCCGGAGATAGCCTTCAACAACTGGTTCGGATTTGCCGACGTATGCGGGTCGTGGCACTTCACGCAATCCCGGACCGCCGGAGGATGGATGGTCTGTCCGGCCTGCACCTTCTTCTCGTCGTGACAGCTCAGACAGAGCGCCTGCGTCGTGGTCGTAATCAGCTTTACCCGGGTAACGTCCCGGTTGACCCTGACTTCATGGCAACTCAGGCAGCCCGTAGCGATGGCGGAGTGCACTGCCTTCCCCTTGCTCTTCTCCTCGTGGCATTCCAGGCACTTGGCCGAATCCACGTTCTTGTCCAGAGGCACCGGATGGGTTTTGGCAGATAGGGGGAGGGCCGAGATTAACAGGAACAGGAAACTGGCCAGGAGTTGGTTCTTCTGCCATCCCAGGAAGCCGCGAGTTGGAGCATTCGGAAGCATTGCCAATTACTGCAATGCAAGCTCCTCTCCCTATTTGGGATTTCGGACGGCTTCTGTGACTCACGGTGTAAGTTATTGCAACAGAGCATCTTCTGCGTCCACATTTTGGTGTTGCAGTTTTCCACAGTTACTTAAGAGTCCTTTTGATGGGCCTTCTCCCACACCTCCGGTGGTGAAAAGCCCCACGCGTGCTAGCACAAGGGCTGCCGAACGATCGACAGGGCGGCTGAGCGATGTGATTGACATCACTGAGTTTTCAAGTGGGGGAATTTCTCGGACTCGCGTTCCTCAAATGAGTGTTATGCCTCAACAGCGCTTATTGAAGCCCCGAGGCTACGTCCGCTATCTCTAACTACTTCAGTCACTTGTCACTTTCTTAAGAAGATGGCGCGGTAGTTGCATTATCGGCGTGTGAGGAACGAGTCCGACATGGCCCTCACACTGCAACCGGCACTGCGAAAGACTTGGCAAACTCTCAGCTCAATTAAGACCGGCGTCATCCTCATCATTTTGGTTGTCATCTTTTCGGCAGCGGGCACCATCATCCTGCAGCGACCGATGACCGAACCCGAAGACATGGAACGGGCCTACTCACCGGCTATGCTTCACTTTCTGGACGCGACCGGGCTCACCGACATCTTCCATGCGCGCTGGTTCGTGGCGCTGATGATTCTGGTCAGCCTCAGCATCATCGCCGCGTCAGTGGAACGGTTTCCCAATGCGTGGCGTTTCTTCGCCCGGCCCTACAAGAGCCCGGACGAGAGTTTCCGCCGCCTGCTGCCCAACCAGGCGCAGATTCCGATTCACGACGACGAGGAAGGCTTATCGGCAGCAGAACGCGCTCTGAAACATCTGGGATTCCACTCCGAACGCATCGTTCGCACCAACAGCTTTTCCGTCTTTGCCGAGCGTCACCGCATTTCTGAAATGGCCGTTTACATCGTGCATGCCAGCCTGCTGCTGATTTTCCTCGGCGGCATCATCGACGCGCTCGTCGGCTGGCGCGGATTCCTCATGCTCACCCCCGGCCATCAGAGCAACCAGATCGAGATTCGCACCGGAACGACTCGTACCATTCCCTTCTCCATCCGTTGTGACGGAGCGGGTGAAGACACTTACCTCGACGGCACCCCCAAACGCTACTGGTCGAAACTCGCCGTCGTGGAAGGCGATCGCGAGGTCAAGAACAAGGAAATCGTCGTCAACGATCCGCTGGTCTACCGCGGCCTCCGCTTCTATCAAGCGAGCTACGGGCGCACCGGCAAGTTGGATCACCTCACGCTCGACGCCACGCGCGTCCTCGAACATTCCCGCTCCACCCAGGAGATTTCCCTCGCGCCAGGCCAGACAGTCGAACTGGACTCCGACACGACGGTGCAGCTGTCGGAGTTCATCCCCGACTTCGTAGTCGAGGACGGCCATGTGTACGCGCGCAGCACCGACGTCCAGAATCCCGCCGTGCATCTGATCGTGACCTCCAAGAAAACCGACTCGCGGGTGAATGTGTGGCTGCCTGAGATTCAGGGCATCTCTGAGAACGCGTCTTCGCCGTACAGCTTCGAGCCGCGAGATCTCAAGACCGAAGTTTTCACCGGGCTGCAGGTATCGCACGAGCCCGGACAGTGGGCCGTATGGGCCGGTGTCGTGCTGATGGCCATCGGCCTGACGTTCGTGTTTTACGTGTCGCACGTGCGCTTCTGGGCCGTGCCCGTGCTCCGCACCGACGGCACGCCTGCGCTCTGGGTCGGCGGAACGGCCAACCGCAATCGCGACGCCTTCGAGCACAAGTTCAAGCAATTGGTGGATCAGCTTCAAAGAGAGTTAAAGGCCGAAGCGCCGGTGGAAAAAGAAACGGTAAGTCATTAGAACCGTCGTCAGCCTTCGTCGGCCAGCGAGCAAACGGCTGACGGCGAAGGCCGACGACCAAAGACGGGGGTTCCATGTCACGAGCGAGAGCAGAACAGCAACAGACCACCGGCACGACGCTGATCGTGCTCGTCGGACTGGGCATTGCATTCCTGCTGTTCATGGCGTTTCTGAATGTCGTCAAGTCCGGAAACATTCTGAACGAAGCGAACCTGCTGTATGCCGCACTGATCTTCTACGCGGGCGCCGGAGCGTTGTATCTCGGCTTCGGAGTTACGGGCACTGAGTCCTACATCAAGTTTGCGTCTCTGGCCACCTGGGCCGGCCTCATCGCGAATACGGCAGCGGTGGCGCACCGCTGGTACGAGGCCGGCCATCCCCCCTTCGCCAGCTTGTACGAAATGCTGCTCAGCTTTGTCTGGACGCTGGCCGCTCTCACGCTGATTGCCGAAAAACGCTACGGCGTGAAGGTCATCGGCACGGTCACCATGCCGGTCGCAATCGTCGGCGTCGTGCTGATGCAATTGCTGCGCAGCGAGGTCCGCCCCCTGGTCCCCGCGCTGCAATCCACGTGGCTGCACGTGCACGTCACGCTCGCCATGCTGGCTTATGCCGCGTGCGCGCTCAGCTTCGCGCTGGCCATGATGTTCCTCATCCAGGACAAAATGAAAACCGAGACCTTCCTGGCAGCGACCAGCGTCTTCACGATCGGAATCTACGCCGCCATCCTGACGCGCTTCGAGCGCTGGGGCGGATTCAACGTGGTCGCCTGGGATGCCGAGAACAAGACAGAAGTTTTCATCTCCAAGGGAGTGCGGTTGTTCGTCACTATCCCCGACCTGGGCTGGTTGATGCTGCTGGTCTTGTTCACCGTTGCCGCGCCGCTGGTGTTTTACGGTTTGTCGAGAGCAAGGAAGAACGAGGGCCTGCTTGCGGTCGCCAATCAGGCGGTATTTGTGAGCATCCTGCTGCAAGTGCTGGCTCTCGTTTTCTTCCTGCTGCGCGCTCGTGACGGTCACTATCCGTCCCTGGACGCAGAAGGTCTGTATCCCACAACCTTGGCCGCGAGCCCGTTCATCCTCTCAGCCCTGGTCGGCGGAATCTTCGCCAACCTGCTTTATCTGCTGCTGCTGTGGCGCCGGCGAGACCTCGAAAACCTCTTGCCCGATGCCGACACGCTCGACCGCATCACCTACAAAACGATCTGCATCGCCTTCCCTCTTCTCACCCTGATGATCGCCGCCGGCGCCTACTGGGCCAACCGGGCCTGGGGTTCCTACTGGAACTGGGACCCCAAAGAGACGTGGGCGGCGATTACCTGGCTGGTCTATGCCGGGTACCTGCACATGCGCATTACACGCGGTTGGCGCGGGCGGCGAGCCGCCTACTTCGCCATCCTGGGCTTTGCCGTCGTGATGTTCACATTCTTCGGAGTGACCTACTTACTGCCGGGTTTACACGCGTATGCCTGACATTGCGGAAAAGACCTTGAACCTGAGACGAAAGGCCGAACCCGATTTTGAAGACTCCGTCCCTGCAAAAAGGGCCAGCTTCAGTACCGGGATCCCGAGTGAAACCCCCGCCGTGGAACCAGTTTCTACAACGTTGGCCGCGATTGGCGCACCCGAAGCGGAAGATCCCGCATTACCGTGGCTGCGCATCAACTGGGAAATCAAGGCTCTCCTGCCGATCGCTTGCGTCCTGCTGGGCGGGATGCTGTTGTTTCTGCTGGCAACGCTCTCCTGGCGCGACCCCGAGCGCCATGTCGTCCTGCTCGTTGCCGGCACTGGTGCCGTCGCTATCTGCGGCGCACTCCTGGTAGTGCTGACCTACACCGTACAGCGTCCGATGGTAGAACTGCAGCAGAAGATCGCCCAGGTGGGATCGGGCAACCTCAACGCGGCCGTCAGTTTTTCCCACCGCAACGACGAAATCGGGGATCTCGGCCGCAACTTTAACCACATGGTGGAGCAACTACGCGAAAGCCGGAAGGAAATCGAGCGCCTCCACCGCACCCCGATGTCCCGCGCCGAACACCTGGCAACACTGGGCGAGCTCGCCACCGGACTGGCCCATGAGATCCGCAACCCGCTGGCCGGGATTGCCGGCGTAATCGAAATCATTGGTCGCGATCTGCCCGTGAGCAGCCCCGCGCGCGCCGTCGTCAAGGATGTGCGGCAGGAGATCGCCCGCATCAATCACATCGTCACTGACCTGCTGCAGACCGCCCGTCCGCATCCCCCACAGGTTCGCAAGAGCGATCTGAACACGACCGTGGAGCATGCCGTCATGCTCGGCCGCCAGCAGGCGCTCTCCAAATCAGTCGAGATCAGCCTGGTCAAGGATCCCTCCCTCCCCGAAATCGAGCATGACAGCGATCAGATTCATCAGGTCCTGCTCAATCTCTTGCTCAATGCACTGCAGGCCATCGATCACGATGGCAAAGTTTCCGTCGTGGTGAAAACGCTCGGCACAACGGCTGCGGTGGAAGTCAGCGACAACGGCCGCGGTATTCGCCCCGAGGAACTCCCCAACATCTTCCGCCCGTTCTACACCACCAAGGGGGACGGCACCGGGCTGGGACTCTCTCTGGCTCGCCGCATCGTGGAAGACCACCAGGGCCGCATCGACGTGACGAGCGCGGTAGGAGCGGGGAGCACCTTCCGAGTCGTGCTGCCTCTGCAAAAGGCGCCAGCCCCACCGTCGGCACTAACGTCCTGATCTCACCCGCGCGGACAAGATCGTCTGCAGCGAATGGGTCACAGTTCAAAGCTTTCGGGCGGACTGTCCTCAATGCTCGGAAAATCCTCGTCGACCGGCTTCAGTACATCCAATAGTGAAAGCAGGGCATCCGGGAAATTGGCTTTGTATCGAGGTTGGAGTCGCGGTGTGGCGTAGCCGAGGTCAAGCCTCCAAGTTGCGTCCGGTTTTTCAAAGTATATACAATGTATACACTAGGAGAAAGACATGCCCGATGCCAAGATCGTGAAATGGGGCAACAGCCTTGCGGTTCGCATCCCCAAGCATGTTGCCGAGGAAGCTGGAGTGCGCGAAGGCGACTCGATCACCATCGAAGCTGCCGAAGGACACATTCAGGTCCGCCGAAAGCGCCAGCGGGTTCCGACCTTGCGCGAACTGGTGGCCCGAATCAGCCCAGACGAACGTTATGAGGATGTCCAGGCAGGGTCCGAGCGCGGCAAAGAGGCTGTTGAGTGGTAGCCTCCTACGTGCCACGCGCCGGAGACCTGATATGGATCGATTTCGATCCTCAGGCCGGGGAGGAGCAGGCGAAACGCCGGCCCGCTCTCGTCATCACCGACCACTCTTACAATCAGGCGAGCGGACTCGCCCTCGTCTGCCCATTGACAAGCCGACGCAAGCCGTACCCATTCGCCCTGCCAGTTACAGTCGACAAGATCGAAGGCGCTGTCCTGGTGGATCAACTCAAGAGATTCGACTGGAGAGCCCGTAAAGCGGCTTTGCACTCCAGGGCGGATGCCGCGCTGCTGGCCCAAGTCCGCTCCTACTTGGGCGTCTTGCTCGGAATTCGCTAGCCACCGTAGTAAGCTATACGTGGGGATGTCTGCCGAGAAAATCCTGATCGTGGACGACGAGCGCCTGGTGCGCTGGTCGCTGCGCCAGAAGTGTGAGGAGTGGGGCTACGAAGTGGTGGAAGCGGCCGCCGGAGAGCCCGGACTCCGCCTCGCCCACCACGAATCTCCTGATCTGATCCTCCTCGACGTCCGCATGCCCGACCTGAACGGCCTGCAGGTGCTCGAACAACTCAGGAAGACTGGGGACAACACTCCCGTCATCATGATCACCGCCGACCCGCAACTTGACGATGTCAAGAGTGCGCTGAAGCTTGGCGCCTATGACTTCGTTGGCAAGCCACTCGATTTCGAGGAACTGCGCGTCACCATTCAGAATGCGCTCGAAGCCACGCGGCTCCGCACCGAAGTGCAGTCGCTGCGCGGCGAGGTCCGGCGGCGCACCGGCTATCACAATGTTGTCGCAGTTTCGCCCAAGATGACGGAGCTCATGAACTTCGTCGAGAAGGTCGCCGCCAGCGAAGCCACCACCATCCTCATTCAGGGCGAGAGCGGCACCGGCAAAGATCTTGTTGCCAAGACCATCCACTACGAAAGCTCGCGGCAGGACGGCCCCTTCGTCGCGATCAACTGCTCAGCAATTCCTGAGACCTTGATGGAAGCCGAACTATTCGGCCATGAAAAGGGCGCCTTCACTGATGCGAAGCAAATGAAGAAGGGCCTGTTTGAGACGGCCAACGGGGGCACGCTCTTTCTGGACGAGATCGGCGAATTGTCGCCGCTGCTGCAGGCCAAGTTGCTGCGCGTCTTGGAAGATCAGGTCATCCGTCGGGTCGGTGGCGTGCGCGACATGCAGGTCGATGTGCGCGTGGTGGCGGCATCGAACCGCGATCTGGAAAAGGCGGTGCGCGAAGGCCACTTCCGCCAGGATCTCTATTACCGGCTGGCGATCATCGCGATCTTCATTCCGCCCTTGCGTGAACGCACGGAAGATATCCTTCCCCTGGTGGACTTCTTCATCGAGTGGTACAACCGCAAGTTCAAAAAATCGGTAAAGGGCATCAGTCCCGACACCCGCCGGCTTCTGCTGGCACACAACTGGCCGGGCAACGTACGCGAACT
>Ga0335071_10005541_pt1 | contig 13098 bp, 15 predicted proteins | sample Lox_Sample_15_FD_206724 | JGI IMG/M metagenome (GOLD analysis project Ga0335071, IMG submission 206724) | Soil microbial communities from Loxahatchee National Wildlife Refuge, Florida, United States - Lox_Sample_1.5 | ecosystem: Environmental > Terrestrial > Soil > Wetlands | place: USA...
GCGGCCTCGGGCGGTGGCGGCCTCGGCCCCCAACCCCCCCCCCCCCCCCGCGCCCCCCCGGGGGGGGGGCCGGGGGGGGGGGGGGCCGCCCCCCCCCCCCCCGCCCCTCTCACGTCGACTCGAAGAGCAGCGCCGCGAGGCGACGGCGATGGTGCAGCGCGTCGCCGAGCATCGAGCGATTCCAGAGCGCGCGGCGGAAGTAGAAGTGGACGTCGCAGTCCCAGGTGAAGCCGTAGCCGCCGTGTAGCTGGACGCCCTTGCGCACGGCGGCCGAGAAGGCGTCGCCGGCCTGTGCCTTGGCCATGCGCGCCAGCGCCTCGGCACACGAGGGCGTGTGGTCGAGCGCGGCGGCCGCGCCGACGGCGAGGCTCCGCGCCAGCTCGATCTGCACCATCAGGTCGACGATCGGATGCTTCACCGCCTGGAAGAAGCCGATCTGGCGGTCGAACTGCTTGCGCGCGATCGCGTAGTCGCGGGTCGCGAGCAGCACCGACTCCGCGCCGCCCACCGCCTCGGCGGCGAGCGCCGCGAATCCGCGCACCAGCGCGGCGCCGAGCGCGGCACCGCCGTCGCCCTCGAGCCGCGCCTCGCGCGCCACGCGCACGCCGTCGAAGGCCACCCGCGCCGTCGCCCGCATCGGATCGACGCAGACCTCGTCCTCGACGGCGACGGCCGTCGAGGGCAGCTCGACGGCGTAGAGCGCGACCCGCCCCGACGGCTCCCGGAAGGGCGCGATCACGAGCGCCGCGTCGGCGCCTCCGACCACGTGCACCTTGCGCCCCCGCAGCACGAAGCCGCCCTCGCTCGGGTCGGCCGTCGCGGTCACCGTGTCCGGCTCGAAGCCTCCTCCCGGCTCGATCGCGGCGAGCGTCGCGATCGCCTGGCCCGACGCGACCGCGGGGAGCCAGCGCTGGTGCTGGGCGTCGCTCCCCGCCTGCGCGAGCGCGACGCCCGCGAGGAGCGATCCGACGAACGGCCCGGGCACGAGGCGGCGGCCCATCTCCTCGAGCAGGATCTCGAGGTGGAGCCAGCCGAGCCCCGCGCCGCCAAAGCGCTCGGGCAGCGCGAGTCCGAGCCAGCCGAGCTCGGCCATCTCCTTCCACAGGCCGCGGTCCAGGCGTCCGCCTGCGTCGGCGAGCCGGCGCAGCTCCGCGATCGGCCAGCGCTCGGCCAGGAAACGGCGCGCCTGGTCGCGCAGGAGCGCGTGCTCCTCGCCGAAGCCGAAGTCGCTCGGCACCTCGATGCGCATCAGATCCTCACTTCGTCTTCGGGAGCCCGAGCACGCGCTCGCCCAGGATGTTGCGCTGGATCTCGCTGGTGCCGCCGCCGATCGTGACACCGAAGGAGTTCATGAAGGCGCGCGGCCACTCGGCCTTGTCCGGCGCGGCGGGATCTCCGAGCCAGAGCGTCGCGTCGGGACCGAGCACCTCGCAGGCGAAGTCCGCCGTGCGCTGCGCCAGCTCGGAGTAGACCAGCTTGTTCATGAGCCGTGTCGCGAGCGGCCGGTCGTCCATGTTGAGGCCGGGGATGCGCGCGCGCTGGCCGGTCAGCCGGAGCGCCTCCTCCTCGATCCACAGCTGGACCGCGCGATCGCGGATCAGCGGATCGTCCGCGGCGGGGTGTCCGTCCCGCCGCGCCCGGCGCGCGAGCGACGCGACGGCGCGGATCGACTCCGAGGTCGCGGTCGCCTGGCCGCCGCCCGTGCCCTCGGCCGCGCCGCGCTCGAACGTGAGCGTCGTCATCGCGATCTGCCAGCCCTGCCCGAGCTTGCCGAGCAGCGCGGAGCGAGGCATCGGCGAGCGGTCGAAGACGACCTGGTTGAAGCCGCCCTCGCCGGTCATCTTGACCAGCGGCGACACCGTGACGCGCTCCGCGTCCATCGGAAACAGGAAGTACGAGAGCCCCGCGTACTTGTGAGCGGATGCGTCCGTTCGGGCCAGCAGGATCATCCACTTCGCGACGTGCGCGAGCGTGGTCCAGACCTTGTGGCCGCTGACGAGCCAGCCGTCGTCGGTCGGCTCGGCGAAGGTCTGCGCCGAGGCGAGGTCCGAGCCCGCGCCCGGCTCGCTGAAGCCCTGGCACCAGATCTCCTCCGCCGAGAGGATCGGGCCGAGGTAGCGCCGCTTCTGCTCCTCGGTGCCGTGGGCCAGGATCGTGGGACCCGCCCACTGGAGCCCGATCACGTTTACCAGGAAGGGCGCGCCGGCGCGGCCGATCTCCTGCGACACGATGCGCTGGCGCTTGTGTGGATCGCCCTTGCCGCCGTACTCGGCGGGCCAGTCGAGGCCGAGCCAGCCGGCGTCGTAGAGCTTGCGCTGCCACCCGCGCAGGAACTCGAACTGCCGCTCCGACTCCACCTCGAGGAAGCTCTGCGGAAGCTTGAAGCCGGGATCGGCCGGCTTGTGCGCGGCGATCCATGCGCGGACCTCGCGGCGGAGCTCCGCGCTCTCCCTCGACTCGGTCTCCTCGTCCGGGCTCATCGCGTCTCCTGGCGGCGTCGACTCTCGAGTCGACGGCGCGGGAACATAGGCTAGCTTCGCCCCCCCATGGCTGCCCTCCCGACCGCGGAGACCTCCCGATGAATTTCGGCTTCACGGAAGAGCAGGAGCTGCTGCGCCAGGAGGTGCGGAAGTTCCTCGACGCGCACGCCCCGCTCGAGAGCGTGCGCAAGGTGGTCGAGACACCGGAGGGTTTCTCGCGCGACCTCTGGCGTCAGATCGGCGAGCTCGGCTGGCTCGGCCTCACGATTCCCGAGAGCTGCGGCGGCGCCGGCCTTGGCTGGGTCGACCTCACGGTGGTGCTCGAGGAGATCGGACGCACGCTCTTCCCGTCGCCCTACCTCGCCACCACGATCGCCGCCGCCGCGATCGCCGAGGCGGGGAGCGAGGCGCAGCGCCGGCGCTGGCTCCCCGCGATCGCCGACGGCTCGAAGATCGCGACGCTCGCCGTGGTCGAGCCGGGCGAGCGCGCCGCCCCGGACGGAATCGCGCTCGGCGCGGAGCGCGCGGCCGACGGCTTCGCCCTGCGCGGCGAGAAGATCCAGGTGCTCGACGGCGCCGCCGCCGATCTGCTGGTCGTCGCCTTCCGCTCCGGGCGCGCGCCCGAGGACGTCGCGCTCGCGGTGCTCGAGCGCACGGCCCCCGGCGTCTCGGTCGAGCGCATCCCCTCGATCGACGCGACCCAGCGCATCGCCCGCGTCCACCTCGACGGCGCCCGCGTCGCCGCGGCCGATGTGCTTTCCGGCGCACCCGCCTGGCCGGCGCTGGCGCGCACGCTCGATCGCGCGGCCGCCGCCGTGACCGCCGAGATGATCGGCGCCGCCGAGGGCGCGCTCCGCCTGACCGTCGGCTATGCCCGGCAGCGCGAGCAGTTCGGCTCGCCGATCGGCCGCTTCCAGGGCGTCAAGCATCCGCTCGCCGAGATGTACGTCGACATCGAGTCGTTCAAGTCCCTGCTCTATTACGCCGCATGGTGTCTCGACACCGGGAGCGCAGAGGCGCCGCGCTTCGTCTCGCTCGCCAAGGCCTACGCGAGCGAGGCGTTCGCCCGCATCGGCATCGACGCGGTCGGCCTCCACGGCGGCATCGGCTACACCTGGGAGTACGACGCGCAGCTCTATCTCAAGCGCTCGAAGTGGGCGCGGCCGCTCTTCGGCGACGCCGACTTCCACTACGACCGGATCGCCGCCGGCTGGCGCGAAGGAGGCGCCTCGTGGACTTCAACCTGACCTCCGCCGAGGAGGCCTTCCGCGCCGAGGTGCGCGCCTTCCTGGACGAGACGCTGCCGCCCGGCACCAACCAGTCGGACCCGCGCTGGATCGGGGAGTGGCTGCGCCGCGTGCGCGAGAAGCGCTGGGTCGGCTTCTCCTGGCCGAAGGAGGTCGGCGGCGGCGGCGGCTCGCTGATGGAGCAGGTGATCCTCAAGGAGGAGATGGCGAAGCGCAAGGCGCCGCCGCTCGGGAGCTGTTTCATGGGGCTTGCGTGGGTGGGTCCCGCCATCATCCAGTATGGCAGCGAGGCGCAGAAGCAGCGCTTCATCCCCGACATCCTCGACGGCAAGTACCAGTGGTGCACCGGCTACTCGGAGCCCGGCTCGGGCAGCGATCTCGCCTCGCTGCAGTGCCGCTGCGCGCGCGACGGGGATCACTACGTCGTGAACGGCCAGAAGATCTGGACCTCGATCGCGATGTGGTCGAAGTGGATGATCCTGCTGGTGCGCACGACGCCCGGCTCGGAGAAGCACGAGGGCATCACCTGCCTGCTGGTCGAGATGGAAACGCCGGGGATCACGGTGCGCCCGATCCGCAACATGTCGGGCGGCGCGATGTTTGCGGAGGTCTTCTTCGACAACGTGCGCGTGCCGGTCGAGAACCGCCTCGGCGAGGAGGGGCAGGGCTGGCAGGTGACGGTGTCGGCGCTCGCCTTCGAGCGCTCCTCGATCGCCGAGGTCGAGAGCCTGCGCCGCAAGCTCGACGAGCTGGTGGATCTGGCGCAGCGCTCCGTCCGGAACGGCCGGCCCGCGCTCGACGACGACGCGATCCGCCGGCGCATCGCGCGCTTCGAGGCGCGCATCGAGGCGATGCGCATGAACGGCATGCGCTTCCTCACCAAGCAGCTCAAGGGCGAGCCGCTCGGCGCCGAGACCTCGATCAACAAGCTCCACCGCGCGGAGCTCGAGATCGAGCTCGGCGACCTGGCGCTCGAGATCGAGGGCTGGGCCGGTCCCCTCGAGAGCGAGGTGGACGGCGGGCGCTGGCAGCGCTTCGCGCTGTCGTGGCCCGAGGTGGTGATCGGCGGCGGCACGCCGAACATCCAGAAGAACATCGTCGCCGAACGCGTGCTCGGCCTCCCGAAGGACTGATGGAGCCCGACCGCGTGCGGCGCATCGAGGCACGCCTGCGCGAGCGGCTCGCCGCGGTGCGGGTCGAAGTGGTCGACGAGAGCCACCTGCACGCCGGCCACGCCGGGGCTCGCTCCGGCGGCGGCCACTTCCGCGCGACGGTCGTGTCGCCGCGCTTCGCTGGCCTGGGCCGCGTCGAGGCGCAGCGGCTCGTCTACCAGGCGCTCGACGACATGATGGGGAGCGAGATCCACGCGCTCTCGCTCCGCACCGAGACGCCCTAGACGAAGCTCGCGAGCCACTCCGAGAGCGCGAGGTGGAAGCCGGCCGCGTTGCGGTGTCCGCCGCCGCCGTAGCGCGCGGCGAGCGCCGCGACGTCGAAGTCGCCGAGCGAGTAGAGCGAGCAGTCGACCCGCCGCGCCGTGATGCGGTAGACCAGCCCGCACGGCGTCCCGTAGGCGTGCCGCTTCGCGAGCTCGTGGCCGATCGTGCTGCGCAGGAAGAGCGCGTTGACCGCCTCGAGGCGCAGCGTGCCGAGCGCGATCGGATGGGCGTTCTGCAGCGCGCGCTCGACTTCGATGCGCTGGGCGCGCACGATCGGCTGCCCCTCGGCCGCGAGCCGCTCGATCGGCTCCGACGCCAGGCGATCCCAGACGTCGAGGCGGCGCGGGTAGGAGCCGAGCGCCGCGCTCACCGCCTCCGAGTCCGGAAGCTGCCAGCGCCACAGGTCCTGGTCCTCGACGTAGGCCAGGAGCGGCGGCGGCGGCTCGCCGGGGTGGAAGTGCTCCCAGGCCAGCATGGCGCCCGAGTGGCCGAGGTCGAAGCGCACGACGTGGCCCTGCGCCTCCAGCTCCTCGGCCAGGCCCCGCTCGGCGCGAAAGCGCTCGAACGCCGAGACGTGATGGTCGAGCACGACCACCTGAGCCGCCTTCTCGCCGAGCTGGCGAAGCGGGCCGTTGGGCGGCGCGATGTCGGCGAACACGACCTGATCGCCCGCGAAGTCGGACGCCCGCACCGGGTCGTCGTGACCGCGCGGGCGGTACTCTCCCGTCGGTCCCCAGGCCTTCCAGATCGCCCAGGCGGCGCCGAAGCCGTCGGGACAGCCCGCGTGGAAGAAGCAGATGCGCCGCATCGGGCGAGCTTAGCGGCAAGGTGCCTCAAGCGCCGCGAAGGCGATCGTCTGGACCGACGACCGCAGCGAGCGAAGTCGACGGATGATCGAGAGAGAGATCCGCTTCCGTGTGACCGCAGGGCGACCGCCGCCCGGAGGCGCGCGCATCGAGCAGGCCTACGTGCTCCGCGGGCGGGTCACGCTGCGGGTCCGCCGCAAGGAGGGGAGCGGCGCGCGCCTCACGCTGAAGCTCCCGCGCGGCGACGGGCGCTACGAGTGGGAGCGGCGCATCCCCGGCCCGCTCGCGGACGCCCTGCTGCGGCTCCCGCTTCCGCGCGTCGAGAAGCGGCGCTCGGTGGAGGGCCGGCTCGAGGTCGATCGCCTCGAGTGGCCGGTCGAGATCGTGCTGGTCGAGCTCGAGCTCCGGCCGGGCGAGGGCCCGGACCTGCGCGACGCGGCGGCGCGGGCGCGCTTCATGGAGGCGCACCGGCCGCGCTGGGTCGAGTCGTGGACCGACGTGACCGACGACCCGACCTACACCAACGCTCGTCTAGCTCGCGTGAAGCCCTGACCTACGGATTCAGCGCCACGTGGCGGCTCGCCGCGACGTAGTCGGCGAGGATGTGCAGGGCCTCCGTGAGCTGCGGCGAGTCGGGCTCCTTGGGGCCGCCCAGCCCGCCCGGCAGCGAGCCCGCCGGCGTCGGAGCGTCGGTGCCGACCCCTGCGGCCGCGCCGGCGTCGGCCGCGGTCGCCGCGTCCGGCTTCTTGTCGAGCAGGTCGGCGACCTTCACCACGCCCTCGTTCTCGCGCTGCGTCGCGAGCTCCTTCTCGACCTCGGCGAACTTCTGGTCGCTCGCCACGCGCTCCTTCGAGCGCTGCGCCAGGAGCGTTACGGTGTCGGCCTGCACCGGCTCGAAGCCGCGCTGCTTCGCCTTCGCGTCGAGGAAGGAGTGGATCGACTGGGCAGGGAGCGAGTAGGGCTGTGCCTTCTCGCCGAGGTCGTCGATGTCGGTCAGCGAGGGCAGGACGATGTCGGAGGCCACGCCGACCTGCTGGGTCGACTCGCCGCCGGGTCGGAAGAAGAGCGCCGTGGTGAGCTTGAGCGCGCCGAGGCCGGGCGGCAGCGGCGCAACCGTCTGCACGCTGCCCTTCCCGAAGGTGTGCTCGTCGCCGACGATCAGGGCGCGGTGGTAGTCCTTCATCGCGCCCGCCAGGATCTCCGCCGCCGACGCCGTGACCCGAGAGGTCAGGATGACGAGCGGCCCCGAGAACTGGATGCTGTCGTCGGGGTCGTCGAGCACCTGGCTGTGCTCGTCGGAGTCGCCGACCGCGACGACGCCGCCCTTGGTCAGGAAGTAGCCGCTGATGCGCACCGCGTACTCGAGCAGCCCGCCGCCGTTGCGCGAGAGGTCGAGCAGCATGCCGTCGGGCTTCTCGGCCTTCACCTGCGCCAGCAGGCGCGCCACGTCGTCGGTCGCCTGGCGGGTTCCGGGATCCTTGTCGCCGTAGAACGACGGCAGGTCGAGCACCGCGAGCTTGTAGCTCTTGCCGCCGGCCTCGACCTGGACGAAGCGCAGCTTCGCGGCCTGCTCCTCCAGGTTGATCTTGTCGCGCATCAGCCGCATCGACACGCGCTCGGTGTTGGCGCCCTGGCGCAGCACGGTGAGGCGAACCGCCGAGCCCTTCTTGCCGCGGATCATGTGCACCACGTCGCGCAGGTCCATGTCGATCACGTCGACCATCTCGCCGCTGTCCTGGCCGACGGCGATGATCTTGTCCTTGGGCTTGAGCAGGCCGGACAGCTCCGCCGCTCCGCCCGGGACCACCTCCTCGACCACCGTGTAGCCGTCGCGCGAGGAGAGCACCGCCCCGATGCCCTCGAGCGAGAGCCCCATGTGGATCTTGAAGTCCTCGAGGCTGTCCTGGCTCAGGTAGGAGGAGTGCGGGTCGAGCGACGACGCGAAGGCCTCGAGGAAGCGGCCGTAGATGTCCTCGGGCTTCATCTCCTCGGCGCGGCGGGTCGCGAGCTCGTAGCGGTGGATCAGCTTCTGCTTGGCCTCGGCCAGCGGCATGCCGCCCGCCACGTAGTTCGACATCTGGAAGTGGACCATCTTGCGGTTCAGGTCGTCGCGCTCGGCGGCGGTCTTCGGGAACCCGCGCTTGTCGGGATCGAGCACCAGCGTGGCCGAGCGGTCGATCTGGTAGTCCTTGCGCGACACGTAGTCCCGCACGAAGGCCTCGAGCTCGCGGTACTTCCGGATCGTCATCTGGTGCATCGAGTCGAGCAGTGTGCAGTCCTGCCGCGAGAGCGCGGCGAAGACGCCGCCGGTCGCCTCGCGGAGCTGCTGCGCGTCGGACTCGAGCAGCAGCGAGCGCGACGGGTCGAGCGCGCGCACGTGCGAGTCCGCAACCCGCTCCTTCAGCTCGAGGGTGAGCGCGCGGTAGTGCACGTGGTTCTGCAGGAACGTTCCCATGAGACGGGGCAGCTCGTCGCAGGTGAGGTGTTCCCCCTGCGGGGCGCCGGGGAGCGGACCGCTGTGAACCTCCGCTGCGCGCGTCGAGGCGAGCGGGAGCGTGGCGACCAGGAGGAGTATGGCGAGCAGCGCGTGGCGGGGGAGCCGCCGGGCCTTCATCATGGCGCCGCAGGATAACCGCGCGGCCGGAGCGATGCAGCCCGGGGACGCAGCCGGGGCGACCGGGGAGCCGGCTGCGCGTCATCTGCCGCTCCCCGGGGACGCAGCCGGTCGCCGGCGGACTCGCACGAGCGACAGAGGGCTTCGAGCGCACGCCCCGAGGTGGACCGATGGCCGACGAGACCCGCCGCTTCGATCGCCCCGCCGCGCTGGACCGATGGTTCAGCCGCGTCTACGGCGCCTTGGTCGGCGCCGGCATCGGCTTCGCGCACAACTTCGTGCTCGAGGTGCGCGGCCGGAAGAGCGGCCGCCTGTACTCGACACCGGTCGATGTCGTCCGACTGGGGCCGCGGCGCTACCTGGTGGCTCCGCGCGGCGAGACGCAGTGGGTGCGCAACGCCCGGTCGAGCGGTCAGGTGACGCTGCGGAAGGGGTCGCGCAGCGAGGAGCTCGCGCTGCGCGAGCTCGGCGACGACGAGAAGCCCGAGGTGCTGAAGGCCTACCTCGACGCGTTCAAGCGCTCGGTCCAGCGCTTCTTCCCGGTGCCGGCCGGCTCGCCGCGCGACGCCTTCGTCCCGCTCGCACGGGACTACCCCACCTTCGAGCTGGTGGCGAAGCGCTAGCGGCGCCCAGAAAGGTTGGCGTGACGGCGTTCATCACCTCCTGCGGCGGCTTCCTGCTCGCGGTCCTCTGGATGGACCTGATGTTCGACGTACAGGTGCGGCCCCACCGGGATGCCCCCGCGCTGCCCGAGCCGGTGCTGTCCTCGATCGCCGCCTACTACCGCCGCGTCACCACCGAGGCCGATCCGATGGGACGGCTCGTGGGCCTCGTGATGGGCGCTGCGGCCTTCGCGACCTTCATCCAGCTCTTCCACGGCGCGGGCCCGTTTGCACTGCGAGTCACCTCGCTGCTCCTCCTCGCGGCGCCGCTGGTCCTCGCGGCGCGCCGCGTCTTCCCGAACGCCGTGCGCCTCGGCGCGCGCCGCGATCCTCCCGAGACCCAGAGCGCGCTCGCGCGGTCGATCTGCCGCGACCACCTGCTGTGCCTTGCGGCGATCGTCGCCTTCGTCGCGATCGAGATCGCGCGCGGCTGAGCCCTTCCCGGGCCCGCGCGTGCTATCCGTGGAAGAGCGCTCCGGGAGCTCCGATGCGACTGCGCAGCCTCGATCACGTGCAGCTCGCGATGCCGGCCGGCGAGGAGGCGCGCGCGCGCGCGTTCTACGCGGAGGCGCTCGGGCTCCCCGAGAAGCCGAAGCCGCCGCACCTGGCGGCGCGCGGCGGATGCTGGTTCGAGAGCGACACCGTGAAGATCCACCTCGGCGTCGACCCCGAGTTCCGCCCCGCGCGCAAGGCCCACCCGGCGCTGCTCGTCGAGGACCTTCCGACGCTGGTCGAGCGCCTGCGCGCGGGCGGCTATCGGCTCGTCGACGACGAGCCCCTCGAGGGCTACGACCGCATCTACGTCTACGACCCGTTCGGCAACCGGCTGGAGCTGATGGAGCCGCGGCGCTGACCCGGATCAGCGTCGACGCAGGAAGCCTCAGAAGTAGCCGCGCATGAGCCGCTCCACCCAGCCGGGGACGACGGCGTCGCGCGCGGAGTCGAACTCCGGGAAGTAGGGCTTGAGATCGAGGACCGGCGTCCCGTCGATCGCGTCGAGGCCGCGCACCGAGATGCCGTCGGGCTCGACCGCAAGCAGCGGGACCACCGTGATGCCGAGCGGGTTGGGGCGGTCCTTGGCGCGCTGCGCGAAGATGCCGAGCTCCGGCATCTCGGCGAGGCCGCGCGGGCGGCGGACGAGATGGCGGGCGGGATCGAAGCGCGCTCCGTGCAGCAGCGCGACCACGACCACGTGCGAGAACTCGCCGAGACCGCGCAGGCCTGCCCTGTACTCGGGCTCGAGTGCGATCTTCGACTCGACCGCGCCCCAGCCGTCGTCGACCGGCTCGGTCACGGGCGAGCGGACGAAGCCGATCGGGCGCAGCGAGAAGCCGCCCGCGCCCGACGCCGGGGATTCCTCGCAGGTCCCTTCGCCGCGCGGGGCGTCAGCGCCGCGAGCGCGCCCGCCACCAGGAAGAGGCCGGGGACGTCGCCGAGCAGGTGCCCGCGCTCCGCGGTCACCCTCGCTCATGCGCGCTCGGCCGCCGGTTGCAATCGGCTCGGGCGATGCTTCCCGAGGAGCTCCCGCCCGAGCGGCGTCACGCAGACGAGTGTCGCCCCGCCGGGCCGATGCCGCTGCTCGACCAGGCCGCGGTCCTGCGCATCCTCCCAGACGGGAAGGCGAGGGCACGAGGTGCGCCACGCGTCGATCACCTCGGCGTACGTCCTCGGGTGCGGACCGATCCACTCGAGGAGATCGAGCACCAGCGCTTCCACGGGATCGGTCAAGGGTGGACCTCCCGACTCTGCGTCGCGAGAAGGTATCACTCCTGTCCGCGGGCCGGCTTCTGCGCCGCAGCGGGCGGCTCGGGCCCCAGGCCGATCGACGCGTGATCGACGACGTAGAGCGTCTTCCCCTTCACCTTCTCGATGATCTCCGTGGTGCGGATCGCGACGCTCCCCTTCTTGCCGTCGGGGTCCGTGAAGGTCTGGCGCCAGTGTCCCACCGTCGCGATCTCTCCGCCGCCCAGCGGCAGCGCCGTCTGGGACTCGAGCGTCAGCTTTGTGTCCGCCGGGAGCCCCTTCAGGAAGTCGGCGACGAGCTTCTCGATCGCGGCCTTGCCGTGGGCCTCGTCGCCCTGGCCCGGCCAGACCACGTACGCGTCGGCGGCGTAGAGCGCGAGGATCGCCTTCGCGTCGCGCGCGTTCACGGCCTTCTCGAACGCCTTCGAGTGGGCCGCCGCGTCGGCCGCGGGATCCGCGAGCGCGGGAAGCGCGCCGGCGAGCACGGGAAGCGCGGCGAGGCAGGCGATCGCACCGGCCTGCACGCCGAACCGCACCGCCGCCCGCTTCCGGGCCCTGGCGGCCTCCGCGTCGCGATCGCGGGGTGATGCGGTGGTCACCAGCGATCCGAGGAGGACGCGCGCCACCTCGGCGGTGCGATCGACCGCGAGCTCGAAGGCGGGTTCGTTCGCCTTCGACGGCCGGGTGAAGCCGCTCAGCTTGCGCACGAACTGCAGCGACGCCGCCCGGATCTCCTCGTCGGTGACGGGAGGCTCGAAGTTGAAGAGCGTCTTGATGTTGCGACACATGGCGTCCTCCTCAGACGATTCGGGCGCCCCGCTCCCGCAGCAGCGCCCGCAGCACCGAACGGTGACAGCGCGACTCGTCGGCACAGTAGCAGCCGACCGAGAAGTCGGACCGCTGCGACAGGGCGGCGAGGAGATCGAGGAGGCGAGACTTCTCCGGGGCCGACATCTCGCGGCGGTACCTCCTCGCGAAGGCGGCCCAGTCGCGATCGGTCTCGGCCGCCTGCGCGCGCTTCACGGTGGCCGCGCTCGGCGCGAGCTCGGGGAGCCACACGTCGTACCAGTCCTGCGCGGCGTGTTGGCTCTTCGGCACGCCGCGGGGCGGATGCCGGACGGTCCCGATGCGCAGGCTTTCGCCGCGAATTCGCGGCGTGCCGAGGCGGACGATGCGCACGCTCATCGCCGCTGCTCGCCGACGCGCTCGAGGATCTCCGCGGCGACGCGCTCGCCGGACCGGACCGCACCGTCGATCGCGCCGTGCGAGACCGTGGCCGTCTCGGTGCCGGCCCAGTGCACGCGCCCGAAGGGCTCCCGCAAGAGCCGCCCGTGGCGCGTGAGCGTCCCGAGCGTGAAGTGCGCCATCGAGCAGCCGCGCGACCACTCCTCCGTCCACCACGAGGTCTCGATGAGCCCGGCGGGGCGCGCCGCGCGCGGGCCCAGTCGAGCCGCCAGCGCATCGAGCACCGCCTTGCGGCGCACGTCCGGGGCGAGCGCGTCGAGTTTTCGCGCGACCGGACCGAACGTGAAGGATGCGATGACGCCGGGGCGTCCAGAGGCGGGGCCGGCATCCAGCGTCACCTCCGCGGCGGATCCCGGCTCCGCCGTCTGGCCGCTGTAGCCGTCGGCCCGCCAGAACGGCTCCTCGTACACGACGAGCGTCTTGGTCTCCCAGCCGCCGATCGCGTTGCGGTAGAGCGCTTCGCGGTCGTCGGCGAGCGGCGGGTCGAACCGGATCTCGAGCGCGAGCGCAGGCGGGACCGACACCACGGAGCTTCGTGCCGACACCTCGATTCCGTCGGCGGCGACGAGCACGCGATCGTCGCGCTGGGCGATCGACCGAACCGGCGTGCGCAGGTGCACCGCCGGGCCGAGGCGATCCGCGATCCGCTGCGCGATCGTGCCCGCGCCGCCGTGCACCATGTTCTCCTGGGCGCCGTGCTCGATCGAGAAGAGCGTGTCGATGCTCCCATGCGAGTGCACCAGATACAGGAGGTGGAGCAGAGAGACCTCGGAGAGGTCGCTCGTCATGAGGCCGCGCACGGCAGACTCGAAGAGGTCGCGCGCGATGGCCGTGCGGATCCCCGATCGCTCGATCCACCATGCGA
>Ga0335071_10005542_pt1 | contig 13097 bp, 10 predicted proteins | sample Lox_Sample_15_FD_206724 | JGI IMG/M metagenome (GOLD analysis project Ga0335071, IMG submission 206724) | Soil microbial communities from Loxahatchee National Wildlife Refuge, Florida, United States - Lox_Sample_1.5 | ecosystem: Environmental > Terrestrial > Soil > Wetlands | place: USA...
GCCGTCACCCCCGCCGACCTCGCCGTCCTGCCGCGCCTGGCCGAGCCGGACGCCGCCGCCGAGGAGCGCGAGACGCTTCGCGTGGTGACCGGGATCTCGACCCTCGAGGGTGAGGGCTTCCCGGTCCGTCGGCCCTTCCCCGGCAAGCTGCACCTGTCGGAGAGCGACCCGTTCCTGCTCCTCGACCACATGGGAGCGATCGAGTACGCCCCCGGCGAGCCCAAGGGCACGGCCTGGCACCCGCACCGCGGCTTCGAGACCGTCACCTACATCATCGACGGCGCGTTCGCGCACCAGGACTCCACCGGCGGCGGCGGCCTGATCAGCAACGGGGACACGCAGTGGATGACGGCGGGCAGCGGCCTGCTGCACATCGAGACGCCCCCCGAGGAACTCGTGGTGCGCGGCGGGCTGTTCCATGGCGTCCAGATCTGGGTGAATCTGCCGCGCTCGCTGAAGTGGACCCCGCCGCGCTACCAGGACATCCGCGGATCTGCGGTGAGCCTGCTCAGCTCCGCCGACGGCGGCGTGCTGGTCCGCGTCATCGCCGGTGACCTCGGTGGGTGCGCCGGCCCAGGGATCACCTGGACCCCCATCGTGCTGGCCCACGCGACCCTGCAGCCCGGGGCCCAGCTCCGGACGCCCTGGCGGTCTGACTTCAACGCGATGGTGTACGCGCTGTCGGGCAGCGGATCGACCGGGCCGGACCGCGCCCCGCTCCGCGAGGGACAGCTGGCCCTCCTCGGCGAGGGCGAGGTCGTGAGCGTGCGGGCCGACGACCGTATGCAGGGGCCAGGGCAGACCCTCGAGGTCCTTCTCCTCGGCGGGCAGCCGATCCGCGAGCCCATCGCCCACTACGGACCCTTCGTCATGAACACCCACGAGGAGATCGCCCAGACGCTCGCGGACTTCGCCGCCGGGCGGCTGGGGCAGGTCCCGGTCACGCATCTGTCGAGTTGATCCGCGCGTAGCACGCGGCCTCTACCCTGGGCATGTCGGTCACGCGAGACGTACCGGGAAGGCAGAGGCGCCATGAGCGACCCGCACTACGACCTGCTCGTGATCGGTTCGGGCCCCGGGGGTCAGCGCGCGGCGATCGCCGCGGCCAAGCTGGGCAAGAAGGCGGCCGTGGTCGAACGGCGCCACATGGTCGGCGGGGTGTGCATCAACACGGGGACCATCCCGTCCAAGACGCTGCGCGAGGCCGTGCTCTACCTGACGGGCATGAACATGCGCGACCTCTACGGGCAGAACTACCGCGTCAAGCAGGACATCACCGTGCAGGACCTGCTCGCGCGCACCACGCACGTCATCGGCCGTGAGATCGAGATCGTCCGCAGCCAGCTGTTCCGCAACGACGTGGACCTGATCAACGGGACCGCGCGCTTCGTCGACGAGCACACCGTGGCCGTGCGGCCGCACGACGGCGACCACGACCGCCGCTACTCCGCAGACGTGATCATCATCGCGGTGGGGACGCGCCCCGCCCGCCCGACGCAGGTCGAGTTCGACGAGGAACGCATCATCGACAGCGACGGCATCCTGTTGATGGAACGAGTGCCGCGCACGATGGTGGTCGTCGGCGCCGGCGTCATCGGCATCGAGTACGCGTCGATGTTCGCCGCCCTCGGAACCAAGGTGACCGTCGTCGAGCGCAACGAGCGCATGCTCGACTTCGTCGACTCCGAGATCGTCGACGGTCTGCGCTTCCACCTGCGCGACCTGTCGGTGACCTTCCGGTTCGGCGAGACCGTCGCGAAGGTCGAGACCGGCTCGCAGGGCACCGTCACGACCCTGGAGAGCGGCAAGCGGATCCCGGCGGACACGGTCATGTACTCGGCCGGTCGACAGGGTGCGACCGACGAGCTGGACCTGGCGTCCGCCGGGCTGGAGGCCGACGACCGCGGCCGGATCAAGGTCGGCCCGGACTTCCGTACCGCCGTCGACCACATCTACGCGGTCGGTGACGTCATCGGCTTCCCGGCTCTCGCCGCGACGTCGATGGAGCAGGGCCGCCTCGCGGCCTACCACGCGTTCGGGGAGCCGTTCAACAGCCTGATCTCCCTGCAGCCGATCGGCATCTACACCGTCCCCGAGATCAGCTTCTGCGGGCAGACCGAGGACCAGCTCACCCGCTCGTCAGTGCCGTACGAGGTCGGCATCAGCCGCTACCGCGAGCTCGCGCGCGGCCAGATCGTCGGTGACACCTACGGGATGCTCAAGCTCCTCGTGTCGACCGAGACGCGTCTGCTGCTCGGGGTGCACGTCTTCGGCACCCAGGCCACCGAGCTGGTCCACGTCGGGCAGGCCGTCATGACCTGCGGCGGGACCGTCGACCAGCTGGTGGACACGGTCTTCAACTACCCGACGCTGTCGGAGGCGTACAAGGTGGCGGCCCTCGACGCCGTCAACAAGATCCGTGCCGTCGACCGGATGAACGGCTGGACCACCTCGTAACCCCACCCCGATCCCGGGCAGGCGAGGGGTGGCGGGCTGGGGTCAGCCGTACGTCTGCCGGCCGGCCAGCCACGTCCCCGTCACGGGGAGGTGCGGCCACTCGCGCGGGTCCACGCCGAAGGGGTCGGTAGCGAGGGCGACCAGGTCGGCGCGGCACCCGACGGCGATGCGCCCCCACCGGTCCTCCTCGAAGGCCTGGTGGGCGACACCGGAGGTGTAGGCGCGCCACGCGTCCCGCGGCGTCACGCATTCCTCGGGCAGCCAGGCCGGGCCTCCCGCGTACGACCGGGTCACGGCGACCGCCAGGCCGTCGAGCGGGCGGTAGGACGACACGGGCCAGTCGCTGCCGAACGACAGCCGCGCCCCGGAGCGAAGGATCGACCCGGTCGCGTAGTGCAGCACGGCACGCGCGCCGAGACGAGGCAGGACGAGGGTGCGCAGCCCAGGCTCGAGGCAGTGCCAGAGCGGCTCGAAGTTCGCCACCACCCCCAGGTCGGCGAAGCGGCGCAGGTCGGCGTGGTCGATGAGCTGGGTGTGCGCGATGACCGGCCGCCGCACACGGGGCGGGTTCACCCGGGCCGCATGGGCGAAGGCGTCGAGCGCGACGCGCACGCCCGCGTCCCCGATCGCGTGGATGTGCGCCTGGAAGCCCTGCGCGTCGAAGGCCGCCACCGCCTCCCCCAGCTCGGCCGGGTCCCACACCGGCAGCCCGCAGCTGTGCGCCGGCTCCAGGTAGGGCTGGAGCACGGCCGCCGTCCCCGCCTCGATGATGCCGTCCGCGAAGAACTTCACCGTCCTCGCGGACACGACGCCGTCGCTGGCCTCGTCCCGAGCGGCGACGAAACGCGGAAGGTCGTCCCGCCACCTACCGGGATCGGCCCGCAGCGCGACGTTGGCGCGGATCGGCAACTCGCCGCTGACGGCGAGGTAGGTCCGCAGGTCCTCGACCGACGCGGCCGCCTCCTGCAGCCAGGTCACCCCCGAGGCGGCCAGCAGCCGAGCCGCGGCGAGCAGCCCTGCCCGGCGCTGCGCCTCGGTGGGGGGCGGCACCAGTCGCCGGACGAGGTCGACCGCGCTCCACTCCACGAGCGTCCCGATCGGCGTCCCGTCCGCGCGGCGCGCGATCGTCCCGGACGGCGGATCCGGTGTTCGCTCGTCGATGCCCGCCAGCCGCAGCGCGGCCGAGTTCACCCACGCGCAGTGGTGGTCGCTCGCCTCGAGGAGGACGGGACGGTCCGCGACGGCCGTGTCCAGCCAGGTGGCGTCGAAGATCCCGTCGGCGGTGAGGGACGGGCTGTAGGAGCCGCCGAGGATCCAGGTGTCGTGAGGTCGCTCTGCGGCGTACCGGCGGACCACGTCGAGGACCTCAGCGACCGACGCGCAGGCACGCACCGGCGCCCAGTCGAGCTCGACCCCGCCCCAGAGCGGATGGATGTGCCCGTCGCCGAAGGAGGGCAGCAGCACGCCGTCGCCCAGGTCGACGACCTCCGTAGCCGGGCCCCACAGGGCGATCGCGTCGTCGTCGAGTCCGCTGATCCCTCCGCCTGTCACCGCCACGGCCCTCGCCAGCGGGCGCTCGTCGACCATCGTCCGAACGGTCCCGGCCACGAGCAGGAGATCGGCGCTCACGGGGGCGACGCTACCGACGCCTCGCGTGTACGGGTGGCGGGCAGGGGAAGGTGGGCGGGTGCGAGCCGAACTGCGGGTCCTCCACTCGGAGCCCGACCCAGCCAGCCCGCCCGGCGATCCCGCGGCCTTGGACCATCCCGCTCGGCATGTTCGCTGCGCCATGATGCGTCGGTGGGACCGGGAACGATGAATGCGCGAAGCCCACGGGCGTGCGGTGCTCGGGTGCCTCGCCGACCCCGCAGCACGTGCGGGAAGCGACGGGTCGTGCGGGTAGCGGTATCGGCATGCGTGGCGCTGCTCGTGTGCGCGTGCAATGACGTCACCTCACCGAAGTCCGCTTCGCCGAGTGCGACAGCCGCCACCCCGACGCCGATCAGTGCTGCCGGCGCCCAGAAGATCCCGCTCGCCCAACGGATCCGGACGGTGACACAGGCGGGCAGGGTCGGGATACCCATCGTCGCCTTTGGGTCGGTCTGGGCGAAGACCGGTCCGGGCGATGTGGTCAGGATCGACGAAACGACAGGCAAGCTCGAGCAGACGTATCCGACCGACCGACCGGCGCCCGTCCCCGGATGTGAGGGAATGGGGGCAACCGAGAACGCGCTATGGGTGTGCCGACGGCCGGGGACCTACATCCGTCTGACGCCACAGGGTCGCATCTCGCACCAGGTCTCCTTCGACGGTTACCACGATCAGTTGCGCATTCCCGCCATGGCCGGTCGGTTGTGGTTGCTCGGAGAGGACCGTACGGCGCTCCACACGCTCGATGCCGCCACCGGCAAGGAGGTGGGAGCTCCGATCGAGATGCCGGTGCCCGGGTGCGACAACGTCGCCGTCGGCCTGGACGCGGTCTGGGTCGCCTGCCACCTTCTCGGTCTCGTCAAGGTCGACCCAGTCTCGCGCTCGATCAGTGGAACCGTGTCGTGGCCCGGCGGGTCGTACGTGGCCGTCGACACGCACCTGCTGATCGGCGGCTACCGGGGCGTCGCTGAGGTCGACCCGCACAGTCTCACCGTGCGCTCCGCCTTCGACCTGAGGCCTGACTACAAGGGTGACCTGACGACGTCCGGTAATCAGGCCTGGGTCGCAACGTCAGGCGCGACACCGTTGACGCAACTCGACCTGAACGGACAAACGGTCGCCGCGGTGCTGACCACGCCCGACCCCTTCGACTTCGTGGGCGTCACGTTGGCGCACGGCACGCTGTGGGTGTCGGACTCCAACGACAGGGCGAATCGACACCGGATGCTCTCCGTCAGTACGACTGCGACCTCAACGAGCCCCTGATCCGCCCCCTCAGGCGGCCCACTCCCCATGACCGCACGCCGATCAGGGCTTGTGACACACCGCGCAGTATGGCAGTCGGCGACCGCGCCCGACGCGTTCGTCACGCGAGTCCTCGGCCGGCTGACACGACATGGCAGCGCCCGGCCCCGCACACGCGGGACCGGGCGCCAGCCTCGTCAGGTCAGCTCTCGATGTTGGCCATCACGTGCTTGATGCGCGTGTAGTCCTCCAGGCCGTACATCGACAGGTCCTTGCCGTAGCCGCTGTGCTTGAACCCGCCGTGGGGCATCTCGGCGACGAGCGGGATGTGGGTGTTGATCCACACGCAGCCGAAGTCCAGCCGCTTGGCCATCCGCATCGCACGCCCGAAGTCCTTCGTCCACACCGAGGAGGCCAAGCCGTACTGCACCCCGTTGGCCCACCGCAGCGCCTCGGCCTCGTCGCTGAAGCGCTGAACGGTGATGACGGGACCGAAGATCTCCTCCTGGATGAACCGGTCGTCCTGCCGGAGGTCGGACACGACGGTGGGCTCGAAGAAGTACCCGCGGTCGCCCTGCTGGTGCCCGCCGGTGGTGACCTGAGCGTGTGACGGCACGTCCTCGAAGAACGAGGTGAGCCGGGCCAGCTGGTTGGCATTGTTGACCGGCGGGACGAGGGCGTCCTCGTCGTGCGGGCCCTTGTGGTAGGTGGTCGCGGTGCTCTTCGCGGCCTCGGTGAGCGCTGCGACGAAGTCGTCGTACACCCCGGGACCGGCGAGCACCCGCGTCGCGGCGGTGCAGTCCTGGCCCGCGTTGAAGTACCCGGCCACCGAGATCGCCTCGACCGCGGCCTCGATGTCGGCGTCGTCGAAGATGACGACCGGCGCCTTGCCGCCGAGCTCGAGGTGCACCCGCTTGACGTCCTTGGCGGCCGAGCCGGCGACCTCCATGCCGGCGCGGACGGACCCGGTGATGGCCACCATCTGCGGGACGGGGTGCTCGACGACCGAGCGACCCGTGTCGCGGTCACCGCAGATGACGTTGAAGACCCCTGGCGGCACGATGCCCGCGTCGTTGATGAGCTCGGCCATGCGCACCGTCGTCACCGGCGTGGTGTCCGAGGGCTTCAAGACGATGGTGTTGCCGGCGGCGAGGGCGGGCGCGAACTTCCAGACCGCCATCATCATCGGGTAGTTCCAGGGGGTGACCTGCCCGATCACGCCGATCGGCTCGCGTCGGATGATCGAGGTGTGCCCCGCCATGTACTCCCCGGCCGAGCGGCCCTCGAGCACCCGCGCGGCGCCCGCGAAGAAGCGGATCTGGTCCAGCATCGGGGGGATCTCCTCCGAGCGGGTCAACCCGATCGGCTTGCCGGTGTTCTCGCTCTCCAGCGCGATGAGCTCCTCGGCGTTGTCCTCGAGGACGTCCGCGATCGCCAGTAGTGCCTTCTGGCGCTCGGAGGGGGTCGAGTCCCGCCAGGACTCGAAGGCCTCGGCGGCCGCCCGGTAGGCCCGGTCCACGTCCTCCGGTGAGGAGACCGGGGCCGAGGCGAAGACCTCCCCAGTGGTGGGGTTGATCAGGTCGGAGCTCCGACCGTCGGTGGCGGGAACCCTCTTGCCGTCGACCACGTTGCGCAGCTCGCGCTTGTCGCTCACGCCGCTCGTCCTTCCTCTTCGCTCGCCTGTTCGCTGGCCCATTGGCTGGCCCGCCTGCTCGCCCGTTCGCTCGGCCACCGGTCGCTTCTCGCCGGCGGACCTCGCCTGGGCGGAGCCTAGCCCCGGACTGCCGAAGACGACAGGCCCGACCCGTCTCGGCCACGGAATGCGCAATCCTGACGTTGCTGAGATTCGGATTCGCTTGCGTTCGCCGGGTCCGGCCCCCGAGAATGCCCGTCATGCCGAGGTCCGAGCGCAACGGAAGTGCGCCCCTCGACTCGGTCAGCAAGGCGATCATCGAACAGCTCCAGGAGGACGGGCGACGCCCGTACGCCGCGATCGGCAAGGCGGTCGGCCTCTCCGAGGCGGCCGTTCGCCAGCGCGTCCAGCGCCTGCTCGAGGCGGGCGTCATGCAGATCGTGGCCGTCACCGACCCCCTGACCGTCGGGTTCCCCCGCGCGGCCATGATCGGTATCCGGGTCGACGGGGACAGCGAGTCCGTGGCGGACAAGCTCGCGTCGTTCAGCGAGATCGATTACGTCGTGCTCACCGCCGGCAGCTTCGACGTGCTGGTGGAGGTCGTCTGCGAGGACGACGACCACCTGCTCGAGATCATCAACAAGCGGATCCGGGCCATCCCGGGAGTCCTGTCCACCGAGAGCTTCGTCTACCTGAAGCTCCGCAAACAGATCTACACATGGGGTACGAGATGACCACTCCGCAGGGCTTCGAAGAGGCCGGGGAAGACCGGCTCGCAGATCGCGCCGCAGACCATCTGTGGATGCACTTCACGCGCCACTCGGTCTATCACCAGGGTCACCACGTGCCGGTGATCGTCCGTGGCGACGGCGCGTACGTCTACGACGACCAGGGCAAGCGCTACCTCGACGGCCTGGCCGGGCTGTTCACCGTGCAGATCGGTCACGGCCGTACCGAGCTGGCCGAGGCCGCCGCGAAGCAGGCCTCCGAGCTCGCGTTCTTCCCGCTGTGGTCCTACGCGCACCCCAAGGCGATCGAGCTCGCCGAGCGACTGGCGGACTACGCCCCCGGGGATCTCGGCCACGTGTTCTTCACCAGCGGCGGCGGCGAGGCGGTGGAGACCGCGTGGAAGCTCGCCAAGCAGTACTTCAAGCTCACCGGGAAGCCGTTGAAGCACAAGGTCATCAGCCGCTCGATCGCCTATCACGGGACGCCGCAGGGCGCTTTGTCGATCACGGGCATCCCCGAAGCGAAGATGTACTTCGAGCCGCTCGTACCCGGCGGTTTCAAGGTCCCGAACACCAACTTCTACCGGGCACCGGCGCACGAGGACGACGAGGCGGCCTTCGGCCGGTGGGCGGCGGACCGCATCGAGGAGGCCATCGAGTTCGAGGGGCCCGACACGGTCGCGGCGGTGTTCCTGGAGCCCGTGCAGAACTCGGGTGGGTGCTTCCCTCCCCCACCCGGGTACCTGCAGCGGGTACGTGAGATCTGCGACAAGCACGACGTGCTGTTCGTCGCGGACGAGACGATCTGCGCCTTCGGCCGCATCGGCGAGATGTTCGCGATGAACCGGTTCGGCGTGACCCCCGACATCATCACGTGCGCGAAGGGCATCACGTCCGGGTACGCGCCGCTGGGCGCGATGATCGCCTCGGAGCGCCTCTTCGAGCCGTTCCGCCACGGGACGACGTACTTCGCCCACGGGTACACCTTCGGCGGGCACCCGGTGTCGTGCGCGGTCGCGCTCGCGAACCTCGACATCTTCGAGCGCGAGGGCATCAACGAGCACGTGCGCGCGAACGAGGGCGCCTTCCGCGGCACCCTCGAGAAGCTGTTGGACCTGCCCATCGTCGGCGACGTCCGCGGCGAGGGGTACTTCTACGGCATCGAGCTGGTCAAGGACAAGGCCACCAAGGAGACCTTCGACGAGGACGAGTCCGAGCGGCTGCTGCGGGGCTACCTGTCGAAAGCGCTGTTCGACTCCGGCCTCTACTGCCGGGCGGACGACCGCGGCGACCCGGTCGTGCAGCTGGCTCCGCCGCTCATCATCGGGCAGCCCGAGTTCGACGAGATCGAGCAGATCCTGCGCGAGGTGCTCAAGGGCGCCGAGGGCGTCCTCTGACCCAGGTGGGCGTCACGGCGCGGACGCGCGTCCGACGCCTGCCGGAGAAGGCGGTCCACGACCGAGCCGTCATGCACGCGATCCTGGACGCGGGACTCGTGGCGCACGTGTCGGTCGTGGACCGGGAGGGCCAGCCGTACGTCGTCCCCGTCGGGTACGCCCGCCAGGGGGAGCGCGTCGTCTTCCACGGCTCGACGGCCTCGCGGCTCTTCCTCGCCCTCGCCCAGGGCGCGCCGACGTGCCTGACCGTGACCCTGCTCGACGGCCTCGTCGTGGCGCGCTCGCTCTTCGAGTCCTCGATGCACTACCGCAGCGTGATGGTGCTTGGCCGGTGCGAGGTCCTGCGGGCCGAGGAGAAGCTGGCCGCGCTCGACGTGATCAGCGACCACCTCATGCCGGGTCGGCGCCGCGACGCCCGCTCGCCGAGCAAGAAGGAGCTCGCCGCGACGAACGTCCTGGCGCTCCCGCTCGACGAGGCCAGCGTCAAGGTCAGCCAGGCCCCGCCGGACGACAACCCCGACGACCTCGACCTGCCGGTGTGGGCCGGCGTGGTACCGCTGCGCGAGGTCTTCGGCGAGCCGGTCGACGCCCCGGACCTCCGGTCGGCCCAGGAGGTCCCCGACTACGTGCGAGCGTGGAGCCGATGACGACGTCCCTGTGGTGGGACACCCTGCCACCCGAGCTGAGCGGACCCCGACGAGCCGCCCTCGACGGCGACCGCGAGGCCGACGTCGCCATCGTCGGCGCCGGCTTCACCGGCCTCTGGACCGCCTACCACCTGCTCCGCCAACGACCCGGCCTCGACGTCGTCGTGCTCGAGCGCGAGGTCGCCGGCTTCGGCGCGTCCGGCCGCAACGGCGGCTGGTGCTCGGCGTTGTTCCCGTCGTCGTGGGCGAAGGTGGCGAGGACCTCCTCGCGCGACGCCGCGATCGCCTTGCAGCGCGGTCTGTTCGAGACCGTCGACGAGATCGGCACGATCGTGGCCGAGGAGGGGATCGACTGCCACTGGGCCAAGGGCGGCACGTACGTGCTCGCGCGCACGCCCGTCCAGCTGGAGCGGGCGCGGGCGCACGTGGCCGAGGCCCGTACCTTCGGCTTCGGCCCGGAGGACTACCGCTTCCTCGACGCCCGGGAGGCGCGCGCCGGGGTCGGGGCGAGCGACGTGCTCGGGGCGACGTACACGCCGCACTGTGCGGCGATCCACCCTGCGCGGCTGGTCCGGGGGCTGGCGCTGGCGGTGGAGCGACGCGGCGGGCGCATCCACGAGGCGACCACCGTGCGCTCCGTCGAGCCGGGCGTGGTGCGCACGGTCTCCGGCCATGTGCGTGCCAGGCACGTGATCCGCGCGACCGAGGGGTACACACCGACGCTGACGGGGCACAAGCGGACGCTGGCGCCGGTGTACTCCCTCATGCTGGCCACCGAGCCGCTGCCCGCGTCGTTCTGGGAGCAGGCTGGGCTGCGGGAGCGGGCGACCTTCGCCGACGAGCGGCACCTGATCATCTACGGGCAGCGGACCGCGGACGGCCGAATCGCCTTCGGCGGTCGCGGCGCGCCGTACCACTACGGCTCGCGGATCAGCCCCGCGTTCGACTCCAACCCGCGCGTCTTCGACGAGCTGCGCCGGGTGCTCTGGGACGTCTTCCCCGGGCTCGGTGACGTCGACGTCACCCACCGCTGGGGCGGCCCGCTCGGTGTCCCGCGCGACTGGTACGCCTCCGTCGGACTCGACCCCACGACGGGGCTCGGCTGGGCGGGCGGGTACGTCGGTGACGGCGTGGGCGCGTCGCACCTGGCCGGGCGTACCCTCGCCGACCTGGTCCTCGGGGAGGACACTCCCCGCACCGGGCTGCCGTGGGTGGGCCACCACTCCCGGCCGTGGGAGCCGGAGCCGTTGCGCTGGCTCGGGGCCAACGCGGGCCTGAGGGTGATGACGGCCGCCGACCACGAGGAGGCCCGTACGGGCCGGCCGTCGCGGTTGGCCGCCGCCTTCGGCCGCTTCATCGGCCAGTGACGCGGCCGGCGGCTGTCACGCACGCACGAGCACGACGACGCAGCCGCACGACGCAGCACGTCGACGCAGCCGCACGACGCAGGAGGAGGATGAGGGGCATGACCGCTACGCCGACGTCGCCGGTGGACCTGCTCGCCCTGGACGGGCTGCTCTCCGAGGAGGAGCGCGAGATCCGCGACACGGTGCGGCGCTGGCTCGCGCAGCACGTACGCCCGCAGGTCGCCGAGTGGTACGAGGCCGGCGAGATCCCGGCGCGCGAGCTCGCGCGGGGGCTCGGCGAGCTCGGGCTGCTCGGCATGCACCTGCATGGCTGGGACTGCGCGGGTACGTCGGCGACGGCGTACGGTCTGGCCTGCCTCGAGCTCGAGGCGGTGGACTCCGGGATCCGCTCGCTGGTGTCCGTGCAGGGATCCCTGGCCATGTTCGCCATCCACGCCTTCGGCAGCGACGAGCAGCGCGACGAGTGGCTGCCGCGGATGGCGGCCGGTGAGGCCATCGGCTGCTTCGGCCTGACCGAGCCCGACTTCGGCTCCAACCCCTCGGGCATGCGCACTCGCGCCAAGCGCGACGGCGAGGACTGGGTGCTCGACGGCTCCAAGATGTGGATCACCAACGGCACGGTCGCCGACGTCGCCGTCGTGTGGGCGCAGACCGACGACGGGATCCGGGGCTACGTCGTCCCGACCGACACGCCCGGCTTCTCGGCACGCGAGGTCGGCCACAAGCTGTCGCTGCGCGCCTCGGTGACGGCCGAACTGGTCCTGGAGGGCGTACGGCTCCCGGCTTCGGCGCAGCTGCCCGGCGTCGCCGGCCTCCGAGGACCGCTGTCGTGCCTGAACGAGGCGCGCTTCGGCATCGTGTTCGGGGCGCTGGGGGCGGCGCGTGACTGCCTCGAGACCGCGATCGACTACGCGCTCACCCGCGAGCAGTTCGACCAGCCGATCGCGGCGTTCCAGCTCACCCAGGCCAAGCTCGCCGACATGACGCTGGAGTGGCAGAAGGGCTACCTCCTGGCGCTGCACCTCGGCCGGCTCAAGGACGCCGGAGCGCTTCGTCCGGAGATGGTGAGCGTGGGCAAGCTGAACAACGTCCGCGAGTCACTGCAGATCGCGCGGACCGCGCGGACCATCCTCGGCGCGAACGGCATCACCGGCGAGTACCCGGTGATGCGGCATGCGAACAACCTGGAGTCGGTCTTGACCTATGAGGGGACGACCGAGATGCACACCCTGGTCGTGGGTCAGGCCCTCACCGGGATCCCCGCCTTCCGCTGACCCGCCTGTCCCCGGCCTGTCCCGACCCGTACCCCGCCTTGCCGACGCGTACCCCGCCTTGCCAATGCGTACCCCGCCTTGCCGACGCGTACCCCGCCCGTCCCGACCCGTTCCCCGCCTCGCACGCTTGCCTCTCCACCCCGACTTGTGGCGGGCTAGACGTCAATCAACGTGACGTGAGTGACGAGCAACCCGCCACAAGTGGAGATGGGGAGGGTGAGGGTGAGGCTGGAAGGTGCCGGTCAGAAGGTGTCGGGGGTGTCGAGGATGCGGTAGACCCTCGACTCGGGCATCGCGTTGACGCCGGCTTCGGCGGAGAGCTGCTTGATGTCCTCCTGCGCGGAGAAGAACGCGACGTAGGACTCCGCCGAGTCCCACTCGTCGAGGGCGAGTGCGCCGCCGTCGGTGTCCTCGATGAACATGTGATGGATCGCTCCGGACGCCTGACCCACCTTCGAGATCCCGACCGCCATGTCCCGGTACTTCCCCTGGACGAGCGCCTCGAGGGTGGACGCCTTGGCCCCGGGGAACTTCGTGATCACGATGACGCTCATGTCCGCTCCTGGTGAGGGTGGGATGACGGGGCATGGCCGACCCTCGACCGCTGGCCGACCCGCTGTCAAGGAGCGGCCGGGCTCGTCTCGCGCTGCAGGTACGTGCGCAGCGCCTCGACGACCAGCGCGTGGTCGGCAAGCTGCG
>Ga0335071_10005543_pt1 | contig 13095 bp, 9 predicted proteins | sample Lox_Sample_15_FD_206724 | JGI IMG/M metagenome (GOLD analysis project Ga0335071, IMG submission 206724) | Soil microbial communities from Loxahatchee National Wildlife Refuge, Florida, United States - Lox_Sample_1.5 | ecosystem: Environmental > Terrestrial > Soil > Wetlands | place: USA: Florida...
TCACCCGTTACAAAACTCTCGCCGCTCCTCCGCAGCCCGGCGAGGACCGCAAACCTTGGCGCGGCGCCTTCGCCCTCACCGAGCCCATTCCCTACGTCGGCGTCGATGCTGGCATGTTGAGCGGCAAAGTCCGCATTGCCGAATGGAATGAAGGCCAGGAACCCCTGATCGAGGTCGACAAGCGCGGCCGCTTCATTACGGGTATCGCCTTTGCCGACTTCGTCACCGCCGCCGTCAATTCCGACGACGCGCGCATCAAAGGCAGTTGCGTGATCATCCTCGAGGAAGGTGACCCCGGCACATTCGACCGCGGCACCGCCACAAAAAAGCTCGTCCACCAGCTTTCCTCCACTGGGGACCCCGTCTTCCAGCTCAAAGTCCCTGCCAGCCGCATTGTTGGCGGCTACACGGTCAAGGACGGCGTGATCATCCCCAACTACACCCACACCGAGGTCATCGAGGCCGTCTTCCGCCGCACCCGTGTTCCTGTGGGCCTGATGACCGCAGCAAAACTCCTCTCCGCCGTTGAACCGGTCATCCGCTACCATCGCCAGCGCTACCGCGGCGCCGAGGGCTTGAAGCCCGGCTCCCTGCGTTATGAGCAGGGCATCCAGCAGCGCGAGGACGCACTGCATCGCCTCGTCGATGTCTGGGCTGCCGGCGAGGCCGCCTCTTCTCTCGGATTCGAATCCGCACGCCTCTTCGACGAGCTCGACCCCCTCGAAAAAGAAAAAACCGCGCTGCTGAAGGCGCGCGGCGTCCAGGGCGGGCGCGCTGAATTGAAAGCCCTGCGCGAAAGCGAGCGGAAGGCCATCGAGCTGCTTTCGCTCTCCGCCGGCGATCCTCGCCGCGCGGAGCTCGAGGCCGACCCGCTGGTCCGCTACATGATCCTCGACGCCGAGGCCAACGTCCTCTGCCCGGCCACCAAGCTCTGGAACACCGGCCACGGCGCCAACATGCTGCGCGAAGCCGTCAGCCTGATGGGCGGCTACGGCATCACCGAGGACTGCCCCGGCTTCCTCGGCGCCAAGTGGATGGACGCCCAACTGGAAGCCACCTACGACGGCCCAGAGGCCGTGCAGCGCCGCCAGCTCACCGTCACCCTGACCAGCGAGGTCTTTCTGGCCATCTTCCGCGGCTGGATCCGCGAGATGCGGGCGGTTGCCTCCACACGCCCCGGCACCGGCGCCTGCACGCTGGCCTCGGCGATGCAACTCTGGCTCTGGAGCCTTAACTATCTCCAGAATGGAACTGATGCCTCCGGCGCAAAGCTCTATCACGGGCAACGTCAGGGCGTAACATTCCCACTGGCCGACGCACTCAGTTGGATTTGCGCCTCACGCGCGCAAATCCTCGACGTTGTCGAGCTGGAAACCCGCGGCCCCGAAGATCCGGTCGCCGCCGAAGGCCTGGCCGGAACCGTTCAATTCCTTTCCGACCTCTGCCACACTCAGGCCGCACAGACTGCCGGCGAGGTTTCGCGCATCTGCGCCGAACTGGTCTTCGGCTACACCTGCCACCCCTCCTGGGACGAGGCGGAACACCGCAACTGCTTCCTTGCCGGCGAGCTCGACGATCTCGAACAAACCATGCCCGGCATCTCGGCCATGGCCGTCGATGTCATAGCCGCCGATGGCAGCCATCCGCCGAAGGCCGGCCCCTGTGCCTCCTGCACCGGCTCGGCTGATTTCCTCCGCCTGCAAAGCAAGCTCACCACCTGCCTCACCGGCTCTCGCCTTGCCAAGGACCGCGCCGCGGAAAACCTTAGCAAGGTGATGATCCCCGAAGCACTCGACTACCCGGCGGCGGGACCCGCATGAACTCCAATTTCAATCCAATGGGTGCCCCCGGTCCCTCGCATTTGGGGACCGGGGAGCGCACACCACTGGGTGCCCCATCCTACTCGTCCAGAACGCAGCGGAGAACGAATAGGGTGGGAAAGAACACGATCTCGATTTGACTGGGGGCAACCTATGAGCACCGAACCCACTCCGGCGCCCTGCGCGGCCGAAGCCATCGAGCACCAGTCCGTCGAGGTCGATATTGCCTGCGCAGGCTTCGGCCCCGCCACGGCCGGCTTTCTCACCACGCTCTGCCGCGCCTGGACGGAAAACCCCGCCGATCCGTCGATGGAGAGCCGCGTCATGCCCGGCATGCCGCTGCAGATCCTGTGCTACGAGCGTGCCGACGATATAGCCTCAGGCGTCAGCGGCGTCGTGACGCAGGCCCGCGGCATTCGCGCCAGCTTCCCCTCGCTCGAAGATGCCCAGATCCCCATGGCCGCCCCCATTACGAGCGAGCGCGTGCTCTATCTGCTCGACCCCATCGGCGCCAGCCGGCGTTCCGCGGTTTTGCGCTTTGGAGATTTCCTTCTCGGCCTCGGCGGCAAGCTGTGGCTGAAAGACCACGCCTTCGAGCTTCCCTGGACCCCGTCGTTCCTGCACAAGAAAGGCGGCCTGGTTCTCTCTATCGGCCAGTTCAATCAGTGGGTCGGCTCTCAACTGATGGCCGACGGCTTCGCGCAGATCTGGCCCGCTACCCCTGTCAGCGGCCCACTCATCGAAAACGGAACCGTCACCGGCCTTCGCCTCGCCGATCAGGGCGTGGACAAGAACGGCTGCCCTGCCGATGGCTTCTTGGCCGGCATGGACGTGCGCGCTCGCCTCACCGTAGTGGGCGACGGCCCGGTCGGCCAGGTCTCGCAGGCTCTCGATGCCGCCTTCGGCCTCCCTAAAGGCCACCATCGCGGCGACTGGGCGCTCGGCATGAAGTTCGTCATCGAACTGCCCGAAGACACCGAGCTCACGCCCGGCACGGTCTGGCACACCTTTGGTTTCCCTGAACCGGAAATCTTTGGATTCCTCTACGTTCATCCCGGGCGGCTCGCCTCGGTGGGCATCTTCGTCCCCTCCTGGATGGGCGATCCCGCGCGCACCGTTTACCGCTACCTGCAGCACTACATCCAGCACCCGGCCTTGTGGAAGCACCTGAAGGACGGAACCCTCCGCTCCTGGGGTGCAAAATCCCTCGAGGAATCCGGGAAGCAGGGCGAGCCGTTCCTCGTGGGCGACGGCTACGCCCGCATTGGCGAGTCCTCCGGTTCGACCAACATGCTCACCGGCTCCGGAGTCGACGAGGCCTGGACCACCGGCGTTCAACTGGGCGAATCGGTCATCGATCTTTTGCGCGCGGGCCTGCCCTTCACCCGCGAAAACCTGGCTACTACCTACGAAGATCGCAGGCGAGGAAGCTGGGTCGAGCGTGGCGCGCGCGAGGCCGAAAACGCCCGCAATGGCTTCCACTATGGATTTATCCCCGGCCTGATGGGGATGGCACTTGCCGGCCTCACAAAAGGCAAGCTCTACTTGCCCACTCACCCCCGCCCGGCCCACCGCCAGATTCAAACGGCAACCGCTATTGCGGCCGTCGATCACGAAAAAGCCGCAAAGCTTGCTTTGAAGGAAAACCGCCCGCTCCACGACGCCCTGCTCAGCGTGCGCGGCTGGCCCGAGATTCCCTTTGACGGCCGCCTCCTCATGTCGCATCAGGACGCGCTTCTGCTCGGCGGCAAGGTTCAGGCCATGCCCGGCTTTGCCGACCACGTCGCCTTTATCAACCGCGGCCTCTGCCAAGTCTGCCAGGAGAAAACCTGCATCGCCATGTGCTCCGGCCAGGCCATCACCCTCGGTGAGAACAATCAGCCCGCCTTCGAGCGCGAAAAATGCATCCACTGCGGCGGCTGCCTGTGGAACTGCCCCCACACGCCCCCCGGCCGCCAATCGAATGTCGACTTCCAGGCCGGAAGCGGCGGATTGCACTCGGCGGAGAACTGAAAAGAAGCTTTTAGCCATTAGCCGTTAGCTTTTAGCTTCGGCTGGGACGAATTGCGCCTCAAAAATTACAATTGAAGTTACACAGAACGGATTAAAAGCTAGCAGCCCAGAGCTAATAGCTGATAGCTCGTTGAGAGGAAATGTAATGCCCATATCTCTCCAAATCGTCGTCTGCGCCGGGATCGTGCCCGATCCCCTGCAGACCCTGGAACCCATTACGACTCCTACCGGCCCTGGCTTGAAAAACGAGCTTGGCCTGCCTTCGGTCCTCGATCCCTGGGCCGCCTGCGCCCTCTACGAAGCCGCCGCACTGGCTGCGAAGAACCCGGGCACAAAGCTCTGGCTCGTCTCGCTCGGCCCCAAGGCCAAGTTGCAACAGGTGATGATGACCATCGCCCAGAAGGTCGCCTTCGAGCTGGTCCCCGTCGACGGCCCCATCGGCGGATTCACCGACGCGCACTCGACCGCCGCGGCTCTCGCCTCAGCCATTGAGGCCATCCCCGGCCTCGACCGCTCGAAGTTGCTCATCTTCGGCGGCTGGGAATCCGCGAACCGCGGGTCCGGCGTCACCCTCCAGCTCATTGGCGAGCGCCTCGGCATCACCGACCAGTTCCAGGGAGTCGACCAGATCGACCTGCGCGACGACGGCAGCTTTGAAGTGCTTGAGCGCATCGAAGGCGGCCGTCACCAGGTTTCCATATGCCAGGGCGCGCCCGCCATTCTCGGCTGGGCTACTGGCAATCTGGCCGAACCGCGCAACAATCCGCAGATCGGCATGGCCAATATGCGCACCATCATGCCTGCCCTGCAGAAAGCCAAGCCCGTGCAACTCGACCCGAACACGCTCAGCTACGTCTCCGTCAGCCTGCCCAAGCAGCAGCGCGAGACACGCGTCGAAAAGAACATGACCCCCGACGCCATCGCCGCCGAACTCGCCGAGTGGATCGGCGCCGACAACTAATCGAACAGCCCTCACCTTTCAGCCGTCAGCCGCCAGCTGATCGTGAAAGCTAAAAGCTAATAGCTAACAGCTAAAAGCTCAGGAATTCAAATTATGGAAAAAGTTCTCGTACTCACTCACGCCGACGAAACCGGCGCCGCTCTCACGAAGGCCTCTCTTGAAGCCATCTCCGCCGGCAGCGATCTTGCTGTGCGCCTCTCGGCCTCGCTCTCCATCGGAATTGTCGCCGCCGAGCCAGAGCCTCTGTCGAAGGGTTTGCCGGGCGCCGTCCTGGCCGTCTCCGGCGCAGCCTTCGCCCAGCCCGCCTACGCCTCCGATGCGTCCGCCTGCGAAGCCCTCTGCCGCGCCGCAAATGCGACGATTGTTCTCGCACCTTCGAGCGCACGCTTTGCGCGCGTGATGGCCGGCGCCTCCCACCGCCTCGGCGGCGTCATCGACACGCACATCACCGCGCTCGGCGGCTCGGCAGCGCCGGAAGCCACGCGCTGGTACTACCGCCAACGCGTCGAGGCCGTTGTAACCCGTACGGCGCGCCCTTGGTTCCTGTTACTTGAAGCCGGCGTCGCCCCGGCCTTTGCAACTAATTCTGAAGCCGCGCAGCTTCAGGTTGTTCCCGTCCAGCTTCCCGCCGCGCGCACCACGGTCACCGGCATCCGCGCTCCCAAGCAGGACGAGCAGACGATCCGCCCCGACGCAAAGCTGCTCTTCGTGGCCGGCGCAGGCTGGACCAAGAAGCAGCCCGACGGCCAGGTGCACGCGTCGGAGGCATCCGATCTCATCCTCGGTTTCCTGCGCACGACCGGCGCCTCTCTCGGTAGCTCGAAATCTCTGGTGGACCAGGGCAGCGAAGGCCAGCCCGTCCTTCCCTTCCTCACGCACCTCAATCAGATCGGGCAAACAGGCGCCACGCCGCGCCACGCCAAGGGCCTGGCCACCTGCTGCCACGGCGAAGAGCCTCACGTCGTCGGCTGGCGGTTTATCGGTTCGCGCCGCGCCGTTTCGCTCGACCCCAACTGCGGCTGGACACGCGGCAAGGCCGACGTCGTCTATATCGCCGATGCCTTCCGGGTGATCGAAAAGCTCAATGGGCTGCTGGCCGCCAAAGGCTAGCTGTCAGCCCTCGGCTGCGAGTCTTCAGCTTTCAAACGCTCGTGGAATTCATGTGGCGTTTTCCGGGTGAAAACGCCATATGCAATTTGTAAGAGACTCAAAAATTGGGAGACGCCACGACCGCTCCGCAGCCCTTGCCTTCCTGAGCGGCCTTCTGCCTGCCTCGTTGCGCCGGCCATGCTGCGCACATGCCGCTGGGCACGGCTTACAATGGAAATGCCTCAAACAGTGAATCGCAGCACATCTCCTGCCGGGAGATTCTGCTGGGGGAAGGGCTGCCTGCGTGCTTTTGCGACTTACGGCTGAAAGGCGATTTCGGATTCTGCAAGCTCTCCTGCTAACCGCGGTCTTTGCCCTGCCGGGGATACTCTATCTGCGCGCTTTCTCGCCCGGAGACCCGGACCTTTGGTGGCATCTGCGTACAGGCGAGTGGATTGTCCAGCACCACGCTATTCCCCGCACCGACCCCTTCTCCGCTTACGGAGCCGGCAAATTCTGGGCGCCATACAGCTGGCTGTTGGAAGTTTTTCTCTTCCGTCTGTTTCAGAAGTGGGGCCTTGTGAGCTCGATCGCCTACACGGCAGGCATGATCACGGCGATCACCGCCGCGCTCTACCGGATGATCCGGAGGCAGCTCTCCGACTTCGTGCTCGCCGTGCTTCTTACCGCGGCCGCCATGGATGTGCTTTCACACTATTTCGCGCCGCGGCCGTGGCTGTGCACAATCCTCATCTTCATCTTCGAAATCGACATCCTCATGCATGCCCGCCGCACTGGCGACAGGCGAGGACTCTTTCTCCTGCCTCCGCTTTTTATCCTGTGGGCAAACATCCATGTCGAGTTCGTAGCCGGTCTTCTCTTCCTTGGTTTCGCAGCCGCTGAACCGCTGGCCGAAAGATGGTGGCCCCAGAAGCACTCGAAGTTGCCGCCCCTGACGCTTTGGCTGGTCTTCGCCGCCAGCGTTGTCGCTTCGCTGATCAATCCTTTCGGCTGGCGCATCTACCAGATCGCCTACCAGCTCACCAACATGCCCGGCGCGGCGAATCTTATCCAGGAGATGACTTCGCTCTCTTTTCGCACGCAAAGCGAATTCGTCTTGCTCTTCCTCACTCTCTTCTGCGTTGGCGCCCTGGCCTGGAGCCGGCGCATTCCGTTCTTCGAGTTTGCGGTGCTTGGGGTGGCGATCATCGTCTCGTTCCACTCCGGGCGCGAGCTCTACCTTCTCACTGTGCCTGCGGTGGCATTTCTGGCGTCGGTGCTCCCCGCCACCGAAAAGGGGCTGGGCAAACCCCCGGCGTTCGCAATCCCGCTGATCGCCGCGGCGTCCGGGGTGGTTTTGTGGTGCACCGCATTCTATTTGCACGTCAACAATGAGCGGATCGGCCGCGATCTCGCCAACCAGTTGCCCGTTCGCGCTGTCGAGGCGATCAAGAACGGGCATTATCGCGGGCCGCTGTTCAATACATACGATTGGGGCGGCTATCTCATCTGGGATCTCCGCATGCCCGTCGGCATCGACGGCCGCGCCGTCATCTATGGCGACGAGCGATTGGCGCGCTCCATGGCCATCTGGTCTGCCAACTCTCCCTGGACCGCCGATCCCGACCTTTCCGCAGCCGGAATCGTGATCGGAGCGGCTAGACTTCCGCTCGTCCAACTACTGCGCCTGGATCCCCGCTTCCGCCTCGTCTACGAGGATCAAGTCGCCGTCGTCTTCATACAGCCCAAGTTGCAGGCTCCGGCCGCTCAAGCAAGCCTGGCGCAATAAGCCTCGGCTTCGCTCAGAGCCGCCGATCATCTCTGCCCCTGCGCCCGCTTCCACGTCCCGTTCTCCTATCCGGTTTCCTTCTCCCTATTTCCTTCTCTCGATGAACTTCCCCACAATGCCCGCGCACCTCTCCACAAACGCTCGATCCTCTGCGCCAAAGGCCGCCGCCGCGTGGCTGTCGATGTCGATCTCGCCCACGACGCGGCCTCGCACCCGGATGGGCACGACGATCTCCGAGCGCGTCTCGAGCGAACAGGCAAGATAGCGCGGGTCTGCCGCCACATCGTCGACCACAATGGTCGTCCCCTGCGCTACCGCCGCTCCGCAGATCCCTCGCGAAACGGGAATGCGCACGTGCTCGGTCGGGGCGCCCCTGAATGGCCCGAGCACCAGCATCTCCGGGTCGCCTGCGTCGAGCATGTAGAAGCCCACCCAGTCGTAGTGCTCAACGCCGGCCACGCGCTCCACAACGAACTCTTCGAGCGCGGCAAGACTCTCGGCCTCGCGCGCAAAGGCCTCAATTTCGCCGGCAATCTTGTCAAACGAGCGATCCATGATGCCCAGAGTAGCACCGCAGATTGCGACCGCGGATCCCTCCGCCTCTTCGTCCGCCGCGCGGACCCAGGGTCGGAGGGGATGACATCTTTTGCAATTGATTGCGTCGGTCGCCATGGACGACGCAGCCCGCTTCAGTTCGCCTTCGCTTCGTAAGGAATGATGACGGTTCCAATCTGCCCAGTGGAATTGTCGCGCACAGCCACCTTCATCTGGTAGCTGCCCGGGGTCAGGTTAATCACCTCACGGATCCGCAGTCCCGTCTTGTTGAAGTCACTTAACCCGTCGGCCCTCAATTGCACGGAGACTGAGTGGGCATCCTGCGAAGCAGGATTTCCCTTCCTGTCGAAAGCCGCCGCCGCAACCTCCAGATCGAGCGTATTTGTCTTGCTGGGATCGATGCTGAAATTGTCCGCCGGAATGGTAATAAGGAACGATGTAGCTCGTTGCGCATCCTGCTTGCCGGCCGGCGCGCCATTGCCGGTGCCGCTTGTCTGGCTTTCCAACGGACGCACCTTCAGCCGCACTCCGGTATAGGCGATCGGCGACAGCAGCGCATCGTTGATCTGCTTGCGCCTGTTCGCCGGAGTATCCTCGGCCGGTGACGCCACGTAAAAGCCCTCGCGCGCCCGCACCCGTGCGCCGCTCACGTCGGCTTTCACCTTCAGTTTTCTCCAACCCGGTTTGCTGTCGCCGCTTTCGAGGTAGAAACCCAGCATGTAGTAAGTGCGAGAGTCGTCCACGGCATCGGCAAAGCACTTTTCCAGCCCGTTTGAGTCAATGCATGCCCGTCCGCCCGTCGAGCCGGCGATGGAGCGCATCGTTTCCTGCTGCTCGTGGCGCTGGTCGTAGGGGATATTCACGGAGCGCATGGGGAATCCACGCGACTCTCCATAACTGCTCGAGCTCGAACTGGAACTCGTAGTGCTCGATGAAGCCGAATTATAAGTCGATGTGTAATAGGTGTTCATCAGGCCCACAACATCCACCGGGTACACGGCTATATTGGCCGCGATCAGCGTCCGCCAGGTCTTTTCATAATCTTCGACCATGTCCACGCCCATGCGATTGAACGACAACGGATCGTCGATCATGAACGGAAAGCCGGCCGTCGCCCAGATCAGCGTCTTGCGGCCAGGCACGGCCTTGAATGCCTGCGCGATCTGGTTAAACGCCGCCAGCGTCTTCTGGGTCGTCTCCCGCTGATAATAGGCCGCGATGATGTCGTCGCTTTGCTGCAGGAATTCGTCGACATCCTTCATCGTGGACCCTGCCGTCGGCGTCGAAGACGATGACGAAGAGGAGGACGAGGAAGATGAGGATGACGATGTTGTCATGGCGTCAAGAGCGGCGGCCTGGGTGGAAAATGCCAGGTTGTCGGCATCCACTTCCATCTGCGAATTGGCCATGTCCAAAGTGGTGTACTGGGAGTTGATGCTCTTCAGCGCCGCGATCAGCACCGAGGTGTCGGTTGTGAACGGATGCAGTTCGTGCAGGCCGCTGGAGTTCAGCCCGAACAGTGCCGTCGGCTCGTCGCGCGAGATCGAGGACGAGAGGTAATTGATGAGCGCCCTCTTTGCGTCCGCCTGGCGCATGATCGGCGTGTTCAGCATATCCAGAATCACGATCGTCACACGCCACTGATGGGAGCGGTCCAAAGCAAAGTTGGCCGTCTCGCCATTGTTGGCCGGCGCAGCCGCCTTCGGCGCCGCGTTATCTGTGGTTACCTCCTCGAAGACTCCGATCTTCTGCTCCTTCCCGTCCTCCTCCACGTGAAAGGATCTGCTGGAGAGGCCCGTAATCGGCTGGCCTTTTTTGTCGGTCAGAATCACAGGCACCAGCACCAGGTTGCTGCTGCTGACGATCTTGGTCTGCGGAGCCTCCTGCGCGGCGGTGCTTTCTCCGTTCGCTGCTGCGGCGGAGGAGGTTTGGGTCTTGCCCTGGGCGCCGCTGTGCGATGCAAACGGCTGGCAGGCGAGGAAAAATGCAATCATCAGGGCGGCTGGAACAGTGCGGTGTACAAACACGTTTTCCTCCTGCGGCGAGTCCCTGTTCAGGCGACCCGCAAAGACGCTTCGAATATCTTCAGCGCTGATCAACGGATGGTTATCAAGTCTTTAGACGCGAAAATTCGCCGGTCGTCTTACATGCAGGGATTACGGGCCACAAAACGGGCCTTGGCCGGATAGCTTCCTCTTTAAAATGAGTCGCCCTTCAGAGAGGGCAATTTCACATCCAAAGAAAGGCAAAAAAAGTCCGCATCGCCGTTCCCGGTCGGTTTCCCCCGGGCCTATAATCTCACCCCAGGAAAGGAGGGTGGACGATGCCCCAACAGACTCAGAACTCAGACCAGAATAAGAAAACTGTCCATAGGTTCTTTGAAGAGTGCTGGAACCGCGGGAACCTGAACACGGCCTCCGAATTCCTCTCGGAGCGTGTCCGATTCCACGATCCAGTCTTCCCCAACCTCAACGCCGGAATCCAAAACGTGAAGAACCACATCGAGGGATGCCGCAAGGCATTTCCCGATCTCAACTTCACCATCGATGACACGATCGCTGAACGCGACGAGGTCGTGATTCACTGGACGGGCCGCGGCACGCATCGTGGTTCATTCCTTGGCATGCAACCCACCAACCGCAAGGTTACCGTCAATGGCACCTCGATCTTCAAGCTCGAGGGCGACAAGATTATCGAAGGATACGCAAACTGGAACCTGGCGACGATGATGGCGCAACTCGGCGTCGGCGAAATCCCGAAGGAGGCGATGAGCGGCGCCCATGCGTCAGGGCAAGAAAGCCGAAGTCGCTGAAGTCGCTACTGATCGATTGATTTAGACAACTTCCCCTCTCCGTCTGCACAATCTGGCGGAAACATCCATCGGCGCCGCGCCGGGTTTCCGAGCGTGGCGCCAAGGCAATGAGCCCACTTCCGCGCATTCTTCGTTGCCGCTTTTGGTCGTTGCGGAATGGGCTCATTCGGAAGCCACCGAGTTCAGCCGCGATATTGCTCCTGGCTCACCGGCTCCATCCACTCAACTGCTTTGCCGTCGAGCTTCTCCTGGATCGCGATGTGCGTCATCGCCGTCTCCGGCGCTGCTCCATGCCAGTGCTTTTCGCCGGGCGCAAACCTCACCACGTCGCCGGGACGGATCTCCTCCTGAGGACCATCCCAGCGCTGCACCCTGCCGCGGCCGGAAGTCACGATCAAGATCTGACCCAGAGGATGCGTGTGCCAATGCGTGCGCGCGCCGGGCTCAAAGGTAACGCATGCGCCGGCCGCCCGCGCCGGATCGGGCGATGCGAACAAGGGGTCAATGCGAACCGTTCCCGTGAACCACTCCGCCGGCCCTTTAGCTGAAGGCTGCGTGCCCGCTCGTTGAATTTCCATTGTCCTAATCCCTCGCTGAAATCTTTCTTGCTTAGTCTTTGTCCCTCAGTCTCTAGTTCCTAGTCCCTTGTTCCCTTGTTCCCTCGTTCCCTGCCTTTCACAAGCCCGTCATCTTCTCCAGATGCTCCGGATAGCGATTGCCCTCAATCGCGATCTCCCGGCTGGCGGTGTCGATTTCGCGCAACTCATCCGCAGTCAGCTCCACCGAGACCGCTCCGAGGTTTTCATCGAGGCGGTGCAATTTCGTGGTACCCGGAATCGGAACAATCCACGGCTTCTGTGCAAGAATCCAGGCCAGCGCTACCTGCGCAAGGGTCGCGTTCTTCTGTCTTGCGATCCGGCTCAGCAGGTCGACAACCGGCCGATTCGCCTTGCGCGCCTCCGGCGTATAGCGGGGCAGCGTGTTGCGGAAATCGTTTTTGAATTCGGTCTTCTCATCGATCTTGCCCGCCAGGAATCCCTTGCCGAGAGGGCTATAAGCAACCAGGCCAATGGCGAGTTCTTCGAGCGTGGGCAGAATCTCCGCCTCGAGCCGCTGCCGCCACCAGATCGAGTATTCGCTCTGCAGCGCTGTCACGGGCTGCACGGCGTGCGCTCTGCGAATGGTCTGAGCGCCCGCTTCAGAGAGTCCGAAGTGGCGCACCTTGCCGGCCCGGATCAGATCCTTCACCGCTCCGGCAACCTCCTCGATGGGCACATCGGGATCGACACGGTGCTGATAGAAGAGATCGATTACGTCGGTCCTGAGCCGCTTCAGCGAGCCATCGACCGCCTCTTTGATGTGCTCCGGCCGGCTGTTCACGCCCTGCCACCCCGGGCTTCCATCGCGATGGAGATTGAAGCCGAACTTGGTGGCGATCACAACCTGGTCGCGCACCGGCTCAAGCGCCGCACCCAAAAGATTTTCGTTCGTGAACGGCCCGTAGACTTCAGCCGTGTCGAAAAACGTGACGCCGCGATCGATGGCCGCGCGGATCAGCGCAATCATCTCTTTCGTGTCGTGCGGATCTCCATAGGAAAAGCTCATTCCCATGCAGCCGAGGCCCAGCGCCGAAACTTCCAGCCCGCTCTTGCCCAGCTTGCGCTTTTGCATCGTGTGCTTTCTCCTTATGCTGCGATCAATGGCCCGTCATCTTGAGCGCTGCTTCAGGCAGCCGGGCGCCTTGCAACGTGATCTTCGAGGCGCTTGATTCGATCTCTTGAAGGTCATCCGGCGTCAGCTCGACGCTCCCGGCTGCCAGGTTCTCCTCCAGCCGCTGCACTTTGGTCGTTCCGGGAATGGGAACAATCCACGGTCGTTGCGCGAGCAGCCACGCTAGCGCGATCTGAGCCGGAGTCGCATTCTTGCGCTCCGCTACCGTGCGGATCAGAGCCACCAGATCCAGATTTGCCTTCAGAGCGTCCGGAGCAAAGCGGGGAACAAGGGAGCGGAAGTCAGAGCTGTCGAACTTCGTGTTCTCATTTATCTTGCCCGTGAG
>Ga0335071_10005544_pt1 | contig 13093 bp, 9 predicted proteins | sample Lox_Sample_15_FD_206724 | JGI IMG/M metagenome (GOLD analysis project Ga0335071, IMG submission 206724) | Soil microbial communities from Loxahatchee National Wildlife Refuge, Florida, United States - Lox_Sample_1.5 | ecosystem: Environmental > Terrestrial > Soil > Wetlands | place: USA: Florida...
CGGGCGTGGAGGTGGCCCAACTCGGCGGCACGGACAGCTTGCCCACCAAAGTGCCGGCATTGCCCATGCTCGCTATCGGGCTGATCGCGCTGTACAGCGTTCCGCGGCCGAAGCCCAACGCCCCTAGCCCGGCTCCCAGCGCGTCCTTCGGCAGCGCGCCGTAGCCAACGGGCGGGGTGAACTTCAGCCACTGCGACAAGGGAAAGTTGATCAGCAGCCCGATGTCGTTGTACTGAGTCGTAAGCCCGAGTGGAACCTTGACTGCGTTGTACATGGCGGTGATGAGTGGGGCGCCTCCGGGAGTCGTCCCGAAGCCCTTCAGGAATGTCGCTACGGCGGTGTTGTATCGGGTTGCGAGCTGCGAAAGCCATGCCAGTATCGGGTTACCCGCAGTCGCCGTCGTGGTCAGCGAGTTGGCCGCCGCGGCGGCCGTTGACCCCGCATTGCCCGCCGACGTCCCCGCGGCCTGGGTCACCGCGGCCGCTTGCATCGTCGTGCCCGCGTTGTTGGTGGTCGCGGGCGGCTGCGCAAACGGCGTGAACTTGGTCGCAGCCTCCGAAGAGCTGGCGTAGGTGTCCATCGCCACGGCGTCTTGGGCCCACATTTCGCCGTACTGGGTCTCGGTGGCCGCGATCGCGGCAGTGTTCTGCCCGAAGAGATTGGTCGCCATCAGCTGCGCCAGGAGGGCACGATTTTCCGCGATCACCGGCGGCGGCACGTGGGCGGCGAACGCGGCCTCGTAGGCGGCTGCCGCCGAGGAGGCCTGGGTCGCGGCTTCCTGGGCCTGGATCGCGGTTTGTTGCATCCAGGCCACATACGGGGCGGCCGCGGCCGCCATCGTCTGGGAAGACGGACCCACCCAGGGCCCACTGGTCAAGCTCGCGATCACTGAGGAATAGGCGGAGGCCGTGGACTGCAGCTCGGTGGCCAAGTCCTCCCAGGCAGTCGCCGCGGCGACCAGCGACTCCGCTCCCGGACCGCTGTACATCCGGCCCGAGTTGAACTCCGGCGGAAAGGCTCCGTAAAACATTGCTGTCTCCCCTACTCGGGCGCTTGCGCGGACAGTGCTCGGCTGCTGAGCGTGGTGGTCATCGCGTCACTCCTCGAGGCACGGGATCACGATGATGGTGGCTGCGGCGGGGTCGGCCTCCGCGACGACGCCGCCCAGTAAGCTGGCCGCCGCGGCGGCACCGCCCACCGACCGGGTCGCGCTGCTAGCAACCGCGCGTCCCAACAAGCTGGACAGGCCCATCTGGCTGAACATGCCCTCCTCGCCGGCCAGCGTGGCCGCCGGGGCGGTTGCCATGTTGGTCGGCAGCACCTGGGCGAGGGGTCTGATCGCGGGGGCGGCTTCGGCCCAGCCCTGTGGCACCGACATGTTTCCGACCAGGGCCGCTTTGCCCATGGACCCGGATACCTGCCCGGCACCCACAGCGGAGCTCAGCATGGGTTTCACGGCGCTGGGACCGCTGGTCAGAGGTGCGAGCGCGCCGGAGATAGGCTTCGGGCCGGCGAGGTAGGCCTGCACGCCCTGCCCGTTCTGGGCCCAGGCGTAGGTCTGCCCGAACGACAGGAATGGACCACCGGGGATCGTGCTCCACGACTGGGGAGAGTATGGCCCGGTCAGGACGGACCAAATGTTGTTCCAGTAGTCCAGGTTTTGCCCGATTCCAGTGGTAAGCCCTGTCCCGATCGTCCCGGCGTTCGGTGCCGCGTTGCCGACGTTCGTGACGGCTTGCATCGTGGTGGGCAGCTGGGATAGTTGTGCGGCGGTGTTCGAGCTGGACTGTGCGCCAGACTGGGTGACCGCGGCCGCTTGCATCGGCCCTGCCGATTCGTTGGTGGTCCGCGGGGGCTCGGCGAACGGCACCAGCTGCGACGCAGTCGCCGACGACGCCGCGTATCCGTACATTGCCGCGGCGTCCTGTGCCCACATCTCCATGTAATGGGCCTCAGTGGCGGCGATCGCCGGCGTGTTCTGTCCCAGGATGTTCGTGGCAATCAACATTGCGAGCAAAGCGCGATTGCTGGCGATCACGGGCGGCGGCACCGTCGCCGCGAAGGCGGCCTCGTAGGCACCCGCAGCGAGCATCGCCTGGGCGGCGGCCCGCTCGGCCTGCGCGCCGGCGGCATTGATCCACGCCACGTACGGCGCGGCGGCGGCTGCCATCGCTATCGAGGACGGACCCGTCCACGGCCCGGTCGTCAGACTCTCGATCGTCGCGTTGTACGACGCGCCGGTGGCCTTCAACTCGGCCGCCAGCTCGTCCCATGCGGCGGCCGCGGCCAGCAGCGGCCCCGATCCCGCCCCGACGTACATCCGACCGGAGTTGATCTCCGGCGGGAGCGCCCCGAAATCCAGCATCTACTACCTCCGGTCCCTGAAGGCCGCCATGGTAAGTACGGCTCGGCATCACTCGCCGCAGCCGCACCAGAGCCCTAATGAAATCCATTGAATCCGCTCCTGAACGACGCACTTACTTCGATTGCTGAAGACAACAAAAAGGATCCCCTCCCTAGCGCAAAAAAGCCTGTGCTATTTCTGTACAAGCCCTGTTAGCACGCGCTGCCTATCACTTGGCCCACATATTGCCAACAGCAGATTCAACGAGCATTCCGAGTATGTAACACAATGTAAAAAAATAATTGTCAGAGTAACGCTGCCAAGCGTGAGATATGCCGAGACACATGGCTACTGCAGTGGTATTACGTATAGCGTGGCAGAAAGGCATAGTTGCATGCGTTAGCAACGGATTTCAGAATGAATCCGCAGGGCTGATTAATCAACGAGACACACTCAAAGCGATCGATGCGATTGATAGTCTCGTCAAGCGGCTTTGAAGTTGTCTAGCGCGGGCTTTAGAATCCGCAGTTGCGCTATTGCCAAAAAAGATCAGATTTCGAGGTGTTGTCGCACCCCAAGAATGTCGCCGATTCTGACGTTGCGCGCTGGATCCCGAGGGCTGACTTGAACAATCATTCCTATTCCCGAGAGGCAATTACGCGAAGCTGGAGCCGACAATGCTGTCAGTGCGGGTGATCCCCGCGCCACGGCAGCGGCCTGGGCGCGAACGGTGGCGCCAGGCCTCGACACCGCCGAACCGATCGTCAATCGTCATGCTGTTCCCCTAGCGTTCACGAAAAGAGTAAGGGGCGTTAACTCCCGCGACGCTGACTGGCCGCTGGCAGTTACCTGTGAAGGTATTCGCGCTTTTCAAGGGCATTTCGAGCGCGACGCCAACCGCTCGCTTCGGTGCGCAAGGGGTTGCCGAGAGGCCGCCCTCCGCTGCCGGCCGCCGCTATCCGGCAGCCGGCGGCCGTGCCACGAACGTCGGCCGGACCCCGTACTGCGGCAGCGCGCGTCCGTACCCTTGGCCCGCGACGCTCCCGAGCGGCATTCCGGGAATTCCGGCCGCCATTGCGGGGGGCGGCGCGACCATCGGGGTGCCGCCCAGTGTCGCGGCCAAGGGGCTGGCCAGTGGCGCGGGCGTGGTCCAAGTCGGCGGCACCGACAGCGGGCCCACCATGGGTGCCTGCCCCAGGCCCGCCGACACCGCGCCACCGAGACCTCCCGCGCCACCCACCGGCAAGTGCCTCACCGAGCGCGCCGGAACGCAGCCTGCCCCGCCGCTTCGCCGACCGCGTTGCCGGCGGTTTGGCCTCCGAGTAAGCCCAGGAACGGGGCGATCGTGTTGCTCGGCATGTAGAACCCGGAGGAAAAGATCGTGTTCCAGATATTGGCGTTGGGTCCCCACCGTTGCCAGAGACTGTCCAGCGAGGAATTGCCCGAGCACCCGGCCAGCAGCAGCCTCAGAACTCCCGACATGCCTTGCGCGGGTGAGGACGTAGACGGCGATGCCATTCCTTGCAGCGTGGTGGGCAGCGTCGACATCAGCTGCGACAGCGTCGATTGCTGAGTGCCGGCCGGGGCGGCCGCAGCATGGCTGACCGCCGCCGACTGCGCCGCGGGCCCGCCGAGGTTGGTGGTCTGCTGCGGCTGGGCGAACGGGGTCAGCTCGGTGACGGTCGCCGAAGCTGCGGCATAGCCGGACATCACCGCGGCGTCTTGGGCCCATATCTCGGTGTACTGGGCCTCGGTGGCCGCGATCGCGGCGGTGTTTTGGCCCAGCACATCAGTGGTGATCAGCGCCGCCAACTGCGCGCGGTTAGCCGCGATCACCGGCGGTGGCACGGTGGCGGCGAACGCCGCGTCGTAGGCCGCCGCGGCGGCCTCGGCTTGGGCGGCGGTCTGCTCGGCTTGGGTAGCCGTCGCACTCATCCACGCCACGTACGGCGCAGCCGCCGCAGCCATAGCCGCCGAGGCGGGCCCTGCCATTCCTCGCCGGTCAACGCCGACAGCACCGAGCCGTAAGACAAGGCGGCCGAACGCAATTCCGCGGCCAAGCCTTTCCACGCCGACGCGGCGGCCAGCATCGGCGCCGCCCCCGCTCCGGTGTACATACGCGCGGAATTGATTTCGGGTGGAAGCGTTGCGAAGTCCAGTGTTGCGTTCATCGTTGACCTCCTCCCTGGCCGACTGCGATCGGGTTAGCGGTTTTGATTACCGCAGACGAACCGGTGTGCACCATGAATTATGTTGCGGCCAAAGGTGATACGACAGCCACCGCCGTAGCGGAAGCTGGACGCATGGTGGCAGCCGTCGCTGCTGCTAGTGCTGATGGATGCGACAAAACGAAGGTCATCGGAATTCTCCCCACGGAAAGAGACCGGACCCAGTCCTCTTGCCGACTCCTGCGCCGTATTCCGCGCTACCCCTAGACGGGCACACGCGAAGCAGCGAAGTACCGGGAATGCTGCGGATGGGAGCCGTTCAGCCGTGCGGCATGAGGCCGGGGCCGGGTCGCAACGAAATGGTCCTTGATCTGGGATACGGACTAGCGTCGGGACTCATTTCGCCTCCCACCTCCTCACGGCCAGGGCACACGTGGATGCCACACCTTGCACACGGGGAGAAGAACCGCTCGCGGCACCGCACCCCTCTCGTCAGAGCTTTGGCACCACACGGCGTATCCGGACCCAAATCGAAGCCGGAAGCCACTTGGGCTCAACCCTCAAGCCGAGAAGAGCTGTCCTGACCCTGGGCGTCTTTCGACGTTCGAGGTCAGTGGCCTATTGTCCGTGCAGAAGCCTCACCTAGCGAGGCGCTTGCACAGGCCATGGTGGCAGCAGGAATCAAGTGAGTCAAGCCGAACTGCAACTCAATCGCACAAACCCGATTCGCGGTGGCGGTGAATCAGTTCGCCCTCGGCATCACTCAGTCTTCTTCTCGGCCACCGCGGCACTGAGGCCCTCGGCGAGGTCCTCGCGGGTCAGCTCCTTGAATCGGAGCAGCTGGCGCTCGCTGAACTCAGTGACATCGCTGGCCAGTACCGCATCCAGATCCTCGTCGTCCAGACGGAAACTGCGGTGATCCCGGGCCTTTTCCACCACATTGCGCACGAACCCGGCATTACCGAGCGTGTCGATACCGCGGATGAGGTCCCCGTCTTCGGAATAGCTCTCGTCTTGGTAAAACCTTGTGTACGAGGGCAATAACGACTCGGCCGCTTCTTCGGTGATCACGTCCTCGTTCTCCTGGCCCATCAACCGGGTCAGCGCGACCAGTTCGCTGGGCGTATAGCTGAAGAACTCGATTACGGTGGAAAACCGCCGTCGCAGACCCTGATTCACGTCGAGCATCTTCTCCATCGCCTTGGCGTAGCCCGCACCGAAAACCACGAGCTCGTCGCGATGATTCTCCATGTACAGCAGCAACGTGTTGATGATCGCGTTGCCGTACGGGTCGCCTTGTTGGTAGCCCTTCTCGTGCAGAGTGTGCATCTCGTCGAAGAAGACCGCTCCGCCCAACGCGCCCTCGAGCATCTCCTCGGTGTTCTTTTCCGCGTCGGCCATGTAGCGGCCCAGCAGCTTGGTGCGGCTTGTCTCTACAACCAGCGGCTTGCGCAGGACGGTCAATCCGCACAGCTGCTTGGTGAAGGCCCGCGCTACCGACGTCTTGCCCGTCCCCGGTGGGCCCAGCAACAAGGTATGGCGCGAAGTGACGGGCACCGGAAGGCCCATCTTGGCACGCGCCAAATTCACCTTGGTCGTCGATTTGATGAGCTTGATTTCGCGTTTTGCTCGGTCCATGCCCAGCATCGCGTTGAGCTCGGCGTCACCTTCGGCCAGGTACTTCGCCGCCTCCTCGGCGTGGCGAGCGGCCTCCGCCTGCGCGCGGGTGGGTGCGCTGTCAGGATCCCACGGGTCCGTCCGGGCCTCGATCGTCTCCGGGTCGGTCAAGACCAGTCGATAGGTCGGGTTGTCCAGTGCTTCACGCGCCGGGCTGAACTTCGGATCCCGGGAGTACACGCGGCGCAGCAGCTCGACGGCCTCGTCCTCGCGGCCCAGGTGCCGCAAACACATGCCTTGGGTGTACAAGGCGATGTTGGCGGCGCCTGGCACCAAGTCGCCTTCGATGGCTTCCTGGCCCCGCCGAAGTGCCTCCTCGAAGACGCCGAGCGACGCCAGCGCTGTGGTGGCCATCGCGGCACCCGCGGCCTTCAGCTCGGGCTGACGCCAGACCTTGCCCTCGGGAAACTGGTTGAGCACGTCGGGCCATCGTCCGGTGCGGAAATACAGCACCCCCCGCACATAGTTGACCAGCTCCTCCTCGAAGGGCTGGCGCGGTTCCACGCCGTCGAGCAGTTTCGACGCTTCCTCGAAGCGCTTGGCTTCGGCGAGAACGGCGGCATACGCGCACGCCAGTGATTCAACGCTGGCGACCGCGAGTCGCAAGAACAGCCCGTCGGAAACTTGGGGCCGAAACTGCAGCTCGGTGACGCCCAGGCGGCGGGTCTCCCACCCGAATGTCCGGACCGCCGACCAGGCACCGGCGAGTATCTCGATGCTTTGCTCGCCGGCCAGTATTCGAGCCAGCCAGGCATCGCACATCCCGGGATCCAGGTTGGTCGCCGTGCTGAACATCTGTGAGGCAACCTGCGGGTTGTGGCTTGGCTGCAGCCCGTTGACCGAGATACCCGATGCCAGTAGCCCGGCGACCATCGCATTACGGGCGCTTTCAGCTGTTGATTGCGGGCGCGTCATTGCGCTACAGGCACGTCGGCCGAACTCCCTCGCATCTGATCGACCGACAGCGTTAGCTCATCGTCGTGGTGCAAGGTACGGCCCGGCACCACAAGTAGGGAGCGATTCGCCGGGGCAGGCAAACTGGCGCGCACGGCGGCTAACTGACGTCCGGTTAGGCGGTTGAGACCCGCCGAGTCCTCGCGCGGCAATCGGTCCTCGCTGTGGAAGCGCACCCAAGCCGACACCTCGGGCAGACCGTCGCGAGCCGTGAGCCGGACGGTGAGCACGGTGGCGACGGTGTCGACCCGCCACAGCTCGTCCAGCGTATCCGCGGTGACGTCAGATGGCGTCACCCAGAAGCTGGTCGCGAATCCGTTGAAATGCTTGAGGTACCGCCAACCGGGGCGGCTCCACGTGGGCTCCAGATCGGCCAGGACGGCGCGGTCAACTTCGCCGATCTCCTCGGCCGTCAACGGCCGGGCCGCGCATGTCGCGCCGTCGAGGTCCTGGGCAAGTCGCTCGGTGGCGGCCACCAGCGTCGAGGCCAGCGAATCGCGGGCCGCCACCGCGGCGACGTTGCGCTGCGGGTTCATCCGCAACACCAGCCAGGTACGGCGTACATACGAGGTGGGCTGATCACTGACCACTTCCCATTCCTCGGGGCCCCAGTTGTCCAGCTTTGACAACTCGGCGGCGTTGCCCCCGCGGCGCAGTTTCACCGACACGATGTCGATGTCGTCCAAGTGAATGTCGAACTGGCGCAGCCCCTCGGCAACGGAGGACACCAGCAAAGTGGGCGGCGACGTCCGATGGCGGTGGCGCGACGACGGGTCGTCCTCGCCGCCGTTCACCGCGATCACCGTGACCAGTTGTCCGTCATATTGGCGCACGCCGACCTTGTCGCGCCCGAACCGCCGCTGATAATCGACCGCGGGTGTGCATCCTGCCGCCAGCGCGCTGCCCGGGTCGGCGGACCAGTCCCACAACCAGGTGGCCAGTCCCGACATCACCGTAATGCCGTTATAGGTCACCAGTGACAGGAGTGTGACCAGCACCGCGAGGCCAACACCCACCCAGAAGGCGATGTGATAAGTACCCTGCCAGGACTGCGGGCAGTGGCTGGCGACCACCATGATGACGACGTCGGCCACTAATACCGCAGTGACCCTCGGCCACGCCAAAGACAGGCCGAACCTGCGCTGAGCCTTCATTACTGTTACTGCTCCACCCTTATTGCTGTTTGCGCGATCGCTTCATCAGCATCGCCGTACCGAACACCCCGCCACCAATTAGCAGTGCCCCGAGCAAACCTCCGGCGGCCACCCACACCGGCACCATATCCCGCGGCGGCGGTGGTTTCGGAATGTCCAGCGGCGCTGACAGTTGTTGCGGTGGCTTCACCGGCCCATCCGGCACGTCCCAAGTCAGTGCTGCGACCGGGTCGACGACACCGTGACCCACCTGGTTGTCGACCCCGCGAGCGGGCGCGTGGGCGGTACGGGTCAGCCGGTTGATGACCTGGTAAGCCGACAACTGCGGGAACTTGGCGCGAACAAGCGCGGCCACCCCGGAGACGATCGCTGTCGCGAAGCTGGTGCCGGATGGAACCAGCAGCGTGTTGTCCGGGCCGTCGATCGCATTGATGATTCCGTCGTCCCGCGGGGAGAGCCCCACGACGTCCGTTCCGGGCGCAGCGATTCCCACCCACGGGCCGGCCACACTCGTCGGTGCCTGCCCCTGGTTGCCCTGGGACAGCGGACGGCCGTCCTCATCGACCGCGCCGACGGTCAGGACGTAATCGCTGAACCAGGAGGGCGTCACCACCGTGGTGACGGATTTCCAGTTGCGAGGATCGTTGGGCTGCAAAGGATCATGAGCTGGGTTCTGCTTGCAGTCCTTTTGGCTGGTGTCGCCGCCCGCGGCCACGATGACGGCGTTCTTGTCGACCGCCGCGTAGCGGACTGCGGCACCCAGCGCGCGCTGGTCGATGATATTGCGCGCACTCATGCAGGTCACATAGGAGATGTTGATGACCTCGGCGCCCATGTTGGCGGCGTGCACGATCGCGCGTGCCATCGTCTGGACGCTGTCGATCTTCGTCTGCGTCTGCGGGTCCTGGTCGCCGGTGTAGGCGTCCTTGAGCCCGAACGCCTGGCTGGATTGGCGGATCGAGATTATGTCGGCGTCCGGCGCGATCCCGCTGAATGCGTCGGGAGCCGACGCGGACGCCGGTGACGGTGCCGGCGGCGGAGGAGGGTCGAGGGGTCGCGGGCCGCCTGTGTTGTCCACACCGACTACGTGACCCCCGCCTGTGTAGCCCGGTATTGTCACCGTGCCGCCGCCGCGGTTGGCCGATGGAGCCTGGCCCCCGGCCGCGGGAGCTTGCGAAGCGGGCGACTGAGGCTGACCGGCGGCGGCCGGTCCTGGTGCTGAGGCTGCGGGTGGCGCCGGGGGCGCTCCGAACGGTCCGGGCGGAGGCGGGGCCTCCGAGGGTGGTGAAGCGGGTGAAGCGGGTGAAGCGGGAACCATAGTCACGGTCTGAGGCAGCGGTGACAGGGTCACCGTCTGCGGCGGCGGCGCTTTCGGCGGCGGCTCGGTGGTGGGGATGGTGACTGGCCTGCGCGGCCCCGCTGGCGGCGGTGCCGCGCCGTTGGCCGGTGCCGCACCAATCATCGACGCGACGATGGTGCCGTGAGCATCGCAGTCCGATAACCCGTCACCGGCCATGATGTAGTCGCCGCCGGGAATCAGGTGCGGAAACCTGGGGTGTGGACTCACACCGGTGTCGATGACGGCCACTTTCACGCCGGCGCCGCGACCGAACTGCCATGCCTCCTGCAGGTTCAGCATGTCCATGTACTTCGGCTGCAGCCGAAAATCGGTGCCGGGCAAGACGCCGACTTCGGTGCAGTACGCGGTCTGCTTCATCGGTGCCGGCGGCCCGGGCGGACCGTCAGGCGGCACCGCAGCCGGATCGATGCTCGGAGGCGAAATCGCGTATGCGGGTGGTAGTCCGGCTAACGCCCCTGATGTGAGCAAGACTGCGGCGACGGTCGCGGCGGATGCACGACCACGCCACAGTTTGCCGTTAGCGGTACCGGATTGCTGCATAGACATTCATCAACCACAATGCCAGCGGGAAAATCGGCATCAGGCAGAGGTATTCAATCCATTCCACAAACTTGCGGAATATCGGGCTGTAGATGGTGTTGGGCACGACAGCAGCAGCGGTCATACCGGCAGCCGGCAGCAGAACAAGGATCGCCGCGCTGATCGAAACCGCGAGCGGCGACTGCAGCACCAGTGCGTAGCGCAGCACCACCGCGGCGACGATCAGCACAGACGTTCCGGCGAGGGTGATCGCCTGCCACCGGTCGACGTAAGAGCGGCCACGCAGCATCAGGAAGCCAGCGCTGAACCCAGCCAGCAAGAGCGGCAGCCAACGTTGCCCGGTGTGGGGGTCTGACAACGACGTCAAGGAGACGATCATCAGCACGCCCAGCCCGATCAGCAAACCAGTCAGGAAAGAGCGCGCGCGTTCGGCCTGGACCAGCACATCGCGGACCGATGCCGGCCCCTCGAGGACCCCAGGGCCACCGTCGGAGCGCACCACGGTGGTGGGCAGGTCGGGTCGAGCCTCGAACACCCACCTGCTGGTGGCCGACGGGAAAACCGGCAGGCGGATGCCGGCCAACCGGCGCGAGATCGAGGGTGCGGCGTGGTAGACCAGCACGCAAAGCAGCACTACACAGGTGAAGAGCGTAACGGCGCTGGTGTTCGCCACCATTCGCGCCAGGGCGGCGACCGCCGCCACCCCGCTGACGGTGACGATCGCGGTATAGAGACCCAGCCGACGCCCGGTGAAGCGCAATGCCAGCATGGCGGCAATGGTCAGCACGCCGAAGCCCAATACCGCGTGCGGGGACCCTACTCCCCCGGGCGGCGCCGCGGCAGCAGCGACCGTCAGTGGCGCGAGGCCGCTCACCAGCATGATGTCGGCGACAAGCCGGTCCTGCCGAGTCTGTGCCCGCATCAACAACATCAATGAGACACCCAGCATCACTACGGCAATCAGCGAGGCGTAGACGGTCGGCAGCCATGAGTTGTGGTGCCAACGCCACCAGCCGAGCAAACCGGCCGCCATCGTCACCCCGACTGCGACCATGGACGCGCCGACTTGCACGGCGACCACGGGATCGATCGCGGCGAAGCGCTTGCTGAGATTGGCCGCAACCGCGGTCGAGATGTGCTCGATGACCTGGGAGCGGTGCTCGGTGTCCGGGATGAACCGCATCCACAACCGGTCGCCGTCGTAAACGTCTTGCTCGGTCAGGGACTGGGTCGCGCGCAAGGGCGTGCCATCCACCATGCACAGCGCCCACCTGCCGCGCCCGGTGGCTTCCAACGGAGTCTCGCCGAGCTCCCTCAGCCGACTGTTGACCACCTTCAGCAGCGGATCGGTCATCACGGAAACCGGCGCGTTGGCGTCCAACAGAACGCCGATCTGCACACCCTCACCTGCCATGACACCGACTACGACCGCCCGAGGCTGTGAAATTCCGCCCTCAATGTCAGGCTGCTGTACCGCTTCAACTATCGCAGTCATCGCCGTGCACCCCCTACCGTGGTCAATGTGTTACCCCGTGCCGCTAGCCGCGCGGGAGCCTGCGTCGGTCCACTCGCCGACGCGCTGTCGCCCCCCGGGGGGTACGGCTCGACTAATTCGAATTTCATCTGCCTCGCCTTGCGATCAAGAGTTTTGTGGTGACGCTGGTTTTAGCTTTGCTGCTGCCCTGAGAGAAGTATGCCGTGTTCGCATCGCGACCGCATGTTTACTGTAAAGGCATTGGTGAACTCCGCGTTTCGGGTGAATGTCACACCCTGCTGTGCGTTTTCCACTCGCCATAGGGAAGGGTGTCCAGAACGGTCTTGACGCCCACCTGGACCAGCTGGGGGGTCGCCGGACAGATGGCCAACCACGCCTCCCCCGAACCGGCCGTCCGGGCCTGCTGGTACAGCGCGATGCGCCCACCGGAACCGTCTTTGAGGGACAGCACCGACGCGCTGGGACCCTTGGCGTCGTCCCGGTACTGGCGCGCGTATACCGCAACCTCGGCCGCCGGGTCTGACAGCGCCTGTCCCAGCGCGGCGACGGTGGCAGCACTGATGCCCATCCGCCGCAGATCACCGCCGGAGAACACGTTAAAGCCTGACTCCTGCCAAGACTTCGTGGCTTCCAGCATCTCCTCCAGCGGCACGTTGACGGCGTTGATTGCTGCCGGCTCCGCGTGATGGATGGACTCGAGGGCGTCCATCACCAGGGCGGCGATCGAGGCGCTGTCCGCGATCGCGACGTCGTCGACCGTGATGTCCCCGCCAACCCGTACCGCGGATACCCAGTGCTGGCCGCGGCGGGCCAGCACCACCCGGAATTCGTTGTCCGGGATGTCGCGTGAGCCGGGTGGCTGATTCTCGTCGTCGACCACGCCGTAGAGCAGCTTGCCCCGCGACAGCAAGGCGATGACTTCCAGATCGGGCGCGGCGAGCACCCTCATCCGAGCGGCCACGTGCTCGTTTACCTGGTCATTCTCGATGATGCCTTGCTCACGCATCACCGCCATTCCGGGGTGGTCGTTGAGCCAGTCGCTCGAGTCGGTGGAGACAAATGGCCGGCACCGCAACTCTGGCGCGACATGCCGGATATCCAGGAGTGCCTGGAGCATCCAGAAACCATCGACGTTGACGGTGATGTCGGTGCGGGTGCTCTGTTGGTCCATCAATACCTCAAAAGTCAAAGTGCTCGGTAACCGCAGGACGCGGCAGCACACCGACGGATGGTGTGCTGCCGCGCCTGAAGTTGGGGGTTAAGCCCAGCTGGAGCCAACGGCGCTGTCGGTGCTGGCCATGTTGCTGCCGGCGGTCTGCACCTTCTGGCCGTGCTGGTTGGCCTGCTCGTAGATCACCTGGAAGTTGCGACCCAACTGGGTGATGAACTCCTGGCAAGCCA
>Ga0335071_10005545_pt1 | contig 13093 bp, 10 predicted proteins | sample Lox_Sample_15_FD_206724 | JGI IMG/M metagenome (GOLD analysis project Ga0335071, IMG submission 206724) | Soil microbial communities from Loxahatchee National Wildlife Refuge, Florida, United States - Lox_Sample_1.5 | ecosystem: Environmental > Terrestrial > Soil > Wetlands | place: USA...
CTTTAACGCCGGATTTCTTAAGGAACTTTGCGGTCCCGCCGGAAGAAACGATATCAAAGCCGAGCTTTATCAGCCCTTTCGCGAACGGAGCCAACCCCTTTTTATCCCAAACGCTTAACAGTGCCAGCGGTTTCAGCCCTTTCCCTTTTACCTCTTCCCTCTTACCTTTTACCTTTTTCATATCGATTCCTTTCTATTTTATCCTTACCCGCCGGCCATCGATCTTAAGTTTGTCTCTGGCGATAAAATCTACCGCCAGCGGGTAAATATGATGCTCCTGTTCCAGTATCCGCTCGGAAAGCGTCTCTTCGGTATCGTTCTCCTTTATCGGCACCGCCGACTGGATGATGATCGGACCGGTATCACAGCCCTCGTCGACAAAATGTACCGTGCAGCCGGTGATCATTACCCCGTGTTCAAGCGCCTGTTTTTGGGCATGGAGGCCAGGGAACGACGGTAAAAGCGACGGATGGATATTTATCATCTTACCCTGATAATGCTCCAACAACACCTCGCCGACGATCCTCATGTAGCCGGCCAGGCAGACCAGCCCGACTTCGTGTTCCTTAAGCGTTTTGACGATCTCCAATTCGTATGTGTTCTTGTCCTTGAACTTCTTGGGATCGATGTGGATGGCGTCGATACCGTGTTTTTTCGCCCGTTCAAGGCCAAAAGCATCCGCTTTGTCGGAAATGACGATCTTTATCTTACCATCGAAAGCTTTCTTTTCGGAAGCGTCGATCAGAGCCTGCAGGTTCGATCCGCGACTGGATATAAGTACGCCGATATTTAGCATATAACTGATTTTACCTCATCCACCACCCCTCGACAAGCTCGGGATGGTCCTCCTTCTCCTCTTTGAGGAGAAGGTTGTATTTATTATCCTTTTTCAACCCTCTCCATCTTTGATGGAGAGGGGGAACCATGAGCGAGCGTTAGCGAAGCGAATGGTGGGTGAGGTTCTGCTCTAATACCCTCATCAGCTTCCGGTTGAGGACAAAGCGGGAAGTCTCCAGCTCGCGGTAAACCTTTTCCGGCGCTTCCTTCATCCTTTGGACGACCGTTCCCATTCCTGGATTTTCGCTGCCGCGGCCGAAGATATCGTACTCGTCCAGGTTGCGGTAAATTCCGTCGGGATAGCGTGACATCGCCACGCTCTTATAGGTCCAATAGGTCCAGTGGAACCCGAACTGCTTGAATATTTTTAGAACATCCCTTACCCAGCCCAGCTCCCGGTTGCAATCCGGGCACCTCACCGCTACGCCGAACTCGCCGACATAGACCGGGACCCCGAACTTTAGATATTTCTTGAGGAACTTACCTATCCGCGCCCGGTTCCATTGAACACCGTTCGTCTTTCCCGGATATTCGGCATCGGGAACGAAATTGAATACGAACCTTGTCGGCTCGTAGAAATGGATGCTAAGGGCGACGTTGTCGGAGAACAAACCATCCAGTACATCCGCATCCTGCGCCCAGCGGTTCCCTTCCAGGAATATGATGTGACTGTCGCCATTTTTCCTGATCAGATCGATGGTTTGAGAGTAGATCTCGCACAGGAGATCTGTTTTGTCGGTAACCGGTTCGTTCATGATGTCGTAACCGGCGATGAACTCGTTATCCTTGAACCGGTCGGATAGCAGTTTCCAAAGCTGAAGATATTGGTCACGATGGTGCCGATCCTCCCAGAATTTTGCATTTCCTTCCGAATCCGAATGCCAGTCATGATTCTGGCTGCCGGGTACGGCGTGCATGTCGAGTATCGAGTAAATTTTACGGTCTGAGAACCATTTTACCGCATCCGCCAGCAGTTCCAGCCCGCCTTTATCCTCGAGCAGGCGGTAATTGAACGGAATGCGGACGCAGTTAAAGCCGAGTTTCGAGATCCGTTCGGCATCCGCCTCGTTAAAGAAGCGTTTCCTGAATTCGGATGTGAATTCCGCGGCTTTGGGGCCAAGGCTGTTCTTGAACTGGTGTTCCGGGATATTCCTGCCGCCAAGCATGTACCCTTCTATCATCAGCCAGCCGCCGAGCGAAATACCAGTAAGGCGGACCTTCCGGCCCGCCTTATTCACGATCTTATTCCCGCTTACGCGAAGCATCAGTTTATCTCTACCTGCTGTTTCCCTTTCCCGATCTCGCCGATCAGGTGCGGCCTCTCGCCCAGGTCCTCGAGCACTCTGATCGCTTTTTTAACGTCATTTTCCGCAACCACCGTCACCATCCCGATCCCCATATTGAACGCCTTGAACATCTCGTCCTTGCCGATCCGGCCGTAAAGCTGGAGCAGACCAAATATCGCGTTCGGTTTCCAGGTAAAACGGTCGATCATCGCCTTTGTCCCTTTCGGCAGCAGTCGCGCCACGTTCTCCGGCAATCCGCCGCCGGTGATATGGGCGATCCCTTTAACTTTTACTTTTTTGGCCAGCTGGAGTATCGATTTGGAATAGATCCGGGTCGGGGTAAGCAGCGTTTCTCCAAGCGAGTGGTCAAGTCCCTTCATCTTTTCGTGAACGGAAAGCTTGGCATCGGTAAAAAATACCTTCCGTGCCAGCGTATAACCGTTACTGTGCAAGCCGGAAGATGCCAAGCCAATGATCTTATCGCCCGGCTTTACCTTAGACCCGTCGATCAGCTTGCTCTTTTCGACCATTCCGACCGCGAACCCGGCCAGGTCATACTCGCCTTTTACGTACATATCCGAAAGTTCCGCCGTTTCGCCGCCGATCACCGCGCAGCCCGCCTGACGGCAGCCCTTGGCTATCCCTTCGAGGATCGGCTCCATCACGCTCATTTCGACCTTATGGCAGCCGATATAGTCGAGGAAGAAGAGCGGCCGTGCTCCGCAGGCTACCACATCGTCCGCGTTCATCGCGACCAGATCGATACCGACCGTGTCGTGCTTGTTCAGCATAAAGGCGAGTTTGAGCTTGGTCCCCACCCCATCGGCCCCGGACACCAGCAAGTGCTTGTTGTCTATGGCAAAGCAGCCGCCAAAAAAACCGATATCAGACGCCACGCCGGGGATAAAAGTGGAACGGGCGAGCTTTTTGACCCGCTTCACCACCTCATAACCGGCCTCTATGTCGACTCCCGCATCCTTGTAATCGGTCATCTCGCGCTCTCCGCCGACGCCGTTCCGTAATAAACGTCGCCGCCCCTTAATACCAGGAAGAACCGGCAATCCTTATTGGTGCAGGCCCACGCCTTGTATCTTATCGCGACCGCGTTGTTGCTGAAGTCGGACAACGGGACCAGGTCCCCTTTTCCGCACTTCTGGCACTTGGGAAAGCTTCTGCAACATTCATCTGACATTATTCTTCACCTCCTGAATAACTCATTTAAAGAACAGTTTAAGACTTTGCATCTTTTCCGGTATTTTCACCGGATAATCGTCGTTAAAACATGCCATGCAGAGCGACCTTTCGGGCAACGCGATCGATTTGATCAGGTTGCGCAGCGAAAGGTAGCCGAGCGATTCGGCGTCGATGTACTTGCAGATCCCCTCAAGGCTGAGGTTCGCGGCGATCAGCTCCGCGCGCGTGGCGGTATCTATGCCGTAGAAACACGGGTTCAAGATTTTCGGTGATGATACGCGCATGTGGACCTCACGCGCGCCCGCATCCTTGATCAGTTTCACGATCTGGCGCGATGTGGTGCCGCGGACGATCGAATCGTCGATTATCACTACTTTTTTACCGCGGACCGCGTCCTGTATCGGGTTGAGCTTGATCCGGACCCCCAGCGCGCGGATCTCCTGGCTCGGCTGGATGAAGGTGCGGCCGACGTAACGGTTCTTGATTAGCCCTTCACCGTACGGGATCTTGCTCTCCTGCGAATATCCGATCGCCGCTGGGACGCCCGATTCCGGCACCGGCATGACGATATCGGCCTCCACCGGATGTTCTTTGGCCAGGTATTTACCCATCGTAACGCGGGTATCGTACAGGGTACGGTTGCGGATAATGCTGTCGGGACGGGCGAAATAGATGAACTCGAAAATGCAGAGCGCTTCCCGCGCCCCGGTGGCCCAGGTTCGGCTCTTCATCCCCTCGGCATCAATGACCACGATCTCGCCGTTGCTGATCTCCCTCACGAACTGCGCTCCCAGAATGTCCAGCCCGCAGCTTTCCGACGATACGATATAGGAGTTATCCAGCTTGCCGATGCAGAGCGGGCGAATGCCGTTGGGATCTTTGAGCGCGATCAGCTTGTCGGTGGTCATGATCATGGTGGAGAACGATCCTTTTATACGATTGAGCGCGTCCAGCAGTGCGTCCATGAAGTCGTTCTTTTCGGATGTCGCGATCAGGTGCGCCAGCACTTCGGTATCGGTGGTGCCGGAAAATACCACCCCTTTTTCCTTAAGCTCTTCGCGCAGGTCCTCGGTGTTGATCAGGTTGCCGTTATGCGCCACCGCCACCGGACCGAATTTGCTTTCAACGATGATAGGTTGGGCGTTCTCGATAATGCTGCTGCCGGTGGTGGAATAGCGGACATGCCCCATCGCCAAATTGCCGTGGAGCGTGCTCAGGTTAGCTTCGTTGAATACCTGGTTACAGAGTCCCATCCCCTTGTGGCATTTGATCTCCTTGAGGTCGGAAACGGCGATCCCGGCCGATTCCTGGCCGCGATGCTGGAGGGCGTAAAGCCCGAAATATATGTCTTTAGCGAGGTTATCGCCCTTGTAAGAATAGATGCCGAAGATACCGCACTCTTCGTGCGGTTTGTCACATTCGATGCAATTACCGCACATGGGAGGAGAGCTCCTTGGCCGCGTCGGCCAGCGGCACCAGTTTGGTTTCCCCCGTCTTGCGGAACTTTACTTCAACCTTTCCTTCCTTTAACGATTTTCCTATGATTACCTTGACCGGGAACCCGATCAGGTCGGCGTCCTTCAATTTAACCCCGATCCTTTCGGGCCGGTCGTCGAGAATGACCTGGCCAGACGATGCGGACAGCTCGTTGTAAAGCTTATCCGCCGCATCCATTTGTTCCTTATCTTCGGTATTGGCGGGAACGATGTCTATCACGAACGGCGCGATCGCCGTCGGCCAGAGGATCCCGTCCTTGTCGTAGCACTGTTCGATCGCCGCCGCCGCCGTACGGCCGACCCCGATGCCGTAGCAGCCCATGATATATGGTTTTTCGGTATTTCCTTCGTCAAGGTAGACCGCTTTCATCTTGGCCGAATATTTGGTGCCGAGCTTGAAGATGTGACCGACTTCGATACCGCGGGTCACCTTCATCGCCCCTTTTTCACACTTTGGGCATACATCTTCGTGCATCGCGAAACGGATGTCCGCTATCAGGTCCGGTTTGTAGTCGCGCTCGAATATAACATGGATAAGGTGATGATCGGCCTTATTGGCCCCGGTGGCCCCATCGGTTATAAGCGCCACGGCATTGTCGGCCACGATCTTGATCCCTTTGAGCCCCACCGGACCGGCGAAACCGACCGGTGCTTTCGTCACCTTCTCGATCGCCTTTTCGTCCGCCAGTCGGATCTCTTCGGCACCCAAAACCTTTTTTAACTTCGCCTCGTTCACTTCGTGATCGCCGCGCACCAGTGCCGCCACCGGCCCTTTTTCGGTCTCGTAGATCAGTGTCTTTATCATCTGCTCCGGCTTCAGCTTCAGGGATTCGCTCACTTCGTCGATCGTCTTTTTACCAGGGGTCGCGACCTCCTGCATCTTGGCATCGATCTTCGCCGCGCCGCCTTCTATCTTGTATTTGCCCACGCCCGCCGATTCCCGGCTGGCCGCATATCCGCAATGTTCGCAGTAAAATATCTCCTCTTCCCCGGTATCGGCCAGGACCATGAACTCCTGGGAGAAGCCGCCGCCGATAGCGCCCGAATCGGCCTCCACCACCTTGTATTTGAGCCCCATCCGCTCGAATATGCGGCAGTAGGTGTCGAACATGTTCTTGTACTCTTTATCGAGCGATCCTTCGGAATCATGGAATGAATACGCGTCCTTCATCATGAACTCGCGCCCGCGCATCAGCCCGAACCGGGGCCTTACTTCGTCGCGGAACTTGGTCTGGATCTGGTAAAGATTGATCGGCAGCTGCCGGTATGATCGGAGATTGTTACGGACCAGGTCGGTGATGATCTCTTCGTGGGTGGGACCGAGGCAAAAATCGCGCTCGTGGCGGTCCTTGATGCGGAAAAGTTCCTTGCCGTAGATGTTCCAACGCCCGGTCTCCTGCCAGAGCTCGGCCGGTAATAAGGTCGGGAGGAACACTTCCTGCGCGCCGGCGCGGTCCATTTCTTCGCGGATTATATTGGCTACCTTATGGAGAACCCTTAAGCCGAGAGGTAAAAATGAATAGACTCCGGCTGCCAGCTTTCGTATCATCCCCGCCCGAAGCATCAATCTGTGAGAGGGAACCTCCGCCTCGCCAGGGTCCTCGCGCAATGTAGGCGCGAGAAGCCTCGACATCTTCATCGTGTATAATTATATCATTTTACTGGCTGATTGTCAATTTTACGGTCTGCTTGCGTGGCGCCTCGGCGAGCCGTTTTATTATCGAGAACGGGAAAAGCCCGTCCTCCAGCTTTGACCATTCGAAGGGGCTCTCCTTGTCGAGCGTGGGGATCGAAAAAGTGACGATCTTCCGGGTATCCCACTGGCTGATCCCGAAATAACTGGCCGCCGCGCCGATGATCTCGTAATCGAGCCCCGGCTGGTAATAATTGTCGTTGCTGACGGTTATGCGGCCATTGCTGGCGTATTGCCGCTCCCAGTTCTTGGAATATTTCTTCCGTACCATGAAGATGAACCTTTTCGGGTTGGGCGCGACCTCCACGGGAACGTCGATGTTGGGGGTCGGCACGATGGTGAACGAAACGCGGGTATCACCCCGGCGGTTAATCACATCGAGCTCGACCTCGTCCACCCGTATGTCAGGCGCTCCAGGCGCCTGGCACAGACAGCGGGTATAGAAAGACGGGATATCGTATATCATGGGAGCCACCGGCGCCTGGGGAATATTGAACGGCCCGAGCGTGGCGTAGCTTCTTCCCTTGACGCTGCCGGAAATGTCGTTCGTATCCCAAACCCTGACATACACGTCGCCGGTGTAATTCCCCAGAAAATAAGCGAAAGACGAAGGTTTCAGGGTCGGTATCGGGATCCCGCCGCCGATCTTGCCAGTCAGCAACAAGTCCCCGTTGGAGACGTGATTGTCCGAATCGTTCGGCGGCGCCGGCGAGGTCAGGAATTGCACCACGCAGCCGCGCTTAAGCTCCTTTTTGTTAAGGCGGTCCTTTATCTTATTTGACGGAAATATCTGGAAAGTGGCGCCGGAAGGTCCCGCTTCAAAAGTGGTGGAAAAGTCGCCCGCTTCGCGGTCCTTACGGTAATACCAGTAACCCGCCCCTGGCGGGAGGACAAAATCGTGGCTAAACGCGAAAAAGTCTTCTATCAGCTCCGCTTTATTTGCCGGACCGTAGCTATAAATCGCATCCTGCGGGTTGAGCGGCGTACCGGAAAAGGTCAATCCGAACAGGTCTTTGTTCAGTTCCTTGGTCTGCGGCGTTGAGTTACCCACCAGGTTCGCCCCGTCGAATATTACCGGCTTGTAATCTTCGTAGACCCGACCGAGGAAGGTCAACACCTGGCTATCGGAGGATGCACGGACGAAAAACCCCTGGCCGGCAAAGATCGAGAACGCGCGGGAAAGGTCCCAACCCTTGACGGAATAAGTGGCAGTGCGGTAATCTTTTTCCTTATTGTCGAAATAAACGACCTGGTCCCCTTCCTTCAGTTGGTCGGTAAAAATATCGGTGACGCGGTTGCCGGCCTGGGGAAGCAACGGAAGCGCGATCAGATTGAACCCCTGTTTTAACTTAAGATCAACTTTCCCCACTGTGCGGTCGTTGAGCGTGTCGTCAAATATCTGGTCTTTGGAGGTGCCGGCGGGAACGATGCGGTAATAGCAGTTCTGCCCGTCGCCGAACTTGAAAAGAGTTTCTTTGTAAGATGTGCCGGCGAGCCGGTTCACCAGGCTGAATCGGGAAGCGGTCCGGGCGAACTCGATGTTCTCGCCCGAAAGCACCCAGATATCGACCGATTCCACCGGATAGGCCGGATTATAGTCCCACGAAAGCTCGATGTCGCGTCCGACCCTGGCGATCTTTGTGTTCTGGATAATGGCCGCCTGTACGGGCAATATGAGGAGCAATACCGTTATTCCCGCGAATAAATTCGCGGTTAAATATTTTAATCGGGAATTTATTCGCAGTTGTTCATGCTTCATGATTGCAGTTTGGTGAAATCCGCAACCTTAAGGAAGGTCTTCTCGATCGAGCGCAGGAGCGCCAGACGGTTGGCCCGCAGCCGCTCGTCTTCGCACAGCACCAACACTTTCTTGAAGAACGCCTCGACCGGAACCGTCAACCTTGCCAGCTCCAGCAGAGCTTGCTTATAATTCCCCGCGTTGACCTTTTCCGATACTTCCCAGTTCACCGAAAGATAAAGTTTGTTGAGCTCGATCTCTTCCGGATCGGCCAGGTCGGCCTCGATCACCTGTTCCCGCTTCGCCCCCTTGGCGATGCGCGAGATCCGGCTGTGCGTGGCGGCGACCCCCGCGAACCATTCTTCCCTTCGGTCTGCGACCAGCGCCGCCGCCATTTCCCTTGCCTCCAGGATATCGTTGAACTCGGAGAGCACCGCTTCGGCGACGTCGGAAGGGATCTTCTCGTCCAGCAGAACGATCTTCACCCTTCCGCCGATAAATTCGAGCAGCTGTTTAATGACCCTGGCGGAGGCCACGCCTTCGCGGGCATATAAGTTAAGGGCGTGGTCGAACATCTCGTCCAGCATAAGATCGAGCTTTTTATCGAGCACGATCTTTACGATACCATAGGCCGCGCGCCGGAGCCCGTACGGGTCCTCCGAACCGGTTGGGATCTTGCCGATCGAAAAGCAGCCGGCCAGGGAATCGATCTTGTCCGCCAGCGAAAGCGCGATCCCGGCGGGAGTCTGCGGAAGACGGTCGTCAGCCGAGCGCGGAAGGTAATGCTCAAAGATCGCCGCCCCGACCTCTCTTGTCTCTCCCGATGCTATTGAATATTCCCTCCCCATTACGCCCTGCAGCTCCGGGAATTCGAATACCATATGGGTTATCAGGTCGGCCTTTGAAAGCTCGGCCGCTGCCGCTACGCTCCGGCATTGATCTTCATCGAGCTTGAGATGGCGCGCGAGGGTCACCGAAAGCTTCTTCAATCTTTCGGTCTTGTCGAACATATTACCCAGTTTTTCGAAATATTCCACGCGTTTGAGGTCCGGCACCCGCATCTTGAGCGGAAGCTTGCGGTCCTCGGTGAAGAAGAACATCGCGTCCGAAAGCCGGGCGGTTATCACTTTCTGGTTGCCATCGACGATATTTTTATTAGTACAATCGTTGGTCACCAGGACAAAGCGCGAGGTAAGTTTCCCTTTGGCGTCTAGAATGGGGAAATATTTCTGGTTCTTCTTCATGGAAGTTATCAGCACTTCGCTTGGAAGCGCCAGGAAATCCTCGTTGAACTTTCCCACGTACGCCTTAGGCTTTTCCAGGAGGAACGTCACTTCGTTAAGCAGGTCGTCCTCTATCAAAGCCTGTCCTCCCGCTTTTTTAGCCGCGGATGACACTTCTTTACGCACCATTTCTTTTCTCTCATTCTGGTCAGCTATCACATCGAGCCTTTTTAACACCTTTTTATAATCTTCAATGTTCGGATTTCGGATTTCGGTTTTCGGATTTCTAAAAAAACGGTGCCCGCGGGTGATATTTGATGACCGGATACCGGCCAGCTCGAACGGTACGATCTTTTCGCCAAAAAGGGCCGCGATCCAGTGGATGGGACGCACGAATTTGAATTCCCGGTCCCCCCAGCGCATCGCCAGCGGCAGGTACAAAGAAGATATTATCTGCGGGAAAAGCGTTCGCAGAAGCTTGTCGGTCGGTCCTCCTTTCTTTTTAAGCGTGGCGGAAACATAATTTCTTCCCCCCACATTTTTGATCTTCAAGCTGGTAACTGGGATCCCGTTCTTTTTAGCAAACCCGACCGCCGCCGCGGTCGGCTTGTTCTCTTTATCGAAGGCGATCTCGGCCGGCGGCCCCTGCAATTCCTCAACTGAATCTGGCTGTTTGCGGGATATATCTTCGATCACAACGGTCAGCCGTCTGGGCGTTCCGATCGTCCGGACGCGTGCGTAAGTGATGCGGTTCTCGGTCAGCTTTTCCTGCGTCTTATTCTTAAGCTCTTCGAGCAGGCCGTTCATGAAACGGGCCGGAATCTCCTCGCAGCCGACCTCCATCAGCGCGTCGACCGGTTTTAATGTCGTCATGCCTTTGGCGCCCCTTCCACATAGAGCCGGGCGCAGGCGCGCGCCATCTTCCGTATCCTCAATATATACGCCATCCGTTCCGTGACTGAGATCGCGCCCCGAGCGTCCAGGATGTTAAAAGTATGCGAGCATTTGAGGACGTAATCGTAAGCGGGAAGTACCAGATTGCGCTTGAGCGTATCATTGGCTTCCTTCTCGTAAAGCCCGAACATCGCGATTAAGGACTCGATGTTCGCCTCTTCGAAGTTATAACGCGAATGCTCACGCTCCTGCTGAAGATAAATGTCTCCGTACTTTACGGTGTCGTTCCATTTAACCTCGTAGACAGAATTGACCTTCTGGATAAAGGTCGCGATCCGCTCCAGTCCGTAAGTGATCTCGCACGATACCGGCTTGCACGGGTATCCGCCGCATTCCTGGAAATAAGTGAACTGGGTGATCTCCGTCCCCTCCGCCCAAACCTCCCATCCTGTTCCCCAGGCGCCGAGCGTGGGCGACTCCCAGTTGTCTTCCACAAAGCGGACGTCGTGGTCTTTGGGCTCGATCCCGATCGCACGCAGGCTCCCTAGATATTTTTCCTGGATGTCGAGTGGTGACGGCTTCATGATCACCTGGTACTGGAAATAATGGAAAAGCCGGTTGGGGTTCTCGCCGTAGCGGCCGTCGGTGGGGCGCCGGACCGGGTCGATATAAGCGACGTTCCAGGTCTTATCTCCCAGAACGCCGAAGAAAGTAGCGGGCGACATGGTGCCGGCCCCTTTTTCAAGATCGTAAGGGAAACGCACCGCGCACCCCTGCCCCGCCCAGTAATCGTTAAGGTTAGCGACCAGCTGCTGGAAGTTCAAAGCGCACTTTTTCACAGCGCAATTATATCATGAGTGAAAAATATTATAAAAGGGGAATTTCCCTGCAAGTAATTTCTTAAAAGTACTGCTGATAATTAGGCGGCAGTTGGTCCAGTATGATGCCCACGCCGCCGTTCCCGGAGCGGAAAATATAGATATCGGACCTGAACTTTTTGCCCATTCTTTTCAGCTCACCGGCAATGGCCGGAGCGAGGTTCGCGATCTCCGTCCCCTTCAGATTGTTCGACAGATGGATGTTGACCTGTTTTGATTTGGTAGCATCCATGACCGCGGTCAAAAGCTGTTCCATCGCTTCTTTCGTGATATCGGATTGATCGAAATAGTGAGTGAGCGCTTCAAAGTCCGAAGAGAAGAACCCTCTGGTCATTTTGTGCTTCGCCACTCTCTTTTTCCATTCCGGTTGACCGGCCGCGATCGCCGACAGCTGTTCTCTGGTAGCCTGGTTCGCCTTTGATGCCGCCGCCTGCGCCGCCTGTTCCGCCAGCTCGGTCCGTTTCGTTTCCCGTTTCATTTCCATCTGATCCGCGTACATACCCTCGTGCGAAACGAATTCCGTAAGCGTTATATTGTCATAATCTATCGCGTAAGGCACGGTTACCGCGACGACCGTTACATTATCGGCTGAACCGCCGTCCAGCGCGTACTGCTTTACCATTTCGGCGGTCTTTGCCGGATCGAAATTGTTATAGCGCGTGATCTCGGTGATCTTGCTCATCCGCATCGCCCCGTCGACCGCGCCATCGGAAAAGATCAGGAACATGGTCGGATTCGCGCTCGGCTTCAGTGCGATGTGCGAAAGTGTTACATAGGTCGGCAGATTGACCATGCTCCTGCGTTTGTCGTAGTTGATCCCGCCTAACCCTGAGGTAATAACGTTCTTCGCTGCGAATTCCCAGTTGTCGAACTGGTCCGCTTCTTCATCGGTGATGTATGGTTTTGGGACCTGGATCCGCCCAAGGACCTGATCATCCATTTCAATGTTCAGCCTCTTCGCTCTTGCCGCCGATTCGTCCGGACCTTCGGCGTTCTGCATCAAGTCCACGTTGAACATCATCATCTTCTGGCTGTGATCGCGGGTAAGCATCACTCCTTTTGACGCATCGATCGCCATGACCCTCGAATCTCCGGCATGCAGAGCATATGCTACCATCCCTTTATGGTCGATCCCCAGTGCGGCCAGCGTCGATCCCATGTTACTTTTAGCGGCGTCGCCGTTGATCTCGTCGCAGATCGCCTGGTTCGCGGTGGTCACCGCATCGAACCGCCCTTTACCTTCGATCATCGCCTTTAAGAACCGGTCCACTCCGATCCGGGACGCCACATCCCCCGCCGCGTGCCCTCCCATCCCGTCGCAGACCACAAACTCTTCTTCTCCGCTCGGCAGTTTGGCATATCCGGCGGAATCCTCGTTATGAGCACGTTTTGTCCCCAGATCGGTGTTGATCGAATAATTGGGGCCGTTGATAACTTTTTTATCTTCACCCGCGATCACGGTCGGCTCGTTCGCTCTTGGTGCGGCGGAAACGCTGATCTGGATATTGGGATCGAACTGTTTTAAGAATTCGACCGCTTTTCCACCGAGTACCTGATCGTTGGTGTTCCGGCTCAGCGCCACCAGTTTGCCTACCAGCCGCGCGTGCAGTTCGCTGAGATTCTCGTTCTCCCGTATGATCTCCCTGGCGACATCGGCCATATCTTTCCCGATGGTCGAAAAGCCTTCCAGGTAATCGCGAACCGCGGCCAGTACCTGCGGATCGGTATCGTCCGGATTATTTCCCAGGAAATCCCTCAAGTCGGCCGGATCGTTGAAATATAGCACGTTCTGCGCCTGCTGTAGCGGTTCGGCCTGGACGGCCGGCGCCGATTGGTTTTGCACCAGCTGCGCCT